>Ga0209048_10002162_pt1 | contig 19721 bp, 9 predicted proteins | sample FrelakmetCRP12CR_FD_187146 | JGI IMG/M metagenome (GOLD analysis project Ga0209048, IMG submission 187146) | Freshwater lake sediment microbial communities from the University of Notre Dame, USA, for methane emissions studies - CRP12 CR (SPAdes)... | ecosystem: Environmental > Aquatic >... | reverse complement strand
GGATGGGCGTCGTTTATAAAGCCCGCGACACGAAGCTAGACCGCGATGTTGCCTTGAAGTTTTTACCCCCCGATCTCACAAGTGATCCCGAAGCCAAGGAAAGGTTCATCCAGGAAGCTAAAGCCGCGTCCGCGCTGGAGCATCCCAACATATGCAATGTCCACGAGATCGGAGAGACAGAAGAAGGAAAGTCTTTTATTGTGATGGCGTGCTATACTGGGGAAACGCTCAAGAATAAAATTCAAAGAGGCAGGTTAAGGCTTGAAGAAGCGCTGGATATCGCGATCCAGACAGTGCAAGGGTTATCGCGAGCGCATGAAGCAGGGATCGTTCACCGGGACATCAAGCCGGCAAATATTATTCTCACCGATCGTGGCGAGGTTAAGATCCTCGATTTTGGCCTGGCAAAGCTGGCGGGATACGGAAAGTTGACGAAGACGAGATCAACCGCCGGTACGGCAGCCTATATGTCGCCCGAGCAAATTCAGGGAGGTGAGGTGGACGCACGTTCGGATATCTTCTCCTTTGGGACAACATTGTACGAAATGCTGACTGGACACTCGCCGTTCAGAGGCGATCATGAAGTAGCTCTGAGTTATTCCATAGTAAATGAGGCACCTTTGCCGGTAAAGGAATGGCACGTAGAAATTCCTGCGGCGCTTGATAAGATAACAGGCCGCTGCATGGAGAAGAACCGAGAGAAACGTTATCAGTCTGCAGATGATTTAGCAAAAGATCTGCAAACACTGCGGCAGGAGATAGTACCAGGAATAAAGGTTCAAAAGAGGGGTGCGAAGCTGGCCTTTTTGGTCGTAGGATTGGTTGTCATAGCTGGACTCGCTCTTTTGGCCTATTTCCTGCACACGCCGAAATCTACCGTGTTATATGAGAATTCTATTGCTGTGCTGCCATTTGTGGACATGAGTCCGCAGAAAGATCAGGAATACTTTTGCGACGGGATAACTGAAGAACTCATTAACAGGTTGAGCAATGTCAAGGAATTGAGAGTGCCCGCGAGAACATCTGTCTTTACCTTCAAGGGGAAAACGGGAGATATCAGGGAGATAGGCAACAAGCTGCATGTAAAGCTCGTGCTTGAGGGGAGTATCAGGAAAGCGGACGATCAGCTGCGCATAACCGCACAGCTTATCAACATCGAAGATGGTTATCACCTCTGGTCAGAGACGTACAACCGCAAGTTGAAGGATGTATTTTCGATTCAGGATGAGATTTCTCTTGCGATCGTGAACGCCTTGAAACTGAAACTAACCTCCCCTGAAAAAACGAGGATCACCGATCATCCGATTGGTAATTTAAATGCTTACGAAAGTTACCTGAAGGCGATGCGTCAACTTTTTCGTTTTGATGAGAAGTCGGTGGATACCGCCATCACCTTCCTTCAGGACGGGATTGAGATAATGGGTGATAATGCCCTTTTTTACGCAGGCCTGGCAAGAGCGTATTCCCAGAAGGTGAATATCGGTGCGGGGCAGGAGGATGATTTTGAAAAAGCATCAAATTATGCGGACAAAGCATTGGCATTAAACCCCGATTTGCCGGATGCCCTCCAGATTCGGGGATTACTTTTATCCTATCAGAAGTATCCAAAAAATCTGCAAGATGACTTCGTTTATCTTAAAAGGGCACTTGCGCTTAACCCAAATCAAATATCTGCGGTTGAAGGCCTTAGTAGTATATACATGATGATTGGCAAGCCTGCAAAAGCATTGGAAATGTTGGAAAAGTGTGAAAATCTTGATCCGCTCAACCCAATGAGGAACCTCTATCGCGGTTATTACTATTTATATAATTGCGAGTACAAGCCCGCCCTTGAACAGCTCGATAAGTACTATGAATCTGATCCTGGAAGTCCTTTGGCTATATTAGCCTATACTTGGGCGCTCGCCTGTAATAACAGGAACGAGGATGCCATTGCGGTGATTAACAGGGACATTGTGGGAGAAACGAAAAACATTCTCTCTATAAATGCATTGCTATTTAAATATGCATTGGGGAAGGACAGAAAAAATGCCATGAGGGTGATGACGCCTGAATTCCAGAAAACCTGCAGAAGGGATTTTGAGTGGTCGTACTATGTGGCAAGCAGGTTGTCCCTCTTGGGCGCGAATGATGAAGCACTGGATTGGCTGGAGAATGCAGTTAGTTGCGGTTTTCTTGCGTATTCTTACCTCGAGTGTGATCCTTTTTTAGAAAACATCCGGGGCGATGAGCGTTACAAAAAACTTTTGGAACATGCAAAATACGAGTGGGAAAATTTTAAAGAGCCGGAATAAAAGGACAGATACTATCGCGTTATAAAATCCCAAACAGTGTCCCGGAGGATAAGGGGCGCTTGTGGCCCGAAGAAAAGGTAGCATCCATTTTCGTGCATCCCAATGTCTGTGGCATTTACGCTCTAGCGGGACTCGAATCCCAGCATTTCAACGACACAAAATTTGATGATCGGAGAAACCTAAAAAATACCCTACCCTTGAAAAGTCGTTGTATAAAAACGGAATAGTAACTCAGTAGAACAAATACTTATTGAGCAGCGAAGCCGCCATGATCAGACAAACCATATTACGACACCGGATTATGTTTAAGACTATGGTAAGTCTTCCTTTTCTCGTGGTTCTTTTGACTTGCAGACACGACATGCCAGTATTACCAATAAATGCGCGGGTCCCCCATGCCCAGGCAGCGATCTATGATTATGAGGGTTGCTGGAGCGAATCGATTATCGCATCCGAAAACTTCCTCCGCTGGGCTGGTTTTTCAACGACTCATATCAATGCAAAGTACGTAAATACCTCGAGTCTTGACAGCTTTCAGATGATTCTTTTCCCCGGGGGGGACATGTTTCAATATTCACAACAGATTTCAAACGAAGGGAAGGCTAAGATAACGGAATTTATCAAAAATGGTGGAGGATACTTCGGGATCTGCGGCGGCGCTTATTTTGCTAGCAAAGAAGTTATTTAGAGGGGTTCAAGGCTTTCAATGACACCTCTGGCACTTTTCGACGGGACTGCCGAAGGTCCTATCGATGCGATTGCACCCTATCCGGGTTATGCTATGTGCAAGGTAAACATTCTAGATACGCTGCATCATATCACTCCCGCTTCACCGGATACGGCGTGGATGTTGTATTCCTGGGGACCCCGGTTGAAGCCGCATGAGGGGAGTAATGTGACGGTTCCAGGACGATATGACAGGATAATTCAGTAGCTATTGTTGCTTTAAATTTCGGTAAAGGTCGTGTTTATCTCATAGGTACACACCCTGAGGTTGAAGAAGACGGTGACCGCGACGGGGTCACATTCGGAGACAAACTAGATGATCGGGGGAGTGAATGGGATTTGATGAAAAAAACGGATGGTGTGTGAAGAAGGAGGCAGGTTATGAAGCTGCCAGGTAGTCACGTTCCAGTCTGATTTATCGCATTAACCGACAAAATATCTGGGACCTCGCGGTTTTTATCTCGTGAATGGGTATTGTATCATTAACCAGATAGTTTTTGCCAATAAGAATCAGGAAATAAGCTTTTCTGCCAGGGAAAGCGGATAGAAATGTTGATACTTTCATTTCAATGGCCGGAATCCGAGTAGAATCGGATTGTGAGGATATTCCACTCTCCGTGAGCATTTCCCTGTGGTTTCGCCCGTACTAAACGCAAGTATACTTGCGTTTAGTAGCACTATATGCTATATTGATAGCGTATGGTTACACGTCATTTTTGGCTGAAGATTATCGAAGAGGGGTGGAAACGCCGGAACATTGTCTGGCTTTCCGGGATCAGGCGAGTTGGGAAAACTTTCCTCTGCCGCAGTCTCCCGGATATTGAATATTTCGATTGCGAGCTTCCGCGTGTGCGCGCAATGATGGAGGATCCGCAATCATTCCTGGAAAGCCTGCAAGGCCGCAGGGTCGTGCTGGACGAAATTCACAGGCTTGGAAATCCGTCCGAGCTGCTCAAGATCGCTGCAGATTATTTCCCGACAACTAAGATTATTGCCACCGGTTCGTCGATCCTGGGTGCTTCGGCGAAGTTTAAAGACAAGCTTGCGGGCCGTAAACTCGAAATATGGTTGACACCGATGATGTCAGAGGATCTTAAGGACTTCCGTCGACCGGACCTGAAACATCGGTTCCTTCAAGGCGGGTTGCCTCCGTTCTTCCTTTCGGCTAGCTTCCCAGAGGCTGACATCCAGGAGTGGATGGATGCCTACTGGGCGAAAGACATTCAAGAGTTGTTCCGTCTGGAGCGGCGCAGTTCCTTCCAGAAATTCGTGGAACTGCTGATAGGACAGAGTGGCGGAATCTTCGAAGCGACCAGATTCTCAAAGCAGTGTGAGGTCAGCCGGACAACCATCACAAATTATCTCAGCGTGTTGGAAGCGACATTCGTTGCTCATGTTGTTCGCCCTTTTACCTCCCGTCGTTCTTCTGAAATCATTTCGGCACCCAAGGTCTACGGTTTCGATACAGGCTTCATTTGTTACTATCGGGGATGGCGCGAGTTGCGGCATCAAGATCTCGGGATTTTATGGGAACACTACGTGTTGAACGAGATCCACGCTCACCTTCAAAGAGGCCAGATTCACTACTGGCGGGATAAACGCGGTCACGAGGTGGATTTTGTCCTCACGCGAAGAGGGCACCAACCGATTGCGATAGAATGCAAGTGGTCATCTAAGGATTTCGATCCGAAAAACCTTCAGGCGTTCTGGCGTCAGTATCCCGAAGCGTCTCTCAAGGTCGTGGCTCAGGATATTGACGGCGCCTACTTGAAATCGGTGAACGATATGCCAGTTCGATTTCTCAACCTGACTTCGCTTATCGAGTCTTTAACTAGCCACCCCGGGCAAGCACTTTCGTGAGTCCCTTCTCTGCTTAAATCCGGCGTAATAATTGCTGATACAGTTGAATCCAAATACTGCCATCGGATTGGAATATTTCTTTGTCCCATCCCGGTCAGATTAATAACATGAAATTTAGAGAATTTCCTCGCACAAGATGAAATGTATTATTTTACCCAAATTCACGGGATAAGGGTCATATCGTGGAGTGGGCATTGCGACAAATCTCGGGTTGTCAGGCGGGTAAATCCGTTTAAACCGTGTCACATTAAGTGCGCCAACAATAAATTTGAGCAGCCTCGGAGGTGTGAAAGGATTTGTAGAAACGGCACTCTGAGCCACTCCACAATCCCTTGACACTTCACATATTTCTGCCTACATTCAACTGTCCTAATCGGGAATATAACGGTGAGTGATACCATATTTGATCTTCGGAAGATCAATGGCCATAACGATCACGGGAGTGTGCCTGGATGTAAGATATTTAGCACTCATTACTGCCATTCGGCCACTTTTTATTTTCCCAGGTCTGATCTGCGTTCCCATCCCGTGTTATCTGATAATTTATCTGCGATTCAAAGGCTGTGCCAATCTCCCACCGCCGGAGGTGTTTGTATCATGCAAAATACTCGCTCGAATTTCCAGGTACATCTCCAGATCTAAGCAAAAAGCTGATGGGTATCCTTAAAATAGAATTATTTCCCTTTTTACTCAATACATTAAAAAGACCGAGCTTGAAAATCTCGAACTCCCGAGGATTATGCAGAATCCCTGATTTGCCAAAGCCAGGTGGAATAATAAAGTTGCAAACCTTCCTGTCAATAATTACAGCCGGGCTGGCACATAATGCCATTAGTTGAACATTTTCAAACTATATTGTTCAGAATACCCAAAGATGGAGGAGAATTCCAGATGAAAAACACCCTCTTTTTTTTGTTGGCTTTATTGCTCTCTTCTGTGCCTGCCACGGTGGCGCAGAATTCCGTTGGAGATTATTTTGATTTTGGAAAACTGCCCTACCTCAAGAGCGGCAAGCTGATACAGATTTCGAGCAACGATACCTCCGGCGGCAATGCCGACTTCGTTCCGATCGGAATCGGGCAAACGAAAGTCCTTGCCGACATTCAGGGGGCTGGCGTAATCGCAAGAATTTGGGTGACCATCGGCGCAGAGGACAAGTATTTCCTTAGGACTCTTCTCGTTAGGATGTACTGGGACGGTGAGGCAAATCCCAGCGTCGAATGCCCGGTGGGTGATTTTTTTGGGAACGGGTTCCAGTATACACAGTGGACATCCCTGCCTCTTGGCATGTCAAGCGGAGGTTATTACTGTTACTTTCCGATGCCCTTCTCAAACGGTGCCAGGATCGAAATTGTAAACGAAAGCGGCCTGAAGGTCAATTCATTTTATTATCATATCGACTACCATAACCTCGACAGCCTGAAAGATCCAAACGTCGGGCGTTTTCATGCCCAGTGGCGGCGGGAGCCAAGGACTGACCCCAAGAAGAATTACCTGGTGCTTGACGCCGAGGGCAAAGGACAGTACGTGGGGACGCTTCTGGAAATGCAGGGCTACCGCGAGAAACAGCTCTGGTTTCTCGAAGGGGATGAATTTGTTTATGTTGACGGCGAAGAGAAACCTTCCATAAAGGGAACCGGGACGGAAGATTACTTTACAAGCGGCTGGTACTTCAGTAAGGGGACTTATTCAGCCCCCCTGCACGGTTTGATTCTGAAGGACGATACGCTCTGGTCGCGTGTTGTTGCGTACAGATTCCACCTGGGCGACCAAATTCCGTTTGGAAAGAGCATCCGTTTTACGATTGAACACGGCCACGGAAATGAGGAATTGGCAGACTATTCGAGTGTTGGATTCTGGTATCAGGCCGAACCGCATAAACCCTTTGAGCCGATACTGACTGCCGCAAGGAGAATACCGCTGAGGGTAGTGGTGCCCGAGGGAGCAGTTGAAGCGGAAGGGCTGATCGCAAACGCTGAGGCAAGCGGCGGAAAACTTGAAGTCCAGGACATGAGCACGCTTGGCGTCGACTGGTCAAACGACAAGCAGCTCCTGTTTCGCTCTAGTGACGCGAATGGGTATTTTACCGTCAGGATACCGGTGAAGGAACCGGACAAGTATACCATTTCAGCTTACATTACAAAGGATTCTGTTTACGGAAAGATGGAGGCGTGGATTAACGGGAAAAAGGTGGGGGAGTTTGACGGTTACAGCAAAGAAACTCTGCCAGGCGGAAAAACAACGTTTGACAAAGTGCGTCTTACAGATTCTGCTGTTGCAATAACTTTCAAAGCAACTGGAAAGGATCCTTTATCAAAGGGATTTTATGTCGGGCTTGATGCTTTCACGCTTTCGCCGGACAGGAATTTTGTTCGCCAGTGGTATGTGATCGGGCCCTTTGAAAATCAGGGGGATATCAAAGTGCGGAACGGCCTTAAGTTGGTGTTCGGGCCTGAAAAGGAAACTAAGCTAAAGAAGTCGTACATAGGCAAAAACGGAGCTGATGTGAAGTGGAAATCATTTACAGGCTCGGCAGACGGGTACGTCGATTTCAACGATGCCTTAAAGCCGAATGACCTGGCGGTAGGTTATGCGCTGAGTTACGTCTATTCTCAGATAAAAAAGAACGTGAACGTTTATCTCGGCACCGACGATGGCGTCAGGATGTGGCTGAATGACAAGCTGGTCTACGACACGCTTGCTCTCAGAGGCGCGAATGTGGATGACGACACGTTGAATGTCCAGCTGGAGAAAGGCTGGAACAAAATCCTTTTGAAGGTAGAAAACAACCTGGGGGGATGGGGTTTCTTCTGCCGCATTCCAAATCCCAATGATGATTTGATTTTTAATACGTCCCCCTCGCTTTCCGGGAAGAAAAAGAAATGAATTCACGATCAATTGCAGGCATTTTCAATGAAAAAAAACATATGCTTTGTCGCGCTCCTGAGCTTTAGCCTTGTGCTTCAAGGCGCCTCTCAGGTTAATGTTCCGGATGTGCTTCTTCAGAGGAAGGAGCCTTGGACGTATACCGAAAAATCGCTCCAGGAGATCAGCTTTCCGATAGGCGGAATCGGAACCGGTTCGGTTTCCCTGGGCGGAAGGGGAGAGCTGCGCGATTGGGAAATCTTCAACAGGCCCGATAAAGGCAGCCGGCTGGACTATACATTCTTTGCGATCTGGGTGAAACAGGGGAAGAACCCTCCCGTGGCAAGAATTCTTGAACGCAAGCTCAGCCCGCCTTACAGGGGCGGGGGGCAGGGCATGCCCGAAAGCGCGCTCTCGGGCCTGCCGCGGCTTGATGAGGTGAAATTTACGGGAAAATATCCCTTTGCGGTTCTTGAATTCCAGGATATTGCGCTGCCCGTTCAGGTGAGGCTGGAAGCCTGGAATCCCTTCATCCCCCTGAATCTGGAGGAGAGCGCACTGCCTGTCGCTGTCTTAAAATGGAGCGTGGAGAACCCCTCCCAGGATACAGTTTCTGTCTCGATAGCGGCAAGTATGGTAAATCCGATAGGGGACAGGTACACTAACGTTAAGAACGAGAAGCCCGGTCTGGGAAAGAACATGAACCAGTACCTGGATGACGGAAATGTCCGGGGCTTGTTCTTTTCTTCGAGAAAGATAAAAAGCGAGGATCCCAATTACGGAACGATGGCCCTTGTCACCACATGTGCTGATATTGACGCCCAGACCCGCTGGTACCGCGGCGGTTGGTGGGATGGATGCCATGTTTTCTGGGACAGCTTTTCGGCCGAAGGAAGGGTCAAGGATGCCCGGGATTCGCTTGTTTCGGATGAGGGTGCCTCCGATGTCGGATGTGTAGTCCTGCATGCGAATCTGCCGCCGCAAGGGAAGGTATCGCTCCCATTTATGATAACATGGTACTTTCCGAACAGAGAAAATTACTGGAACGGTGAACCCTCTGTGCGCGGAAAGATCATGAAAAATTTTGTTGCCGGGAAATTCTCTGATGCATGGGAGGTCGCAAAATACACGGCTGGAAATCTACCCCGACTTGAAAAAGAGACGAGGATGTTCAATGACGCTCTCTTTGCTTCAACATTTCCGGACTATGTCCTGGATGCCGTTTCCAGCCAGATGTCGACACTAAAAACAAACGTGTGCATGCTTTTACAGGACAGTTCGTTCTTCGGATTTGAGGGGATCAACGACAAGGGCGGATGCTGTCCCCTGAATTGTTCCCACGTCTGGAACTATGAGCAGACGCTTGCTTTCCTCTTCCCCCAGCTGGAACGCTCTATGCGTGAGACGGACTTCCTGCACAACACACTACCGAACGGCTACATGACATTCCGCACCTATATTCCCTTAGGCGAGCAGTGGTGGAAATTCAAGGCCTGTGCGGATGGACAGATGGGCTGCGTGATGCGCGCTTACAGGGACTGGAAATTATCGGGGGACATGGAGTGGCTAAAGAAGCTGTGGCCGAAGATTAAGAGCGCACTGGAGTTCGCATGGAAGGGCTCTGGTAACCCGCCACCGATGGGTTTCAATTGGACAGGAGAGCAAGTGCCCGTGCCCTGGGATCCGAACAAAGACGGGGTCATGGAAGGGGAACAGCACAACACCTATGACATAGAATTTTACGGCCCCAACACGATGACCGGCTCCCTCTACCTTGGGGCGCTGAAGGCAGCCTCTGAAATGGCGGACGCTCTGGGTGAATCTGCGGTCGCGCGGGAGTACAGGAAGCTTTTTGAGAGCGGTGCCGCAAAATATGACAAAACGCTCTGGAATAACGATTATTACATACAGGAAGTGCGTGTCCTGAAGGGGCTGAAGGTGCCGGAAAATCTTGTGTCTCCCGGTGATTTCTGCAGCCCTGAGTGTCTTAAAAAGTCCAAGGCGAAATCCGGCGATACTGCCTGCGTTACGCCAAAGTATCAGTACGGCGAAGGCTGCCTGTCGGACCAGCTCCTGGGACAGTATCTCGCTCACGTTTTCGGCCTGGGTTACCTGCTTAATCCGGACCACGTAAAAAGGGGGATGAAATCCATTTTCGATTTCAACTTCAGGAAATCATTTGGGATTTTTGCCAACGTTCAGCGCGTGTACGCTCTTAATGACGAGGCAGGCCTCTTGTTGTGCTCCTGGCCTCACGGTAATCGGCCCGCATTGCCTTTTGTTTACAGCGATGAGGTGTGGACCGGAATAGAGTACCAGGTCGCGGCTTCGCTTCTGTATAACGGCTGGCTGGAGGAGGGTTTGACGGTCGTAAAAGCGGTCAGGGACCGGTACAACGGAGAGCGCCGCAATCCCTGGGACGAGGAGGAATGCGGGCATCACTACGCGCGTGCGATGTCGAGCTGGGCCCTGCTGCTCGCATTGTCTGGATTTCAGTATGACGGAATCGCACACGAAATCGGGTTCGAGCCCAGGATCTCCGCTGATGATTTCCAGACCTTCTGGTCATGCGGAAGCGGGTGGGGGGCTTTTACACAGAAAGTCGGCCGGAAAAGCTCAAGTTCGAGTCTGGAATTGAAATACGGGTCGCTGATTTTGAAATCCTTGACACTCGGCAACATAAAAAAGCTTTCCGATCAGCAAACATTTACACTGAACGGAAAGCCTGTCGGAGCATCAGTTTCGGAGAGGGGGAAGGGAGTTGTTATTAAATTTAGGGATGCAGTGAAGTTAAATAAGAACGACATTTTGGAAATTTCCCTCTGAGGATTCGGCGGCCTTTTGAACTGATGAAAATCGTTAGTACGAGGAAAATTTAGCGCTGGGGTGAAACCTGTCCATTCGCACACTTGAGAATAAATTAATTCAATTGTTGCCTAGGAACCGGGAATAAAGCTCAGTTTTACTGAATGATAGTATAAAATGCTTATGGGAAACCCCTTGTCAAAACTATTTCATTCGCCGGTTGCGAGAGCTGTCCTCTCACTTTTGCTCGTACTTCTGATCGGGCTGATTTTTAATGCAGAGGGTGCCTTCTTGAAATGGGAGACGCACCGCGACATGCTCCGGCAAATTTCCGTTTTCGGCATTCTGGCATGCGGAATGACGATAGTCATTATCGCGGGCGGCATCGATCTGTCCGTCGGAAGCATCCTCGGGCTTTCCGCAGTTCTCTTCTCCCTGTTCACCATTCATTTCGGATGGCCTGCTTTTCAAAGCATCCTTTTAACACTCCTCGCGGGCTTGATTGCGGGGAGTATCTCCGGATTTTTCATTTCGAAGTTCAGGATACAGGCATTCATTGCTACGCTTGCCATGATGGTGTTCGCACGCGGCATGGCTAAATTTATATCGGGCGGGCAGAAAATATCGACTGCCGTTCAGCAGCCCGACGGAACATACCAGTATGCTTCTGTCCCGGACATTTTTGATTTTATAAGTGCAAGAATCTTCGCTGAAAACGTGGCAGTGGTTACGATCGTGCTGCTTGTTTGCCTGTTTGCCTGCTGGGTTTTTCTATCCAGGCTCCGGTGGGGCCGCCACGTCTATGCAATAGGGGGAAATGCAGAGGCGGCGCTTTTAGCGGGCATTCCCGTCAGGGCGACAACAATCCTTGTTTATTCGCTGGGCGGGTTGTTTTGCGCGGTTGCTGGGATCTGCCAGGCAGCCCAGGAACTTCAGGGCGACCCGGAGGCCGGAAGCACATATGAGCTGAGCGCAATTGCGATCGTTGTGATCGGGGGAACGTCCTTGCGCGGCGGCTCAGGCAATATATGGCTGACGCTGATCGGCATTTTAATAATCGGCTACCTGGAGAAGATTCTGAGCATCAACGCAGTCGGTGAAGAAACACGCTTGATGCTGACAGGTGTTATTATAATTACGGCTGTTTTATTTCAAGTTAAAAATCCATCAACCTGAATAGAGGCTTGTTATGGCATTAGCATGGTATATTATCTGGCTGTCAATAATCTATGCAATTGCGGGATTCTCGCAGCAGCCCGTATGGGTCATCGGGATGAGCCAGTGCAACCTGGGTGAGCCGTGGCGCGTGCAGATGAATGCCGATGTAAAAAAGGCGGCTGAAGCTCATCCTGAAATTAAGCTCATCTTTAAAGATGCCCAGAACGATGCGCTTCGCCAAGCTGCCCACGTAGAGGAGTTCCTAAGATCCGGCGTGAATCTCATAATCATTTCGCCGAAAGAAGCTGCGCCGCTCACAAGGCCGGTTAGCGAGGCATATAAAAAAGGTATTCCGGTTATTGTCCTGGACCGCCGTGTTCTGGGCAGTGACTACACCTGTTTCATCGGCGCGGACAATAAAAAGATAGGAAAAGCGGTTGGCAAATGGATCGTAAAGCAGCTGGGAGGAAAAGGAAAAGTGGTCGAGCTGAAAGGATTGATGACCTCCACGCCCGGGCAGGACAGGCACAGCGGGTTTATTGAGGGAATAAAGGGCTCAAGCGTAGAAATCATCTTTGATGCTGACATGAAATGGCTGGAGCCCAATGCCCTGAAAGAGATGGAATCGGCCCTGGCCAGATTCGACCATGTCGACCTTGTCTATGCGCACAACGATCCCGGTGCCCATGGGGCGTACCTTGCCGCAAAGGCGGCCGGCCGCCAGCAGAAGATCAAATTCGTGGGAATAGATGCGCTGCCTCAGGAAGGGATCATGTATGTCAAGCAGGGCGTCCTTGCCGCAAGCTTCGAGTATCCAACGGGGGGAAACGAAGCTATTGGATATGCAATCCAAATTTTAAAAGGCAAGAAAGTACAGAAGGAAATCACACTGCCTTCGCGCTTTTTCACGAAAGAAAATGCCGAAAAAGGTGGGGAGTGGCTGAAAGAATGAAAAAGGAGTTCGTCATAGGGGTCGATGTGGGTACGGCGAGCGTCCGTGCCGGCATCTTTGATTTACTTGGAAGGATGGTCGGATATTCGGCCAAGGAGATTTCAATCTGGAGGCCGCAGGAGTATTTTGTCGAGCAGTCTTCGCGGGAAATATGGTCCGCTGCCTGCGGGGCTGTCCGAGCTGCCTTAAAAAACGGGAAAGTAGACCCGGCCCGAGTAGCGGGGATTTCATTCGATGCAACCTGTTCGCTCGTCGCCTTGGGGGAAAACGACGAACCCGTCACGATCTCGCCGTCGGGGGATCCGGAGCGGAACGTCATTGTCTGGATGGATCACCGCGGCCTCAAGCAGGCCGAGCGGATCAATTTGACGGGGCATCCAGCCCTGAAATATGTCGGAGGTAAAATATCTCCTGAGATGGAACCACCGAAACTTCTGTGGGTAAAGGAGAACTTGCCGAAGAGCTGGAAGCTTGCCTCCAAATTTCTTGATCTGGCGGATTTCATGACATACAAATCGGCAGGCGTTGACGCTAGAAGCATCTGCACCACTGTCTGCAAATGGACTTATCGCGGATATGAAAACAAATGGGATGAATCTTTCTTTGACCTGGTAGGATTGAGCAAACTACTCGATAAAAAAATGGTCGGCAAGAGCGTGGTGCCGATGGGCACCTGTCTGGGCAATCTCACGCAAGTGTCCGCAGCGGATCTCGGGCTGATGAAGGGGACGAAGGTCGCCGCGGGTATCATCGATGCGCATGCCGGCGGGATCGGTGTGTTTGGGATGGGATTCGATTCTCCATTGCAGCCGAAGCAGTTTGAAAAAATTCTGGCACTGATCGGCGGAACATCTTCCTGCCACATGGTCGTTTCTAGGAAGCCCAGGTTCATCAAAGGGGTCTGGGGACCGTACTACGGCGCCATGATTCCGGGGATGTGGTTAAATGAAGGGGGGCAGAGCGCTACGGGCTCCCTCCTGGATTTTATGATAAGGAACAATTCCCGGTACGAGGCGATTCAGAGGGAAGCTAAAAGGAAAAGATTGACTGTATATGAATACCTGAACGGAGTGATCTCCGATCTGAAAAAACTGGAGAGGAAAGGGCCTGAAATCGTTAAGGATATCCACATGCTTCCCTATTTTCTGGGGAACCGCTCCCCCCGCGCCGATCCGTCTGCAAGGGGGGTGATAAGCGGGATGACGCTTGATGAAGGGACAGATACTCTTGCCAGGCTTTACTATGCGACGATCCAGGCGATCGCCTTCGGCACCAGGCATATTATAGAGGAGATGAACAGATCTGGCTACAATATCGGAAGAATTCACGCATGCGGCGGCGGAACAAAGAATTCACTCTGGCTCCAGGAACACGCAAACATTACGGGCTGCGAAATCATTCTGCCCAGGGAGCCGGAAGCTGTACTCGTGGGGACTGCAGTTATCGCGGCAGTCGGGGCAGGAAAGTATGGGTCGATTGCAGAGGGGATGATCAAGATGTCGAGCATCGGTAAATCGATAATCCCGGATATTAAATCCATATCATATTATCAGGCCAAATTCGGAATTTTCAAAGAAATGTACGCCGATTTCAAGAAAATCAGGGAGAGGCTGGAAAAATTTTAAAAATACGGCGGGTTTGGATTTATGTGATGCTAATCCCGGGGGTAATTGGGGAGCCCCCGGGATACATGAGATCAGTTTAAGCTTTCATTTCTTTCAGAGACTGCCGGATAATATTTATCCCCTCGTCTACCTCGTGCTTCTGGATTGTAAGAGGAGGTCGGAATCTCATCGAGCGTTCGCCGCTTCCCAGGATAACGAGCCCTCTTTCGAAGGCTTTCTTCCTGAAGTCCGCCCTTTCCTCCGCACTACGCAGATCGAATGAGCAGAAGAGCCCCAGACCCCTGGCGTTCGAGACGGCCTTCGGAAATTCGGCCTGCAGCTCCTCGAGGCGCGTAAGCAGGTGCGAACCCATCACTCTGGCGTTTTCGACGAGCTTGTCTTCCTCGATGATTTCTAGGTAGCGCTGACAGCGCACCATGTCCACAAGGCCGCCGCCCCAGGTCGAATTCAGCCGGCTTGCAACCTTGAAAACGTTTTCGCGTACTTCATCTATCCGGTTGCTGCACATAAAGCCGCAGACCTGAGTCTTTTTGCCGAAACAAATCATATCGGGTTTGATAAAATGCTGGTGAGCCCACATCTTGCCCGTGAGGCCAAGGCCTGTCTGGACTTCGTCCAGTATCAGCATGATTTCGTTTTCATCGGCAATGGTTCTCAGAGCGGTGAAAAATTCCTTGCGGAAATGATTGTCCCCCCCCTCCCCCTGTATGGGTTCGATTATGATTGCCGCAATGTCGTCCTTGTTCTCCCTGATTGCGTTTTTGATCTGGTTGAGGGAGGCCTGCTCGGCTTTTTCGACGGCGTTCAGGTTCTCACCCGAAAGCGGAAAGCGAGCCGCCGGGTTATCAATCCTGGGCCATTTGAACTTCGGGAAAAGGTCTACCTTCACGGGGTCGGTGTTCGTCAGAGAAAGAGTATATCCCGTGCGTCCGTGGAAGGCCCGGCGGAAGTGGATCACCTGCGTGCCGCGCTCCTCCTTGTAACCTTTAGCGAAGTTCTTCCTTATCTTCCAGTCAAATGCAGCTTTCAGGGCGTTTTCGACTCCGACGGCTCCGCCTTCCACGAAGAAGACGTACGGCAGATAGTCAGGCATCGCGATGCGCGCGAAAGTGTCGACGAACTCAGCCATCTCGACGCAATATACGTCGGAGTTTGTAGGTTTGTTCACGCTGACATAGGCAAGCTTTTCCAGGAACTCGGGCATCATCATCTTCGGATGATTCAGCCCGATCGGCATCGATGCCACAAACGTAAAGAAATCGAGCAGCCGGCGGTTTGACTTGGAATCGTAAATATATGCGCCTTCGCTGCGTCTGAGATCAATTACGAAGTCCAGCACATCCACGAGCATATGCTTGCCGATGACCGCCTCTACATCGGCAGGACGGATTTGAGAGTTGTCGGTTTTTGCGGCGGGTGCGCCCAATGGCGCGAATCTAATGTTCTTGATGGTCATAGAGCACCTTTCAGAGTTTAAATTTCTAAATGACGGGATTATTAAAAAGATAAAAAAATCCAGCCTTTAGAAGAACTCCTGATGCTCGTAAAAGGATACGATATAGGGTCTTCCGAGGATGATGGGTGCCGGGAGGGCGCCCTTGAAGGAGAGTATGTCAACCCCGAAATATGCCATATTTAAATATACAAAAAATTTTCTTAGGCGTCAATCTGAGCCTTCTGAAGTTTCCCGCTGTAATCCACGTATACTGTTTTCCACTCGCTGAAGAACTCAAAAACCGTCCAACCGCCCTCGCGATGCCCGTTTCCGGTTTGTTTGACGCCCCCGAAAGGCATGTGAGCTTCAGCACCTATCGTGGGTCCATTGATATATGTGATGCCTGCCTTGATGTCGCGGATCGCCCTGAAGGCATCGTTTATGTTCTTGGTGTAAATCGAGGAAGAGAGCCCATAAACGGTGTCATTGAGAACGTTTACCCCCTCCTCCAGGGAATTTATGCGGATTACGGAGAGGACCGGCCCGAAAATCTCCTCTTTGGCTATCCTCATGTGGGGTTTTACCTCTGTGAATATGGTCGGCTTGTAAAACCAGCCGCTGTTTAGCCCCTCACCGGTGGCAGGGCCGCCGCCTGTCGCGATTTTCGCACCTTCCTTCATCCCGATCTCGACATAGCCGTGCACCGATTTTCTCTGACCCTCGTTGACGCAGGGGCCTAGGTCCGTATCTGCCTTGAGGCCGTCCCCCAGCCTGAGTTTGTTTGTCCGCTCAAGGAGCATCGACATGAATTTGTCGAACACTTTTTCGTGAAGAAGCAGGCGGCTAGTGGCAGTGCACCTCTGCCCGGTAGTGCCGAAGGCACCCCAGAGGACTCCGTCCAGGGCAAGGGCCAGGTCCGCATCGTCCATAACGATCTGGGCGTTCTTGCCCCCCAGCTCCAGCGAAACCCGCTTCAGAGTCTTGCTGGCAAGCTCCGATATTTTTATGCCGACTGAGGTCGAACCGGTGAAACTGACGAGATCTACATCGGGGTGATCCACAATAGACATCCCGACTTCGCCCCCGCCGCCGTGGACGATATTTACGACTCCCTCGGGGATGCCGGCTTCAGCCAGTATCTCCACCAGCGCGGTCGCGGTCGCCGGTGTATCCGATGCGGGTTTGAACACGACTGTGTTGCCGCAGAGGATCGCCGGAAATATTTTCCACGTGGGGATTGCCATCGGAAAATTCCAGGGCGTAACCACGCCCCCCACCCCTATCGGAGTGCGGATCGCCATGTTGAACTTGTTGGGCAGTTCGGAGGGGACGGTATGCCCGAAGAGCCTGCGGCCTTCGGATGCGGCGTAATATGCCGTGTCTATGCCTTCCTGCACGTCCCCCCGCGTTTCCATCAGGACTTTACCCATCTCGCGCGTCATTGTGCGGGCAAGTTCCTCCTTGCGGGCGACCATTATGTCGCCTACCTTCTTTAGGAAATCTCCGCGCTTTGGAGCGGGCACCAGCCGCCATTTTTCGAAAGCGGTTCGCGCGGCCTTTACGGCGTCGTTGACGTCTTCCTTCCCCGACTTTGGAAACGTGCCGATGATTTCGTCCCAGTTCGCGGGATTGCGATTTTCAAATGTCTGCCCTCCCCGCGCGTCCGTCCATTTTCCGTTGATGAAGTTCTGGTATTTTTTCATTTTAATTCTCCGATGTTTTATAAGCCAAGACGTTTAAATATTTTATTAATGTTTTTTAAATTCTTTTGAGGATCGAACAGCTCTTCCAGCTCACGGCCGTCCAGATATGATTTAACCTTGCTGTCCGACATAAGTTTTTCCCTGAAACTCTGCCTTCTCTGCCAAACTTCCATGGCGTGTTTCTGTACGATCGAATATGCTTCCTCCCGCTTCATTCCTTTTTGTGCCAGAGCCAGGAGCACTCCTTGCGAGAAGATCAGCCCGCTGGTGAGTTCCAGGTTCCTCCTCATGTTAGCGGGGTATACTATGAGCCTGCCGATGACCTCCGAAAATGTGCCGATCATGTAATCGAGCAGTATGCAGCTATCCGGTAATATTATACGCTCGACTGAAGAGTGGGTGATATCCCTTTCGTGCCAGAGCGCCACGTTTTCAAGCGCCGCCTGTGCGTTGGAGCGCAGAACCCTGGCAAGCCCAGCAACCCGCTCGCATGTGATCGGATTGCGCTTGTGCGGCATCGCAGAGGAGCCCTTTTGCCCCTTCGAAAAATATTCCTCGGCCTCAAGAACCTCGGTTTTCTGGAGATGCCTTATTTCGGTCGCGAACTTTTCAATCGAACAGCCGATGATGGCAAGCGTCGTCAGAAACTCGGCGTGCAGGTCGCGCCCCAGGACCTGCGTCGATATGGGAGCGGGCTTCAGGCCCAGATGCCGGCACACGTATTTTTCCACATACGGGTCGATGTGATCGTATGTTCCGACTGCCCCGGAAATCTGACCGAAAGATACACGCGCCTGGGCGCGCCGGAGTCTTTCGATGTTGCGGCGGTTTTCGTCATACCAGAGCGCCAGCTTCAGTCCGAACGTGATGGGTTCTGCATGCACCCCGTGGGTTCTTCCCACCATGACCGTATGTTTAAACTCCCTTGCCCTCCTGGCCAGGATTTTCCCCAGCACAAGTAAATCTCCGAGGAGGAGCTCCGCGGATTGTTTCATCTGTACGGCTATGGCTGTGTCGAGCACGTCGGAGGAGGTCATGCCGAGGTGAATGAAGCGGGAGTCGGGCCCGACATGCTCGCCGACATTTGTGAGGAAGGCGATTACGTCATGTTTTACAACCCGCTCGATTTTTTCTATCCGCGGGAGATCAAATTTTGCCTTGCGCCGGATGTTTCTTGCGGCTTTCTCCGGGATAACGCCAAGGCTGGCCTGGGCCTCGCATGCCAGGAGCTCGATCTCAAGCCATGTGCGGAATTTGTTTTCGTCCGTCCAGATGTTCCCCATGTCGGGGCGTGTATAACGACTTATCATTGCGAGTGCCTCTCAAGTTTGAGTTCGAGGTCTATGATTTTTTTATCCCTCAAAACCTTGACCTTGAGGACATCCCCGGTTTTGGCTTCGCTGATTATCGCCCCGACGTTGTCCTCGTTGACTATGTGCTCGCCGTTTAATTCCACGATAATGTCCCCCGGCTTGAATCCGCTTCGTTCAGCCGGACTGTTGCGCTTGACGTCGCTGATTATAGCTCCCTCCGCCTTGGCCAGCCCGAAATAGCGTGCGACTCGCGCGTCAACAGATTGAATTTCAAGGCCTGTCCAGTAGTTTCTCTCAATCTTTCCGTATTTTTTCAGGTCAGATACGACGCTTTTCACCCTGTTTATCGGGATCGCAAACCCCAGGCCTATGCTCCCCTGGTTTGGGGTAAATATGACCGCGTTGACACCGATTACCTCACCGGCAGAATTAATTAGAGGACCCCCGCTGTTGCCCGAATTTATGGCCGCGTCTGTCTGTATCATCCCTCGGTAGTAGCGCCCCCCCTCTGCGTTGAGGTTCATGCCGGTAGCGCTCACGACCCCGACAGTTACCGTCGGTTTGTCGCTAATCTCAAAAAGTCCGAAAGGGTTACCCATAGCTATTACCCATTCAGCAATAATGACATCGTCCGAGTTCCCCAGCCTGAGGTAGGGGAGATCCTTCCCTTCGATTTTCAAGAGCGAGATGTCAGACGCTACGTCGGTTCCTACAAGTTCCGCTTTATATTTAATCTTGTTCGTGAGGGTTACGGTTATCTCCTTGGCGTTCCCGGCAACATGGTCGTTCGTGAGTATGTATCCGTCGGGGGAAATTAAAAACCCCGATCCTAGCCCCTTTACTTCCTGCCTGTAAGTGCGGTTCGGGAAAAACTGGCGGAAAAAGGGATCGTCGTCGAAGAACGAAAAGGGGGAGCGCACCTGATACTCTCTGACTTCCGTCACGTTGATGCCCACAACGGCAGGGCTGGCAACCGCCACGGCCC
>Ga0209048_10002161_pt1 | contig 19726 bp, 19 predicted proteins | sample FrelakmetCRP12CR_FD_187146 | JGI IMG/M metagenome (GOLD analysis project Ga0209048, IMG submission 187146) | Freshwater lake sediment microbial communities from the University of Notre Dame, USA, for methane emissions studies - CRP12 CR (SPAdes)... | ecosystem: Environmental > Aquatic >... | reverse complement strand
GGGAATTGCCGGGTCAAAAACTGAATGAACTGATCGGGCCCATGAGCCAGCTTTTTGTGGTGGCGATAATTATCGCTTTTATCGCCGGTCTTTATGATCTCGGCCGTACAAAAAATTCATGGCATTTTTTTCAAAGAGTCATACTGTCGGGTCTGGTTTGGATGGGTATCGGTATTATATATTTTTACATCAGGCAAAACGTTGGCGTCGCGCCAAAAACAATTCTTCTCCTCACCGCTTTTATCGGATTCGGCCTGCTGACAATCTGGAGATTTTTTTACAATAAATTCATTTCCACAAATATCTGGCAGACAAATTTGCTGTTCGTGGGCATGACCGATGAAGTAAGGGAGCTGATTGAGCTTTTAAACAAAGAACCGCAAAGAGGATATTTCGTGACCGGGGTTATTGCGGAAAATTCCTGGCAGGTGCCGGCCGATATTCACATCGGCACGAGCATTGAAGAAATTAACGCAAAAATGCCCGGCCGTCCGGCCAATCTGATAGTGATTGCACCGGCAAAAGCTTCGGACGAAAATTTACTGAAGGAATTATACCGGCACCTGTTTCAGCAGACCAGCATCCTCAACCTGGCCGATTTTTATGAGGAAATAATGAGCCGCATACCGCCCTTTACTTTTTCCGAGGGCTGGTTCATCGCCCATTTGCACGAACAGCAAAAAAAAGTTTATGACCGTTTCCGCATCCTGTTTGATTATATTTTCGGCATACTCATCGGCATTTTTTTTATCGTCACTTATCCGTTTATTGCTTTGGCCATTAAAATGAATTCCAAAGGCCCGATATTTTTTACCCAGGAACGCGTCGGCCGGCTGGGCGCGGTGATTAAGGTGTATAAATACCGCACCATGAAAGCATTAAACGCCGACGGCAGCGCGGAAATTAACGGAGCCCAGTTTGCCTCCACCAATGACAGCCGCATTACCGGCGTGGGAAAATTTCTGCGGCGCACCAGATTGGACGAAATACCGCAATCAATCAACATACTCAGGGGCGAAATGTCCATTATCGGTCCCAGGCCGGAAAGACCGGAATTTGTCAGACAGCTTACTGAAAAAATGCCCTATTATGCTCTGCGGCATATGATCAAACCCGGGCTCACGGGCTGGGCGCAGGTCCACAATTCCTATTATGGCACCATCGAAGAAAATCTGCGCAAACTGGAATACGATTTGTATTATATAAAAAACAGAGGTCTGATTTTAGACCTCTCGGTTATTCTCCGTACCATTAACATCATCCTTAGAATGATGGGGCGCTGATTATTTCTTCGCCAGAGCCGCTTTCACCAGGCCCAGAAATAACGGGTGCGGATGAAGCGGCCTTGATCTGAATTCCGGGTGGAACTGCGTGCCGATAAAATAAGGATGATTTTTTAATTCCACTATTTCCACCAGATCATTTTCCGGATTAAGTCCCACCACGCGCAGCCCGGCTTTAGCCATCTTCTCGCGGTAATTATTATTAAACTCATATCTGTGCCTGTGCCGCTCGCTGGTTCTGTCTTTTCCGTAAGCCTTGCGCGTTTTTGAGCCTTTTATAAGCACACAATCATATGCGCCCAAACGCATGGTGCCGCCATACCGGTTCTTTCTGATATTCTCGGCCTGGATATTGTTTATATGAATGATCGGGTCGCTGGTCTGCGGATCGATTTCAGTGGTATTGGCATTTTTAAGCCCCAATACGTTTCTGGCAAACTCAATGCAAGCCAGCTGCATGCCGTAACATAATCCCAGATAGGGCATATCGTGCTCACGGGCGTATCTTATCGCCATCATAATACCCTCCACTCCCCGGGCGCCAAATCCTCCGGGCACTATCAGGGCGTCAAAACCGGAAAGATTTTTGATCAGGGACGGCTGTTTTTCATAATCCTCGGAATCAATCCAGGTCAAAGCCGGCTTGGCGCCGCATTGCCAGGACGCGTGTTTGACCGACTCGATTACCGAGATGTATGAATCCGCCAGAGTAAACTTGCCTGTGCCGAAATATTTTCCAACCACGGCGATTTTGAGCGGCTTCACCGCTGCCCGCATGCGGCCGATAAACATCTTCCATTCTTTTCTGCCGTCCGGCCTCGGTTTTAATTTTAATTTTTTCATTAACTGGTCGCTGAAGTGCTGCTTTTCAAACAAATCCGGAATTTCATATATGCTGCTGACGTCCGGCGCGGCAATCACCTCATCTTCCGATCTCAAGCCGCAGAAAAGCGCCAATTTTTCGCGCCGCGGCTTGTCCAATTCCTCGCGGCCGCGGGCAATAATAAAATCCGCCTGAATGCCGCTGCTGTTTAGGGTGCGGGCCGCATATTGCGTCGGCTTGGTTTTCATTTCTCCCAAATGACCGGGAATGGGAAGATAGCTTACCAGAACGAAAGCGACATTATCCGGCTCTTTCAATTTCATCATGCGCGCCGCTTCCAAGAATAAAATATTCTGATACTCTCCTGCCGTGCCGCCTATCTCGATCATCATCACTTCCGCTTTGGCTTTTTCAGACGCGGCTTTGATACGCCCCACCACTTCCATGGGAATGTGCGGAACCACTTCCACGCACTTGCCCTTGTAAAACATGCTTCTTTCTTTTTCAATAACGGAAAGGTATACCCGCCCCGTGGTCATGTAATTTATTGAATATATATCCGTATCCAGAAATCTTTCATAGTTTCCTATATCCTGGTCGGTTTCATCGCCGTCTTCCGTCACAAAAACTTCCCCGTGCTCAATGGGATTCATAGTACCCGCATCCACGTTTATGTACGGATCAATTTTAATCGCCGATACCCTGAAGCCGCGGTTTTTTAATATCCGGCCGATGGAAGCGGCGGAAACTCCCTTGCCTACTCCGCTCAAAACCCCGCCAATGATAAAAATATATTTTGTACTGCGCATAATGTGAAGCATGAACACATTAAAACGAAAAAAGGCGCGGTGGCCTGATTCAGTTATTATAATATTACGTTTTTGCGGTTACGAATACAGTTATTTCCGCTTCCAGCCCGTGGCGCAATTTAATTTTAGCTTTATATTCACCCGCTTCCTTAATCGGTTTAAGGCTTATCTGATTTTTGTCAATCAGAAATCCCGATTTTTTCATGATGTCGGAAATTTTTTGCGGACCTATGGCTGCGTATAGCATGCCGCCGGCGCTTGCTTTTTCCGTCATATTTATTTCCCAGCCGTCGATTTTGCCCGCCAAAGCCTGCTGGTCTTTTAAATCGCGCTCATATTCTTTTACTTTCCTGGCATGGCGGGATTCTATGTCGCCGAGCGCTTTACTTGTAGCCGGTATTGCCAGATTCTTGGCAAATAAAAAATTTCTGGCATAGCCTTCGGCCACGTCCTTTATCTCGTCAATTTTTCCCAGACCGGGCACATTTTGTATTAATACCACCTTCATAGCCATTCTTGATAATATCCAGACATTATGATAGTATACACCACATTAACTCAAAGCAACAGGAAAATAATATGGCGTTAAAATCTGGCTTTGTAACTTTGGTTGGCCGTTCCAATGTGGGCAAATCCACTCTCTTGAATACATTGGTCGGCACAAAAATTGCCGCTGTTACCGACAAGCCCCAAACCACCAGAAATATTATACATGGAGTTCTCAACACCCCGCAAGGACAGGCGATTTTTGTGGACGCGCCCGGAGTTTTCAAGAACAGTAAGAATCCTCTTTCCGGCAAGCTGACCAAAATGGTTCATGAATCATTAAAAAATATAGATCTGATAATATATGTGGCCGATCCCACGAAAAGTTTGGGAGCGGAGGAACGCTCCATCCTCGCCCTGATCCGCAATTTAAATATTCCCAAAATTCTGGCGATTAATAAATCCGACCTGCCGGCCGGTGAAAAAAAATTTCTGGACGATTACAAATCATTGGCCGAAGAATTCAATTCCATATTCGAGTTATCGGCCCTGCGCGCCAGCCATGTCCAGCCCCTCAAGGAAAAAGTTTTCGAGCTGCTGCCCGAGGGCGAAGCGGTTTATCCGCCGGAGCAATTAACGAATGTCGATGAAAGATTCTGGGTGGCGGAAATAATCCGGGAAAAAATATTCAAGGCCCTGCGCAAGGAAGCGCCCTACACCACGCATGTGGAAGTGACGGATATTGAGGAGAGGCCGGATATGTTCGTTATCAAAGCCATCATATACACTTACGACAGCCGTTATAAAAAAATGATTATCGGCGCCGGCGGCCGCGCCATTAAGGAAATAGGCATTGCCGCCCGCAAGGAACTGGAAGCGGCGCTGAATAAAAAAGTTTACCTGGAGCTGGAGGTGGAAACCGACAAGCACTGGGAAGAAAAAATCGGGGAATAAACGCCCAATATATTAAACAGCCCCGGCATATGGCCGGGGCTGTTTTTAATTCCCGCTATTTGGCAGTGGTGGATGCGGTGCTGGTTCTAAAAAACAAAGGCTGGCTGGAATTGATAATTTCTATGGCCTTATCCAGCACAACATCTTCCCCGACTTTTTCATTATTCCAGTCTTCCTTAATTTCCACATCAGGAGAAATTCCTTCTTTGTTTATATTTTTTCCGTTAGGAGTGAACCATTCGGCTACCGTCAGTTTCAGCGCCGAGCCGTCCGGAAATGTTTCAAAATCCTGGACAGAACCCTTGCCAAAAGTCTGTTCTCCCACGATCGAGCCCTTTTTATGGTCTTGCAAAGCGCCGGCAACGATTTCGGAAGCTGATGCCGAACCCTTATTCACCAGCACGACGGTCTTGATTCCGGCCAGGCGATGCAGTCCTTCCGTATCATGCTGCTTGTCGGCGCCATCCACGCCTTTTTCGCTCACAATTATACCTTCATCAACCCATTCGCTGCCCATATCAACCGCGGCCTGCAAGAATCCGCCCGGGTTGTTGCGCAAGTCCAGAACAATACCCTTAATATTTCTTTCCTGCAGCTTTTTAATGGCCTGGTCGAATTCAACTGTCGTGTCTTCATTGAATTGCATCACGCGTATGTAAGCGATATTCCCCTGTTTAATTGATAATAAAACCGAAGGTACATTTATCTTGGCGCGGGTAATGGTAAATTCTTTAGCTTTTGCCAAGCCGTCGCGGCTGATGGTCAGCACTACCTGCGTACCCGCCTTGCCGCGTATTTTACTTACGGCCGTTTCCACATCCAAGCCAAACGTGCTTTCCTTGCCGATAAATAAAATTTTATCACCGGCCCGCAAGCCGGCTTTCTCAGCGGGAGAGTCGGGCAACGGCGCCACCACCAGCAATTGGTTGTTTTTAACCCCGATTTCAGCGCCGATTCCCTCCAGTTCGCCGGATAAATCCTTGGTAAACTCTTCCGCGGCCTGAGGCGGGAAATAAAGCGAGTAGGGATCGCCCAGCGACATCACCAGGCCCTGTACCGCGCCATAAAACATATCCGAATCGGTAACGGGCTGCTTTACATATTTGCTCTTAATTTTATCCCAGACCTGCCAAAACTGGTCAAAATCAACGCTGTTGGAATGGTTTATGGTGCGGTTCAGATTGACTACTTTGCTGATTTGCACGTTACCCTGTTCATCCGTGATCTGCTTTTGTACATACCAGAAACGGCCGGCCACAAATCCAAAACCGAAAGAAATGATAAAAAATATTACCGATAAATAAATGCCGACATATTTGCCGGCCCTGGCCTTGACCGGAGACGGTTGAAGCAGTTCCATAAAAATTATTCTTTAACGAATTGAATATCCGCACCAACGCGATTCAATATATTATATAAGTTTTCATATCCCCGATCAATCTGATAGGTATTGCGCAGTATCGATTTTCCCCGGGCGGCCAACATACAGATCAAAACATTGACGGCCGGGCGCAACGCCGGCGGCGAAACCACTTCATTGGCATGAAACCTGGTCGGACCTTGCACCCAGGTGCGGTGGGGATCGAGCAATGTCAGCTGCACTCCCAATTTTTGCAATTCCAGATTATAAACGGAACGGTTTTCATAAACCCAATCATGGACTAAAGTCCGCCCTTTGGCTGTGGCCAGTATGGGCACGAAAAGAGGCAGATTATCAATGTTAAGTCCCGGAAAAGGACGGCATTCTATTTTGTCGGGCAAGGCCGTTAATGTTGACGGCCAGACCTCAATGTCGGCGATATCGAATTTTCCTCCTCCCGGATATTTCCTGCGGCGCTTAACATTAAATTTTTGCCCCATTTTTTCCAGCTTGCATAATTCCAATTCCAAAAATTCCATCGGGCAATTCCTGACTGTAAGATGCGACTTGGTGGCAATGGCGGCGGAAAGAAACGTCATCGCCACGATCGGATCAGGCATGATGAAGTATTCTTTTACCGCATGCAATTTTTTAACACCCTCCACTTCCAATGTGGTCGTGCCGATGCCTCTTATTTTAGCCCCGGCCGAGTTTAAGAAATAACACAAATCTTGCACGATGTAATTGGCCGACGCCATCTTGATAACGCTTTTACCCGGAGCCAGCACCGCGGCCATGACCGCGTTTTCCGTGGCCGTGTCGCCGGATTCATACATGACAAAATGCGCCGGCTTTAATCCGTGATTCGTTACCTGATAGTGCGACGCTCTGGAGACCACCGATACGCCGAAATTTTCCAAGGCATAAAGGTGGGGTCGCACCGTGCGTTCTCCCAGGTGGCAGCCGCCCGATTTATACAGGTTGTATCCGGTTTTATACCAGGCCAGAGCGCCGAACAATAAAAGAGAAGAGCGCGTCAGCTTGGACGCCTGCCTGTCGATGTTTTTTAAATGCAGTTTTCCGCCCGAATCCAGGAGCAGGCGGCTGTTGCTAGCCCATTTTACTTTGACGCCAATACTTTCCAGCAACTCTAAAATGCGGTAAACTTCTTCAATTTGGGGAATATTTTTCAAGACAACCTTTCCGCGCACCATGGCGCAGGCGCACAAAATTGAAACCGCCGAATTTTTAGCCGACTGATTAACTACTTCCCCGTGCAATTTTTTCCCTCCGTTAATTATCAAATAAGCCATATCTTTGACTGGGCGCTTTTTTTAGGATATTATTTATGCAGTATACTAAATTAACGCCTTTTTGGCAACCGGCTGCCTATGGAATATCCAGGCACAAAACTGACGAAACCTTTCCGAATGTTTCTTTTATTATTCTTTATTTTTCTTTTTTGCATTCTTTCGCCGGTCATTATCATGTACACTGCCGGATACCGGTATGACTGGCAAAACGGCTTGCTGAAAGAAACGGGGGCGATCAGCATCGACATTGAACCGAAAGAAGCGGGTATGTTTTTAAACGGCATTAAGATAACGGCAAAAATGCCGGTGCGTTTGAATAACATCGCTCCGGGAAAATATAACCTGCGCATTTCCGCGGATGGCTACTATGATTGGGTAAAGGACCTTGAAGTTAAAAACAAGCAAACCACCTATATTAAAGAAATTTATTTGGTCAAAAAAAACAGGCTTGAATTAATTATCGACAAAAAAATAAACAGCTTTGCCGTGTCAGAAGACGGAAAATATCTGATATATATCATCGGATCGGAAAATAACGGATCGGAAATATGGCTCTGGAGCGCAACCGACAAAAAATCGATTTTTATTTCAAAAATTAACAGCCAGTCGCCGCAGATTGCGTGGTCTGCAATCACCGATTATGCTGCGGTCGCTGACAGCCGGCCTCCGTATGCGCAGCTGATTGTTTTTAACGCCGATGACCCGTACAAACAGATAAATTTGCCGGAGACGGTAAAGAATGTACCGGTAAAATTCCAGTGGAGCCGACTAACGGGACCTCTTATCTATTACTCAACAAGCAATTACCTCCGCTCCTATGACGCGTCCAGCGGACGCGATAATTCAATTTCAAAAAATACTTTTATTGACTGGGCTTATGACGACCGGGATTTATTTTGGGCCGTGGAAACAAACACCTCCACCGGCGAACAAATTCTCGTCGGCGACGTTTTTGGTTCGGGAAATACGATAAAACTGTCCGAGGAACGCCCGGAGAATGACAGCATTCTGCCCGTGCAGACAAAGTGGAATTTGCTGGCGGTCAATAAAAATACCGCACTCCTGAAAAATGAAGACCAGCCGGAAATGACTTTGATATCAAAAGGCGGCAAATTTAATGTCAGCGGCGATAATTTTAAAATTTCCCGCTATAACGACTGGTGGCTGATCTGGACAAAATGGGAAATATGGACATTTACCGAAGGCGAAGAACCGTATCTTTTAAACCGTTCCGGAGAAAATCTGCAACAAGTCGTGCCGCTGGATAAATACAATACGCTGGCGCTCGTCTGGGCCGACAAAACCACCGCTCTTTTTCCTTATTACCTGGTCACACACGATCTTCTAAATAATAAAATCTCTCATGCCGAAGCTGACAGTGAGAAAAAAATATTATTTTTTTCCGGCCAAATCGGCGGAAAAGACGGGGTGTGGACATTGAGTTATTAAAAAATGCTATGAAGCTATATATTTATACCGACGGGGGGGCGCGCGGCAATCCCGGCCCGGCTGCAACCGGCGTAGTAATAAAAGACGGAATTGGAAAAACCATTGCTGAGTTCGGGGAATATTTAGGTGAGCAAACCAATAATTTTGCCGAATATTCGGCTCTAATTGCCGGCCTCAAAAAAGCCAGGGGGCTGGGCGCAACCGAGGTAGAATGTGTTTTAGATAGTGAATTAGTTACCAAACAAATGCGCGGGGAATACAGAGTCCGCGAGCCGAATCTGCAAAAACTATTTGTACAGGCGTACAACGCAGCCAGTGCCTTTAAAAAAACCTCCTACCGCCACACCTTGCGGCACAACAATAAAGAAGCGGACCGCATTGTGAACAAAATACTCGATGAACGCTAATAATAAAAGCCCCCTCTCACGGGGGCTTTTATGAATATCCTGATTTAACTAGCGGACAGTGGATGTGGCGTGCATTTCTGTTTTTACCACCGGAGTCCAGGCCTTGACACCAGTCGCGTTGACGGTGTTAAGGCGCGTATTGATCACGCCTCTGATATCGGCCTTCTGGCCGACCTGTAAATTGGCGAAGGTGGAACTGGTAACTCCCCGGACCGATATTTTGGTGGCATCGGTAACGGTTATGGTCAAATTTCTTTTGGGCTGTTTAAGCACAAAAGTGTTGTTGGTTGCATTGATTGAATCAATGGTTCCCCTGTTCCAGATGAGCCAATTAATGGAATTGTCTCTTAGTACCAGGGCTGTGACTGTGCCATCTTCGTTGGTTTTGCCAACCAGACGGACTTCATCCCCCACCTGAAATTCGCCAAGACCGGCCTTGGCGCCATATAATCTGATAACTCTTGATGTGGAAGCAATATTAACCGTCAGATCATTGCCCACCACAGGATAGGTTCCTGTCCACTTTTTTGCTTTTTTAGGCAACAGACTGGTTACTTTTATCACCATTGTGGTCGGAGCCGCCGTACCTGTAAGCGTTGTAATAGTGCCTTTTATCGTCAAAGCGCGGCGGACATATTTCGCTCTTAGCATGCTCGTTGCAAGCGTACTGGAAGCATTCCCTTCATTTCCTTCGTTTGCTAATGCCGGAGAAAATGCCACTAAAGACATAACGGCGATAAGTGATAATATAAATACTTTTTTCATATAATTATTGATTAACATCATCAGATGCGGTTCGCCCGACCTCATGCCCTTTTCCGGGCTGCGAACTTAAATTAATCTGATTCCGTACTTAATTGATTTAATTTATTATTTATTAAAGTTTTTCTTTCTTCCAGGTTGTTTAGCCGGCGCTCAATAACACTATTCCGATTCTCAATTCTTTTCTCCAGTCTCTGTTTTATTTCATCGCGCAGATGGCTATCGCCGGAATTTTTTTCTTCCAAAATTTTATCAACATTGGCCAGATTATCTTCCTCCTGCTCAATTTTATCCTGAACTTTGGTTATTTTATCTTTCAACCTTTGCGTTTTATTCATCTGCGCCACTTCCGCTTCGCGGCGATTAATTTTTTTCAGGTAAAACCGCGCTTTTGCCTCCGGTGTCAGCTGGATTTTCTCTTCCAGATTCTCCAGTTGCTGTTTTACCGGATACAAAGGCGTTCCTTCCGTAACGCTGGAACTAGTATAAGCATAGGCACCGGTACCGGTGGTGGCCACGATCAGGATGAAAACGGCAGCTGCGGCGGCGAATTTAAACGCGCGGGTTTCAAACCAGCTGTGTTTTGTTCCGTATTCGGCGTGCATTTTAGCATCGAGCTTGGACCATAAATCAGCCTTGAATTTGCTATCCGGGCTGATTTGGTTCTTTTCTTGCCATAAATTGTAACGAATTTTAAGGGACATATTAAACCAAGTTTGAAAGTTTTTTTATGGCGCGGTGCGCCGCCACCTTTGCCGCCGTTTCGGTCATATTGAGCGTTTCTGCTATTTCTGAATAACTATACCCAAAAATATAGTGAAAAGTTACAATGTGGCGGCTGGTAGTGTCCAATTTGGCCAAAAGTTCATAAAGTTCCCGGATATTCTCGCTTTTATCCGCCATTTTTGCCGATAATTCCAGCCAGGGTGTGTCCTCTCCCGCTGTTTCGTCATCGGGCAATGCATCCGTCTTTTTCCGGTCGCGCCAATGATTCGCCAGATGATTTTTGGCAATGGTCATTATCCAGGCGGAACGGCTGATTTTAACATCATAGCCGGCAAAATTTTCCAGTGCTTTCATAAATACTTCCGAGACCAGATCCTCGGCAAGGGCTTTATTATAGCCGACTCTAAAAAAAACAAAGCGGTATACTTTGTCTATGTGTGTGTTATAAAATTTTTCAAAATCTTTCCGGCGGGGATTTTGCATAAACCCCTAATACAAAATATCAAATATTAATTAAAAAAATCAAAGCTCCACAATAAAGATGGGACGGGCACCAAGCTCTCGACCACGACCGTCGAGGTCCCCCCAGCCCACTTCTACCTGTGGGCGCTTTGGTCGCCAGGCCGCGTACACGCAACCAGCCGATATGCGGGCATCAAGGAGCCAGCTCCAGTTGGATTGTTCCGGATTGTCATTGTAAGCGTCAAAACTGTGATTTTTATTTTTTTCAGCTTCTTTTCTCTGCAGGAGATAATATTCGGCCAAAGTGAGGCCGTCCCGATTTTTTTCTTGAAACAGGGCGTCGGCTTGGAGATAAGTAAGGTTTTTGGTTTCTTGAGGGATTGGGGTTGATTGATAAAGAAGAATATAGGGTTTTTGCCGTTTGGTTTGGGTGGAGGCAGGAATAGACGGAGAGGTCTCCATAATTCTGCTGTTTAAATATGAATCGGTATATTGATCATTATCTGACAAGCCGGGCAGGGGCTTATCGGCCATCTCTTCCTTGAGGCGGGCAATGCCGACCGCTTTCTGGGTTTCTAGACCGGGGATTATAATGGCCTGGTCAAAGCCTTGGGCTAGGGCTTCTTTTATTCGGACTTTGGCTTTTTCGGGTAAAATAATTTGTGGCGGCAAATTGTCTATAAATTCATGCAAATGATGTGATTTATAAAATTCAAGCGATCCATTATAAACCTTTTCCAAATCGAAACCCGCGTCCATTTTTTCCGCGCCAATATCTTCACCCGATTCTGTGTCTATGTGTTCGCTTGATTTTTCCGGAATAAAATGACCAACATCTCTCCTGATAGTTCTTATTTTAGCAAACATCTCATTTATTTCTGCCATTGCTTCCGGACCAAGCTGTTTTTCAAGTTCTTGTTTTCTGTTATTTAATTTCTTCAGTTCAACCTGAATCAAAACTTTTCCATGTGTTATATCCTGGCGAGTCGCTTTGGTAGTTTCATCTGGTTTTTTCCGGCGCTTAAAAGTGCTTGATAGTATTTTCTTCCACTCAGCTACAGCTGGTTCCTCGTCCAATTTTCTCTCCCGTGTCTGTTTTAAAACATCATTCATGATCGCCAACTCTTCTTCCAAATCAAATATTTGTCTGTTTACAGCCAACAGCTCCTTTTCAATTTCTTTTTGCTCCTCTGGCGAAAGCTTGGGATTACGGGGAAATTCTATTATTTTACCGCCTTCTTCCGCGAATTTTTCCTTAAATCCAGGCTTTTCTGGCATATTAATTATTTATTGAATATATCAAAAGTATAGCAAATCAAATATGAAATAACAATTAATTAAAATAGGATCAAAATTTTGCTCAGAATTACAATTTACAATTCATCTTTTAATCCTTCCAATTTATTTCTCGCATCCCTTGATAATTTTTTCGGCACTCTGATTTTCACGCGGACAAAATGGTCGCCGCGCACATGACTGTTCAGATGAAATACACCCCGCCCTTTCAGGCGGATTAACTGCCCATGTTCCGTGCCTTCGGGAATTACCAGGTTGATCGGACCGTCGATGGTTTCAATGGCAATTTTATCTCCTAAAACCGCTTGTGGAAAACTGATGTCCGCATTGGTAAAAATATCAAACCCCTCCCGTTCAAAACCTTTTAGTTTGCGCACGTGCACGCGTACATACAAATCTCCGGTATGGCCGCCATGCGGAGCCGCCTCCCCTTTTCCTTCCAGGCGTATGGACTGGCCATCATCAATGCCGGCTGGTATTTTTATTTTAAAAGTCTCCGATTTGGCCAAAATGCCGTCGCCGCCGCAATGTTTGCATTTCTTGCCGGGCCGCTCGCCGCGGCCGTGGCAATCCGGACAGGTGGAAACCGTCTGCATCGCGCCTAAAAAGGTTCTCTGCACCTGCATCACCTGGCCTTGACCATTACAAGTGCGGCATTTTTCATTTTGGCTTCCCGGCTCTCCGCCCGATCCGCCGCAGACATCGCATTTGCTCTGTTTGCGCAGGGAAATTTCTTTTTCCACGCCAAAAATCGCTTCTTTGAAATCTGTTTCCACATCCACCTGTATGTCATTGCCACGGGAAGTTCTGGCGCCTTGTCTCCCGCCCCCGCCAAAGCCAAATAGATCGCCAAAAATACTGCCGAGATCGCCGCCGAAATCAAAATTAAAACCGCCTGCGCCCTGTTGGCCGCCTCTGGCCGCGCGCATAAAATCTTCCCAGCTGGCGCCGCCGCCAAAACCGCCCTGTTGTTCAAAGTCAGAGCCGAACTGATCGTAACGCTGGCGCTTGTCCGGATCGCCCAAAACCTGGTAGGCCTCATTGACCTCCTTAAACTTGGCTTCGTTTCCGCCCGGTCTGTCAGGATGGTGTTCCATCGCCTGTTTCTTAAACGCCTTCTTGACCTCGTCAGCCGACGCGTTCTTTTCCAAGCCCAAAATTTTGTAATAATCCTTGCCCATAAATTATTTTACCACTTCGCCTTCTATCGGCCCTTCATCTTTCTTCTTTTCTTCTTGTCCGGGCTGGCCCTTGGCCGCCTGCTCCTGCTGGTACATCTTCATACCTACGGCTTGCGCCGATTTTGACAATTCTTCCGACGCTTTTTTTATGACATCCACATCATCTTTGTCTTTCACTTCTTTCAATTTCGCCAGAGCGTCATTCACCGCCTTCTTTTCATCTTCCGTCACGGCGATCTTCTTTTCTTCCACATCTTTCATCATCTTTTCCGTGGTATAGGCCATGGTATCGGCAATATTTTTCGTTTCAATTAATTCCTGCTTCTTTTTATCTTCAGACGCGTGCGCTTCCGCTTCTTTTTTCATGCGTTCCACTTCGTCTTTTGACAGTCCGGAAGATGCCTCAATGCGGATGGATTGTTCTTTACCAGTGGCTTTGTCCTTGGCTTTCACGCTCAAGATACCATTGGCATCGATATCAAATTTCACCTCAATTTGCGGCACTCCCCGCGGTGCGGGCGGAATGCCATCTAATATAAATCTGCCGAGGGTTTTGTTGTCGCTGGCCATCGGGCGTTCCCCTTGCAATACATTAATATCCACAGCCGGCTGACTGTCGGAAGCAGTGGAAAATACCTGGCTTTTGGAAGTGGGAATAGTGGTATTGCGATCAATCAGCTTCGTCATGACGCTGCCCATAGTTTCAATGCCGAGCGACAAGGGCGTAACATCAAGCAATAAAACGTCTTTTACGTCTCCGCGCAACACGCCGCCCTGCACGGCCGCGCCCACAGCCACCACTTCGTCCGGATTGACGGTGATATTGGGTTTTTTATTAAAAAACTTTTCCACTACCTGCAATACCAATGGCATGCGGGTCATTCCTCCGACCATTACCACTTCATGCAGATCATTTACAGTCAGCTTGGCGTCGTCAAGCGCCTTCTGCACCGGGCCCAGTGTATTTTGCACCAAGTCGCCCACCAATTCTTCCAGTTTCGCCCGGCTGATTTTTATCAGCAAATGCTTCGGTCCGTTCGCATCCGAAGTGATAAAGGGCTGGTTTATTTCCGTTTCCTGCGCCGTAGACAATTCAATTTTGGCTTTCTCAGCCGCTTCTTTAATGCGTTGCAAAGCCAGCGGATCTTTACTCAAATCAATGCCTTGGTCTTTCTTAAACTCATCCAAAACCCACTGAATGATTACCTGGTCAAAATCATCACCGCCCAGATGCGTGTCACCGTTGGTGGAAAGCACCTGCACATTGTCCGGCGCCACTTCCAGAATGGAAATATCAAAAGTGCCGCCGCCCAAATCGTAGACAGCTATTTTTTGTTCTGTTTTTTTGTCAAAGCCATACGCCAATGCGGCTGCAGTGGGCTCATTGATGATGCGCAAAACCTTCAGGCCGGCAATCTCGCCCGCATCTTTTGTGGCCTGGCGCTGGGAATCGTCAAAATAGGCCGGCACGGTAATCACCGCCTCCGTTATTTTTTCTCCAATACGCTCTTCCGCGTCCGTTTTCATTTTCTGCAGAATCATGGCGGAAATCTCCTGCGGAGAATATTCCTTTCCCTGCATATTAACCTTCACGCCATCGCCCGCTTGCACAATCTTGTAGGGCATCAATTTCAAATCGCGCTGCACTTCCGCGTCACCCCATCTGCGGCCGATCAGGCGCTTGATGGAGTACAGGGTATTTTCCGGATTGGTCACGGCCTGGCGCTTGGCCAACTGGCCGACCAGCCTTTCTCCGGATTTGGAGATGGCAACAACGGACGGCGTTGTCCGTGCGCCTTCCTTGTTTTCCAAAACCTTCGGCTGTCCGCCTTCAATCACGGCCATGCATGAATTAGTGGTACCCAAATCTATTCCGAGAACTTTAGACATAAATAATAATTATTATTTCTTTTTTTCTTTTTTAACTACTTTAACCGCAATTTTTTTCGTAGCCGCCGGCTGGGCTTTGGGCGCTGTTATTTTAAGCACGCCGTCCTGAAATTCAGCCGCAACTTTGTCTTCAAGCACCGGTGTAGGCAAGGCTACTTCCCTATAAAAAGCGCCGCTGCGAATTTCCTTGCGGTAATAATTTTTTTCATCAACCTCGTGCTCTTTTTTGCTTTCTCCCTTTACGGTCAAAACCCCTTTTTCCACGCTCACATCCACATCTTCCGGTTTCATTCCTGCCAGTGGCAGCTCCACCACCACGGCCTTATCGGTTTCATACATATCCATAGCCGGCACGAATGCCCTCATCCCCTGACTGAGAGACGGCAGTCGGAACATATCGTCTGTATCCCCCATCATGTCCCACATCGGGGACCATCTTATTAACGACATACATTATTGCTCCTTTTTCTATTGTTGCCGTTTGACAATAATAGAAAAGATATATTTTTTATTTACTGACAATAACTTTAGCCGGCTTTATCACTTTTCCGCCCATTGTAAAACCGCCGGATACCTCGCGCAAAATTACTCCCGCTTCTTTGTCTTCCACCGCTTCTTCTCCTAGCGCCTCATGCAAATTGGGATCGAATTTCTCGCCCACGGTTTTTATTTCTTCAATATTATGCTGTTTAAATATATCCGCAAACTTCTTCATGATATAGCCGATACCGTCAATCCAATTTTTGAAATTCTTGTGTTTTTCATCATTTTCGTCCAGTTCCGGATGGTGGTAAAAAGCGGTCTTGAAATTCTCATATACCGGAATAAATTCATCCAGTATCTGCTGTTCGCTCATCTGTACCCATTCGCTGCGGCGCGCACTAATCTCATTCTGCAGATTTTTATAATCTGCCAGCGCTCTTTGCCAGCCGGACTTAAATTCATCCGCTTCCGCTTTATATTTATCGCAATCCGCGCATTTTTTTCCGAACCATTTATGTTTGCTGTCTTTTTTGTATCTTTCCAAATATATGCTGACATCTTTTTTTATCGATTCATCAATTTCCTCGCTTGTCAGCACTTCTTCAGGCGTCAGCCAGAAATACTCCGTCCCCTCGCGACCATCCAGCTTCGTCTCGCCACTGCTCTCACCAAGATCAACCAGATAATTCAAGGACACGATATGCTTCTGCCCGTCTTTGTAAACCGCCGATTTGATAAATTCAAAAGCTTCCAGCAAACGGGGATTTTCTACAGTCAGTCCGGTCTCTTCCAAAATCTCCCGCTTTAACGCGTCTTCAATTTTTTCATTCCATTCCACATGTCCGCCCGTAATCGTGAGCTCATTTTTCCACTTCGGACTGCGCATTAAAAAAAATTTTCCTTCCTTATTCAAAATTAACGCACCCACAACGAGTTTGGGCCATAGCACTTCTTCCTGGGCATTTTCTGCTGTCATAATTAATCGTTTAATAATTTTTTAGCTGCTGCCATCAGCGCGTAATTTTTGGCATAATCCATGCGCATCGGTCCGACCAGAGCCAGCAAACTTTTTTCTCCGAAACGAAACGCCACTGATCCTAATATTTCCCCGAAAGGATTATCTTTTCCGATAAAAAACTTCGGTTCCCGGCCGAGATCTTCTAAAAAATTCTGCAGGCACTCCTCGCAACGGTCAAATACGGCCGATACGTCATGGACCAACCGTAAGTCCGTAAAATCAGGCTTGTTAAATAAATTGGACAGACCCGTATAGTACACCCTGTCGAGGCCAAAAGCCATAATAACGGCCTCAACGGAAATTTCCGCCAACGCTTTAGCCAACATCTTGCTGTTGGCGTCTTTTTCCGAACTGCCGGCTAAAGATTTTTCTAAGAATTCTTTTTCTTTTTTTGTGGTCTTTATTTTTTCCAGATCAATCGATTGCGCGTAATGCATATATCCTTTTTCCGTGGGAATGCGGCCGGCGGAAGTATGCGGATGAGTAAGATATCCTTCTTCTTCCAAATCATGCAATTCGTTGCGCACTGTGGCCTCGCCGCACTCCAAACCGCCCTTGCCGACCAAAAAACGGGAGCCGACCGGTTCGGCGCTGTTGATATATATTGTTACCACCAGATTAAGAAGTTTTTCCTTTCTAGCCTCCATAAATAATAATTATCACTCAAATACTCTGAGTGATAATATACCATGCTGATTAAACGCATGTCAAGAACCGTTTGTGTACAAAAAAAAGCCCCAATTAAGGGCTTTTTATGTCCAAAAATTAGCTTATCTTCGCAATCTCGCTGAGAAGAATATTCTCCACATAAATCCCGCGCGCGTAAAATATTCTCTCCAGTTCATTCTTTAATTCCATTTCCACGGCGTCGCGCTTGGAGGTGATGATATCCTGAAAATCAAACCTGGAAAATACCATGCGTATGCGGCTGCGTATGGTCGGACGCACGATTTTTGCCACAAAATCTTCGCCGATCGTCTGCCATATGGCGGGTATCTGGTGCACATCCAGGCGCAGCAGAACCGTGCCTTCCACGCCTACCCTCTGGCCGTCGCGCGTGACTGCCGCAATCGGAATATCGCCCAGGGCTTTTTCATTTTCAGCATTAAACTGGCGCGAAATGCTGTATTCCAAAGTTTGCGTGTTAAACAATTTCGCTTTTTGCCAGAACGGAATTTTCAAATGCAATCCCGGGGTCAGAACTTTTTTCAGCACTCCCCTGCCCAGGTCGTAGACGCAGGCCACATATCCCGGCGGGACATAAATAAAAAGGCCTTTGAGCACATCCTCCATTACGAACGAATACATTAATTTGTCCAATGAATCTCCGGCCATACCGATTATATTATTGAAAAAAATTATTTTTTTGGCGCAGTTTCTGTCGGTTTTGCGGGAAAAAACAGTATTCTAAGCAGGTGTATTGTATCAGAAAACATCATGGTGGTCAAAATGAAGATGGACTTTACCATAGGCAAAAGCCACAGGGCAAAAAAGGTAAAAAGCGGAAAAACAAACAAAAAAGTAGCGCGCGAAGCCTCCCAGTGCTTATTTTTAATATTACCCAACAGGATTGAGACAAAAAGATATAAGGCCGCAATGCCCGCCCAAAGAGAATCATGCCAGCGGCCGATGTCAAAACCCAAAAAAGTGGCGTTGATTTTCCCGGGAAAATCAACCCATGGATATAAAAGCTTGATGATTTTTTCGCCGGTGATGCCGCGAATGAATACCTGGTAGAGCAAAATCAAGACAAGCAACTGAATACCCAGGGTCAGGGTTTTGGCCCAGGGAGAAATGCGGTTCCGGCGCATAATTTTTCTGAGCTCTTCATTCTGCGCCACCGGGTCATTTTTAAATGCCATTGCCGCTTTCTTTGCTTCCGCCTCCACTTTTTCCTGCCGCAATGCATCCCGTTCGGAAATAATGGTCAGCGGAAGCAATATGATGCGCAAAAATATAGTCAGCCAGACAACGGCCCAGCCGAGATTTTGGTGGGCAATATTCTGGTAAATCCAAATCAGGGCGTTAAACAACGGCTGATAAAGAAAGTAGTACCAGATATAGGAAAACATAATGATAAGACAAAATTAGACCAATTTAATTCCAACCACGGTCGCGCATGGCTTGGGCCACCCGCTCTACCGCCAGAATGTATGCGCCCATGCGCGTATCGCATTTATATTGTTCTTTCCGGCTCCAGACCTCATTGAACGAAGAAACCATCAGTTCTTTTAACTGTTTCAATACATCTTCTTCCGTCCAGTAATAGTTATACGCATTCTGGACCTGCTCAAAATAACTAACAGCCACGCCGCCGGCATTGGTTAAAATATCAGGAATAACCACTATGCTTTTTGCGGATAATATCTCATCCGCCTCCGGGATTATAGGTCCGTTGGCCAATTCCAGGACTAATGGGGCCTTTATCAGTTCCACATTTTCTTTCGTGACTGCGTTTTCCAAAGCGGCCAAAATCAGCACATCTACATCTTGCGCCAGAATATCTTCATCCAGATTTTTCCCTCCCTGAAAATTCATTACCGTGCCCGATTGTCCTTTATGCTTTAAAAGTTCCGGCAAATTCAGGCCTTTTAAATTATATATCGCGCCTTTGGAATCGCTCACGGCGACGATCTTATAGCCGTTCTTGGACAATATTTCCGCCATATTGGAGCCGGCATTGCCAAAACCCTGGATCGCCACGCGAACACCCTTAATCATAACTTTTTTCACCGCTTCGCTTAAAACATAAAATCCGCCCTGGGCCGTGGAATAACAACGCGCCTTTGATCCGCCGATGGAAAGCGGCTTGCCGGTAATTACCCCGGGCGCGCCATGGCCGACAATTTTTTCATATTCATCCAGCATCCATGCCATTATCTGCGGATTTGTGTATACATCAGGAGCAGGAATATCTTTAGATGGAAATCGGTATTCATATCAGAACCCATTAGTGAGCAATGGCGGAATACACCGATGGGAGTGGCATCCCTGTCCCTGCTGTCCGCCGATGTTGCTCAAATT
>Ga0209048_10002160_pt1 | contig 19728 bp, 19 predicted proteins | sample FrelakmetCRP12CR_FD_187146 | JGI IMG/M metagenome (GOLD analysis project Ga0209048, IMG submission 187146) | Freshwater lake sediment microbial communities from the University of Notre Dame, USA, for methane emissions studies - CRP12 CR (SPAdes)... | ecosystem: Environmental > Aquatic >... | reverse complement strand
GCCCAATAGCATAAGGGCCCGTGGCCACCCTCTGGTATCGGCAGGGCGCGTATTTTATGTGAACGCGACCGCGGCGGCTACCTTGAACGCGCAATTGTCCTTTGCCGGGCACGACCTATCTTGACAATTGCCCTTTCTTGAGGGCCTGCGCTCAAGGAGCCGCGGCCCTCGGGCGCCATGCCCAGCATGCCTCTAGGCCATGTACATGCCGCCGTTCACATGCAGGGTCTCGCCCGTGATGTACGCCGCTTCGGGCGATGCCAAGAACGCGACGGCGGCCGCGATCTCCTCCGGTTGACCCAGCCTGCCGAGCGGCACCTGGGCGCTCAGGCCGGTGCGTTGCTCCGCATTCAGCGCCCGCGTCATATCCGTGTCGATGAACCCCGGTGCGATGACATTCGCCGTGATGCCGCGCGAGCCGACCTCCCGGGCCAGCGATTTGGTAAACCCGATAATGCCCGCCTTGGCCGCCGCATAGTTGGTCTGCCCCGGATTTCCGGTGAGCCCCACGATAGATGCAATGCTGATGATGCGGCCCTTGCGAGCCTTCATCATACCGCGCAAAACCGCCTTGGAGAGCCTGAACACCGATGCAAGATTCGTCTGCAGCACCGCATCCCAGTCCTCCGGTTTCATGCGAAGCAACAATGTGTCGCGGGTGATGCCGGCGTTGTTGCACAGAATGCCGATCGACCCTTCGTGCGATTCGATGTCGGTGATGAGGGCGTCGATCGACTCCTGACTGACGACATCCAGAACCGCGCCGCGGCCGCCGCGGGAGGCCAGCGTTTCGCTGATCCGCGATGCGCCCTCGGCCGTGGTCGCGGTACCCACCACGCGGGCGCCATCCGCGCTCAAGCGTCTGGCGATGGCCGCGCCAATTCCGCGAGAGGCGCCCGTCACCAACGCGACTTCTCCGTTCAACATGGGGGACCGTTCAGCATGTGAAATCCTCCTTAAGAAACACCTAGGGCGAGCGCTTCATCGAAGGATTGCGGATCCTCGAGCGCCAGCATTTTCAGATCTCGATTCTTGTCGATGCGGCGATTCAAGGACGTCAACACCTTGCCGGGTCCGCATTCAACGATGTGTGTGGCGCCCGCGGCAATCATCGTGCGAACGGTCTGGGCCCAATAAACCGGCGTATGCAGCTGCTTGACCAAGCCGGCGCGGATCTCCGCGGGTTCCGCATGCGTCTTCAGGTCGACGCCGTACACCGCGATGCCCGCGGCGGGGGCCACCGCGGCGCCGTCGAGCCGAAGGCGCAGCTGCACGGCGGCCGGCGCCATGAGCGAGCTGTGCGCCGGGACACTCACGGCCAAGGTCATCGCGCGGCGCGCGCCCTTGGCGGTTGCGGTTTCGATGGCACGCGCGACCGCGGCCGCCGCTCCGGCAATGACAACTTGCCCCGGCGCATTGAAATTCACGGCCTCGACTACCTCGCCATGCGACGCCTCGCGGCAGGCGGCCTGGACGTCGGCATCCTCCAGCCCCAGAATGGCTGCCATGGCGCCTTGACCCTTGGGCACCGCAGCCTGCATGGCTTCGGCGCGAAATTTGACCAGATCGACCGCGGTACTGAATTCGAGACAGCCTGCCGCCACCAGCGCACTCCACTCCCCCAGACTATGCCCGGCCATGAGGCTGGGGCGAGCGCCGCCGCGCTCGATCCACAGCCGATAGGTGGCTACGCCGGCGGTCAACATCGCAGGCTGAGTGCACTCGGTGGCATTCAAGGCTTCGACGGGACCCTGCTGGCAGCGCTTCCACAAGTCGTAACCCAGTACGTCCGAGGCTTGCGCGAAGGTCGCCTCGATGACCGGCGATAATTTTGCCAAAGCGCTCATCATGCCGACCGATTGTGAGCCTTGGCCCGGGAAAACGAAGGCGAGTGACATTGCGTGCGGGCCTCAGGTATGGGAACGGTGGCGAATTATAGCGATACGCCACGAGAGTGCAGCCCCGACCACAAATCCGGCCGCTGCGCCGTACAAGTGGGCATCGACGACGATCATGGGCGCCGCATGGCCTGTCGACTGTTCGTAGGCCAATTTGACGCACAGGGCGATCAGCAGAAGCCAGCGATCCCAAGCGCGCTCCGCCAAATGCTTGGCGCAGCCTGCGGCCATGACCGCGTGCAACACGCCCGAGGCGCCGACATACCAGGTCACGCGCGGGCTCAGCCACCACAGGCCGCAACTGATCGCCAAGGCGGCGGACAGGACGATTACGCACCATTCCACCGGGTCGTAATCTCGCGCGAACAGCGACCACATCAGCACCAGGCCCAACTGGTTCAGCAGCAGGTGATGTAAGTCGAGATGCACCGCGTGGGCGGTGAGCAGCCGCCACCATCCCCCCGCTGCGATGGCGCCGCGATCGTAACGCAGAGCCTGGCCGACACTGTCGCCAAGACCCAACATCAGATCGAGAATCAGCAAAATAAAGAGCAACCAAATCCAGCGGCCGCGATCCCATTGCAGAGCCTCCACGTACTGCGCCAGCGGATATGCTCCGTTACGCGGCATCGCGGGCGGCTATTTTGGTATCATTCATGGAATTCTTGAGGTGACTATGGACAAGCGCCAGAGCGGTTTTACCCTAATTGAGATCATGGTCGTGGTCGTCATTCTCGCAGTGTTGGGCGCGCTCGTCGTGCCGAAAATCCTCGAGAACGTCGACAAGGCCCGGGTTACCCGCGCGGCCAGCGATATTCGGGCTATTCAGACCGCACTCGACCTCTACCGCCTGGATAATTTCAAATATCCGACCACCGAACAAGGCTTGCAGGCACTGGTGACGCAGCCGAACGACCCCACGATCACCAATTATCGAGCCGGCGGGTATTTGCCATCATTGCCAAAAGACCCTTGGAACAACCCTTATCAATACGTCAGTCCGGGCCCCAATGGGCGCGACTACGAAATCACGAGCTACGGACGCGACGGCAAACCCGGCGGTGAAGGCTACGACGCGGACATCAGCACCTCGACGCTCGAACAACGGTAGGCCACTCGCTTGCGGGTGGCGCGCCATGCGCAGCAGGGGATTCACGCTCGTCGAAATCTTGGTGGTCGTGGTGATCATGGCGGTGGTCATTTCATTGGCGGTGCTGTCCATCGGCGTGACTGGGCGCGACTCGCAACTGGATGAGGAGAGCAGGCGCATCGAAGGTCTGGTTGACCTGCTGCACGAGCGTGCGGTGCTCGAGGGCCGCGATTTCGGATTGCTCATCGAGCCGACGGCGTACGAGTTCTTGGTATATGAACCGGCGCGCGGCCTTTGGTTGAGGTTCGACGACGAGCATGAGTTTCGCCGCCGCGATTTGCCCAAGGGCGTGACATTTCAACTGGAATTGGACTCGCTGGTCGTCGTCCTCAAGCCCATTGAGCGAAAGTCGGACAGAGATCAGGCGCGGCCCACGCCCCAAGTGGCGATCGCGGCGAGCGGCGAGGGAACGCCGTTTCGCCTGACGCTGCTGCGCGAGGCGACTCGGGCCCGGGCGTCGGTCGACGGTAACGCGTTCGGCAAGACGACGATCGAGAATTCGAACCAGCCGGAAAAGCGCACGTGAGCCGCATACGGAACCGCGGCTTTACGTTGGTGGAGGTGCTGGTCGCACTGATGATCGTCGCGATCGGATTGGCCGCCCTGATGACCGCGGTGAGCAGCACGGCTCGAACCAGCGGCTATTTGCGCGACAAAACGCTGGCGCAATGGATCGCTCTCAATCGTCTCACCGAAGTACGGTTGACGGTGAACAAACTCGGCCAAAGCGCCGATACCGGTCAACTCGAGTTCGCCAATCGCACCTGGCACTACGATACCCGCTACTTCGATACCAGTATCCCCGACATGAAGCGCGTGGTCGTGCGCGTTTGGCTGGGAAAAGCCGATACCAAGAGCAACCCCGTGGCGGAATCCTATAGTTTTATGGGCGCCTCCGTCGCCACGCCGGGCAGTTCCAACGTCGATTGGACCGCGGGCACGACCGCCGCCCCCGTGGCGCCCTGCACGCCCGCAGCCGCCGGGACGCCGGCCGCCGGCGCGACCACCGCCCCCTGCACACCCTCGACCACGCCCACGGGCGTTCCCAACGCCACGGGAAGCGTCGGTCCCAGCGGCAGCAACCCGACGACGACGCAATGAGCAGGCCCAACCAAACCCGTGCGCGTGCAAAAATCAGCGGCTTCACCCTGGTCGAAGTGCTGGTCGCGCTGCTGATCCTCGGCATCATGTCGGCACTGGGTTATGGCACCTATCGGCAAGCGCGAATCTCGGCGGAACGTACCGAGGAGGCATTGCAACGCTCGCGCGAAATTGAATTCGGCATGCGAGTGGTGGTCATGGATTTCGGGCAAATGACGCCCCGGCCCGTACGCGACCCGCTCGGCCAGACGCGAATGCCGGCGCTGCACGGCCTTTCCGGCAACGGAACCAGCGCCGGTGTCGCTGGCGAGAGTCTGGGGAGCACTTCGTCGAGTTCTTCGACTATGCACTTCAACTCGGATCCCGGATTCAAATCCAGCTTCAGCGGATCATCCTCAGACTCCGCGCTCCCATTGGCCGAACTGACGCGCGCGGGCTGGTCGAATACCGCCGGCCAGCAACGCAGCACGTTGCAACGCGTGTCCTATGCTCTGGTCGGCGACGTGCTCAAGCGCAGCTACACCACCGCGCTCGACACCGTGCAGGGTGCGAAACCCGTGATTCAGGACCTGTTCGGCCAAGTGAAGACCGTCCAATTGCGCTATCTCGATACCAACCAAACCTGGCAGAACCAGTGGCCGCCCGCAACCATGCCGCAGACCGAAGCCCTGTGGAGCCGGCCGGTCGCGGTGGAGATCACGGTCGAGTTCAAGGACTGGGGCCGTGTGCGCCGACTGATCGAGGTGGCCGGATGAGCCGGCAGAATGAGCGCGGCGTGGCGCTGATCATCGCGCTAATCCTGGTGGCGCTTGCCGCCATTCTCGCGACCAAACTGACCTTCGACGGCTGGCTGGAACGGCGGCGCGCCAGCGGCGTCATGGCCGCGGAGCAGGCATTCGAATTCGGTATAGGCGCCGAGGCGTTGGCGGCCGTTGCGCTCGGTCAAAATGGGCAAAAATCGCCGGCCACTCCGACCGGACAGACCGGACAGACTGGTCAGACCGGGCAAAGCGCGCAGAACGCCCAAAACAGCTCGCAAGTCACTCTGGCGCAACCGTGGGCGCAACCCACGCAACCCTTGCCCATCACGCCGGAGAACGACCCCGAAGGAGAGCCGATCGGCACGGTGCAGGGATCGTTGGAGGATATGCAGGGCCGCTTCAACTTGAACAATCTGGGCCATGTCATCCTGGTGAACGGCAAGGTCGAACAGGACCCGCTACCGCTGGAACAATTTCAGCGCCTGCTGGTCGCGGTGGGATTGGAGGCCAAATGGGCCGGCATCGCGCGCGATTGGATCGATGCGGACGATCAGCCGGGAAGTCCCGACGGCGCGGAAGATTCGGTGTACACGTCGCAATCGCCGCCCTACCGAACCGGCAATTGGCCGATGACCAGCCCGAGCGAACTGATGAATCTTCCCGGCTTCGGAGCGGACCGTTATCGCAAGATCGCCCCGTACGTTACCGCCCTACCCCGCGCCGACGCGAAGATCAATATCTGTACCGCACCGGGGCCGGTGCTCGAGAGTCTCGCCGACAATCTGAACGGCGAGTACGACAATCCGGAGTTGCTCACCACCGCGCGAGCGAGCGGCTGTTTTCCCGATATTCAGACCTTCAACAACATTTTGGGCCCCAACGCCAAAAGCGTGTCCAACCTGTTCTCGGACCAGAGCTCGTATTTCCGGCTCACCACCCGGGTGACGCTTGGCACTACGCAGTTCACCTTGTACAGTCTTTTGTGGCGAGGTACTGGTGGCAAGGTGACGCCGCTGCTGCGCACATTCGGAACACTCTAGAGCACATGCCGCACACACTGCTGTTACGCCTCCCCGCCGCCGGTCAAGACGACACCGAGTGGGTGAGCATCGATGAGACCGGCGTACCGACGGCTGCGAAACAACGCGGACCGTTGAGCCTGGCGGCAGCCGTGGCTCGCTCCGCGAAAGTCCTGGTGCTGGCGCCGGCGGCACAAATTCTATTGGCGGAGCCGGAACTGCCTCCGGGCGGCGGCGTCAAGCTGGCGCGCGCGGTTCCCTTTGCGCTCGAGGAGCAACTCACCGAAGACGTCGACCAGCTGTGCTTCGCGCTCGGGCGTCGCCATGCCGGCGGGCGCACTCCGGTTGCCGTGGTGGCGCGCAACGTGCTGCAGGGTTGGGTTTCATCGCTGAGCGGCGCCGGTATCGAGCCGTACGCCCTGTACGCGGACATCGCCTTGATCCCCGAGAATCCGGGGCAAACCGTGTTATGGCTGGAAGGAGCGCGACTCGCGGTGCGACGCCCGGGCACGCTGCCCTTCGCCGTGGAACTCACGCCGGTCTCGGATGCGTTGGCGGTCGCCGGAGTCATACCGGATCCTCTCGAGGAGTCATCGGAACCGAAGCCTTTGGAGAGCGCCATCCTGTATGCGACCCGCGAGGACTGGACCCGGGTGCAGGATGAGTTCGACCGGCTCGCAGATAAGTTCGCATCGTTACAGGTGCAGCTACTGCCCGAAGGCCCGCTGCCGTGGTTGGCGCGTAACCTGGCCGCCACGGACGCCGTCAATCTTCTGCAAGGCGAGTTCGCTCGATCGACGGACTACGGCGAACGGTGGCGCCGATGGCGAACCGCCGCGCTGCTGGCGGCGTCGCTGCTCGTGGTCCACGTTTCGGCAGCGGCGCTCCAGATTCACCGGGCCAACCGCGAGACGGCCGCCCTCGACACCGAGATGGCCCAGGTGTTTTCTCAAACGATGCCCACCGAAGCGATGCAGGATCCGCGCCGCCAGATGCAATCGCGTCTCGAGCGCATTCGCCGCTCCGGGCCGGGGCCGGAATACTTCTTGCGGGCCTTGGAGGCCTTGAGCAGCGCCATTTCAGGCATGCCGAACACCATCATCAATACGCTCAGCTATCGCGAGCAAACGCTCGAATTAAAATTGACGGCACCGAGTCTGGCGGCACTCTCTCAGCTGTCACAACTGCTGGGTAAACAAGGTCTGACGGCTGAAATTCAATCCTCGACGCCGGCGGGCGCCGTCATCGAGGCACATTTGCAGGTCCGATCCGCCGCTGCGAAGGCACACCGATGAATCAGCTTATTGCCAACCTTAGGCGCCGGTACGCCGGGCTGCAGCCGCGCGAACAACGCATGGTCGGGATGGGCGCGGTGGCCGTCGGTTTTCTGCTTCTGGTGGGCGGAGTGTTGCTGCCGCTGCAAACAGCCGTATCGACGGCTTCGAAGCGCGCTGAGACCAAGCGAGAAGATTTGGCATGGATGCGCGTGCATGCGCCCGAAATCCAAGCGGCCCGCGCGACGGTCATGCTCGACAGCACTGAAGCGCCGGTGGTCGTGGTGGACCGGGTGGGCCGAGAGGCAGGCCTCGGCAACGCGCTGCGAGGTACGCAGCCGAGCGGCAACGGCGTTCGGGTGCAGTTGGAAGCGGCGCCTTTCGACGCCTTGATTACGTGGATTGCCTCGCTGGATCAGCGCTACGGTCTTGCGATCGAATCAATCACCATCGACCGCGCCGACAAACCGGGAGTGGTCAATGCGAACATCACCTTCGCCCCGCCGCGGCGCTAGCGGACAAACACCGGCCCCGCCGATCCCACCGGCACGCCCTTTCTGGCCCTATGCTCTGCTGATGCTCGTGTTGGCGGTGCTCACCGTTGCCGTGAGCGCCCTGCCCGCATCCCTAGTCACGCGCTTGCTACCCGCGGCGGTACATACGGAGGATTTTTCGGGCAGCATCTGGCACGGCTCCGCCGGGAGGGTCACCGTGAATGCCCGCGACGCCGGTTCGGTCGAATGGCGCCTGCATCCCGATGCACTGCTGCGTCTGCGTGTGGCCGCCGACCTGCACTGGGTGCGGGGCGGATTCGTTCTCGACGGCGCCGCCGGCCTCGACCGGAACAGCTTGACCGTCTCCGGCGTTCAGGGCGGCGGCCCCATCGAGGATTTGCGCGGCCTGGGGCTGCCCGCGGGATGGCGCGGCAGCGCTCAAATCCACATCAACGAGCTGCGGGCGGCTTTCTCGGGCGCTGGGATTACACTTCAAGCCGCTGTAGGCGATATCGCCGTGTCCGATCTGTCCACTCCTCAAGTGGCGCAGGGCGCGAATTTGGGAGGCTACTCGCTGCGCTTCGCCGACGCGGCCCTGGGTCCCGATTCCGATGCAACCGCGCAGATCACCGACACCGGCGGTCCGCTGATCGTCGAGGCGGTGATTCACTTTTCCGCCAAACAACGCAGCGCCATGCTGTCGGGGACCGTGATGGAGCGCGCCGATGTACCGGCGGCGCTGCGCACCGAGCTGGATGATCTGGCGCGCCTGCACGCACGCGATGCGCAAGGACGCCTGCCGATCGATTTCGAATTCACCTACTAGCGGCTGCCCCCGCACGAGGCATCGGCGCCGATGTTACTCTGTTTCGCAGAGTGCTTGACGATACAGTGCAAACCCCTTAAATTTACACCGTGTAAAGCCACAATCCGGAAGCACACATGCGATCCGATGTTCCGGTGTCGATTCAGAGCCACGCGCTCGGAACGCTTGCCTATATCCGCACGTCCATCGAATTGTCCAGCTCATTGGTCGTGCCGGGTATGGCCGGCGTGTTCATGGGCTGCATCGGCATCATCGCCGCGATTGCGGCCATGACGCCTCGCTGGGCTTCTCACTGGCTCACGATTTGGGTGTTTGCGGGCGCTGCCGCGTTTCTTCTGGGCGGCGCCCTCATGGCGCGCCAGGCCGCCCAAAGCGGGCATGCGCGCTATCTCGGGCCGGTGCGGAAGTTTTTGCTGTGCCTGTGCCCCGCTCTGCTCGCCGGCGCGGTGCTGACGTTCGTCCTTTGGCGAGCGGGCATGGACCGACTTGTGCCGGGCACATGGCTTTTGCTCTACGGCTGCGCGGTACTGTCGGCGAGCACGGTGACCGTTGCCAGCACCATGCGGCTGATATGCATCATGGGCGCGCTGTTCGTATTCTTAGGTTGCTTCGCATTCGCCATGCCTCCGCAGAGCCATTCGCTGATTCTCGGCGCGGGGTTCGGCGCCCTGCATATCGTTTTCGGCCTTCTCATCGGACGCCTGAGTCATGGCCATTAAACCGACAACCGCGAAACGCAATGAATCGCCGAATGCGGACGGGGCGCTCAAAGCGGCGCCGCGACCCGTGCCCGTGCCGAATATCGCCGGCATGAACAAGGTCACGGACTTCGATCGGCTGATCTACGAGAGGGTGCGCCTCGGCATCATGAGCGCTCTCGCCACGAACGATCAGCTCACCTTTAACGAACTCAAGTCGCTGTTCAATGCAAGCGACGGCAACCTCGGTGCCCATGCGCGCAAGCTCGAAGAGGCGGGTTACGTCGCATGTACCAAATCCTTCGAGGAGCGACGGCCGAAATCTCTGTATCGCATCACGGTTCTCGGGCGCAAGGCCTTGCTACGCTATTTGGAGCACATCGAGGCGGTGATCAAGGCGACGCGGCGGGTTTAGTGCGGGGCCGGGTTTAATACGCGTCTTTTTCTGTCTATTAACTTTGTAGTGCAAAGCCACCAGTACACCAATATGCATGTCGCGATCATCATGGACGGAAACGGGCGTTGGGCCACGGAGCGGGGTCTGCCTCGCACCGCGGGGCACGTCGAGGGCGCCAAAGTGGTGCGCACCGCGGTCGAAGTGGCGGCGCGGGCGGGAATCGACACCCTGACGCTGTACGCATTCTCAGCCGCCAACTGGGCACGTCCGGCGACGGAGATCGCCGCGCTGATGCGCTTGTTTGGCCAATATCTGTTTACCGAGACGCGCCGCTGCATCGAGCAGTCGATCCGCATCAACGTCATCGGCCGGCGCGATCGGCTCAGCGAGAGTCTGCTGCGCTCGATCGAGCAGAGCGAGAAGTTGAGCGGCGCAGGATCCGGGATGCACTTGCGCATAGCGGTCGACTATTCATCCCAACACAGCATCATTGCCGCTGCGCGGCGGGCCAAGGACGTCTCTGACCTCGATCGTGAGGCGTTCCGGCGCTTGCTGCACGAAGTCGACCATTCCCTGTATCCGGCAAGCGAGGTCGATCTGCTGATTCGCACCGGAAGCGAACAGCGGCTCAGCGATTTTCTGCTGTGGGAATGCGCTTATGCGGAGCTGCACTTCGCCGACTGTCTCTGGCCGGACTTCGGCGAGGAGCGATTCCAGCGCGCACTCGAGGACTACGCCGGCCGTCAGCGCCGATTTGGCGCACTCAGGCGCGATTCGCGCTAATACGGCAGCCTCAATCCTCCGGCGCCCATTCGCGCCAGGCTCGCATGAGCGGAAAATACAGGCCGACCCGTACCGGCTCGGGGCCCAATTTCCGGGCCAACAACGCATAGCGCTGCAATTGCGGCCGATAGCGCTCGACCTCGCGATCCAAGAACTCCGCGAGAGCTCCGCCGCCGTGCTGGCTCGTCTTGTAGTCGATGACCCAGCGAGTGCCGCGCTCATCGATGAAACTGCGGTCGAACACCGCTCGTACCACCCCGCCGCGCCACTGTCCCGAAACGGCGTATTCGCGAACATCCTCGCGCCCTGCCCGTCTCTGCAATATCCAGCGACCGCGAGGATCGCTTTGAACGGCAATCAATGCATCCATGACTCGCGCGCTGGCATCCCGCAGCAGCTCCTCGGGGACGCCATGCAGCGCCAGCCAGCGTCTGAAATGCTCACCCGCGGCGCGAACCGCCGCCTCATCCGTGCGTTCGAGATCCATCACCTGAAGTTCGGCGTGAACCAAGCTGCCGACGCGCCGCGCCGTCTCCCCGGCCCAGTCGAACACCGGAGTCTCCTCGCGCAGGGTGACGGGCACCGGCGGACTCGCGCCGATCTGCGCGAAAACGTTGGCCGGAGACCAGTCGCGGGGTACGCGGCGCAGCCGTCCGCTGAGCGCCACCGGCACATCCCGCACCGAAGGGGAGTCCGTGACCGATGGCGGCGCAGCGGCGGCGAAATCCAGACCCGCGGTGGGCCACAGTACGGCTAGCAGGCTGCCGGCGCGCGGCCTCCATCGCTCCGCGCTGTCCGGCTCATCGGATCCTTCATCGGGATCCTCCTCACGCGCATCGATGGTCGCGGTCAAATGCAACTGCCATTTGGCGCGGGTGCACGCCACGTACAACAACCGCTCGGACTCGAGTGCCGCGGCATCTTGAGCCCGGCGGCGCAGAAACTCGAACAGCCGATCCTTGTCGGCGCCGACCGCGGGGCGCGCGGCCATCACCATGCCGTCGCGGCTGGTACGCGCAAACTGATGCATGAGCAGCATCTGATCGCGATTCGATCCCGGGTGCCGGTCGAGCGCCGGCAGCACCACCATATCGAATTCAAGACCCTTCGCCTTGTGGATGGTCATGATTTCAACCGCGCTCGCGCCGCCGGTATCGGCGAAGAGATCGGCAAAGCTGCCCGCGAGGTCCGCCGCGTCCGGAAGCCCATGCTGCTCGAGTTCCCGTAACCGCGCGAACAGCACGCGTATGTGATCCAGCTCCGATGGGTCCGCCACGCACGAGGGGCCCCCGATGCCAAGCCAGGTACGCTCTGCCCAGCGGGCGATGGTCCCGTGGCTTTGCACCCGGAAGGCGGCCTCCAGGATGGGACGCAGCCGCCTGCAGCGTGCCCCGCCCTCCTCGCTCAGCCGCCCAAGCACCTCATCGTCGCGCAGGGCGTTCCAGACGATCGGCCCGGCGCGAGCCACGATCAGCAGATCCGCGAGCGTGAGCCCGACCCATGGGGCGCGCAACACCGCCAACCACGCCGTGCGATCGCCCAGATGCAACAGCGCACAGACCAGCATGACCAAATCGCGCACCGGGTCGCGATCCTGCAGCGGCTCGAGATCCACGGCGCGAAATGCGATCCCGCGCGTGCGCAGGCACCTTGCGATATCACGCGCGTACAACCGGGCACGTACCAATACGGCAATCCGCCACTCGGGATGTTGCCGGCGTCGAGCCTCGATCAACTCGGCGATCCCCAGCGCCTCCGCACCGCGGGTCTGGTACCTATGGATCTTGACCGCAGGCTCGGCGGCAGCCGATGATCGAACTGCCGAGTCGCTCGGCCGAAAGGCGATGGCGCCCCGCTCACGGTCGTCCGTTCGAGGCATGATTCGGGCGAAACAGGCGTTGATCCAATCCACGACTATTCGGTCGGAGCGAAAATTGCTGCTCAGGCGCTGTACCTCGAATCGCAGGTCGCCGATACCGTCCTCGGCCAGCTCCAAAAATGCCCTGACTTCGGCTTGCCGGAATCCGTAAATGGACTGCATGGGATCGCCGACGCAAAACACGCTGCGTCCGTCACCGCGCTGCCAGCCGGCCGTAACGATCCGCACCATCTCGAGCTGAGCGCTCGAAGTGTCCTGAAATTCGTCGAGCAAGATGTGCTGCAACCGATAGTCGAGCCGCAAGTTAAGATCGGTGGGGGCCATCGGCGTTCCGAGCGCACGCAATGCCGCCATTGACACGGCGGGAAAATCCACGGCACCCTGCTCGCGAAACACCCGCTCCAATTCGGCCGCGGCCAGCACCAGAACCTGTGCCACATCACGCACGCGCTCCCAATCCTCGTCGCCGTACTTCGGCGCCGGCAGAGTGCGAACTTCCAGAAGTGCCCCCACCGCCTCCGTTAGGTTTGCGAGCTCGGCCAGCAGTTCCAACATCAAAGGCTTCTCCGCGCATTGCGGCGGGAATCCCTCGGCCTTGGTGAGCCGCTTGCGCAGCGCCGACCCGTTCGTCAAACACAGCGCTGCCATGCCGCGCCAACGGCCGACGTGCTTCGCGTCCGGCCGCAGCGGCGTTTGCTCGACCCGCCATTCGGCGATGTCCGAGCGTTCACCATCGAGACGCAGCGCGGCGGCGCGCAGCAACGGCGACAAAGCCGCGATTCGCTCGCCGCCCAGCGCCTCGTAGGCGCTGCGCAGCGTGCGCGTGACCAGCAGTTCGAGATCTTCATCGAAGCGCTGCCGCACGTGACGCAGCTGCGCTTCATCGAGCGAACTCGCGGCCTGTAAGCGCCCCGCGAGCAGCGGCAGCCAGCGATCCCTGCTCGGCAGCATCTCCGCGATCAACGCGACCAGTCGGCGCCAGCGTTGATCGTCGAGCGCGAGCACCCGATCCACCGCCGATCCGAACGGGTCCGCCCCGTCATGCGCCAATGCGCGCCGCGCCGCCTCCTCGTACATCGGCGCGGCGTTCTCCACCGTGTTGAGGCGCCCTCCCGCTCCCGCCGTGATCGGTAACTGAGCCGCCAACCAGGCGTTGAACGCATCGATGGTCTCGATGCGCAGCCTGGAGGGCTGCCGTTCGATATCGATTTGCCGCGCCTGCAGATGTCCCTTTGCCGAGACGGCCAGAGACCACGTTTGCCGGTTGATGGAGAGCGGGCAGGCCGGGAGCGAAGCGGCCCGCAATGCTTCAAGCACACGTTCGCGCATCTCTTGGGCCGCGCGATTGGTGAAAGTCAGCGCCAGAATGCGCTCCGGCGCATCGCTCGATGCGAGCAGCGTCAAATAGCGCTGCACCAGCAGGGTCGTTTTACCGCTGCCCGCCGGCGCCTGCACCAGCACGGATCCGCTCGCCGCGACGGCCTGCCGGCGCGCAGCGCCGTCTTTGGCAACCTCGAGCGGATCAGTGGACACGGCACAGGCCGTGCAAATGACAGGACTGGCATGCCTGCGAGGTCGGGTCCACCACGGCACGCCCCGCGGCAAACTCCGCCGCGAGCTTCTCGATGCGCTGCGACCACACGCGCATCAGGGCCGCAAGGCTATCCATGCCCTCCATCCTGGTTCTTTGTGCGGTCCGCTTGAAAATTCCGCCGCGCTCGGCCTCGGCCACGAACGAGCACTCCGATGCATTTATCCGTCCATACGCCACGGCCACCAGGGCCTGCGGAAGCAATAGGGCATAGATGGGCAATTGCGGATTATCGGGCCGATCGCCGCGCCAATCGGCGACCGCCGCGCCGCTCTTGTAATCGATCAATACGCGAGCGCCATCCTCGAGCCGATCGACTCGATCGATGCGCACGGTGAACTCCACGCCGCCGAAACTTGCGCGCTGCGCCCCCTCTTCCAGGCGTTCGACTTCGAAGGGCGCGCGCTCCGCTTCGATTTGCAGCCACCTGCTCAAGACGCCGATCAGGCGAATTCGCTCGCGCTCGCGCCAGCGTGCACCCGGATCGCGGCGCCGGCACAACGCGGCGATCGCCGCACGCACGCTGCGGTTCAGCAAATCCTCCCGCTCCTGCGCGCCGAGCGCCGCCAATCGCTTCGAGTCGCGCAGTTCCGACCAAATGCGCTCCAAGGCATGGTGCAATAATTCGCCGCGCTCGCGCTCATTGAAACCCGGGACGGGCCGCTCCAGAGCCTCGGTCATCAATCGGGTTTCGGCAAAGCCGCGGAATGCGCAGCGCGACTGGGCCCTGAGCGTCGACACGCCCCGCGTGCGCTCATCCGTGGCGAATTGCGGCGCCCACTCGTCGATGAGCGCCTCGAGTTCGGGTGCATGGTTCAACTGCGCCAGCCAATGCGGTTGCGGCGCGGGCACTAAACGCTCCGCCGGCGCCTCGCGCGGCTCTTTCGGGCCCGCCGCGATCGAAAACAGCAGCGGACTCGGCGTCGCATGCCGGCCGTCGCCGGAATCGGCGCAACTGAACACGCAGGATCGCGCGCGCGCGCGCCAACGCCGCTGCAGATCCTCGGCAAATTGCAGCTGCGCCTCCGCGCCGGCGGCGACCACGCCATACTCCCTTTGCAACCGTACCGGCAGGAGGGGAACCGGATCGACCGGCGGCGGCCAGCGCGCCTCGTAACATCCTGTGACCCATAAACCATCGTAAGTGAGCCACGGATCGATCAATTGACCGCTGACCCAGATCGCGGGAACCCCGGTTTGCGTTTGGAACGCCGTGTCGCGAGCGGCCCGCCGCAGGATGCTCTCGGCGGCCCCGCGTGATTGAGCGCCGAACACCGAATCGCCGGCGGCAAGCGCCGCGAGCAGTTCGCGAAACCGTTCGGCTGATTGATATTCGCCGCTCGACCACCGACGGCGCAGGCTCCACGGAGCGCTCTCGAATGCGGCAATCCATAGAGAAACCCACCGGCTCATCGGATGATGCCCGCGCAGCTCGCCGAGGATCCGTGCGCTCGTCTGCAGGCGCTGCAATGCGCCGACCGATCCCATGGACGCCGCGCGCGCGGTGCCTTGCGCGAGTTCCAGCCAATCCGCGAGTGGAATCTCGCTCGGCGAACGGGTGCGCAATGCCACATCCAGAATCGACGCCACACCGGCCTCGGCGGCCGACTCCTGCAGTTCCGGCGAGCGCAGCAAGGCGCCGAATTGCGTGAAGGAAACCGGCCCGGAGCTCGCCGCCAAAAGATCGAGCGCCGCGCGCACCGGCGCATAGGCGGCAAGCGGCGTGCCGCCCGCCACCGCATAGGGCGCGCTCTGAGCGGTCTCGTTGAGCGAAAAGCGCTGCGGATCCATCACGGCGTCAAAGGCATCCACCAATTCGCTTCGGCACAGAGGCAAGTCGGGTACGCATATCCAGGCGCGAAACCCCGGGCTCGCCAGAAGACCCTGCCGCGCCCAGTCGGCCATGGCCGCGAATTCCTCGGCGCGCGAGCCGGCCCTGAGCAGCCGCGATGCCTCGAGACCGCCCGCCGATGGCGGCGGCGAAACCGCGGACGGCTCAAGTGCCGATCCGATATGGGCTTGCAGCCAGCGCCGGGCGACCGGGCGCCAGTGGGGACTTTCGATCCAGACAACGGACCCCGCCCCCTGATCGCGCGAACGCGATGCGCGAACCGGGGACAATGGCAGCCGGTCGGCATCGATGCAGCGAACAGAGCGGCAGAGTTCCTCGAATCGCGCATTCCAATCCAAAAACATCTGCGATTCCTCGCCGCCGTCGGCCGCGATCGCGCTCGAGGGTATCGCATATTCATGCATGGTTCGCCGGGCGCGCCGCGCCGCGCGCGCAGCCCCCGACGGGTCCAAAAACGCCTCGTTAGATTCGCGCTCGAGCACCACCGTGCGCCACAATTCGCGCTCTTCCACGTCGGTCAAGCATCGCGGCGTCGATGAGTCGGCGAATTGCCGATCGATATGCCGTTCCCTCAACCAGTTACCGAAATCGCGCACTCGCGGCGTCGGCCATATCGCGCGGCCCGAATCGCGATATGCGCGTTCGAGCGCGTCGAACAACGCCGCGGCGAGCTCGGTGTTCGGCGCGAGGATTGTGTGCCCGGCGTCGGCGGACTCAAGCAGAGCGCGGTTCACGCGAGCGCACGCCACCGATGACAGGCAACCGCATGCTGTGCACTCGCCTGCTCGAGTTGCGGGATCTCGCGCTCGCAAATCCCCTCCGCGTACCGACAACGGTTGCGAAATGCGCATCCGGAAGGAACTGCGTTGCCGGCCGGCGGCTCGCCGGCGGCGGCCCAATGATCACCCGCAACTCGAGAGGCACCCGACAGCGCACGCGTCGGGTCCGGCACCGCGGCCAGCAACGCCCGAGTGTAAGGGTGAGCGGGCGCGGCAAACAATGCATCGCGGGCCGCGTCCTCGACGACTCGGCCCAAATACAAGACCAGAACGCGATGGCTGATATGCCGCACAAGAGCCAGATTATGGCTGATGAACAGCATCGCGGTGCCGAACTCCTGTTGCAGATCCATCAACAAATTGACGATCTGACCCTGAATCGACACGTCGAGCGAGCTGACGGGTTCGTCGCATATCAACAGCTTCGGGCGCATCATCATCGCGCGCGCGATGCCGATGCGCTGACATTGCCCGCCGCTGAATTCGTGCGGATACCGGCGGGCGGCCTCGCGCGCCAGACCGACTCGATCCAACATCTCCTCGATTCGCGCCCGGCGCTCCCGCGCCGCCAGGCTGGGTTCGAAGATCACGAGCGGTTCCGCCAGCGCCTCGCCCACCGTCATCCGCGGGTTGAGGCTCCCCAGCGGATCCTGAAATATCATTTGCAAGTCGCGGCGCTGCCGGCGCAAGGTCGCCGGGCCGCACGACAACAAGTCCACGCCGCACCACATCACGGTACCGCGCGCCGCCGGTATCAGGCGCAAAAGCGCACGCGCGAGCGTCGATTTTCCGGAACCCGACTCCCCGACCAATCCCAAGGTCTCGCCTGCTCCCAAACGAAAGCTCACGCCCGCAAGCGCGGCGAAGGCGCCGAAGTTCACGCTCAAATCGCGCACCTCGAGCAGAGAGTCGTTCACGGCGACAGCGGGTGATGGCATGCCACTTGAACCGACTGATGCACGCTGCGCAAGGGCGGGCGTTCCGAGTGGCATTGTTCGGTCGCACGCGGGCAGCGCGGCGCGAACGCGCAGCCGCGCTCCTGCATGCCTGCGCCCAGCGCCTGTCCCGGCAGACACGGCATGCGCTCGAGCCGCGCGTCACGCAAGTTGGGTACGCACTGCAGGAGCAATGCGGTATAGGGATGATGTGCGCGCTGCAATACCTCGCTCGCAGGCGCATCTTCCACCACCCGACCGGCATACATGACGACAATTCGATCGGCCAGTCCCGCCACTACTCCAAGATCATGACTGACCAGAATCATGGCCATCGCCGCTTCCAACCTCAGCTCACGCAGCACATCCATGATCTGGGCCTGAACCGTCACATCGAGGGCGCTGGTCGGTTCGTCCGCGATCAGCAGCTTCGGCTCGCAAAGCAGGCTCATGCCGATCATGACGCGCTGACGCATCCCGCCGGACAATTCATGCGGGTATTGTTGAAGACGGCGTTGCGCCTCCGGCACGCGCACGCGCTCCAATATGAGCCCGGCGGCGCGCATCGCGTCGCGCCACGAGAAGCCGCGGTGAGTCACCAAGACCTCCGCAAGCTGCACGCCGATCTTCAAGTGCGGCGTCAGCGAGGTCATCGGATCCTGGAAGATCATGGTGAGCCCGGAGCCGCGTATCCGGTTGAGCGCCTTTGGCGCCAGACCGAGAATTTCCCGTCCATCGAAGCGCACGCTGCCGCTCGCCCGGGCATTTCCCGCCAACAGACCCATGACCGCCATGAATACCTGGGTCTTGCCGGAACCCGATTCACCCACGATGCCGAGGCACTCGCGTGGCGCCACCGTCAGCGACACGTCGCGCACAGCCGATACGGGGCCGTCCGCGAGCGCATAGGTCACCTGCAAATTCTCTATGCTGAGAGCCGGCGTGGGGATTCCGCGCTGCGTCATCCGCCCTCCTTCGCATCGAGGGCGTCGCGCAGCCCATCGCCGAGGATATTCAGGCTCAGCAGCAAAAGAGCGAGAAAGCCGCCCGGCACCAGCAATATCCAAGGCGCAGCCTCCATCTCTGCGGCGCCTTGCGCAATGAGCGTGCCGAGACTGGCCTGCGGTTCCTGGATCCCCAGCCCCAAAAAACTCAGGAAGCTTTCGAACAGTATGATCTGCGGCACGGTGAGCGTGGCGTACACGATCACCGGACCCAAGACGTTGGGCACGACGTGTTTGAATATGATGCGAGCGGTGCTTGCGCCGGAGGCGACCGCCGCCTCGATGAACTCTTGCTGACGTATGCTCAAGGTCCGGCCGCGCACGATACGCGCCATGGTCAACCAACCCACGGCGCCGATGGAGACGAACAACAGGGTCTCACTGCGACCGAGGATGACCGTCAAGAATATGACGAAAAAAATCAACGGCAACCCGCTCAGGATCTCGATGATGCGCATCATCAGCCGATCGGTGCGCCCGCCGAGATATCCCGCGACGGCGCCATAACTCACACCGACGCTCAAGCTCACCGCGCTTGCCACGAGGCCGACGGCGAGCGACACCCTCGCTCCATCGAGGGTGCGTACGAACAAATCTCGGCCCAGGCGGTCGGTCCCGAACCAGTGCGCATGCGCCAAACCGGGCCAGGCGGCGACATGCGACCAATCGAGCCCTTCCAGGTCATACGGGCTCAGCCACGGCCCGACGAGCGCCATCGACACGAGGATCACCACGATGCACAGAGCAATGACTGCGCCGGTATTCGCGCGAAGGCGCCGGCCGGGTGCGCGCCACAGGCCGCCGCTCACCGGACGAACCTGACGCGCGGGTCGAGCCACGCGTACAACAGGTCGGCAACGAGCCCCATGCCGATCAGCACCGTCGAGTAGATGATCACCATTCCCATCACCAGGGTGTAATCGCGATTGAGCGCGCCCTGCACGAGGTAGCGGCCAACCCCCGGCAGCCCTGCGATGGATTCCACCACCAAGGAGCCCGTCATGATGGACGCGACGGCTGGCGCCAAGTATCCCACGACGGGGACCAGCGCCGGGCGCAGCGCGTGCCGCGCAATCACCGTATGCAGCGGCAGACCTTTGGCGATGGCTGTCCGGATGAAGCGGCTGTGCAGCACTTCGAGCATGCCCGCGCGCGTGAGTCGCGCGATGTACGCCAGCGGCGGCAGCGCCAATGCGACCACCGGCAGCACGAGATGCCGGATCGAATCCGGTTCCCACCCGGCAACCGGCAGCCAGTGCAAATAAATGCCGAAAAACAGCCCAAGAA
>Ga0209048_10002159_pt1 | contig 19733 bp, 16 predicted proteins | sample FrelakmetCRP12CR_FD_187146 | JGI IMG/M metagenome (GOLD analysis project Ga0209048, IMG submission 187146) | Freshwater lake sediment microbial communities from the University of Notre Dame, USA, for methane emissions studies - CRP12 CR (SPAdes)... | ecosystem: Environmental > Aquatic >... | reverse complement strand
GGCGTGAAGATCGTGGACACCTGCCGCTGGCCGAAGGCGTCGTAGAGCGTATCGTCGATCATCTGCGGCGTGATGCCAAGCCGTGAAGCCGTGGCGCGGTCGATCTCCAGCGAGACGCGCAATCCTTCATTCTGCATATCCGTGCTGACCTCGCGCAGCTCCGGAAGCGCGCTCAGCCGCTCGACCAGCCCGGGGAGCAGCCGGGAAAGTTCGGTCTGGTCGGGATCCTCCAGCGTGTACTGGTACTGTGTCCGGCTAACGCGGTCCTCGACCGAAAGATCCTGGACCGGCTGCAGGAAGAGCGTGATCCCTTTCAACTGCGCCAGTTCCGGCTGCAGGCGGCGGATGATTTCGGTCACGTTCGCGTTCCGCTCTTCCAGGGGCTTGAGGTTGATCAGAATCCGCCCGGTGTTCAGCGACGCGTTCGTCCCGTCCACCCCGATGAACGACGACAGGCTCGCGACCGCCGGGTCCTTGAGGATGATCCCGGCCAGCGCTGCCTGCCGTTTCGCCATCGCGGAGAACGAAACGGACTGCGGCGCTTCGGACACCCCCAGGATCGCGCCGGTGTCCTGGACCGGGAAGAAGCCCTTCGGCACGACGATGTACAGGAAAATCGTGAAGACAAGCGTCCCCACCGCGACCAGAAGCGTCGCCGTCTGGTGCCCCAGCACCCATTTCAGCGTCTTCCCGTACCCTTCGATGGTCCGGTCGAACACCCGCTGGGACGCGAGGTAGAAGCGTCCCTGCTTTTCTTCCGGTACACGCTTAAGAAGCTTCGCGCACATCATCGGCGTCAGCGTCAGCGACACCACCGCCGAGAGGAGGATCGTCACGCCGAGGGTGACGGCGAACTCCCGGAACAGCCGCCCCACCACGTCGCCCATGAACAGCAGCGGGATGAGCACGGCGATCAGGGACACGGTCAGCGACAGGATGGTGAAGCCGATCTGCTCCGACCCTTTCAGAGCCGCCGCAAGCGGGGAATCGCCCGCCTCGATATAGCGGGCGACGTTCTCGATCATGACGATGGCGTCATCCACCACGAAGCCGGTCGAGATCGTCAGCGCCATGAGCGTCAGGTTGTTCAGGCTGAAGCCCAGGAGATACATCGCGCCGAACGTTCCCACCAGCGACAGCGGCACGGCGATGCTCGGGATGGCCGTCGCCGGCAGGTTGCGCAGGGATAGGAAGATGACCATCACGACCAGAGCGACGGCCAGCATCAATTCGATCTGCACGTCCCGGACCGACGCCCGGATCGTCGTGGTCCGGTCGGTCAGGACGGATATATCCACGGCCGAGGGGAGCGAACTCCGCAGCTGCGGCATGAGATTCTTGACGCGGTCGACGACCTCGATCACGTTGGCGCCCGGCTGCCGCTGGATGTTGACGATCACCGCCGGCGACTCGTTCATCCAGGCCGCCTGGTTCACGTTCTCGGCGTCGTCGACAACGTCGGCCACGTCGCTCAGCCGGACCGGCGCGCTGTTGCGGTAGGCGAGGATCAGTGACTTGTACTCCTGGCTGGAAAGCAGCTGGTCGTTCGCGCCGATGATGGCGGCCTGACGCGGGCCGTCGAAACCGCCTTTCGCCTGGTTGACGTTGGCAGAGCCGATGACCGTCCGGAGATCCTCGAGCGTCAGGCCGTAGGAGGCGAGCGCCGTCGGGTTGGCCTGGACCCGCACGGCCGGGCGTTGTCCGCCGCTGATCCGGACAAGCCCGACGCCCGGCAGCTGCGAGATCTTCTGGGCAAGGCGGGTATCCGCAAGGTCTTCGACCTGCGGCAGCGTCATCGTTTTCGAAGTAAGCGCCAGCGTCAGGATCGGCGCGTCGGCCGGGTTTACCTTGCTATAGACGGGGGGGTTCGGCAGGTCCTGCGGCAGGAAATTGAAGCTCGCGTTGATGGCCGCCTGCACCTCCTGCTCGGCCACGTCGAGGGAGAGATCCAGGCTGAACTGCAGCGTGATCACCGAAGAGCCGCCGGAGCTGGTGGACGACATCTGCTTAAGGCCGGGCATCTGGCCGAACTGCCGTTCCAGCGGAGCCGTGACGGACGACGTCATGACGTCCGGGCTGGCGCCGGGATAGAAGGTGAGCACCTGGATGGTCGGATAATCCACCTGCGGCAGCGCGGATACCGGCAGCTGCTTGTACGCCACGGCGCCGGCCAGAAGGATTGCGGCCATGAGCAGCGTGGTCGCAACCGGCCGCAGGATGAACTGGCGGGACAGGTTCATTTCTGCGGCCCGTTCGCTCCTGTTGTCTGCAGCTCGACCTTCGCGCCGTCCCGCAGGCGGTCGGCGCCGTCCACCACGATCCGTTCGCCGGGCGCAACACCTTCCCGGATCGACTGGTCGTCGCCCTGGGCCGGGCCCATGGATACCGGGCGCATTTCCGCCGTATTATCAGGTTTCACAACGTAGACGAAGATCCCCCGGGTGCTCCGCTGGATGGCCGCCGCCGGCACCACGATCGCTCCGCGAACGACGTCCATGAGCAGGCGGGCGTTGACGAACTGGTTGGGGAACAGTTCATTGCCGCTGTTTTCGAAGACCGCCTTGAGCTTGACCGTCCCGGTGGTCGGGTCGATCTGGTTGTCGATCGTCAACAGGTACCCGGTCGCGATTTTCCGCTTCCCTTCGCGGTCCCATGCCTCCACGGGAATCTTCTTCCCCTCCTTCATCCTGGCCAGGACCCCCGGGAGGCTATCCTCGGGGATGGAGAAGATAACGGTGACGGGCTGCAATTGCGTGATCACGACCAGCCCGTTCGGATCGGTCGCGTGGATCATGTTCCCCGGGTCCACGAGCCGCAGCCCGACCCGGCCTCCGATCGGCGCGGTGATGCGGGAGTAGTCCGACTGCAACTTGGCACTTTCGACCTGCCCCTGGTCCGATTTGACGGTGCCTTCGTATTGCCGGACCAGCGCTTCCTGCGTGTCGATCTGCTGGCTTGCGATCGAATCCTGCTGGAGCAGGGTGCGGTAGCGCGCAAGGTCGAGTTCGGCGTTCTTCAGGAGCGCCTGGTCGCGGGCCAGCTGCCCTTCGACCTGGACAAGCTGCGTCTCGAATGGCCGCGGGTCGATCCGCGCGAGCAGCTGGCCGCTCCGGACGGTCTGCCCTTCGAGGAACAGGACCTCCATCAGTTCCCCGTCCACGCGGCTCCTGACGGTGACCGTGTTGTACGGCACGACGCTTCCGAGGCCGGAAAGATAGACCCCGACGTCGCCCTTTTTCGCAGGAACGGCCGCGACCGGCACGCTGCGCGCCGCGGCGCCCCCTCCTTTCTTATCCGCACCCGGTTGCGGCTTTCCCGATCTTGCCAGGAAGGCGAACCCCGCCAGGACCAGGATGCAGAGGAGAAGCGCGGTAACCCATCCCCATTTCAGGCGTTTCCCCGGGATTACCCGCTCCGGAGGCTCTCCTTTGGCTGACCGCTCGTCTCCCGCTTCCGTGCGAGCCGAAGACGCCACGGTATTCGCTGGAATGGTGTCGTTTTGGGAATCATTCCCGGGTACCCGGCGTTTAGACATATCTCCCCCGTCCGACGATTTATGTGTTTGGCGAAATTCGTTCCCGAAAGGTTTCGGAATACTTCATTCTTTTTGAAAAATCGAGGAAATCCAGCGATATAATACCGGACAGGGGGAAGGATTGTAACCTTCAGGCCGAATCCTGCGCCTTCCCTTGAAATAAGGGAAAAGATCGGGGGTGCCGTGATGCTGGAGGAGTTTCGCCGTTGGATCCATCGCCACTTCAACGTCGTCCTGTCCTTTGTGATCGGTATAGCCTTCGGAATCTCGATACTTGCATTTGCGTATTTCTCCACCAGGAACGATGTTGCCGCCGAAGCGCTTCGATATGGTGTTCAGATCACCCGGCACTCGGACATCGACGAGGACATGGCCTGGTTTTTCTGCGGGAGCATGGTCGGCGCCGCGGTCACCTGCCTGGCCTGGTGGCGGGACAGCAAGGCGCAATCGGTCGATCTGGAGAAAGCGGACGTTCTGAACCGCCTGTTCACGGATCCACCGCCCTCGGTCGTTCGAATGTCGGAAAAATCCCGGCAGGATGCCGATGTGTAGTCGGATTCCCTCTCTCTTGACATTCCATTTCTCCCGAAGGGAGAATGCATAAGGAATATATTAAGGAGGGAAATATGTTCGAGGGTTTGTTCCAACCCATGCACCTGTTGTTCATCCTTGTCATTGCTCTGATTTTCTTCGGGCCGGGCAAACTCCCCGAACTTGGTGCGAGCCTCGGGAAGGGAATCCGGGAATTCAAGAAGGCCGTGGCCGACGGAGCAAAGGAGGCGGGTGAGGCAAAGGAAACTTCAAAGGAGTTGCCGAAATAATGTGGTAGCGCCGCCCTCCGGATTTCAATGGCGGATCGATTCAGGTTCCTTCACCGGAATTGTGAAGTAGAAGGTAGATCCCTCCCCAGGCTTTGATTCCCCCCAGATTCGGCCGCAGTGTCGTTCCACGATCCTGGCGCAAGTCGCAAGGCCGAGACCCGTGCCGGGAAACTCGTTTCCGTCATGCAGCCGCCGGAAGGCCACGAAGATCTCATCTGCGTATTCGTGAGCGATCCCGATGCCGTTGTCCTGAACGGAGAAGATATGTTCTCTCCCTTTACAGAGGGCAGAAACGTGGATACGAGGTGTCTCTTTTCGGCAGAACTTGATGGCATTGCCGATGAGGTTCTGGAAGAGTTGGCCGATTTGGGTAGAATCCGCGATGATTTCAGGGAGCGGATCATGGGTCACCAGGGCCCCCTTCGAATGGAGCGTCCCCGCGAGATTCTTCAGCGCGTTATCCAGAACGACGGAAGAGTCGATAACCTGAAACGGTTTGGTTTGGGTAGTGACGCGGGAAAAATCCAGAAGATCCACGATAAGCCGCTCCATACGTTCCACGCTTTCCAAGGCATGGAGGATGTGGCGGTTGGCTTCGGCATCCAGCCCTCCCCCGTGCCGTCGCTTCAGTAGGGCGAGGAACCCCCCCACGGTGACCAACGGTTCTTTCAGGTCATGGGACGCAATGGCGGCAAACCGTTCCAGATCACGATTGCTCCGCTGCAACTCCGCAGCGAGGGTCGCCAGTTTCTCCTCCGCCGCACGTCGCTTTTCGTATAACCCGGAAACGATGAGGCCGAACACGAGGAATACCAGGAAGGTGATCACCCGGTCATAAAATTCCTCGGGGGGAACGTTGATCAAGTGGTCATAAAATGTCTGGCCGGATCCGTTAAAAACGAAACGCTCAAAAATAGCGTTGAGTATCCAAGAGACGATTCCTGCGGCGATCGATATGAGGAGCAGGCCTTTGCTCGATTTCAAGAACGTTCCCGCGGATTCCCGTTTGTTTTATTCCGGGGATCAGATTCCGAACCGGATTGCAGGTAATTGACGACATAGAAACCAAGGGATATCAAAACAGTAATGAAGGCTACCGTGTATGCGAGCGATTTCCCATGCCATAACCCGACAAACCAGGTTCTGAACTCATACAAGAGGACGCCTGTCTTTCCGCCGTATAGTTCCAAATCCCGTAAAAACTTCTTTGAATCTTCAGGCATCACGGGAGAAACAGACCCACCCTCTTCTTCGTAACCAATAACACTGCTCGAATCATTCCCTGCTGTTTGATAAATCCGGATGGCGCTTCCCAAACCGGCCAGCAGGATAATCAGGCTGATGAAATTAAGGCATGTATGCCGATTGGTGATGTTCCATCTCATGCTTGCGCCTCATTATCACTTTTCTCATTGTACCGCTGTTGCGATGGGAACCGCTGCGAGGACGCAATTCCTCGGAGCGCTGGACGGTACTCTCTGCTACTCCGGTGAACTGGCCGGGGAGGTCGGACCGGAAGGCACGTCCTTCCGCATTGTCGCAAGACAGGATTTAGTGTCATTAATTGTATAAGGACCTCTTTATTAAAGAATCCCGTCGGGGCCCAAACGTTTCCAAGTATAAGATGTGGCCCCAGGTCACCGAAAGGAGTCGCGATGGGTAAGGATACCGATCGGAACGAGGCGTTCGGAGGGCCGGGGATCCCGCCGCGTTGGACCCATGCGGCAAAAGACGGCGTCGGCACGGCTTATGCCAGCTCCAGCCGGCTCTGGTTCACCATCTGGAACGGGGTCGTCACCGAAGTCTACTACCCGACCGTGGATCGGCCGCAGCTCCGGGATCTCCAGTTCCTGGTCACGGACGGGGAGAGTTTCTTCCACGAGGAGAAGCGTCATCTACGATCCATGACGGAACGTCTCTCCCATCATGTCCTCGGATACAGGATCACGAACTCCGACCCGGAGGGGCGCTATTCCATCGTCAAGGAGGTCCTCTCCGACCCGCACCTGCCGTGCCTCCTCGTGAACTCGACCCTCTCCGGGGAAGAACCGTACCTGAAACGACTCCGACTCTATGCCCTGTGCGCCCCCCACCTCGGGATGGGGGGGTGGGGGAACAACGCCTTCGTAGTGGAAATCGCGGGCAGGAAAATCCTCACCGCCGAAAAAGACGGGGTCTGGCTCGCGCTGGCCGCGACCGTCCCCTTCTCGCGCCTTTCCTGCGGCTACGTGGGTCAAAGCGACGGCTGGACGGACCTCGCCGTCGACTATCGGATGAACTGGAAGTTCGATCGGGCCACGGATGGAAATATCGCCCTCACCGGCGAACTGGACCTGGGCGATCGCCGGGAATTCACGATGGGGCTCGCGTTCGGCGACGGACTGCACAACGCGGTCACGACGCTCCTGGAGTCTCTCGCCGTTCCCTTCGGGGAACAGCGGGAACGGTTCGCGGACCAGTGGAACCGGTCCTGCAGTCGCCTGCTGCCGCTCGAAAAATCGGCGTACGACGGAGGAGACCTCTATCACGGGAGCTACAGCCTCCTTCTCGCCCACGAGGACAAGACATATCCCGGGGCCTTTATCGCCTCCCTGTCCATCCCGTGGGGAGAATCGAAGGGGGACGACGACCGTGGGGGATATCACCTGGTCTGGACGCGGGACATGGTCAACACGGCCACGGGCCTCCTCGCCGCGGGGAACACCGAGTCGCCCTTGCGTGCCCTGATCTACCTGGCCGTCAGCCAGCACGCCGACGGCGGGTTTTCCCAGAACTTCTGGATCGACGGCGAGTCGTACTGGCGGGGGATCCAGCTCGACGAGGTCGCGTTCCCCATTCTGTTGGCGTGGCGCCTGCTGCGCAAGGGGGATCTCGGGAACTTCGACCCCTATCCGATGGTGATGGGGGCGGCGCGGTACCTGATTCTCCATGGTCCGGCGACACAGCAGGAGCGGTGGGAGGAGGCCGGCGGCTATTCTCCATCCACCATCGCCTCCAACATCGCGGCGCTGGTCTGCGCGGCCTCCTTCGCTCGTGAACGGGGAGACGGGGCGACGGGCGCTTTCCTCGAAGAGTACGCGGATTTTCTCGAATGCCACGTCGAAGCCTGGACGGTGACCACGGAGGGAACGCTCGTTCCCGGGATACCGAGGCATTACATCCGCATCCTCCCGGTGGACGTCGGCAATCCATGCCCCGACGAGGACCCAAACCGCGGGTTCCTGGGCCTCGCCAACCGACCGCCGGGCACTCCCTGGAAGTTCCCGGCGAAGGAGATCGTCGACGGAGGGTTCCTGGAGCTTGTCCGGTACGGGATCCGGAAGGCGGACGATCCCGTCATCGTGGACTCCCTGCGCGTGCTCGATGCCGTGCTCAAAGTGGACACGCCGAACGGTCCGTGCTGGCGGCGGTACAACCACGACGGGTACGGGCAGAGAGAGGATGGCGGGCCGTTCGTCGGGTATGGGAAGGGGCGCGCGTGGCCCCTGCTCACCGGGGAGCGGGGGCACTACGAGTTGGCCGCGGGAGGGGCGCCGGGTCCGTACCTCCGCGCCCTGGAGGGGTTCGCCTCCCCGACCGGGTTGCTGCCGGAGCAGGTCTGGGACGAGCCGGACCGGCCGGACCTCTTCATGTTCCTCGGACGGCCCACCGGTTCCGCCAGGCCGCTGATGTGGGCGCACGCCGAGTACATCAAGTTGCTCCGATCGGCGGCCGACGGCAAGGCGTTCGACCTCGTCCCCGAAGTCGCGGACCGCTATCTCTCCGGGAGGAGGGCGCGCAAGCCGATGGAAATCTGGAAGCATAACCGCCAGGTCTCCGCGGTCCGGGAGGGGTTCATCCTTCGCATCCAGGCGGGGGCGCCGTTTCTCCTCCATTGGACGCGGGACAACTGGGGCACCGCGGAGGATTCGCGCTCCGCCCCGACAGCGTTGGGGATCGAATACTTGGATATCGACACCCCGCCGAAAGGGAGCAGACCGATCCGATTCACGTTTTTCTGGATCGACGCGGGGACCTGGGAAGGGAGGGATTTCGAGGTGGTCGTCCGTGGATCGTGAGCTCATACCCCAGATACGCGACAATCGCCAGATTGACCGTTAGTACCGTCAGCTTGGCCCAGGAAAGGCGGTGGGCCACCTCGAAGAGTTCCACCGAGATGTAGACGCCTCCGCTCAGGACTCCGAACCATGCCGCCCAACGTTTCCGGCGCCATAAGCCGAATGCTTCGATGAACCGGACCACGGCATAAAGAAACGCTGCAAGGGCCAGGAACCAGAGTTGGGTGTCGTTGACGCGGGCGGCGGCGTCGAGAAAGATGCGGGGATAATGCCTGGCGGGATTCAAATGGAGGTGCCTGACGACTTCTTCCGCCGCGTTGTGGAGGCCGCGATGGATGAAGGCGAGGAGCCCGAAGCCCGTTATGAGGACCAACCCTCCCTTGGCGCCCTCGAATACGGCGACCACCCGCAGACCACCTTGCGGGGTCTTTTCCGCCACCTGATTCATCGCGCTATACCTTCTCTTCCCGCCGGGCAATGCGAACCATGAAGAAGAACGCGGCGAGGAAAACCACGATCCCCCCGTACTGTCCGGGGGTCAGTCCAAGGTACCTGGCATCGCTAATGCGCAGGAAATCCAGGAAGAAGCGGGCCGGGACGTAAAGGAGCGGGAAGGCGACCAGGAAGAACCCCGTCGGTCGGCGCTTCCGGTCCAACGCAAGGAAGGCGGGGACCATCAGGCACACCATGTAGAGGAATTCGTACCATCCCAGATCATGGAACGCCATCTTCGCCAGCTCTACGGGTGGCGGAAGTTCCGCCAACCTGCCGGCCTCCCGGTAGAAGGAAGCGATGTAGGCCTGTGCCTCCGGGGATTTCAGGCTGATTCCCAGCGGGAACGTCGTGACCGTGCCGGGGTGGTCGTGGGCGACCGTGCAGGCGATGCGGCCGATCGCCCATGCGAACGGGAAGACGTATGCGATGACGTCCAGGTACCGCAACCGGCCCGCCGCATCGACATCCCGCGCCTTGAAACGGAAAAAGAGCCAGAGCCCGAGGAGTCCTCCGGCGAATCCCCCGAAAGAGCTGATGTCCTCCCAGAACTTCAGGAGGAGGAGCGGGTCTTCCATCGCCTCCCGCGGGAAATAAGCAAGAACGGAATAGAAGTGGGCGAAGACGAAGCCGCAGAGGACCACATAGAACAGGAGGTCCTGAAGGAGTTCCGGGTCGAGGCCTTTCGCGCGGAACCGGGCGACGGCCATTTGCCATCCGAAGATCACGGCCACGGCGACGATCGCCCCGAACGCGTGGACGGTGAACGGGCCGAACAGGTGGACCTCGGGCTGCGGGAAATACGGGATCATGAAATGATCTACCCCTGTTTACTTGACGATTTCCCAGGTCCCGTCGGATCACGTCTTCTCATGCATTGGACGGTTTCAGGGGCAAGAAGCTTCATCGCATGCGAGGTTCCCTTCGACACCGGGAGGAGTCGCATTGAATTATCCCCCGGGCTGTTCCGGCAATTTTCCCTGTACATCCCTGCACCGGAATATAATTGTTGTTAACGATCGGATCGTCCGAGATTTCAACGTGTTTGGGCCACAGCCCGGGAGGATTGATTATGTATGGGAAAATTCTCGTACCTGTCGACGGTAGCGAAACTTCGAAGCGTGGGCTCACGGAAGCCTGCCGACTCGCAAAGGAGCCGGGTGCCAAATTGCGGTGTCTCTTTGTGATCGATGAACATTACCTTACCGCCAATTATATGGGATTCATGTATTTGCCTGATTTAATATATAAATTGCGCGACAATGGGAAGGAGATCCTGGATGCAGCCTCCGAGCAGGCAAGAATGAGCGGGGTGAAGGTGGAATCCGTCCTGCGGGAGAGTGCGGAACGCCGGGTATCCGACATGATCATCGATGAGGCGAAAACGTGGGCTGCCGACCTGATCGTCATGGGAACCCACGGACGGCGTGGGCTCAGCCATCTGGCGCTTGGGAGTGACGCTGAGTCGGTGGTTCGCAATAGCCCGGTCCCGGTTCTGCTCGTCCGTTCAGGGGCCTGAGTGGATCCTGGCAGGGAAGAAGCCTGGCGGATCATGGAAAATCGATGAAAAAGTGGACGAAGCGGGTTATCACCCTGATCGTCGTCTTTTTTGTGGTCCTCTTGGCGATCGGTATATTCCTTCTATCCCGTAACAGAAAACCCTCCAGTTCACATGTAACCGGGATCATCGACGGAATCGAAGTGAATCTCTCTTCCAAAGTCGCCGGAAAAATATCACGGATATCCTGCAACGAGGGCGACAAGGTTCAAGCCGAACAAGTGGTGATCACCCTTGAAAGCGACGACATAAAAGCATCCTTGGAACAGGCGATGGCCGGAGTCGAGCGGGCAAAAGCGAATGTCAACGTGGTCGAGGCTTCGATCGAGAACAGCAGGGCGAACGTGCTCGTTGCCGAAGCGGAGGTGAAGAGTTCTGCGGCCGATCTGGAGAAGGCCGGTGCCCAGAGGGAAGAGTCGAGAAGACAAGCCGACCGGAGAGAGGATCTCTACAAAAATAATCTGATTGCCAAGGAGTCTCGCGATCAGATGGTCACGGAACATGCGATCCATGTGGCGGCATACGATTCGTCGAAAGAGAAACTGAATGCTGCTCGCTCCAGGAAGGATGCCGCGGCCAGTCAATTGAATGCAGCGATCGGCCAATGGAACTCGTCAAAGGCCATGCTGAAGGAGGCCGAGGCGAATCGCGCCTTTTTCCGATCGAAACTCGATGATACTTCGATCGTTACGCCGGTAACCGGCACGGTCATCTTCAAGGCGCTCGAAAAGGGCGAGATGGCCAGCCCGGGTGCGGCCGTTCTGACGATCGTCGACCTGAACAGCCTTTATGCAAGGGTCGATATCGATGAAACGAAAATCGGAAGGGTGGTCCTGAACGACAAGGCCTTCGTAAGGGTGGAAGGAGTACCCGGGAAAACATTTGAAGGGAGGATATCGGAGATAGGACGCCACGGCGAGTTCGCGACCCAGAGGGACGTGGTACGGGGCAGGGAAGATATCAAAACATTCCGGGTAAAGGTGAAGGTTGACGACCCCTCGGGGATGCTGAAACCCGGGATGACGGTGGATGTCGAGATGCCCGGGAAACCCTGAGACGGCGGGAGCCTCTGGCGATGCAAAAGGGAAAGGCGATCGTTGTATCGGACATGACGAAGGAATTCGGTTCCATCGTTGCTGTCGACCACGTGGGTTTCGAGGTGGACGAGGGCGAATTCTTCGGTTTTCTCGGTCCCAACGGGGCAGGGAAGACGACCCTCATCCGGATGCTCACCACGCTTCTCCGGCCAACGAGCGGCAAGGCGATCGTTTCCGGCTGTGATGTCTCGGAAGAACCCGCCGAGGTGAGAAAGCGCATCGGGGTGGTCCCCCAGGGGATGACAAGCGACCTGGATCTTACGGGCTACGAGAATATGGATCTCTATGGCCGATTCTACGGCATCCGCGGACGGGAAAGGAAAGAGAGGATTCGCTATCTTCTCGAGATGATGGGGCTTACGCAAAGGGCGAACGACCTCGTCGCGACATATTCCGGGGGGATGCGAAGAAGGCTCGAGGTCGCGAGGGTTCTCGTTCACAGGCCGGCATTGCTTTTTCTGGACGAGCCCACAATCGGCCTTGATCCCCAATCGAGACGCGTCGTCTGGGATTTCCTCAAGAAGTTGATCGAGGGGGATTCCATGACGATATTCCTGACGACCCATTACATGGAGGAGGCGGAAACATTATGCGGCAAGGTGGCGATCATCGATGCGGGGAAGATCATCGCCATGGGAAGTCCCTCTGCGCTGAAGGCGGACATCCCCGGAAACGACATCGTGTCGCTCCTGGTCGGGAACCTTTCTCCGGAACTGGTCCGCGCGATCGGGGAACTGCCATTCGTGCACAAAGCGATCGCGGAAGAGAATTCCCTTAGGGTCTATGTCGATAATGGTTCGAAAAATCTGCCGGTCCTGATTGATGACGTCAGGCAGGCGGGCGGCACCATCCTGTCCGCCTCGGTCCATGAGCAGTCCCTGGAGGATGTCTTCATACACCACACCGGCAAAACCATTCGGGAAGAGGAGGTGAAGAAGGTCAGCTTTCTGGTCGGCGCCGGCGTTCCTCAGAGATTCGGAAGATGAGAAGATTGTTGGCAGTCATCGAACGGGACCTGATCAAATTCAAGCGCAATCCGGTCGTGATCGGCATGAGCATCCTGATGCCGATCCTCTATCTCGTGATCCTCGGGAATTCCTTCCAGGGAAAACTGACGGACCTCCCGGTTGCCGTGGTGAACCAGGATACGGGTCCTTATGCAAAGCGGGTGATGGATAATCTCCGTGCCATCCAGGCGGGTCCGAAAACATTCCGGATCACGAACCTGTCAAGCGAGGGGGAAGCCGTCAACGGCGTAAAAGAGGGTAAATACAAGGCGGCGCTCATCATACCCGCCGATTTCAGCAAAAGGATGTCGCTGCAGGCCAGACCCGAGGTTGGCCTCTTTCTCGATAACCCGGATAACATCTCTTCCGAAACGATACGGAATCTCATGAACGCCGCACTGTTTTCGATACGCTCGGAATACGTTCCGATACGGGACAAGACGGGTGAAGTGCTGCTCAGGGATATCAATCTTTACCCCAAGGTCGACTATTATCAGTCCCTCGTGCCGGGCGTCATCATCATGGCGATTTTTCTCGGGACCTTGACATCGGGGGTGTTTAACCTCGTGATGGACCGTTTTCTCGGCATTGAGGAGAGCTATCTTCTAACTCCCCTTACAAAATCGCATATCGTTAGCGGCTTGGTCATCAGCGGGCTTTTGATCACCACGGTAATTGCCGCGATCATCACGGTGACGAGCATGCTGTTAACGGGCATTCCTTTATCGAGAGGATTGGAGAGGTTTTTCCCCCTCTTTTCCATCGTGGTTCTTACGACCCTGTGCCTGCTCAGCCTCATGTTCGTCATTTTAGGGAGGGCCCGGCATCCGAGAATTGTCGGAATCATCAGCGGGTTCCTTAACGTCATTCTCTTTTTCCCGAGCGGGGCGGTATACCCTGTTGAAAGCTTCCCGGGATGGCTGAAGGCTTTTGCGAAGTGCAATCCCGAGGTCTATGCGGTCCATGCATTGAAATCGATTCTTTTCAAAAACGCCGGCATTGCGAGCATCTCGGGAGATATCCTGTTTCTCTCCCTCTTCACCATCGTCCTGATGACGATCGCGATCCTGACCTTCAAGCGGACCCTGTGAAGTATCTTTAACACGGGATATCGGACGCACAATAAAACGGAGGTCACGCCTTTCCATAAAAAAGCTTCTTCGTAATTTCCGTGGCGATGATGTAGAGCGCCGCAATCCCTCCCAGCAGGATAACGAAGGATATCGCCAGGGGTCGGAAATCGAAGAGACGCGCAACCGGGGTGAAAGGCAATAGCAGCGTCACGACGACGACCAGGAAGGTCGCCAACATTAGGTGCTTCCCCGGCCGGCTTCTGAAGAAAGGCCTCCGGGTTCGAATGACGAGCACGACCAGCGATGCGGAAACCACGGACTCCAGAAACCAGCCGGTGCGGAATTGTTCCGGCGTGGCGTGCAATACGAACACCAGCAATCCGAAGGTGAGGAAGTCAAAGACGGAACTCAGGAGGCCGAACGTCACCATGAATTTCCGGATGGACCCGATGTCCCAACGCCGTGGGCGCGCCACCTGTTCGCTGTCCACGGCGTCGGTGGCGATGGTCATCTCCGGGAAATCGGTCATCAGGTTGGTGAGCAGAATCTGCTTCGGCAGCAACGGGAGGAACGGCAGGAAAAGGGATGCTCCCGCCATGCTGAACATGTTTCCGAAATTGGCGCTCGTCGCCATGAACACGTATTTCAGCGTGTTGGCGAAGGTGGTTCTCCCTTCCCGCACGCCCTGCACGAGAACCCCGAGGTCCTTTTCGAGCAGGACGATCTCCGCCGCCTCCTTGGCGACATCCACGGCGCTGTCCACGGAAATGCCGACGTCCGCGGAATGGAGCGCCGAGGCGTCGTTGATGCCGTCCCCCATGTAACCGACGATGTTGCCGGCCTTCTTGAGAGCAAGGATGATGCGCTCTTTCTGATTGGGTTCCACCTCGGCGAAGACATCCACCTCGGTCACCTGCCCAACCAACGCCTCGTCGCTCGTCTCGCGAAGGCGGGGGCCCGTAAGAATTCGCGGATCCGGAAATCCCACCTGCCGAAGGACATGGGAAGCGACGAGGCTGTTGTCTCCGGTGATCATTTTCATGGAAACCCCCAGGCTCTTCAGACGGCCGATCGTCTCGGCGATGCCGGGCTTGGGGGGATCGAAAAGGATCAGGAATCCTACAAAGGTCATGCCGGCTTCGCTCTCCTTGCCGAGACGCGCATCGGAAGCCACCTCCCTGCAAGCGATCCCCAGCGTGCGATACCCGTTCCGGCTGTACTCCTCGAACCGCTGCGAGATCCGTTCCCGGACCGTGGCGATGTCGACGACGGCCCCACCGGTTCCTTCCGCCGACGAACAGACGGCGAGCACTCCGGGCAGCGTGCCCTTGGTCACCATCAGGCCCGCGCCGTCGTGGAAGACCAGGATGCTCAACCGCTTCCGGAGGAAGTCGTAAGGGATCTCGTCCCGTTTTTCGTAGCCGGCCAGGTCGAACGGACGATGGGTGCGGATCGCCTCGTCGATCGGATTCGTAAAGCCGGTCTCGAAAAACGCGTTGAGATAAGCGAGGAAGAGGACCCTTTCGCTGGGAGCGCCCTCCACGTCAACGGCGGAATGCAATCGAACAGTTCCTTCGGTGAGGGTCCCGGTCTTGTCGGAACAGAGGATATTCATGCTGCCGAAGTTTTCGATGGAGGCAAGGCGTTTGACGATCACCTTCTCGCTCGCCATGCGTTTGGCTCCATGAGACAGATTGATGCTGATGATCGCCGGCAACAGCTGCGGAGTGAGCCCGACGGCGAGTGCAAGGGAAAAGAGAAAAGAGTCCAGAACCGGGCGCGACAGGTAAACGTTGGCGGCAAAAATGGCGATTACCAGCAGCAGCGTGACTTCCATGAGGAAATACCCGAACCGCCGTATGCCGCGCTCGAATTCGGTTTCCGGCGGCCTGAGGATCAATCGATCGGACACTTTGCCGAATTCGGTCTCTCTTCCCGTCAGGACGACGACCGCCTTTCCGCTGCCGCTGATCACGTGAGTCCCCATCCATAAGGCGTTTGTCCGCTTTGAGAGAGGCGTTTCCGCCGCCACCACCTCATCGGATTTTTCCACGGGGTAGGTTTCTCCCGTCAACGTTGCCTCATCGACGAAGAGATCCCTGGAATCCAGAATCAGGCAGTCCCCCGGGATGACGTCTCCTGCGTTCAGGACAACCACATCCCCCGGGACGATCTGTTCGACAGGGATCTCCGCCGAGGTATTATCCCGGATTGCCATGGCCTTGATCTGCACGATCGCCAGCAACTTCCCCACCGCATTCGCCGCGCCTCTCTCCTGCCAGAATCCGAGAAGGCCGCTTGCGAGGACGATGGCAAGAATGATCGAGGCATCCACGGGATCGTGGAGGAAGAACGACATGCCCGTTGCGAAGAGAAGGATGAGGATGATCGGACTCTTGAATTGGGAAAGCAGCAGCGTAAACGGATCGGATCTCTTCCTGGGCTTCAGGAGGTTCGCCCCGTAGCGTGCGAGACGTTGCCGCGCTTCCTCCCCGGACAGCCCTTCCGGTGTCGACCGGAGTTGCCGAAGCATCTCGGCGGCGGGAACGCTCCAAAACCCGGACGGTCGCTCGCTCATGCCGGATCCCTCCCGGACGATCGGCTCACACCGTCATTATCCATCCGAACCGGGCATGAAAGGGAACCTTTAGTCGAAGTCGGAGTAGATCTCCCCGAAGTTCAGCCCCCCGTACTGGGCCTGCTGCTCCTGGGTTCCGATCTTGACCCGCGCGTACTGCAGGTCCTGGCTGGTGCTGCCGTTGCGGATCCCCGCGTACGCCTCGACGAAGGCGGCGAGGTGGTCGGCGCGCTTGACCAGCTCCCCGTCCTTCGCGTTGTAGACGTCCTCGTTGTACTTCCCCTGCAGGTCCGCGGCCGACACCGTGGTGAGCGCCCCGTCCACCGTCGCGAAGTTCTCGAACTCCCGTTCGGAGAACATCTCGAACTCGGCGTGCCACCCCTCGGGCAGCAGCACGTACACCTCCTGGTCCATCCGCTCCTTCTCATACCCCTTGATCAGCTCGCTCAATCCCTCCACCGACCGCTTCACGGGGGAGATGATGTCGCGGGTGAGCACTTCCGGCAGGTCGTGGAACAGTCCGGTGAGGTAATTGTTGACGCACCGCCGCGGACACGCCTTGATCTCCAGGGAGAACAGGTACGAGAGGATCGCGACGTAGAGGGAGTGGCCGAGAACGGAGGTCTTCGGGATCCGGTGGAGGTGCGCCCAGCGGGACTGAAACCGCAGCTGGCCGCACAAGTCGATGAAGTTGCGGAAGCGGCGCTCCGAGGCGAGGAGCGCCATCCCCTTCAGGTCGTCGAATCCGGCGATCTTCGCGTCGAGCTCCGCGCGGATCTCGTCGATCTCGTACCCGCCGGGGTTCGCCCGCTCGACGATCAGGAACTCCCACCGGGTCGCGTAGAAGTGGGCGGCGGTGAGGATCCGCCGCTCCACCGTGTCCTCCGGATCGAGAAAGTGGTCCTGGTACCGCCGGCAGAACGCCTTCCCGAGAGGCGAGATCAGGGGCCGCAGCTCCCCGTACACCCACTCGTTCAACTGCCGGTACTTCTTCGTGTCGGCCTTGATCTTGTAGAAGATCTGCGGCTTCAGGTCGGTGATCACGATCCGCTGGAAGAGCTCGAAGATCCCTCCCTCGATGAGCCGGGTCCAGCTGAGCGGCGTCCCGCGATCCTCCTCGACCCGCGCGAGGAACCAGGCGACGATCATCTTGTGCGCCTGCTTGTCGAGCTCGATCAGCTCGACCGGCCGGATCTTGTCGTTCCACCGCTGCATGTAGGCGGCGTCGAGGAACTTCAGCAGCAGCGCCTTCCGGATCATCGGCTCGCGTTCTCCGCCTTGAGCTTCGCATTTTCCGCTTCGAGGTCGGCGACCTTACTGCGCAGCTCGGAGATGGTCTGCGAGAGTTTGTCGGATTTCGACTGCAGGATCCTGTCGAGCTCCTCCTTGTCCGCGGCGGCCTTGTCCTGCTGGTCGGTGACGTAGGCGAGGTCGGTGGTCAGCTTTTCATTCTGGAGCGTCATCTCCGCCAGTTCGGCCTTGAGCACGGCATTCTCCGCAATGAGGTCGTCGTGTTTCTTCTGCAGCGCGGCGAGGCGCTTCGTGAGCGTGTCCCCCTCGTCCACCTTTTTCTGGTAGGTGCCCTGCATCACCGAGCAGGCGGACAGGCCTGCCGCCAGCAGCACGACCAGGAACGAGAGGACGATCTTTTTCGGCATCACGACCCTCCCTTTCGGAACGGCCTTCACGTCCGCGCCGCGATGTTTCCGAGGAAATCCCGGACCACCTGGATCATCTTGTTCTTCACCCCGGGCTTCCCCCCCTCGGGGGGCTTCTCGTTTTCGATGAGGAACGCGTCGTGCCCGTGGATCGTCGAGAGCTCGAGGCACGCGACGGCGAGTCCGTTCTGGAGGATCGCGTTGCGGATCTCCTGCGACTGGTACGTCGGGTAGAGCCAGTCGGTGTCGAAGGAGATGATCAGGAACTTCGACTTCACGTTCCCGAACGCCTTCGCCAGCCGCCCCGAGGATCCGGAGAGGTCGAAGATGTCGATCGCCTTCGTGATGCACAGGTACGAGTTGGCGTCGAACCGGCGGTCGAAGACGAAGATCTCCCCCTGGTGCTTCAGGTACCCCTCCACCGAGAATTCGATGGCGGAGTGCTGCCCGATCGTCCCCTCGGCCCACTTCCCCTGCCGACCGCTCCCCTTCGCCGCGGCGAGCTGCTTCATCCGGCCGAACTTCTCGTGCATCTTCCGGTCCGAGAGGTAGGTGATGAACCCCACCATCCGCGCCACGGACAGGCCGCGCTCCGGGACGGTCCTCCATCCGTAGTAGTCGCCCTCGTGGAACTCGGGGTCGGCGAGGATCGCCGCCCGGCCGACGTGGTTGAAGGCGATCTGCTGCGGCGAGTGGCGCGAAGTCGTCGCGATCGGGATGGCCGACGCGACGCGGTCCGGGTAGTCGACCGCCCACTGGAGCGCCTGCATCCCCCCCATCGACCCGCCGATGACCGTCAGCAGACGCTCGATGCCGAGGTGGTCGAGAAGATGCGCCTGCGCCCGCACCATGTCGCCGATCGTCACCACGGGGAACGACAACCCGTACGGCCTCCCCGTTTTCGGGTCGACCGAGGACGGCCCCGTGCTGCCGTAGCACGATCCGATCACGTTCGAGCAGATGACGAAAAATTTCTCCGTGTCCAGCGCGCGTCCCGGGCCGATCAGGAAGTCCCACCACCCCGGCTTCTCCTTCGACGGGTCCTGCCCCGGAAGGAAACCCGCCACGTGGGCGCTCCCGGAGAAGGCGTGCTGCACCAGGACGGCGTTGCTCTTCTCCCGGTTGAGCTTCCCGTACGTCTCGTAGGCGAGCGTGATGGGCCCGAGCTGCCCCCCGATGTCGAGGGGCATCTCGTGGGGCGGCTCGGCGAAGGTGAACCGCTTCGTCTCGACGAAACCGACGGAACCGTGCGGGATATGCGTTTTCATTCGGCCCATGATACCAAAAGATCCCGCCGGACGGGCAATCGGAAGATCCCGCCCGGCAATTCATGAAATGGAGTACGCTGCATGGCGCTGGAGAAGATGCGCGAGGAGCGGCGGAAACTTCTCGAGGCGATCGAAGCGAACAAACGTCAATTCGACGTGGATTGACGTCCCAATGGATGTTTCACTGCCAGGTCGGGAACTTTCCCTACCGGATGAGCTTGGCTTCCGATAGCCCGTCGAGCATGGTTTTGACGAAGGCCTGTATCAGTTCATACCGGGTGGCGGAAAATTTCGTTTTGGAGCGGCCGGACCAGATCAGTTTCTCATCGCCGACGTTGTACAGGTTCGTCTCCGTATATGCGTACCCCTCCGTTTCCGTGTACCCCGGTCGGTAGCTGTAACTGTAATACGAACCGTAGTAACCGTAATACGTCGGCACGGCATAGGCTTGTCCGGGGACGTAGGTTTTCACCGTTTCCGTATCCATCACCCTCGTCACCAGCACGCCGTCCGCCCCGAGTTTCCTGATGTTCGCGATCACGACATCCTTGTCCGGCAGTTCGGCGGCAGAGACGATCTTGTGGCTTG
>Ga0209048_10002158_pt1 | contig 19733 bp, 12 predicted proteins | sample FrelakmetCRP12CR_FD_187146 | JGI IMG/M metagenome (GOLD analysis project Ga0209048, IMG submission 187146) | Freshwater lake sediment microbial communities from the University of Notre Dame, USA, for methane emissions studies - CRP12 CR (SPAdes)... | ecosystem: Environmental > Aquatic >... | reverse complement strand
CATCGGCGGCATCTTCGAGGAAGAGATCAACAGCAGTGTCGAAAAGGTGCCGCTGCTCGGCGACATTCCGTTCTTCGGTTATCTGTTCAAGACGACCAACCGGACAAGCGCGAAACGCGAGCTGCTGATCTTCCTGACGCCGCGCGTGGTCAAGGACTCGATCACCGCGATCAAGTAACTGCAGTCAATTCCGGCTCGCCCGTGCCGGCGGTCTCGGCGCGGGTCGGCCGTCCCGGGCGGGGCACGGGGTCCCCGATTGCCGCTGCTACAATGACCCCGTGCATCTGCATCGCGGCAATCTGTTTCTGGTCGGTCTGCCGGGCGCCGGCAAGTCGACGCTCGGTCGTCAGCTCGCGCGGCGCCTCGGCAAGACATTCGTCGACGCGGACGCCGAGCTCGAGCGCAAGCTCGGCGTGACGATTCCGACGATCTTCGAAATCGAGGGCGAGGCGGTGTTTCGCGATCGCGAGGAAGCTCTCCTCGTCGAGCTCACCGCGCTGTCGAACATCGTGCTCGCCACGGGCGGCGGCGTGGTCATCCGGCCGGCGAACCGCGAACGGCTGACCGCAAACGGCACGGTCATCTACCTGCATGCCCTGCCCGCAGCGCTGCGCGAGCGCACGCGCCGAAGCCGGCACCGGCCGCTTCTCAATACGGCGGATCCCGCGGCCCGGCTGGTCGAGCTCTACGCGGCGCGCGACGCGCTCTACCGCGAAGTCGCCGAAACCGTGATCGAGTCCGACCGCGACGAGATCGCCCGATTCGCGCGGCAACTCGAGGCCGCGCAGCGCAATCCTCTGGAGGCATAGATGAACGGCCCCCACGCTCACTGCGTTCGCTGCCCCCCGAGGGGGCGCTGACCCCGATGCAAACGCAGCACGTCGCGCTCGGCGATCGCAGTTACCCGATCCACGTCGGCCCCGCGCTTCTGCGCGAAGCCGGCGCGCTCCTCGCTCCGCTGCTTCCGCGGGCGCGCACGGTCATCGTCACGAATCCCGTCGTCGCGGCACACTGGCTCGCTCCCTTGCAGGCGAGCCTGTCGGCCGCCCGCATCGGCAGCGAGGTCATCGTCATTCCGGATGGCGAGACGCACAAGACATGGGCGACACTCCACGACGTGCTGACCCGCCTGCTGGAGCTCAGGGCGGAACGTTCGACGACGCTGCTGGCGCTCGGCGGCGGCGTGGTCGGCGACATCGGCGGCTTCGCGGCGGCGATCTATCAACGCGGCATGCCGTTCGTGCAAATCCCGACGACGCTGCTCGCGCAGGTGGACTCGTCGGTCGGCGGCAAGACCGGCATCAATCACGCGCTCGGCAAGAACATGATCGGCGCCTTCTACCAGCCCCGAGCCGTTTTGATCGACACCGACTGCCTGCGGACGCTGCCGGACCGCGAGCTGGCCGCCGGTCTCGCCGAGGTCATCAAGTACGGGGCGATCCGCGATCGCGCATTCTTCGACTGGCTCGAGGCGGAGCTACCGCACCTGAGCGAACGCGACCCCGACGCATTGATTCACGCGGTGACCGAAAGCTGCCGGATCAAGGCGGAGATCGTCGCGGCCGACGAACGCGAAGCGGGAGAGCGCGCGCTGCTCAATTTCGGCCACACCTTCGGGCACGCGATCGAAGCGGGGGTCGGCTACGGCGAATGGCTTCACGGCGAGGCGGTCGCCGCGGGGATGGTGATGGCGGCACGGTTGTCCGAGCGGCTCGGACTCCTCGCCCGCGCCGATGTCCTGCGGCTGCGCGCGCTGGTGGAGCGCGCCGGTCTCCCCGACGAAGCGCCACACCTGGGGGCGTCGCGCTATCTTGCGCTGATGAGCCACGACAAGAAGGTCGTCGCCGGCTCGCTCCGCTTCATCCTGCTCCGCGACATCGGCGATGCCTTCGTCGCGGATGCCGTCGCCGAACACGATCTGCGCGCAGTGCTGGAAACCTAGAGCCCTCGCGGCCGCGCGGGGTTGATCATTTCCCGACGCCATAACGAAAACGGCGCCCGCGGGCGCCGTTTCGCATTCCTGCTCGCTGCGTCGGCGGCTACGAGATGCAGCTGATGCTGGCGGAGATGCTCTTCTGCGGCTTGCCTTGATCCTGGAACACGATGGTCGTCGTGCTGAATCCGCCCGGGAGGGGACCGACGGTAAAGACCGCCGCGGAACCCGTGACCGCGACACTCGCCCCCAGTGTATTCACCGCTACGCCGCTGTAAGGAGGCGTGCCACCGCTGACGATGAACTGCCGGGACTGCCCCACGCAGCTGCTAATCGGGCCATAACTTGCCGGCGCGACCGCCATGTCCGCCGGCGTCACCACCACCGGGGCCTGGGTGCCGGGGAGATTCGACAGCGTAGCCTGTGACGTCTGCCGCCCGGCCGCGTCCACGATCGAGAAGGTCAATGGGTCGACGCAGGTGCCATTGGTGATGGCCAGGAAGGAGCCTCCCGAAACGTTGACGATCGAGTTGACCAGCGTCACGGCGGCGGGGAACGTGGACGTCACGCGGTAGGGGGGCGTCCCGCCATAGATGAAGTATTCCGTCGTGAATCCAGACGAGCAAACGCCTAAGGTGCCGCCAGTAATCGTGGCTTTGTCGGGCACGACCGTGAGGATCTTCGTGCCATCGATCACCTGTTGGATGATGAAGTTGCCAAGCAACTGCTGGCCGGAGGTCAGATCGGTTGCCCGCAATTGTGCAAATTGGGTGGGGGCGCCGGCATTCGCCTTGATGACGACGGTCGCCACGCCTTTGGCGTCCGAGGTTACCTTGAGCGACGACACCAGCGGCTGTGCGGGATTGGTCGTCGTGATGGCGTAGGACCCGGACACGACATCGAATTGCACCTGGCGACCGGCGACGGGGCCGCCCTGCGGGCTCAGCACGGTAACGCTGGCCGTGCCCGTCTGGCCGGAACAGATCGCGGGTGTCGTCGGTGCCGTCGTTGTCGATGACGATGTCGATCCGCAATCGGCGGAATCGGGGGTGATGGTCAGCGAGTTGACGAGCGGCGCCGCGCGGACCGTGAGCGCGACGTTCGTGTTGACCGGCGTCGCGATTCCCGCGGGGTTGTCCTGCACGGTGATCGTGACGTCGGTGTCGCCGGACACGGGACCCGGGAAGATCACGATCGTCGAGCCCGCGACGTCCTGGGTAACCGGGACGACCGCCGAGTTCGACGAGAACGCCTTGTACGGTGGCGTCCCTCCGGAAATGGTCAGCGCCATCGGGTTTCCCGAATAGGCGACGGCGATCGCGGGCAATACCGTCAGCGCGCCCGGCGTGCTGAACACGTTGTTCGGAGCCCCGCTGCCGCCGCCGCAACCGCTTAATCCGAGGAATCCGGCGAGGGCAACGAGGCCGGCGAGGGATCGCAGCCAGACGGCGAGGGGGCGGGTTTCCGTCATGATCGAATTCCTGATGATGTTGTCCTAAAGATGGCGGGGGAGCCAGCCTGTTTTGGATGCTGCAACAAGCATCTAGCCCACTTTCTTGAGATTAAAGCCTAAGAATGGAATTGGCGCAAGTCTTTTGCTCCGGCGGGTCGGCCCAGGAGGCAAGACCTGTTGCGCACGCCGCCACAGATCGCCTCTCGCCCGGCCCGTCTTGCCGCAATGCAACATCGCTGCTAGGCTGTTAAGGTTTCGCCTCCGATTCCGGAACCGGCTGCCGACGCCGCTCGTTCCGGCGGGGAACCCACACTTCGCACCGGTGAGGTCATCGTGCAACAAGGATCCGAGGAAATGCGGTATCAGCCTCCCGGACGCCAGGGACTCTACGATCCGGCGAACGAGCGCGACGCCTGCGGTCTGGGCTTCATCGCCCACATCAAAGGGCAGAAGAGCCATGCGATCGTCACGCAGGCGCTGTCGATCCTCAAGAATCTGACGCACCGGGGAGCGACCGGCGCCGATCCGCTGCAGGGAGACGGGGCCGGCATCCTGATTCAACTTCCCGACCGGTTTTTGCGGAAGGTCTGCGGCTCGCAGGGCCTCACGCTGCCGGCGATCGGCCAGTACGGCGTCGGCATGGTGTTCCTGCCGAAGGAGCCGGCGTCGCGGATGGCCTGCGTGCAGGAGATCGAGCGCGCGGTGGCGAGCGAGGGGCAGATCCTCCTCGGCTGGCGCGACGTGCCGACCGACAACAGCGGTCTCTCGGTGCGGACGAAGGAAGTAGAGCCGATCATCCGGCAGGTCTTCATCGCGCGCGGGTCGAACGCCATGGACCAGGATGCGCTGGAGCGGAAGCTGTACATCATCCGCAAGAAGTCGGGGCACGCGATCCAGGCGCTGAAGCTGCGGCACGGCAAGGAGTTCTACGTGCCGTCGATGTCGACGCGCACGCTCGTGTACAAGGGAATGCTGCTCGCGCACCAGGTGGGCGAGTACTTCCTGGATCTCACGGACGAGACGATGGTGTCGGCGCTCGCGATGGTGCATCAGCGCTTCTCGACCAACACGTTCCCGACCTGGGACCTTGCGCACCCGTTCCGGCTCGTCTGTCACAACGGCGAGATCAACACGCTGCGCGGCAACGTCAACTGGATCCGCGCGCGGCAGCACGGCATCGCGAGCACGGTGCTGGGCGAGGACCTCGACAAGATCTGGCCGCTGATCTACGACGGACAATCCGACTCCGCGTCGTTCGACAACGCCCTCGAGTTGCTGCTGATGGGCGGCTATCCGCTCGCCCACGCGATGATGCTGATGATCCCCGAGGCGTGGGCCGGCAATCCGCTGATGGACGAGGACCGCCGCGCGTTCTACGAATACAACGCCGCGCTCATGGAGCCGTGGGACGGCCCGGCGGCGATGGCGTTCACGGACGGCCGCCAGATCGGCGCGACGCTCGACCGCAACGGCCTGCGGCCCGCGCGCTTCGTCGTCACCGACGACGATTACATCGTGATGGCGTCCGAGGTCGGCGTGCTCGACATTCCCGAGCGCAAGATCATCAAGAAGTGGCGCCTGCAGCCCGGAAAGATGCTGCTGGTCGACATGGAGCGGGGCCGCATCATCGAGGACGACGAGTTGAAGCGCTCGCTCGCCACCGCGAAGCCGTATCGCGACTGGATCACGCGCTCGCGGATCGCGCTCGACGCGCTGCCCGAACCCGCGCCCACGCAGCTCTCCGCGGTGCGGCTGCTCGACCGCCAGCAGGCGTTCGGCTACACGCAGGAAGATCTGCGGATCATCCTCGCGCCGATGGCGCAGAACGGCGAGGAGGCCATCGGCTCGATGGGCAACGACGCCGCGCTGCCGGTGCTCTCGTCGCGGCCGAAGGTCTTCTACAACTACTTCAAGCAGCTGTTCGCGCAGGTCACGAATCCGCCGATCGACCCGATCCGCGAGGAGCTCGTGATGTCGCTCGTCACGTTCATCGGCCCGCGGCCGAACCTGCTTGGCATCGACGAAGAGCTGCCGCCGATGCGCCTCGAGGCGCAGCACCCGATCCTCACGAACGACGCGATGGAGAAGATCCGGCACATCGCGCTGTTCACCGGCGGCGCATTCAAGGCCTACGAGCTCGACATCTGCTATCCCGCCGCATGGGGCGCGAACGGCATGGAGGCGGCGCTCGCGTCGCTTTCCGCCGAAGCCGAGGACGCGATTCACCTGGGCTACAACATCCTGATCGTGTCCGACCGCAGGGTGTCCGCCGAGCTGTTGCCGATCCCGGCCCTGCTCGCGACTGCGGCAGTGCACCAGCACCTCGTGCGCAAGGGGCTGCGCACCAGCACCGGTCTCGTGGTCGAGACGGGCTCGGCGCGCGAAGTCCACCACTTCGCGCTGCTCGCGGGCTACGGTGCCGAAGCGATCCACCCCTACCTCGCGCTCGAAACGGTCGGGTCCCTGGCCGACGTCGTGCCCGGTCTCGTGCCGCAGGAATCCGCGTACCGCTTCATCAAGGCGATCTGCAAGGGGCTCTACAAGGTGATGTCGAAGATGGGCATCTCCACGTACCAGTCCTATTGCGGCGCGCAGATCTTCGAGGCCGTCGGCCTGCAGACCGATTTCGTCAACAAGTACTTCAACGGCACCGCGAGCAACGTCGAAGGCATCGGGCTGTTCGAGGTCGCCGAGGAAGCACACCGGCTGCACTCGTTGGCGTTCGGCGACAACCCGCTGCTCGCCCAGGCACTCGACGCCGGCGGAGAGTACCAGTACCGCGCCCGTGGCGAGGAGCACGTGTGGACGCCGGATTCGATCGCCAAGCTCCAGCACGCGGCGCGCACGGCCAGCTACGCGACCTACAAGGAGTACGCGGCGCTCATCAACGACCAGACGACGCGACTGATGACACTGCGGGGACTCTTCGCGTTCCGTTTCCCCGCGGCGCCGATTCCGATCGACGACGTCGAGCCCGCATCGGAAATCGTCAAGCGCTTCGCCACCGGCGCGATGAGCCTCGGCTCGATCTCCACCGAGGCGCACACGACGCTCGCGGTGGCGATGAATCGCATCGGCGGCAAGTCGAACACGGGCGAAGGGGGCGAGGACGCGCATCGCTACACTCCGATCGCGAAGGGAGAGACCCTCAAGAGCCGGATCGAAAGCGCGGTCGTCGATATCGCGCTGAAGGAAGGCGACTCGCTGCGCTCGAAGATCAAGCAGGTCGCCTCGGGCCGGTTCGGAGTGACGGCCGAATACCTGGTTTCCGCCGATCAGATCCAGATCAAGATGGCGCAGGGCGCGAAGCCCGGCGAAGGCGGCCAGCTGCCGGGCCACAAGGTATCCGAGTACATCGCGCATCTGCGGTTCTCGGTGCCGGGCGTGGGGCTGATCTCGCCGCCGCCGCATCACGACATCTACTCGATCGAGGACCTGGCGCAGCTGATCCACGACCTCAAGAACGCGAATCCGCGCGCCTCGATTTCGGTGAAGCTGGTTTCCGAGATGGGCGTCGGCACGGTGGCCGCGGGCGTGGCGAAGGCGAAGGCCGATCACGTCACGATCGCCGGCCACGACGGCGGCACGGGCGCCTCGCCGATGTCGTCGATCAAGCACGCCGGCACGCCGTGGGAGCTGGGGCTCGCCGAGACGCAGCAGACGCTCGTGCTCAACCGGCTGCGCGGCCGCATTGCCGTACAGGTGGACGGCCAGATGAAGACCGGGCGCGACGTCGTGATCGGCGCGATGCTGGGCGCCGACGAATTCGGTTTTGCCACGGCGCCGCTCGTCGCCTCCGGGTGCATCATGATGCGCAAGTGCCACCTCAACACGTGCCCGGTGGGAATCGCGACCCAGGATCCGGAGCTGCGCAGGAAGTTCGCCGGCCAGCCCGAGCACGTGGTCAACTACTTCTTCTTCGTCGCCGAGGAAGTGCGCGAGCTGATGGCGAAGCTCGGCGTTTGCCGGTTCGACGACCTGATCGGCCGCGCGGACCTTCTCGACATGCGTCGTGGTGTCGAGCACTGGAAGGCGAAGGGCCTCGATTTTTCGCGGATCTTCCACCGGCCGCGGATGCCGGCGGAAGTCGCGCGCCACAAATGCGAAACGCAGGATCACGGTCTCGCCGGCGCGCTCGACCACCAGCTGATCGCGGCGGCGGCGCCCGCGCTCGACCGGAAGGAGCCGGTGCGGCTCTCGCATCGGATCCGCAACGCGAACCGGTCGGTGGGCGCGATGCTCTCCGGGACCGTCGCCCGCAAGTACGGGCACGCGGGGCTGCCCGACGACACGATTCACGCCGCGTTCGACGGCATCGCCGGGCAGAGCTTCGGCGCGTTCCTCGCACACGGCATCACGTTCGAGCTGCAGGGCGCGACCAACGATTACGTCGGCAAGGGCCTTTCGGGCGGGCGCATCGTCGTCTATCCCGATCCGACGTGCCCTGCGAAGCCGGAAGAGAACATCGTGGTCGGCAATACGGTCATGTACGGCGCCATCGCCGGCGAGGCGTACTTCCGCGGCGTCGCCGGCGAACGTTTCTGCGTCCGCAATTCGGGCGGGTCCGCGGTCGTCGAAGGCACCGGGGATCACGGCTGCGAATACATGACGGGCGGCACGGTGGTCGTGCTGGGCCGCACCGGGCGCAATTTCGCGGCGGGAATGAGCGGGGGCATCGCCTACGTCTACGACGACGACGGCACGTTCGCCACGCGCTGCAACACGTCGATGGTCGCCCTCGAGCCGGTGTTGACGGCAGCGGAGCAGGCCAAGGCGGAGAAGGAGCTCGCGGCCTCCGGCAACGGACGGCTGAAGCACAAGGGGAGCACCGACGAGGCGCTCGTGCGTGAGCTCGTGGAGCGCCACCTGCGCTACACGGGGAGCACGCGCGCGCTCGCAGTCCTCGACGACTGGGACGCCGCCCGCCGCAAGTTCGTCAAGGTCTTCCCCGTCGAATACAAGCGGGCGTTGTCCGAGCTGTACGCGAAGCAGGCGACCGCAAAGCCGGCCGCGGCCACGCGGCAGAAGGCGGCCGCGTGATGGGCGCCGCCATGATGGAGGCACCGGCCTGATGGGCAAGATCACCGGCTTCATGGAGCTGGCGCGCATCCAGGAGGTCGCGGTTCCGCCCGAGCAGCGCGTCAAGAACTATCGCGAGTTCGTGCTGGCGCTCGAGGACGACGCGGCGTCGAAGCAGGGCGCGCGCTGCATGGACTGCGGAATTCCGTTCTGCCAGTCCGGATGTCCGATCAGCAATGTCATTCCCGACTGGAACGATCTCGTCTACCGGAAGCAGTGGCGGGCGGCGATCGACGTGCTGCACTCGACGAACAATTTTCCGGAGTTCACGGGCCGTGTCTGTCCCGCGCCCTGCGAGGCCGCGTGCACGCTCAACATCAACAACGATGCGGTCGGGATCAAATCGATCGAGCACTTCATCATCGACAAGGCCTGGGAAGAGGGTTGGGTCACGCCGCTGCCGGCTGCGCGGAAGACCGGCAAGCGCGTCGCGATCATCGGCTCGGGTCCCGCCGGGCTCGCGTGCGCCCAGCAGCTGGCGCGCGCGGGGCACGACGTCATCGTGTACGAGAAGGCCGATCGGATCGGCGGCCTGCTGCGCTACGGAATTCCCGATTTCAAGATGGAGAAGCACCTCATCGACCGGCGGATGGCACAGATGTCGATCGAGGGTGTCGTGTTCCGGCCGAACGTCGACGTCGGCAGGGACGTCGATGCGCATACGCTCGCCAACGAGCACGACGCGGTTGTCGTTGCCGGTGGCGCCGAGCAGTCGCGCGATCTGCCCGTGCCCGGACGCGAGCTGGCAGGCATCCACTTCGCGATGGAATTCCTGCCGCAGCAGAACCGGGTCGTCGCCGGCGACACGGTGCCGGGCCAGCTGCTGGCGACGGGAAAGAACGTCGTCGTGATCGGCGGCGGCGATACCGGCTCGGACTGCGTCGGCACGTCGAACCGCCATGGGGCGAAGTCGGTGACGCAATTCGAACTCCTGCCGCAGCCGCCGGAGCGCGAGGACAAGCCGCTCGTCTGGCCCTACTGGCCGATCAAGCTCCGTACGTCGTCGTCGCACGAGGAAGGCTGCAAGCGCGACTGGGCGGTCGCGACCAAGCGCTTCGAAGGCAGGAACGGCAAAGTCGAAAAGCTCGTCGCGGCGCGCGTCGAATGGCGCAAGGGCGCGGATGGGCAGATGACGATGGCCGAAATGCCCGGCACCGAATTCGAGCTGAAAGCCGATCTCGTGCTGCTCGCGATGGGTTTTCTCGGCCCGGCGAAAAAAGGCCTGCTCGAGCAACTCGGTGTCGAATACGACGCGCGCGGCAACGTCCGGGCGAACGTCGACGACTACCGCACGTCGGTGCAGAAGGTCTTCGCGGCGGGCGACATGCGCCGGGGCCAGTCGCTCGTCGTGTGGGCGATACGCGAAGGCCGGCAATGCGCGCGCGCGGTCGACGAGTTCCTGATGGGCAGCACCGAGCTTCCCCGCTGAGATGAACGACCCCCACGCTCACGTTGTTCGCTGCCCCCCGAGGGGGCGCTCAGTGCCCTTCGGGCGGCCGGGCGGGCACTGAGATGAACGACCCCCAGGCTCACGTTGTTCGCTGTCCCCCGCGGGGGCGCTGAGTCGCGCCTCGATGTCGGCCGTCGTCACGCTCGATCTGGCCGATTGGCGCCCGACGCCCGCGGAAGCCACGCGCGAGGCCACGGTGCGTGCGCTCGAGGGAGGCGCCGTGATCCGGTTGCCGCGCCTGAATTTCGTTCTCACCGAATCGGAGCGCCGGTTCCTGTCGCCCGCCTGGTCCGACGGTCGCGCGAAGAACATCAGCCTCGACGGCACCCGGCTCAAGGGTGCGGTCGGCACGGCCGAGGATCGCGCGGAGCTCGCGGCGATGATCGCGCGTTTCGCCGTCTCTGCCGCCGATCTGGTGACGGCGCTCTTCCCTCGCTACGCGCCCTACGTCAAGCGCGCGCGGACCAGCTACCGCCCGCGGCCGGCCGTGGGTCGCGAGGTGTCGTGGCGGAAGGACGACTCGCGACTGCACGTCGACGCGTTTCCGTCCCGGCCGAACCGCGGTGAACGCATCCTGCGCGTGTTCTCGAATGTGAATCCCGCGGAGGATCGCGTCTGGCGCGTCGGCGAGCCGTTCGAGGCCATGGCGAAGACGCTGTTGCCGCGCATTGCGAACCCGGTCCCGGGAGCGGCGGCGCTGCTGGCCGCGCTGCGCGTCACCAAGGGCTGGCGCTCGCATTACGACCACCTGATGCTCAACCTGCACGACCGCGCGAAGGCCGATCTCGCGTACCAGCGCGAATGCGCGCAGGAGACCGTGCGCTTCGCGCCCGGGACGACATGGCTCTGCTTCTCCGACCAGGTCATGCATGCGGCGGTCTCGGGTCAATTCATGCTCGAGCAGACCATCCACCTGCCGGTGTCCGCGCTGTACGACCCTGCGCATTCGCCGCTCGCGATCCTGGAGCGTCTGACCGGTCGCGCGCTGGTGCCCGCGAATTGATGTGACCTTGGTGTGCACGCCGCCGGCCTTGCCGGCGACGCGGCATGCCGTTACGCTCCGACGATGACCACGCCAAAGAACGACGTCTTCCTCCGTGCGCTCCGTCGGGAGCCGACACCCTACACACCGGTCTGGCTGATGCGCCAGGCGGGACGCTACCTGCCGGAGTACAACGCGACGCGCGCGAAGGCGGGGAGCTTTCTCGCGCTCGCAAAGACGCCATCGCTCGCAACCGAAGTCACCCTGCAGCCGCTCGCGCGCTTTCCGCTCGACGCAGCGATCCTCTTCTCCGACATCCTGACCGTTCCCGACGCGATGGGTCTCGGGCTCTATTTCGCCGACGGCGAAGGGCCTCGCTTCCAGCGCAAGGCGGCCGACGAGGCCGCGATCGCAAAGCTCGGCGTGCCGGACATGGCGAAGCTCCGCTACGTGTTCGATGCGGTCGGCGAAATCAAGCGCGCACTCGCCGGCCGGGTGCCGCTGATCGGCTTTTCCGGCAGCCCGTTCACGCTTGCCTGCTACATGGTCGAGGGCTCCGGGAGCGCCGACTTCGCCACCGTGCGCCGGATGGCCTATGCGCGGCCCGACCTGCTGCAGCGCCTGGTCGCCCTCAATGCCCGGGCGGTCGCGAGTTATCTCAACGAGCAGATCGTCGCCGGCGCCGATGCGGTGATGATTTTCGATACGTGGGGTGGCCTGCTCCCGGCGGCCGCGTACCGGACGTTCTCGCTCGACCCGATGCGCGCCGTGTTGTCCGAGCTCAAAGCCGCGCCGGATGGACGACCCGTACCGACCATCGTGTTCACCAAAGGGGGTGGGCAATGGCTCGACGACATCGCCGCGGCGGGCGCGTCGTGCGTGGGGCTCGACTGGACCGTGGATATCGCGGAGGCCCGTGAACGTGTCGGCTCGCGCGTCGCGCTTCAGGGCAATCTCGATCCGCTCGTGCTGCTCACGAGCGCGGACGTCGTCCGGCGCGAAGCCGCGGCGATCGTGCGCGCGGCAGGCCCGGCGCCCGGCCACATCTTCAATCTCGGACACGGGATCGTCCCCGCGACGCCGCCGGAGAATGTTGCCGCGCTGGTCGAGGCCGTTCACAGCGAATCGCGCCGAAGCCACGCCAGCGCTTGATCCGCGGCGCGGCCCCCTCGGAAAACGGGCGCGAAGCCGCGCCCGTACTGGATCTCCGGGGCCTTGACAAACGTGCAAACCGTTGTTCCTGCCATGACACTTATGCACACGCGGCAGCCAGTTGGCCGGTTTTGCATGGACGAACACGATGCGAGAGACGTGGTTTTTGCAAACCATTGAAAGTAAATATTATTTTCCTGCACTACGGAAGTGCCGCACCGGCGCCGGCAAAATTCCCCGGCTGTCAATGGGCGCAGGCAGGCCACTTACGCACAAAATTATCCACAGAGTCCGGGAGGCCGATTTGGCTCGTCATATAAACCAAGGACTTGGCCATTATTGCTGCGACGAGTGCTAAGGATTTCGAACACTACAATTTGTGCCGGCGTGTCGATCTGCTTCGCTCGACGCCGAACGGGCGCACGCTGAGCCCATGGCGGTCGCACGCGTTGCCCTTCCCGTGGCGGCGCCCTCTCTGTTCGATTACTGGATTCCCGAAGGTCTCGCGGTCGAGCCGGGTACGCTCGTGCGAGTTCGCCTGGCCACGCGGAGGCTCGTCGGCGTCGTCGCCGAGGTCGCACCGACGTCGGAGGTCGCTCGCGAACGGCTGCAGCCCATCGTGGAAGTCATCGGCAATGTTCCTGCCTTGCCCGCCGACCTTCTCGCGCTGGCGGACTTCGTTTCGACCTACTACCAGGAGCCGCTCGGCCTCGTCCTCGGGCAGATGGTTCCGCCTCTCGCCGCAACGCGCGCGATTTCGAGTTCGGCGCGCCGAGTCGCCACCGCGCTCCGTTTGACGGCGTCGGGCCACGATGCCCTCGCAGGATCGCTCGGCCGCGCGCCACGGCTGCGTGCGTTGTACGAAGAATGGCAGCGTGCTCCGGGCTCGGTGCTGACGATCGAGGCGCAGGCCGCGCTTCCGCCGCATGTGAAGCACGCGGTCCGGCAGTGGCAGACCGCCGGCTGGGCGGAATCCGTGCCGCGGGATGCACCGGGCCCGTCCGCCGATGGGCGAGATGAGAGGGTAGGCGCACCGCTCAATCCGGACCAGCAGCACGCATTCGCAGCGATCGGCAAAGCACGCGGCACGTTCGCGCCGTTCCTGCTCCAGGGCGTCACCGGAAGCGGCAAGACCGAAGTCTATCTTGCCGCCGCGTGCGAATGCATCGCGGCGGGCGGGCAGGTACTGATCCTGGTGCCGGAAATCAGCCTGACGCCGCAATTCGAACAGCGCATCGCGAACGCGCTTCCTTCCCGGAAGACGGTCACGCTGCACAGCGGCCTTCCGGCGGGCGAGCGGCTGCGCCACTGGCGGTCCGCGGCGAACGGCGAGGCTGACCTCGTACTCGGCACCCGCCTCGCCGTCTTTGCGCCGCTGCCGCGCCTCGCGCTCGTCGTCGTCGACGAGGAGCACGATCCCTCGTTCAAGCAGCAGGACGGCGTCCGCTATCACGGCCGCGACGTCGCCGTCTGGCGCGCGCGGCAGCGCGGCGTCCCGATCGTGCTGGGCAGCGCGACGCCCGCGTTGGAGACGCTCGTTCATGCGCAGCGCGGACGCTATGGCTGGCTCAAGCTGCCGTTGCGTGCCGTCGCGCCATCGCGCTTGCCGCAACTCGTGTTCATCCCGAACAGGGATCCCGACGCACTGGAGGGAATCGGCGCGCCGATGGTCGCCGCGATCGACGCGCGATTGCGCCGCGGGGAGCAATCGCTCGTGTTCATCAACCGTCGCGGATTCGCGCCCTCGCTGCTCTGTTCGTCGTGCGGCTGGCAGGCGGGATGTCCGCGCTGCAGCGCGCGACTGGTCGTCCACCGCGATGCGGGCCAGCTCCGCTGCCATCATTGCGGACATGTCGAACGCCTGCCGCGCGGGTGTCCGGATTGCGGCAATGTCGACCTGCTGCCGCTCGGCCACGGCACGCAGCGGCTCGAGCGCGCGCTGGCCGGCCGCTTCCCGGGTGCGCGCATTGCCCGCGTCGATCGCGACAGTACGCGCAGGAGAGGCGCGTTCGCGGAGGTGAGCGACCGCGTTCATTCGGGTGACGTCGACATTCTGGTCGGTACGCAGATGCTCGCGAAGGGCCACGATTTCCCGCGGCTCACTCTGGTCGGCGTGCTGGGGGCGGACAACGCGCTCTACAGCGCCGACTTCCGCGCAACCGAGCGCCTGGCCGCACTGCTGTTCCAGGTGTCGGGGCGCGCCGGGCGCAGGGACCTCCCCGGCGAAGTGATCGTGCAGACCGATTTTCCGGCGCACCCGCTCGCGCGGGCGCTCGCTGCCCACGATTACGAGAGTTACGCCGAAGTGCTGCTCGCCGAACGGCGCGCCGCGACGCTCCCACCGTTCGCGCACCTCGCGCTCGTCGTCGCCGAGGCGCTGCGGCGTGACGCGGTCGACGCCTTCCTCGCCGCCGCCAGCGATGCGGGCCGCGCGGTCGCGCACGACGAATCGGTCGCCGTCGAGGTGTTCCCGCCGGTCCCGGCAAGCATGCCGCGTCGCGCGGGGCTCGAGCGCGGGCAGGTGCTCGCCCAGGCCGTCGAGCGAGGCGCGATGCAGCGGTTCCTTCCCCGCTGGCGCGACGCGATTGCGGCGCTGCCGGGCCGGCGAGTGCGGTGGGCGCTCGATGTCGACCCTCTCGGGTTTGCATGACGCGTCGTTCGGGAACGGCGCACCCGACCAGCTATAATTCGCCATTCGGCGACCGCCACATGACCGACCTGCGCACCCAACTCGAAGCCTGGCTCGCGCTCGGACTTGCCGCCGTGGCGCCGGAGCGCGCCGGCACGCCGATCGTGCTCGATCGGCCGAAACAGCCGGAGCACGGCGACTTCGCGTCCAACGTCGCGCTCCAGCATGCGAAGGCGCTGAAGAGGAATCCGCGCCAGTTCGCGCAGGAGCTCGTCGCCGCGCTCCCCGCTTCCGAATTCGTGGCCAAGGTCGAAATCGCGGGCGCCGGCTTCGTCAACGTCTTCGTCACGCCCGCTGCGCGCCAGGCGGTGGTCGCGCGGATTCTCGACGAAGGCGATCGCTACGGCCGCAGTGACGCGCGGCGCGGCGAGCGCGTGATGGTCGAATTCGTATCGGCGAACCCGACGGGCCCGTTGCACGTCGGACACGGCCGCCAGGCCGCGCTGGGCGACGCGCTCGCACGGCTGCTCGAGTGGCAGGGAGCCGAGGTCACGCGCGAGTTCTACTACAACGACGCCGGCCAGCAGATCCAGAATCTGGCGATTTCGGTGCGCGCGCGCGCGCAGGAACTGAAAGGCGAGCACGCGACGTTTCCCGAAGACGGCTACCGCGGCGAATACATCCGGGAACTCGCACAACGCTACCTGGACGAGGTCGGGCACGACCTCGGCGACATCGAGTCGATCCGGCACTTCGCGGTCGCCGAGCTGCGCGCCGAGCAGGATCGGGACCTCCAGGCATTCGGAGTCGGTTTCGACAACTACTACCTCGAGACTTCACTCTATGTCGACGGGCGCGTGGATGCGACGGTCGCCCGGCTGGTCGCGTCCGGCAAGACCTACGATCTCGATGGGGCGCTGTGGCTGAAGACCACCGACTACGGCGACGACAAGGACCGCGTGATGCGGAAGTCGGACGGCGGGTACACGTACTTCGTCCCCGACGTCGCGTACCATGTGACGAAATGGGAGCGCGGTTTCACGAAGGCGATCAATCTGCAGGGATCCGACCATCACAGCACGGTGACGCGCGTGCGCGCCGGGCTGCAGGCGACCGGGCTCGGCATCCCCCAGGGCTACCCAGACTACGTGATCCACAAGATGGTCACCGTGGTGAAGGGCGGCGAGGAAGTGAAAATCAGCAAGCGCGCCGGCAGCTACGTGACGCTGCGCGATCTGATCGATGAAGTGGGGCGCGATGCGGTTCGCTTCTTTCTCGTCTCGCGCAAGGCCGACAGCGAATTCACGTTCGACGTCGATCTTGCCCGGTCGCAGACCGAGGAAAACCCCGTGTATTACGTGCAATACGCGCACGCCCGCGTCGCCTCGGTGATGAGGCAGGCGGGGATGACGATGGCGGAGGCCCCGGTGGCGCTCGCCGGCGCGGATCTCGCGCCGCTCACGAGTCCCTACGAGCAGGCACTGCTGCGCCGCCTTGCCGATTATCCGGCGGAGGTGAGCCTCGCGGCGAGGGAACTCGCGCCGCATCTCGTCACGTTCTACCTCAAGGATCTGGCCGCCGAATTCCACAGTTACTATAATGCCGAGCGCTTTCTGGTCGATGACCCCCGAACGCAGCACGCGCGCCTCGCGCTCGCGGCGGCCGCGGGTCAGGTCGTGAAGAACGGGCTCGCCGTCCTCGGCATCGGCGCGCCGGAAAAAATGTGACGGCGCCCACGTCCGCCAACGAGCCTGAGACATGACCTCCCGTACCGACCGCCAGCCTGCGCGCGCCACGATCGCGAAGCGACGCACCGAAACCTCGCGCCGTTCGGGGTTCGGCGGAACGCTGCTGGGCCTTTTCATCGGCATTGCCGTGGGCCTCGGACTGGCCGCCGGGATCGCGTTCTACCTGACCCGGGCGGGCAATCCGTATCAATCCACGTCTCCTGCGCGAGAGCCTTTGCGCGAGCCGACGAAGGAAGCGGCCAAGCCCGGACGGCCCGAGTCTGGCGCCGCGGAAAGGCCGCGCTTCGATTTCTACAAGATCCTGCCGGGCGTCGAGGAACCGAAGATGCCGCCGAAAACAGCGGAACGCGCGCCGCCGGACAAGGTGACGGCCGAGCGGGCCGCTTCCCCTGACAAGACCATCGCCAAGGTCGAGGAGCGCGCTCCCCCCGCTGCGCCGGACCGGCCGTCCAAGGCCGGCGAGCGGTTCTGGCTGCAGGCAGGCTCGTTCGCGAGCATGGCGGACGCCGAGAATCTGAAGGCGCGGTTGGCGTTCGCAGGCTGGGAAGCGACGATCCAGCCGGTCACGCTGCCGGACAAGGGTGTCCGGTACCGCGTTCGCCTCGGCCCGTACGACAACACCGACGCCATGACGCGCATGAAGGGCGAGCTTGCGACGCGCGGATTCGATGTCGCGGTGATCAAATTCTGACCGTTTCGGCGTGCCGCTGCAGCGGGAGGGTTGTGGTCGTGGCAGGGAACTTGCGTCATCCCGACCAGCCCAATGAACGTTGAGAATCCGATCCCCGCGGTGCCGTCCTGCCGCTCACGATGGAGAGTTCCACCATGGATGCCCTGCTGAAAGTGTTTCGTCGGTTCTTGCCGCTCGTGGCCCCTTTGCTGCTGGCGTTCGCGCTCCCGGCGGCGGCGCAGCCCGTTTCCGTGACCGAAGGGAAGGAATACTTGCGGCTCAAGGCCCCGCAACCGGTCGAGACCGGCAAGAAGATCGAGGTCATCGAGTTCTTCTCCTATGGCTGTCCGCATTGCGGCGAGCTGGAACCGTTCATGCAGACCTGGCTCAAGGCGCTGCCCGCCGACGTACAGTTCCGGCGCATCCCGGTGATGTACCAGGATCGCTGGGTGCCGCTCGCCAAGATCTATTACACGCTCGAGGCGCTGGGCGAGGAAGCGCGACTGTCTCCGGAGTTGTTCGTGGCGATCCACTCGAAGGGATTGAGCCTCTGGCAGGACAAGACGTTCTTCGACTGGGCCGCGGGCCAGGGTCTCGACCGGAAGAAGGTCGAGGACATGTACAACTCGTTCGCGATCGCAGGCAAGATCAACCGGGCGCGGGCGGCGGCGCAGACCTACCAGATCCAGTCGGTTCCGATGCTGGTCGTCGACGGCAAGTTCGTCACCCACCAGCCGGGCTCGCACCGTGCGACCCCCGCGGTCGTCGACGCATTGATCGCGAAGGCGCGCGCGGAGCGACCGAAGAGCTGAACCGCGGTTTCCCCGGGCGATGCGTTTCGGTCGGCGGCTGACGCCGTGGCGGAAACGCGTTGAACGTGTTCATCACCGGGGCGAGCAGCGGCATCGGCGCCGCGCTCGCGCGACACTACGCTGCGCGAGAGGCCAATGTCGGGCTGTTCGCGCGGCGCCAATCCGAGCTCGATGCGCTCGCCGCTTCGTTGCCGGCCGGCCGAGTCGCCGCATATGCCGGCGATGTGCGCGACGCCGGCGCGCTCGCGCGCGCGGCCGCCGACTTCACCGGTCGCTTCGGGGCGCCCGACGTCGTCATCGCCAACGCCGGCGTGTCACGCGGGGCGCTGACCGAGCACGCAGAGGACCTGTCCACGTTCCGCACGATCCTCGACACCAACGTGCTGGGCCTCGTCCACAGCTTCCATCCATTCGTCGCGGCTATGCGCGCGGAGCACCGTGGCGCGCTGGTCGGCATCGCCAGCGTCGCCGGATTTCGCGGTCTGCCAGGGTCGGGCGCGTACTCGGCATCGAAGGCCGCCGCGATTGCCTATCTCGAGAGCCTGCGCGTCGAGCTGGCCGGCAGCGGGGTCGCGGTGGTCACGATCTGTCCCGGCTACATCGCGACGCCGATGACCGCGCGCAATCCCTACCGGATGCCGTTCATCCTCGATGCGCAACACGCGGCGCGCCTGATCGCGCGCGCGATCGAACGCCGCAAGCGCTTCTACGTGCTGCCGTGGCAGATGGCCGTGGTCGGGCGCCTGCTGCGGGTGCTGCCGCGTCCGCTCTACGACGCCGTGTTCGCTCGCGCCCCGCGCAAGCCGAGGTGAGCGCCCCGAATGTCGTGGCGGGCGCGCGGCGACCCGTCGCCTGACCTGCGCGAACCGCCCGCGCCAAACGCAAGGGCCGCGACTGCGCGGCCCCTGGTCGATTGCGAAGCGACGGCGCGCTAGATCGGCAGGCGCAGCCCTACGGTCACGGCCCAGTAGTTTCCGTCGCCCCGCGCCGCGGTGCCCGAGCCGGTGATGAAGCCGGTCACGCCGCCGAAATCGGCGGCCGCACCGACGTTGAACAGCGCGTAGCTGTTGTCGGGCTTCACACCAGGGATGGTGTAGCTGCCGCCGAGCGAGACCGAGGACGCGGTCACGCTGGGCGTCCGGTCCATCGAGTCGTACTCCCAGGTCACGCGCGCGTACGGCCGCACGTTGCCAAGGCTTCCGGCGACCTGCCAGCCGAGGCTCCACAGCAACTGTTCACGTTCCTGCTGGCCGTAGGAAAGTGCCGTGGAGTCCGATCCGCTTTCCGAGTACCCGCGAACGACCGATTTCGTATAGGTGACGCGTGCATACGGGCCGTGCAGCACGTCCTGGAACTTGAGCCAGTAGCCACCGAGGAGCCGTCCCGTGTACTCGTAGCCGCGGGTCTGCCCGCTCTCGTTGCGAATGGCGAGGCCGAGGGGAATGTTGCGATTCACGTCCGAGTAGTCGAGCGCGCCCGCGCCGAGCGTCGCGCCGAGGTACCACGGGCCCTCGCCGTAACCGGCATAGAACGTCCCGACCGGCTGGCGCAGCTTGTAGCCGCCGCCGGGGCCGCCGAAATCGCCCTTGTTGTCCGTATAGCCGAAGCTGCCGCCGATCAGCAGCTTGTCGGAGAGCTTCTGGTCGGCGCCGACCACGATCGTGTTCGTGTTGGCGCTGCCGTTGGTGGGGCCGGCATTCATGTCGCTGCTGCCGTAATCGTACGCGGCCCACGCCTCGATCTTCTTCGTCGAGCGGGGCGAATTGAAGCTCGACCACATCCGTCCGTCGAGCGCCCGGAAATTCGCGTCCTCGACGGCGAACGG
>Ga0209048_10002157_pt1 | contig 19736 bp, 20 predicted proteins | sample FrelakmetCRP12CR_FD_187146 | JGI IMG/M metagenome (GOLD analysis project Ga0209048, IMG submission 187146) | Freshwater lake sediment microbial communities from the University of Notre Dame, USA, for methane emissions studies - CRP12 CR (SPAdes)... | ecosystem: Environmental > Aquatic >... | reverse complement strand
CGTGCATGATGCAGTTGTCCTGGATGTTCGAGCCTTCTTCGATTACCAGTCTTCCAAAATCGCCACGCAGGCTCGCGCCTGGGCCGACATACACGCCCGCGCCGACAATCACGTCGCCGATAAGCGATGCGGTTGGATGCACGAAAGCATCGGGGTGAACGACCGGGGTGATGTCGTCGATTGAATAGGCCTTGACCATAGGGTCATTACCATCAGCGGAACGAAAAAAGCATTGTGAGACATATTTCATTCAATTTGCAAGCCAGCATAACTGGGTTGCATAATACAATTGACTAAGGTAAATTGATTGCGTAATTAAACTGACTAAGCTAATATGGCTTAGCGGCCATTTCAAAAAAGGGTTGAGTGGCTGAAGTGCGCGTGATTCCAAGAGGTTGCTGATGCCGACTCGGAGTTGCCACGTGCCGCGAGGCGACGCGCGCTATTAAAGCGATGTCACTGATGAGGAATGGCACATGATCGAGCCTCGTTTGCCTGCGGCGAGCCGCACCGGACGGCCACGATCTTGGCTGATGCGCGAGACGTCTAATTCACAGGAGGTTTAGTTATGGGAATCAGAACCAAGCAGCAGTATCTGGACAGCCTGCGTGATCAACACCCCGACGTCTACATGTTGGGCGAAAAGGTGGACAACATCGTTGACCATCCGCTCTTCGCAAGCTCGCTGAACCACATGGGCCAGACCTTCTCCCTTGCTCACGAGCCGGAATTCCGCGACTTAGTCCGGATCCATTCACCACTCATCGATGAAGAGATCAATCTGTGGTCCCACATTCCCCAGGATTCTGAACCGTATCTGCGCAAATCCAAAGTCTTGCGAAAGGTGTCGGCAGAGCGAGTCTGCATCCTGCGTTGTCTGGAACCGGACGCCCTGACCCCGCTTTGGGCTGTCACCTACGACATCGATAAGAAGCACGGCACCCAGTATCACGAGCACTTGGTGGAGTTCGTCAAGCGGGCCCAGAGAGAGGACCTAATGGTCTCCGCCTCGGTCATGGACACCAAGGGTGACCGCAGCCTGCGGCCGGGAGAGGGCGACGCCGACATGTATGTGCGCTGCGTCCGGCGAGAGAAAGACGGCATCGTGGTCCGCGGCGCGAAGGCCAACACTTCCGGTTCCCCGGGCGTCAACCAGATTCTCGTCGTCCCCGGCGGCGCTCTTAAGCCGGAGGAGAAGGATTACGCTGTCGCGTTCGCCATCAAGCCCGACACTAAGGGTGTCAAGTTCATCTGCCGGCCCACGACACGCCCCTCCCAGCCGCGGCAGATCGAGAAGCGAATGAGCTCCCAGTTCAGTCATGTGGAATCGATCGTGATCTTGGATGATGTCTTCGTCCCCTGGTCCGACGTTTTCATGTGCGGCGAAACCGAGTTCGCCGGGCAGCTGGTTTCCGGCTTCGCTTGCACGCATCGGGCTGCCAAGTGTTCTTGCCAGCCCGGTCACATTGACTTTCTTATCGGCGTGGCCGCTGCAATGGCCGACCTCAACGGCGTACCGAAAGCCCCCCATATTAAAGACCGGATTACGGACATGATCATGGCCGCCGAGACTGGATATTCCGCAGCCATCCGGGCGGCGGTCGACGGTTGGCACCATCCGTCAGGGGTGTACTTTCCGAACTTCCTGGCTGCCAATGTTGGTAAGTACCAGTCCTGCTCCAAGATCTCCGATGAGTACGCGGCGTTGCAGGACATCGCTGGTGGCCTCTCGGTGACGGCTCCCACCGAAAAAGATTGGCTTAATCCGGAACTGCGTCCGCTTCTAGAGCGGTACTTGCAAGGCAAGCAGGGGGTGCCAACGGAGGAGCGCTTCCGCATGCTCAAGATGGTAGAGGACCTGACCTGTTCGGAGTTCGGCGGCTGGTTCATGGGACTCTCGATCAACGCAGCCGGCTCACCCCAGGCCGAGCGCGTTGATGTGTTGCGCCTTTACGATGTGGAACGCAGCAAAAAGATGGCGCGGAAAATGGCAGAGATCGTCGAGAAAGACGACAAAAAGAAGAAGTAGAAATCTGGAGTGCGCTATGTCGATAGTGGCAAATGCATTTCGACGCAATGCGAAGTATCTGACTGACAAGCGCGCGCTCAGTTGGGCCGGCGGTTCGCGTACTTGGGGAGAGCTGTTCACCCGCACCAATCAGTTGGCTCAGGCTCTCTCTGACCTTGGCTTGCATAAGGGCGACCACGTTTCACTGCTGCTGAAGAACCAGCCAGAGTTTGTGGAGAGTTTCCTAGCTTGCCACCTGCTCGGGACGCCGGTAACGCCAAACAACATACGCTACAAGGCCGCCGAGCTCGTCTACCAGCTCGACCATTCGGATGCTCGTATCCTGCTGTTCGATAGTTCTTTCCTGCCGCTGGTACAAGTGGTCCGCGCCGAGCTACCTAACCCCATCCAGTACGTTTGCGTCGGCCGGCCGGCGGGAGTGGATTGGGCCCGGTCGTATGAAGAACTGGTGGCGGGAGCTGCCGCCCTTCCATCACTTCCTGAAGTGGTGGATCAGGACTTGGGCTATATCCTCTACACCTCGGGCACCACTGGACGGGCAAAGGGTGCCATGATCACTTACGGCGGCATGGCGCACCTCCTCATGGAAGTGTCCCTAGACGTTGGACTCGGCGGCACCGACGTCTCTCTGGCAGCGGCACCACTTTATCATATCGCCGGCCACGCTTTCCTCCTACTCGCGCCCTTGCTGGTCGGAGCCGAAGTCGTCCTGCTGCTGGATTTCTCGCCGGTAGCTTTTCTGGAGAATGTGCAGCGCCATCGTGTGACCTGGACATTCCTGGTGCCGACTATGGCGGCGGCCATCTTACAGTTGGGTGACCGAATCCGGGACGTGGCCAATCTGCGCAAGGTGCTCTTCACTGGCGCCGTGCTACCTCAAAAGATCAAGCTAGAGTGGGCCAAGACCTTTCCCAATGTGTTGATGTGGGAGAACTATGGTTCCACCGAGATGGGCAACGTTTGCCGCGTGGGCCCGGCGCGGATCCTAGCGAAAGACGCCAGCTGTGGCATGCCAGTGCTCACTCAGGACGTGCGCCTGCTGTCGCCCAGCACCAACCAGGACGTACCGCCGGGAGAAGTCGGCGAAGTCTGTGTCAAGGGTGCGACGGTAATCCAAGGGTATTACAAAAATGCCGCCGAAACCGAGAAGACGATAGTCGGGGGCTGGTTCCACAGCGGTGATCTGGGACGCCTGGATGAAGACGGCTACCTTTATATTGTAGATCGGGTCAAGGACCTGATCATCAGCGGCGGCGTCAATATCTATCCGATCGAGGTGGAGGCGGTGCTCATCTCGCACCCGGCTGTCGCCGCAGTGGCGGTCATCGGGCTACCCGACGACTATTGGGGCGAAGCGGTCACGGCGATCATCGTACCTAAGGCCGGGACGTCGGTGACGGAATTGGAGATCGTCAGCTTTTGCGGCGATCGTTTAGCCGATTTCAAGAAACCCAAGCACGTCTTCGTCACCGATGCCTTGCCACTGACTGGTTCAGGCAAGGTGCTTAAGCACGAATTACGGGCGCAGTACCGGAGCGGACGGCGATGAAACCGCCGCCGTTTGATCTGCACCGGCCCGAATCCCTAGAGGCGGCGCTTGAGCTGCGTGATCGTCACGGCGACGAGGCTAAGCTTTTGGCGGGGGGTCAAAGCCTGATGCCCCTCTTGAATATGCGGCTGGTGCGACCGAGTTATCTGATCGACCTCAACCGGGTCGCGGAGTTGTCGCACATCACGATGCAAGACGGTCGGGTCCGCATCGGGGCCATGACGCGGCAGCGGGTGATTGAGAACTCCGCCGAGCTCGCTTCACACGTTCCTCTGCTCACCGACGCTACGCGTCATATCGCCTATCCTCAGATCCGCAACCAGGGCACCATCGGCGGCAGCGTGAGCCACGCCGATCCTGCCGCCGATCTTTTGCCAGTGCTGATAGCACTCGGTGCGGAGCTGACCCTGCGAAGCACCAATGGCGGCGAACGCTACGTGCCGGTACAGGACTTCCTGACCGGCTACCTGGGCACCATCATCGCACCGCAGGAGATCCTGACAGCCGTGACCATTCCGTTGCGTACCGATGTCCCCTACCAATACGGTTTTGCCAAGTACGCCCGGCACCGCGGTGCCCTCGCCATCGCCAATGCCGCAGTGGTCGTACGCCAGGCGCCCGCTGGGTCTTACCTTGCCGCCAGCGTGACGGTTGGCGGCATTGGTCCCAAGCCTGCCACCTTCGACTTGACCGATCGTTTCACCAGTTGCACCCGCGGTGATACGGCTGCACTCGGCCGAGCGGCCCGACACGCAGCAGATGCGGTCGCCGACCAAGTGGAAGCCGAAGCGGACGCCTTGGTCAGCGAAGAGTTTCGGCGCCAGACCTGCGCCGTCGTCTGCGAGCAGGCTCTCCGCCAAGCGTTGCTTGGCAAGGGTATCGAATTCGAGGGCGTACAGCAATGAGCACACATCGGATCACGGTCACAGTAAACCGAACGACGCATGAGGCCGCGGTTTCATCACGGATATCGCTAGCCGACTTTCTGCGCGACCAACTCGGCTATACCGGTACGCACTTGGCATGCGAGCACGGCGTTTGCGGTTCATGCACGGTGGTTGTAGACGGCCGCGCCGTGCGCTCGTGCCTGATACTAGCCGCTCAGGTAGACGGCCGTATGGTACTGACACTGGAGGGGCTTGCCGAGTCCGGCCGGCTTCATCCAATTCAACAGGCTTTGTTGGACCATCACGGCTTTCAGTGCGGTTTTTGTACTCCGGGCGTGGCCATGAGTCTGTACGAACTGTTCCAGCGGAACCCCGATCCCGCCGATGACGAAGTGGAAGGTTATCTGTCCGGATGTCTCTGTCGCTGCACCGGCTATGGCGGCATCCGGCGTTCGGTAGCCGCACTGCGGGCCAATGCTGCCCATGGGGAGGAGAGGATTCGTGGACAAGCGGACTGACCAGGAGGACATGGTTCGCACGACCAAGCAGGCGCAATTGGTCGGCACGAACATGGCAATCTCCGACGCGCGCTACCTTGTGATGGGCGAGGGCCGATACGTGGGCGACATCAACCTGCCCCGCATGCTTCATGTTGCCTTCCTGCGTAGTATTCATGCCCATGCCCGCATCGTGAGCGTGGATGTCTCGGAAGCGCTCAAGATACCTGGCGTGGAGGCGGTACTCACGGGCAACGACATCCTGGGCAAGATTGCCCCGTTTATCAGCCAGCCACAGCGGTACTCCTCAGGCCAGGTCACGACCCAGGAACTCCTGGCGCGGGAGTTCGTGCGGTTTGTCGGTGAACCGATCTGCGCAGTGGCGGCTGTGGACCTGTGCCTGGCGGAAGATGCGGCCGAACGGATCGTGGTGAAATATGAGCCGCTGCCGGTGGTATTCGACCCCCGAGAGGGACTGGCACCGGAATCGACGTTGCTCCATCCGCAGATGGGCTCCAACGCGCTGATTCATCGGTCCTTTGCCGGCGGCGATCTGGATGGGGCCTATGCCCGCGCGGCTCACATCGTCAAGCATTCGGTCCGTTCCACCCGCAAGACCGCCTTACCGATGGAAGGACGCGGCTGTGTGGCGGCCTACCGCTACGACCAGACAACCCTCACCGTTTGGATGAATCACCAACTGCCCTATGTCGCCCGCTATCTGCTCTCTACGCATCTGGGAATTCGCGAGAATGATATCCGGCTGATCGCTCCCGATACCGGTGGCGGGTACGGGCAGAAGGCTTCGTTCTATCCCGAGGAGTTCATCGTCACCTATCTAAGCTGGACTTTGAAACGTCCGGTGAAATGGGTGGAAGACCGTTTGCAGAACCTGAAAGGGTCCAGCCACGCTCGCGATCAGTTTATTGACGTTGAGGCGGCCGTGGCGGAAGACGGCCGGCTCCTCGCGTTAAAGGCCCGGGTCGTGGTGGATATCGGGGCCTACTCCATTTACCCCTGGACCGGCGGCATGGAACCGCTGCAGACGGCAGGGCTTATGACCGGCCCCTACCGGATTGCCAACCACGCTTACGAAACCTTCGGTGTGGTCACCAACAAAACGCCGGTCGGCCCGTACCGCGGCGTCGGGCGACCAACAGCCTCGTTGGCCATCGAGCAACTGATCGATGCTGTGGCGCGCACAATGCACATGGATCCCGCCGAAGTGCGGGCCATCAATCTGGTGCGCCGGGATGAGATGCCTTATCGCGCCGCCAATAAGTTGGTCCACGACCGGACCAGCTATTACGACTGCTTCGAGCTAGCGTTGGCGAAATCCGATTACCAGGGGTTGCGTAACGAGCAGCGGGCGCTGCTCCGACGGGGGAAGCTGCTCGGCATTGGTCTTTGCTCGTATGCTGAACTCACCGGACTTGGCACTAAGACACCGGTGGCGCCGGGCACCAAGATGCGGCCCGGGCGGGATTCAGTCACGCTTCGGCTGGAGCCCACCGGGGTTCTCTCCGTGTTGGCCTGCATGCCCTCGCAAGGGCAGCGGATTTCCACTGCCTTAACCCAGGTAGCAGCCGACGCAACGGGTTTCAGCCCGGAAGACATCAAGATCTATGAGAACGATTCCGCAGTGGCGCCCTACGCCTTTGGCACTTTCGCCTCCCGCACATCGGTGCTCGGGGCCGGCGCCATTATTATCGCCGCAGGGGAGCTAAAACAGCGGATCCTGAACTGTGCCGCCTACGTGATGAAAAAAAATACAGCGGAAAGTCTGCAGATCGTGGATAGCGTGGTCGTCAGCGTCGATGGCCAACGCCTAACCTTGGCAGAGTTGTGCCAAATCTGTTTTTTCGAGGCCCACAAGATTCCTTCGGAGATCAATATCGGCTTTGACGTGACAAAGTTCTACGACCCCAGCTTCGGCAGCTTCGCCAACGGGACACATGTTGCGGTAGTGGAGATTGATACCCGCACCGGCCGCGTACACATCGTCAAGTACCTGACTGTGGAGGATTGCGGCCGGATGATTAATCCGGCTGCCGTGCGTGGCCAAGTCGAAGGGGCGGTGGTTCAGGGCATCGGCGAGGCGCTCTTCGAGGAGTTGATTTACGACCGGAGCGGACAGCTGATCACTGGAACCTTGATGGACTACACGATTCCCACATTCGGGGATGTGCCAGATATTGAACTGCACCACCTTGAGACGGCTTCCAACCAGGAGGGAGGCTTCAAGGGCGTGGGCGAGGGTCCGCAGATCGGCGGCTTCGCGGCCGTGGCAGGCGCCGTTACGGACGCTCTTGCCCAAGTGAGTGCGACGCTGTCCGAGTTTCCAGCATCGCCCGAGCGGATATTGAGGAGCCTGAACGAGGCGCCCGGGAAGGGGGTCTCTTGTTGAAGCCATTGCGAGTGGAGAACTTGGCCGACGGCGCTCTGGTGCTGGAGTGGTACAATCAGCACGCACGATTGATTATCTCGCGGCCAGAAGTCAGCAACTCCGCCAACTTTGAGCTCTGGCAGGCTTTGGACGAGGCCGTGGCTAAGGTTGGGGCGAGTGAGACCATGCGGGCGCTGGTCATTACCGGCGCCGGTCCTCGGGCCTTCATGGCTGGCGCCGACATCAGCGAATTTCCCTTACTGTTGGCTAACCCAGAACGGTTGTCGGCCTACCTGCATGCGGCCCTGCACGCCATCGATGCTGTGGAGGCGCTGCCCATCCCGGTGGTGGGGGAGATCAACGGTGCCGCCATGGGTGGCGGGATGGAACTGGCCATCGCCTGCGATGTGCTGATCGCAGCTGAGAACGCAAAGTTCGGCATTCCGGCGGCCAATATCGGCTTGGCCATCAAGTACGCGGACATCGAGCGACTGGTCGGCATCCTCGGCACGGCGCGCACTCGGGAAATTCTAATCCTGGGCAAGACGCTTACCGCCGCGGAGGCGCTTGGCGCCGGGCTTGTGAGTGAAGTGGTCCCGCAGGCCAAGTTGGCGGCGCGCTGCCAGGAGGTTGTGCTCACCATTTGCGAGATGGCACCGCTCAGCATTGCCAGCACCAAGGCGGTGCTGCGTTCCATCGTTCATCGCTGGCCCCAGCCGGATGACGCTGGCCGTACCGCCGCGGCGGCGTCAATCGATGCCGCCTGGGCCAGCAGTGAAATCCAAGCTCGTGTTGCAGCTTTTGTTAATCGAAAAAAGGGATAGTCGTGAGCAATACAGCTTTGCGTCACGTCGGTGTGCCGCCGCTGTCGACGGCTGAGGGAACCCGTTTATACGTTCTTGATTCCGGCTACAGCGAAGTAGATCTAAGCCATTTCATCGGTTCAGCTGGCAAGGCGAGCACGGATAACCGTTCACCCGTCGCCACCTGGACGCGGGCACCAGTTTGGGCCGTACTGATCGTCCATCCTCAGGGCACGATCCTATTTGATGCTGGCCTGCATCCCGATACGAACAAAGGGCGCCTTTCCGCCGGCACGCTGCGCTTTTTTCCCTGGGTGGCCGGGCCGGAACAAAATGTGCTGAGTCGGCTTGTTGAACTCGGCATCGCTCCCATGCAAGTCAACTACGTGGTCGCATCCCACCTGCACTTCGACCATGCCGGCTGCTTGGCCGCTTTTACCACAGCATCGATCCTCGCGCATCACGACGAAGTATCCGAGGTAATGCGGCGCTACTTGGTTGATCCCCGTTCTCTCTCCTACCTCGGCTATGGACTGAAGGACATTCAAGATTGGCTGGCGGCAAAGTTGAAATGGCAACTGGTGGCTCGGGCAGAGCCGGACTTGGAGATCTTCCCGGGAATCCGGGTCATCAACTTCGGCTCGGGTCACACGTTCGGCATGCTCGGACTCCTGGTCAACCTGCCCAAGACCGGCCCGATTCTCCTCGTCTCCGATGCCTGCTGCCGGCAGGAAAACCTTGGGCCGCAGCCGCAGCCGCCGGGACACTGCTACGATTCTTTGGGGAATGAGTGCGGCTTGGCACGGATTCGGCAGCTGGCTTTGGAGTACAGCGCGCAGGTTTGGTTTGGTCACGATCCCAAGCAATTCGAAGGGCTGCGCAAGTCTCCGAAAGAATTCTACGCCTGAAATCATCTCATCACGAAGGAGAATGTCCGTGGATCTCAAATTAAAGGGTAAGGTCGCGATCGTTACGGGTGGTGCGGCGAAGGTAGGATTTGCGATTTCCCGACGACTGGCCGACGAGGGTGCCAGCTTGGTTATCACCTACCTGACTTCAAAGGACGCGGCCATGAAGGCAAGAGACGAATTGGCGAAGCGTTCCGGCTGTGAGGCGCTAGCGCTCCAAATCGACGTGACCCAACCGGATCAGGTGGAAGAGTTGGTGCGGACGGTCAAAACTAAAATGGGCCACATTGATATTTTGATCAACAATGCTGGCTACAATGAAAAGCCCACTCTCTTTTTGGATAGCACCGTCGAGGAGTGGCAGGCCAACTTTAGTGTCTTCACTTTTGGGGTCATGAACTGTTGCCAGAAAGTAGCTCCAGAGATGATCAGGCAACGAAAGGGCAATATCGTCAATCTCGTGGGTGATGCCGGGCGTGTCGGAGAAGTTGGCCGGAGCGTGGTTGCCGCCGCTCGGGCCGGCACTATGGCCTTCACCAAGTCGCTGGCCAAGGAGCTTGGACGTTATAACATCCATGTCAACGCAGTCGCGGTCGGATTGGTGAATGACCCTGTTCGGATGGCCGACATGTCGGACGAGCTCCGGCAAAGAATTCTGAATAAATACTCAATCCGGCGTTTCGGAGAGCCAGATGACATTGCTCCGATGGTGGCGCTGCTCGCCTCGGGCCTGACCGACTGGATGACGGGCCAGATTGTCAGCGTCAGTGGTGGCTACTCCATGGTTTAAGCCGTTTCGGCAACAGGAGAAGACACCGCCCCACGATCTTCGATTATCATGTGCATCGCCTGCGCCAAAATAGGATTAGGCGAAAGGTCGTTCGACTTGGACATTGAGAGGGAGACCAAGCGTGCTGCACATTGAGGGAAACGTCATCTTCTGCGCTCCGCAGGAGCGAGTATATGCCGCTTTTATTGACAAAAATATTTTGGCGAAGGCTATTCCTGGTATTCAGACATTGGAAGAAGTGGAGCAAGACAAGTTTGAGGGCACCATAAAGGTGGGGGTGGCGGGGATTACCGCTACCTACAAGGGAACCGTGAATATTGAGAACAAGCATCCGCCGAAAAGCTACACCCTTGCCATGGCCGGGGAAGGTTCGCCCGGATTCATGCGTGGTACCGGCTCCTTTGAATTGACGCTTACGGACGCCGACCACACCAATGTGGCTTACAAGTGCGACGTAGAGGTAGGCGGACAGGTGGCTGCGGTCGGGCAGCGGGTATTGGGCGGCGTCGCCAAGATCCTGATCGGCCAGTTTATGACCGCGATGAAAAAGCACGTGGAGGTAAGTGAACCCTCAAACATGTTGAGCGCAGCAACGCCAACTTCCGCGGGCCGCCGGGGCATGTATTGGTTGCACTTACTGACGATGCCTTGGCGAAGGCTACTTTCGGCATTCAGAGGTTGGAAGAAGTAAGGCAAGACAAGTTCGAGGACACCATCAAGTGTTCGAGGCAGCCCATGCCGGCACTCTCAAACGGCGTACCGTTCTCGTTCCCGCACCGTGAGGAGCATCTCCATGACTGCAGAAGCAGGCCGCGTCATCGACGTGCAAAAATCTGAACCGAAGGATCACAATCTCGTCGCCGAGCATGTGCGCGATACGGTCTCAAAGGGCGTGCACTACGAGAAGCGCCCGGTGAAAGGGATGGACGGTAAGCCGGTCGCCGGGCTCTGCAACGCTTGGATCACGCTTGACAACCCCAGCCAATTCAATTCGTACACGACCGATATGGTGAAGGCGACCATCTTGGCCTTTCGTGCCGCGAGTGCGGCACGCGACGTCGTTGCCGTGGTCTTCACCGGGGCTGGCGATAAGGCTTTCTGCACCGGAGGCAATACCAAGGAATATGCCGAGTACTACGCAGGCAATCCCCAGGAATACCGGGGCTATATGCGGCTCTTCAACGACATGGTCTCGGCGATCATTGGTTGTGACAAACCGGTAATTTGTCGTGTGAACGGCATGCGTATCGGCGGCGGCCAGGAAATCGGCATGGCCTGCGACTTCTCAATTGCGCAGGACCTCGCTCGCTTTGGTCAGGCCGGGCCCAAGCACGGCTCGGCCCCGATCGGTGGGGCGACCGACTTCCTCCCCTACATGATCGGCTGCGAACAGGCGATGGTCTCGGGCCTGCTCTGCGAGCCGTTCTCGGCGCACAAAGCATATCGTCTCGGCGTCATCTGCGACGTCGTGCCGGCGCTGAAAGTTGACGGCAGCTTCGTAGCAAATCCGCTGGTTTGGACCGATCGTTTCCTCGATGAGTATGGGCGCATCATCCACGGTGAGCCGAAGACCGGCGCGGCCGCCGCCGAAGGTCAGGCGCTGTTGAAGCGCGGCACCATCGACCTCAGCCTGCTCGACCAGAAGGTCGAAGTGCTGTGCACCAAGCTTCTCTACACTTTCCCCGATTGCACGACCAAGACCGTTGAGGAGTTGCGCAAGCCCAAGCTCAACGCGTGGAATGCCAACAAGGAAAACGCGCGCGACTGGCTGGCCCTCAACATGATGACGGAAGGGCGCGCGGGTTTCCGTGCCTTCAACGAGGGCACCAAAGAGACCGGGCGCGAGGTCGACTTCATCGCGCTCCGCCGCGCGCTGGCCGCCAATACGCCGTGGTCGGATCAACTCACCGCCAGTATCATGCCGGGGGCAGCCCGCAAATCATGACCGCACCGCTGAAAGTCTGCATCGAGGCGGAAGGCCAGCTGCTCAGGATGCGTCTAAGCCGGCCGAAAGCGAATTTGATTGATGCTGCGATGATCGCGGCGCTCGATGCCGCGTTCGCCGAGTATCGCGACAATGACCATCTCGGCGCGTGCTGATCGGCGTTGAGGGACCGCATTTCAGTTTCGGCGGCTAGCAACCGCCGGAATACTGGCGGCCAGGCACCCTCGCATCGGGCCATCCAATCGCCCGTCAGCCGGCGCGATATCCGTATAACTACGGTCGAATTTAATCGATTTTACGCGCGCGGTTATAAGGGAGTTAAGAAGCAATGCAAGACTATTATTTCGATGATCTGAAGCCGGGAGACAAATTTGTTTCGCCGGCAGTTACAATAACCGAGCGCGAAGTGATCGAATTTGGGAAGACCTATGATCCGCAGCCGTTCCATGTGGATGTCGAAGCCGCGAAGGCGTCCCATTTCGGTGGGCTAGTTGCGTCCGGTTTTCAAACGGCCGCGCTGGCGTGGGCCCTTGCAGTCAAAACGGGCGTCCTCAATAAAAGCGCAATTGCCGGCCTCGGCATCGACGAACTTCGGTGGCTCAAACCGGTGCGACCTGGCGACACACTGATCTGCCGGTTCGAGGTTCTGGAAACAAGGCGTTCTGCTTCGCGACCTGGACAGGGCGTTGCAATCATCCTTTATAATCTCACAAACCAACACGATGAAGTTGTCGCCACAATGCGTACGGCAGGACTGCTCAAGTGCCGCGACGTTTGAGTTACGTCAGCGAACAGCGGGTCGGGTGACCTATCGACCTCTGCCACCGACAGTGCTTGTTGCATGACGTATGTGTGGTGAAATACCTGGAACACGAAACCAAATCGGTCGCGGCGCGGTAGCGTGAGCCAGTCGTCGTCACGCTGCGTGAGATCCAGGGAATCCCCACACGAGTTAGACCAATCTAAAAAGACTCTAGCCCGTCCCGAGCCCCAGATCCACGTTGGTGAACACAGATGCATGTGCTGAACTGTTTTGACACTGCGGGTAGCAACAAAAGTGTCAGACGCCCAGGTGCTCTAGGTGAATTTCGGGCCTGGCGCGCAGGTTGGCGGCCGTACCCTCGTACACCACCTTGCCCTTCTCGAGGATCACGTTACGGTCGGTAATTGCGTTCACCCTGGCGAAGTTCTTGTCAACGATCACTACGGCCACGCCGGTGGCGCGCACTGTGTGCACGATTTCCCAGATTTCGCGCGCTATCATTGGCGCCAGACCCTCGGTCGCCTCATCCAGGATCAACAGATCTGGGTTTGTCATCAGGGCGCGGCCGATAGAAAGCATCTGTTGCTCGCCGCCGGAGATCTGTCCGCCGCCGTGCTGCAGGCGCTCCGTGAGCCGCGGAAACACCCGCTTTACACGCTCTAGACCCCATTCGCGCTTGCCGCCGCTACCGGCGCGCGCGGCCATAACTAGGTTCTCGCACACCGAAAGGTTGGGAAAGATACCCCGGCCTTCAGGTACGTAGGCGATGCCGAGGCGCACAATGCGGTGCGTGGCAGCATGCGTGACCAGCTCACCTTTCACTCGCACTTCGCCCGAACGCGCTCGCACCAGCCCGAGCAATGTCTTCAGCAGCGTCGTTTTTCCCATGCCATTGCGGCCCATCAGACCGACCGCGTCGCCCCGGCCAATCGCAAAATCCACGCCGTGCAGAACGTGGCTCGCGCCGTAGTAGGCATGCAGCCCCTTGGCCTCGATCAGCGGCTCGGACATCATTTTCATTTTCGGCCTTCAACGCCAACGACGCGAAAACAACAAAATGGGGGTACGGGTTACTTTCGCGATCCCCTATTCACTTTGCGTTCAGCGTTTTCTTACTCACCCAGATACGCTTCCTGTACCGCGCGATTGGCGTGAATCTGTGCCGGCGTGCCGCTCGCCAGCACTTGACCGTTCACCATCACCGTGAGCCGATCGGCCAGCGCGAACACCGCATCCATGTCGTGCTCAACCAGCAGTATCGCATGGCAGGGCCGAAGTTTCTTCAGGAGCTTGACCATGCTTGAGGATTCCTCGGCGCCCATCCCGGCGAGCGGCTCATCGAGCAGCAACACGTTCGGACTAGTAGCGAGCGCCATTGCGACCTCGAGCTGACGCTGCTCGCCGTGCGACAATGCGCCCGCCTGCAAGCCGCTGCGGCGCTCGAGTCCGACGGTGGCGAGCGCTTCTCCGGCTGCGCGGTTTACCTTCGCGTAGTGCGCCGCCGCCCGCACGAATCGCATTGAGCTCGTCAGTCGCGACTGTGCCGCTAAGCGGCAATTCTCGAATGCAGAGAATTCCAGGAACACATTGGTCTTCTGATAGCTGCGCCCGACCCCTAGTCGCGACACCTCGTGCAAGGCGAGCCTGCTGATGTTTCGCCCTTTGAACACAATCATGCCGGAAGTCGGTGACAAGTCGCCCGAGAGCATGTTGATCAGCGTCGACTTGCCGGCGCCATTTGGTCCGATCACCGCATGGATCTCGCCCATGCGTACGCCAAGCGATACTTCCCGCACCGCGGCAAGGCCGCCGAAGTACCGAGTTAGGTTCCGGACTTCAAGGATCGCATCGACCATAACTTTTTCGCAACCCCAATCAAACCGTTCGGTAGTAAAAGCGCCGCAAGCACGATGAATATGCCCAACCACAGCTGCCAGTGCTTGCCCAAATCGACCGCGCCTAGCTGCGGCAGATCCTTGAACAGCTCTTCTAGCAGCATCCAAGCTCCCGCGCCGAGAATTGGCCCGACCGGGGTACCCATGCCGCCTAGGATCACCATCATCATCACTACGACCGACAGGTGCCAGCCAAAAAACTCGGGATTGATGAAGCCGAACTGCACCGCCGACAGGTAACCGGCGAGTGCGCCAACCGCGCCGGCAAGGGTGAATGCAGCAAGCTTGTAGCGGAAGGTTGGAAAGCCGAGCGAGCTCATGCGGTGCTCGTTAGCGCGAATGCCCACCAATACGCGCCCGAAGGGCGAAGCGACAATCATGCGCAGCGTCAGAGACGTCGCCACCGCGCAGGTGAACGCGACGAAGTATACGTGCACGTAGTTTTCCAGAGACAGCGGCTGCCAGTCGCCAATCCGAATCGTCGGGCGCAGGTCGATGTACATGCCGTCGTTGCCGCCGCCGATCTTGGTGTCGTGGAACACGACGTATAACATCTGCGCAAAGGCGAGCGTCACCATGATGAAGTAAATGCCGTGCGTGCGCACCACAAAGAACCCGATCACTAGCGCGAGCAGCGCGCTCGCTCCGATTGCGGCCGGAAAGGTGATCCAGAAACTTGCAGCCTGGTACTGCGAGGTCATGATGCCAAGCACATAGGCGGCAGTGCCGTAGAACGCCGCGTGGCCAAAGGACGCCAGCCCAGTATAGCCAATCAGAAGGTTGAGGCTCATCGCCAGGATCGCCATGATCATGATCTTGGTGAAGAATTGCAAATAGAACTTGCCGACGAGCAGCGGCAAGATAGCGAACGCGGCCAGCACCACGGCAAACAGCACCCATTGGGCGCGTACGGCAGCCTGCCCGGTCACAGCCGCCTCCCAAATAGGCCTTCGGGCCGCCACAGTAGGATCGCGGCCATCAAAAGATAGACTGTCATCGACGACAACTCGGGGAGAAGCTTCAACCCGCCAATTTCCAAATGTAACACTTTGCCGAAGGTATCCACCAAGCCGATCAGGATCGAGGCCACCATTGCGCCCTTAACCGAGCCAGTTCCACCGACCACCACCACCACGAAGCAGATGATCAGCACGGATTGGCCCATTCCCGGGTAGAGCGAGGATACGGGCGAGGCGATCATCCCGGCCAACGTGGCAAGCGTGATGCCCAGTACGAATACTACGCAATACAGTAGCTGGATGTTGATGCCGAGCGTCTGGACCATTTCGCGGTTCCAAGCGCCAGCGCGGATTATCATACCTAGGCGCGTCTTCTGGATCACCCAGTACATGGTGAGCGCGACAACGATGCACACCGCCGAGATCCACAGCCGGTAAGAGGGATAGACCATGGTGTCGGTGAGCGGGATTGACGCCGACAGCAGCTGCGGAATCTCGACGCCCTGTACGTAATCGCCCCATAGAATGCTCCTCGCCTCCTCGAATACTAGGATCAGGCCGAAGGTGGCGAGTACTTGGTACAGGTGATCGCGCCGGTACAGGTGCCTAATCACCAGCTTTTCGAGCAGAATGCCGAGCAACACCGTGAATAAGATCCCGGCCGGAATCGCCAGCCAGAAACTACCTAGCTTTGCGCTAAGCGACCATGCCAAGTAAGCGCCGATCATATAGAAGCTGCCGTGCGCGAGGTTTATGATGCCCATGACCCCGAACACCAGCGTCAGGCCGCTCGCCACGAGGAACAACAGCAGGCCGTACTGAACGCCGTTCAGTAGCTGGATGAGGAATGTGTTTAAATCCATGCGGAAAGCCAAAACGGCGGCTGCCGCCGCCGTTTATTCTGGTCAAACGCTGTCAACTACTCATCTTACACAGCTTCATGTTGTCCGGGTCGTCATCCACCGCTTTCACAGCCACCTCCGTAAAGTGGTTCTCGGTGCCGACGACCTTGCGGAGGTAGATGTCCTGAATCGGATTATGAAACTTCGACATCGTCCAAGCGCCACGCGGGCTGTCGATCTTAGCCCCTTCGATCGCCGAGATTAGCTCCTTCCGCCTCGAGAGATCGCCCTTCACCGCCGCAGTCCCCGCTAACAGCAGCAACGCGGCATCGTAGCCGGTGACGGAGGCAGCGTCTGGCGCGACGCTGTAAGCTTTCTTGTAGGCCTCGCGGAAGGTCGTGTTCGTGGGAGTGTTGAGGTCGTCGCTGTAGTATAGCGTCGTTTCGACGCCTTCAGCCACACCTCCCGTGGCCGCCAGGATACCACCATCGGTCATATAGCCAGTGCCCACCAGTGGGATCGTCTTCATGAGGCCAGCTTGCGCATAGTCCTTGAGGAATTTTAGTCCACCGCCGCCAGCGACAAACGCGAAAGTCGCATCCGGCTTGAGCGAGGCCAGCTCAGTGAGCAATGCCTGGAATTCTAGACTTGGGAACGGCAGCCACAGCTCCTTGGCAATCTTGCCGTGGCCTTTGAGAAATCCGTCTTTGAAACCTTTCACAAACTCTTGTCCCGCTGCGTAGTTCCATGTGAGGGTTGCTACGTTCTTTACGTTGGGTCGCTTAGACAGTGCCACACCCATGCCGTAACCTAGCTGCCAGTTTGAGAATGAGGTGCGAAAGATATTCGGCGAGCACAGCGAGCCTGTAGCCTCCTTAAGCCCCGCGATTGGAATCATGTGCAGCGTGCCCGATTCCCGCGTCACGCGAATCATGCCTGCCACCACCCCGGAGTGCACTGTGCCCACTACGACGTCTACCTTGTCGCGCGTCACCAGCCGGTTGATGTTTTCGACCGCCTTGGCCGGATCAGACTCATCGTCCACCTTGTAGATCTCAACTTCGCGCCCGCCGAGCTTGCCGCCGTCCTTCGCAAGCGCAAGGCGGAAGCCATTATCGATCGCAATGCCGAACGGCGAAAAAGTGCCTGTGTACGGCAGCATCAGTCCGACCTTGATTTTCGCTCCCTGCGCCATTGTTAGCGCGGGCACGCCCAGGCCGCCCGCTACCAACACAGTCCCTCCTGCCTTCAGGAAACCGCGGCGGTTGAATCCTTGTTCAGTAGTCATGGGCTCCCCTCCGATTGGCGTTACAAAAACGGACAATGAAAAATTAGAGCTTCCTGCCGGACTTAGCGCGGTGTTGGAGCGTGTCGTGGCAGAGAGAGTTTTACAATTATACGATCATAAGCGCGCCGGCGTCAAGCGGCGCAGGACACACGAATCCTCGCGCTCAGGCGATATCGGGAACAGGATAATAGGTAGGCGCTTTTGATAAGCTGCTGGCGACCCATACTCGGCCGGATCTGACACCAGCTCACAAGAGGATGTTTCTCGGCCCACACGTCGGTGCGCCATTAGCCAAAATTGACAAAGAATTGAAAGAATCAGGGCCATGGCTGGCCAGAGAACTTTATTCCGTGGCGGCTGTCGCGGCGGTGCCGGTTATCAATCGAATCCCGCTACTCGGAATGGCGGATTTATGGTATATTTTTTTATATGGGTTTCATGACTTTCGAAACCGACTGTTAGGCTTTAAGAGATTTCACTCGCAGGAGGCCTCTTCAATGGATGTCAGGCTGAACGAGCTTCGACTTGCAATTCATATGATGCACGATTGCGAAGTTGATACTGTTGCCGATGTCGTACAAGTTAGAGTGCCGTGCAGGGGGGGTAAGGCCTGGGAAGGACTTGTCCATGTGTTCAAAATAACCGGATCTCCGAAAGCAACGCGATGTTATGCGTGGCCTGAAGAAGTGAATAACACAACCCTCATTATCATGGCAGTACTGCACTCCAAAACAATCTCATCCGCTCAAAGGGCGGTGCAGTCGATTATGAGTTAACCAATCCTCTCTCTATCAAGCCGACTTAAAAATTGTTTATCAATTCTGAGCGCCGTCATTCGCTTGCGTCAACCTAGAGCGGATTCTGGTGTGTATACCGAAAAGTCTTTCCGGGATGGACGCAGAAAAATCGATCGTTTTCTGTTCGTTTGGCTCTATCACTGGTTTCCCCCCGTCCTGCGCGCGGCTGCGATTGTCCGGCCGGCGACGATCATTCACTGCCACCGCGCCGGATTTCGAGCGTATTGGCGCTGGCGATCGCGCAACCGTCTTGGCAAAACGAAGGTCTCGGCTGAGCTGCGCACGCTCATCGGCGATACCATACCAATGGCATCGCAGCCGCCGACCTTTTTGTCCTGCCAACGATCGCGTTCCGGATTCTCTATTGTCTTGTTACGACACGGACGACAACTCGCGATTCAGCATCTCGACGCCATTACCGTTCTCGGCGGCTTCACACTAATATTGCAGAATCTAATTCTTGGTACATACACCAATCTTTTTCAATTCCTCTGGAGGTCCGCTGCTAAGAGACATAAAAGCCAAGGACAATCCCACGCCAGGGATTATGTTTTGTCACATAACTTTTATTCTACTCACCACCGGATGCAGTCTTGCTGGAGGTACGCATATGGCCATCCCAGCGTTTGGCAAAACCCGCAGAGATACCGAATTGGTCTAGCACACGCGCCACAATATGATCGACGATATCGTTGATGGATTTTGGATGGTTGTAAAAGGCCGGCATCGGCGGAATTATTGTTACCCCCATGCGTGCCAACTTCAGCATGTTTTCGAGATGCAGTTCGGATAATGGCGATTCGCGCGCGACGAGTACCAATCGTCGTCGTTCCTTGAGAACGACATCGGCAGCACGATGTACAAGGTGTTCGCCATAACCGTGTGCGATGCTGCCCAGCGACCGCATCGAGCACGGTATCACCACCATACCCTCGGTAATGAACGAGCCCGACGAGATCTCCGCTGCCATGTTAGCTGAATTGTGATAGACAGTGGCCAGCGCGCATACCTGTTTAACGGTGTATGGCGTCTCATGTTCGATAGTTCGCCGCGCCCAATTACTGATTACAAGATGGGATTCCACCTCGCAGTCCTTGAGTGCCTCAAGTAGTCGCACGCCGAGGATTGCACCGGTTGCACCAGTTAGGCCAACGATTAGACGTCGCATTTTACTTCCCTCCTCGGCCGAAGCGCCGCCGCTGCACACTTGTAGTTTTAATATCGTTTACATGGCGTCGAATTGGAAAAAGGCAAAATTAAAAAATTCTGTCATCCGAGTTCGATAATTACCACGCCGTACTAGCACTACTTTGGCAGATTCTGACCAGGGATAGGCGGTCAGGGATTCCCAAATCAGTTTTTCTGTGACTCATGGGTGGTCGGCTTTTGGAGGGCCGA
>Ga0209048_10002156_pt1 | contig 19737 bp, 33 predicted proteins | sample FrelakmetCRP12CR_FD_187146 | JGI IMG/M metagenome (GOLD analysis project Ga0209048, IMG submission 187146) | Freshwater lake sediment microbial communities from the University of Notre Dame, USA, for methane emissions studies - CRP12 CR (SPAdes)... | ecosystem: Environmental > Aquatic >... | reverse complement strand
CGGCACATCGGGACACTTGGCCCGTGGAACCCCCACCACGTCCGCTGGCAAGTGCCGCAGATAGGCCAAATGGGTTTCCAGCAGCGCACCGAGGTTAACAAGCGGATTTTAAAAATCGGTGAGAACGGCAAGGAGATCACTCCTGCGGGCGGATTTCTTCACTACGGTATACTCAACAGCCCGTATGTGCTGGTCAAGGGGTCCATTCCCGGGCCGACCAAGAGACTGATTCGCATCCGCCCCGCAATCAGGCAGGGTGAACATGTCGTGAGGAAGCCCACGATCCAGCACGTAAGCGTGCAGAGCAAGCAGGGATGATCAGAGATGAAAGCACAGGTTAAAACCATTGAAGGCGGGGTTGCAAAGGACATCGAGCTCCCCTCCATGTTTAAGGAAGAATACCGTCCTGATCTGATCAGAAAAGCGGTTCTGGTACTCCAGAGTACCAGGAGACAACCTCACGGAACATACCCGTATGCAGGCATCTGTTCGTCTGCAGTTGGCTGGGGGAGCGGAAGGGGTGCATCCCACGTGCCGAGAATTAAAAATGGTTCACGTGCCGCAAAAGTACCGCAGGCGCGTGGCGGACGTGAGGCACACCCCCCCGTTGTTGCCAAGGTACTGGTAAAACAGATCAATCAGAAAGAGAAGCAGAAAGCATTCCGGTCAGCGGTTGCTGCGAGCGTCCGGGAAGACCTTGTTCGCGGGCGCGGGCATCTCTATGATGGTGCTGTTCCGGTAATATTTGAGGACAAGTTTGAGTCTCTGAACCGTACCAAGGATATCATATCCGCACTCACCGCTGCAGGAGTCTATCAGGATATCGAGCGTGCAAAGGAGAGTCGCAAGGTACGTGCCGGAAGAGGAAAGATGCGTGGCCGACGGTACAAACAGCGTAAAAGTCTGCTTATCGTCACAACCGAAGAGCCGCTGCGCTCTGCACGTAACCTTGCCGGTGTCGATGTGGTCACTGTTGACCAGCTGAATGTCGAGCACCTCGCCCCTGGTATGCAGGCAGGAAGGCTTACGATCTGGACTGAGGGTGCAGTCACGCGATTGGAGGGAAAATAAATGACCCTAAAATACCCGTTTGTTACGGAAAAGGCGATGGTCCTTCTGGAGAACCAGAACAAACTTCAGTTCCTTGTCAGAAGGGAAGCAACAAAACACCAGATCAAGCGCGATATTGAGAAAGCGTTCGACCAGAAGGTAACAAACGTCCGTACCCTGATGAATACGCACGGGGAGAAAAAGGCGATTGTGAGCTTCGAGAACCAAAAAGCTGCCGAGGAGATCCTCAGCAGGCTCGGTATCATGTAGGTGGGGAATATGGGACATCGTATTACTACACAGAACAGGGGCAGGGGAGGTCCGACATACAGAGTGCCATCCCACCGGTATAAAGCCGAGCTTCGGCATATCGGGGATAGCACGAAGACAATCAATGGCGCGATCATCGATATCGAGCACGATCCGGCACGCAATGCGCCGATTGCTCTCGTCAGACTCGAAGACGGTACAAAAACATACATGCTCGTTACGGAAGGCATCGGTATCGGCGCTGCCGTGGCGTGGGGTGCGGATGTTGAAGTTAAGAACGGCAACACCCTCCCTCTTGGGAATATCCCGGCAGGGTCATACATCTGCAACATTGAATCCCGCCCCAACGATGGCGGCAAGTTCGTCCGCTCGACGGGCGTTCAGGCAGTCGTTGTCGATAAGACGCAGGATCGCGTCGGTGTCAGGATGCCCAGTGGCAAAACAAAATGGTTCAATGCACAGTGCCGGGCGACGATCGGTATCGTTGCAGGCGGGGGACGGGTTGAAAAGCCGTTCGTGAAAGCCGGCAACAAGTATCACAAGATGAGGAATACCGCGTCGAACTGGCCCCGTGTACGTGGCGTCGCCATGAACGTAATCGACCACCCGTTTGGTGGCGGAGGTCACCAGCATACAGGTCGTCCCAAAACGATTGCACGCGGTACATCGCCGGGCAGGACTGTCGGACATGTGGCTGCACGCAGAACAGGTAAGAGCAGGAAGTGATCGGGTATGGCAGCACAAAGAAAGACACAGAAAAGAATGCCCCGGCGGCGTGAAGAGTTCACCTATCGAGGGTATAAGATCGATGAACTGAAAGCGATGGGGTTGACCCAACTTCTCCCCATTATGCCGGCGCGTGCACGCCGGAAAGTGGTACGCGGCCTTTCCCGCGGAGAAGAGACCCTGCTTGAAAAGATCCGCAATGGAAACCAGAAGATCCGGACCCATCTGCGGGATATGATTGTGATGCCGGAAATGGTAGGTAGAGTGATCGAAATATACAACGGGAAGGAATTCGTTAAGGTAGAGTTCCAGCCGGAATCGGTCTTCCACTATCTCGGAGAATTCGCGATAACCAGAAAGAGGGTCGCCCATGGATCCGCCGGTATCGGTGCAACACGGTCGAGCAAATACGTTCCGCTGAAGTGATGGATATGGCACGAGTTGATTATTCCAAAAAATTCGAAGGCGATAATTTTGCCCGAGGCAAGGTGAACGAGGCCTCGATCTCGCCAAAGCACTCGATAGAAATTGCCGGGTACATAAGGCATAAGCGCATCAACGAGGCGATCGCGTATCTCACCGATGTCATCGCGCTCAAGAAAGCAATCCCATTCAAGCGCTTTAACAGGAACGTGGCTCATAAACGCGGTCTCCCTGACAAGTGGGATGCCGGGAGGTATCCTGTGAAGGCATCGAAAGTTTATATCAAGCTTCTCGAGTCCGTCAAGAAGAATGCAGAATACCTTGGTCTTGACATGGAAAACCTTGAAATTATCCATGTTTCTGCAAACCGCGGACGGGCGCAAAAGTCCTTCTTTCCCCGCGCAATGGGACGTGCAACACCCAAGGTGCGCGAGACAGTAAATATCGAGATCGTGGCACGCGAGGTGGCATGATGGCTGTAGAAAAGAAATTTATATCGGAGGGTGTTCGAAAGGCACGGGTCGAGAAATACCTGACAAAGGAACTGAAGCGTGCGGGATATGGAGGTATGGATATTGCACGGACACCGCTCGGGACGCAGGTGACCATCTTTGCGGAAAAACCGGGCATTGTCATCGGCAAGGGGGGTAAGCTGGTTCACCAGTTAACCCAGGACCTTGCCCAGAAATATGCCGTCGAGTCCCCGCAGATCGAAGTTCAGCAGGTGGCAAATCCAAGCTTTAACGCCCAGATCATGGCGGAGCGTCTGGCAAACGCACTTGAGCGCGGCTGGTACTTCCGGAAGGCAGGCACCAGCATCCTGCGCCGGGTGATGGATTCCGGCGCCCTCGGCTGTCAAGTGATCATTGCAGGCAAATTGACCGGTGCCCGCGCCCGCACCCAGAAGTTCACCGAGGGTTACATCAAGCATTGCGGAGAACCGAGTATAACCCTCGTTGAAAAAGGCTATGCTGTTGCAATTAAGAAACTGGGGGTCATCGGAGTCCAGGTTAAGATCGTGCCCGCAGGTGCAAAAATGCCCGACCACTTCGAGGTTATCGAGCAGGAAAAGAAAAAGCCGGCACCCAAGATCAAGGTCACAGCCGTCGGAGAAGATGTGGACAGTGAACCTGCGCTCCCGGATGATATCGATCAGGCGGAGGTAACGTAATGGCAATACTCAGGGCCAAGGAAGTCCGGCAGCTCTCTGATGTCGAACTTCAGGAGCAGATGGAAAAGCTCCGCATGGAGCTTGTTCAGCACTACGGTAAAGTAAGTGCGGGCGGTGCAACCGAGAACTCGGGGCACATCCATGAACTGCGCAGGACGATTGCCAGGATGAAGACCGAGCAGAACCGTAGGAGAACCGCATGATCTCTTCCCAGAACATCCTGTCCCACGAATTGATCGGGCTTGATGTTCTGGTGGTTTCCGCCAGCAACCCCACCCACATGGGGGTTTCCGGTTCTATCGTCGATGAAACAAAAAATATGCTTGCTATCCAGACAGCACAGGGGGTCAAACAGATCCCCAAATGGCGCAGCATATTCCGGCTGAGCCTTCAAGACAGCCGGATTGTTGAGATCGATGGATCGGTGATTGCACTGGCTCCTGAGAAGAGAACCAACCTGCATAAAAAAAAGAGGATACCATAATGGCACATAACATAGGATTGGACATCCGGGCTCCGCAACAGGAGTGCACGGATGTTAATTGTCCGTTTCACGGCACTTTACCGGTGCGCGGCCAGGTGATCACCGGTAAAGTCGTGAGCGATCGCATGATGGGAACGGTCGTGGTTGCACGCAACTACCTGCACTACGTTCGGAAATATAAGCGGTACGAGAAACGCAGTTCAAAAATCCATGCACACAACCCCCCGTGCATTCACGCAAAGGTGGGGGACATGGTGAAGATTGCTGAGTGCCGGCCGCTCTCGAAAAGCACGACCTTTGTTGTAGTGGAGGTCGAACAGCAATGAAGGCAAAGCAGTCAAAGACGCCCCGAGCACTTGCCACAGGGACGAGGCTTGCATGCGCCGATAATACCGGTGCCAGGACAGTGCAGATCATTTCTGTCTTTGGCTACCATGGTGTTAGGCGCCGTCAGCCCAAGCTGGGGCTGGGAGATCTCGCCACGGTGAGTGTCCAGAAAGGCACGCCCGACATGCGCCGCAAGCTCGTGCGGGCTGTCGTTATCAGGCAGAAGAAAGAGATGCGCAGACCAAACGGGCTCCGGGTCTCTTTTGAGGACAACGCAGTTGTGGTCGTGGATGAAAAGAACGAACCGAAGGGAACGGAGATCAAAGGACCGATCGCCCGCGAAGTGGCTGAGCGGTTCCCAAAACTCGGTTCAATGGCAACGATCATCGTGTGAGGTGGGAACCATGGTACGAATTGAGAGTCACCAGCCAAGAAAGCAGAGAAAAGCACGGTATATTGCGTCCTCACACGAAAAGAGCAAATTCCTGAACGCCCCGCTTTCTTCCGCTCTGAAAGAGAAGTACGGTAAAAAGACCCTGCGTGTTGTCAAGGGTGATACGGTCAAACTAACCCGCGGGGATAATACTGGTCAGGAAGGTATTGTCGATGCCCTAAACACCGGTCGTGCAAAACTCGTTGTACACGGAGTTTCCTCGACAAAGGCAGACGGCACCGAGGTACCGAGAATGGTCGATGCGTCCAAGGTGCAGATCACCAAACTGAACCTCAAAGACACCCGCCGTGAGGAAAAACTTGGGGGAGGCAAATAGATGTCAGACCATTTAAAGCGCCTCAATGCCCCAGACGCCTGGCACATCGCAAAGAAGACCAATAAATTCATCACCAAGACCTCAGCAGGTCCCCACAATGCGAACGCACTTCCGGTTGCTGTCTGGTTGCGTGACCGCATGGGATTTGCCGGTAACATGAAGGAAGTCAAGCAGATTCTTTCCCAAAAAGATGTGATCGTCAACGGGAGGCCTTGCAGGGACCCGAAGATGGGAATCGGGATTTTTGACATTATCGTGCTCCCCAAGATCGGGAAACAGTACCGAATCCTGCGCGACAAGGATGGTCGCCATGTCTCTATCGAGATCGATGCAGAGGCAGCAAAGACCCGGTTATGCAAGATCAAGAACAAGACCGTGATAAAAGAGGGCAAAGTCCAGCTGAATATGCGGGATGGCGCCAATATCCTCGCAGATAACACCTACAAAGCCGGAGATTCTGTCGTTGTATCCCTTGAACCGGAAACCCGGTTCAAGATTGTCGATCACTTCCCGCTTGCTGTGGGTAATATGGCGATGGTCATCGGGGGCAGGCACTCAGGCAAAGTCGCACGCATTGTTGACATCGTGAAAGTGCCCGGGAGTGTGCCAAACAGGATCACTCTCGAGGATGAAGCCACAAAGACCCGGTTCGATACGATCACACCGTATATCTACATGGTTGGAAGGCAGACACCTGCACTGGCTAAATGGGGGATTGAGCAGTGACATCGATGCGCGATCTCTATATCGATAAGGTGGTCGTTCACATGGGTGTCGGCGAAAGTGGTGACAAGCTTGTCAAAGCCGAAGAGATCATGAAGATGATCACCGGTCAGACACCGGTCCGGACCATTGCCAAGAAAACACAACCGGCATTCGGCGTTCGCAAGGGAGCACCGATCGGGTGCAAAGTGACGCTTCGCGGAAAGCCTGCAGCGGATTTCTTTAAGACCTCACTTGGCATCATCGAAAAAGTCCTGTTTGATAACCAGTTTGATAAAACCGGGAATTTCTCGTTCGGTATCGAAGAGCACACCGATTACCCGGGAATGTCCTACGACCCGCAGATCGGCATCTACGGTATGGATATCAACGTCGTGCTCGAGCGCAGAGGTATCCGGATCACGCGCCGTCGGATGGAGCAGAAACGGCTCCCGGCAAAGCAGCGCGTGAATAAGGAGGATGCAATCCAGTTCCTCAAGAAGGACTACCAGGTGGAGGTGCGCTGATGGCAGGAGAAAGGAAGAAGAAGTACGGTCGCGGCGCGAATGAGTGCAAAATGTGCGGCAGGAAACAGGGTCTGGTGCGCAGGTACCACATCATGTTCTGCAGGCAGTGCTTCCGTGAATGGGCCCCGAAAATGGGTTTTAAAAAGATGAGCTGAGGGGGAAGGAAGTCCAATGACACGTTTAAATCCAACAGCAGATGGGATGTGCACCCTCAAGAATGCCAGCGATACCGGAAAATCTGAATGCACCATCGAGCCCGCAAGTAAACTCCTTGGTGCCATGCTGCGCATCATGCAGGAGGCAGGCTATCTTAAAAGTTTCGAGTTCGTCGATGATGGCAGGGGAGGTCAACTGGTTGTGCATCTCATCGGAAAGATTAATAACTGTGGTGCTATCACCCCGAGGTTTTCGGTCCAGCTGGAAGAGATGGAGTACTGGGAGAAACAGTACCTGCCGGGCAAAAATTTCGGGGTTCTTATGATCTCAACTTCTCGTGGTGTCATGTCGCATGAGCAGGCACGAGAGAAGGGTATCGGCGGGGAACTGCTGGGATACGTCTATTGAGGTGCAGTCATGGTAACAGTACGCAAGGTCAAGATCCCCCAAGGGGTCAAAGTCAACTTGGATGGCACCATACTCAAAGTGACGGGACCAAAAGGGCAGCTTGAACGCAATGTCAGGTTCCCTCAGGTAACCATTACCTGTGACAGCAAGGAGATTGTCATTTCCACGGAATCCAAGAGAAAGGAAAAGATGGCGATGATCGGCACCTTCGAAGCGCACGCCAAGAATATGTGTAAAGGCGTTCTCAATGGTTTCGAATACCGCATGAAGGTGGTCTACAGCCATTTCCCGATCCAGCTCAAACTGCAGGGTAACCGGCTCGAGATCAACAACTTCCTTGGCGAGAAGAAGGCACGCTATGCACGTATCGAGACAGGAGTTTCGGTAAAAGTCGCAAGCGATGAAGTCATCCTGACTAGCATCAACCGCGAACTGGTCGGCACTTCTGCGGCAAATATCGAACATGCCACGCACATCCGGGACCGCGATCCACGGGTGTTTCAGGATGGTATCTTTATTGTGCAGAGGGGTTGATGCAGATGGCAGATGAAATCAGGCGTCTTATCCGTGTGCGCACCCAAAAAGGTGCTATCTTCAAGCGCGACGGATTTGGCAAGAAATCCCAGCTCTCCGATTCATGGAGAAAGCCGCGGGGTCAGCACAATAAACAAAGAGAGCAGAAGAAGGCAAAGGGTGCACTCCCGAAACCCGGGTTTGGAAGCCCTGTTGCAGTACGTGGCATGCACCCCAGCGGTTTTTATGATGTGCTGGTCTTTACCGTTAAAGACCTTGAGGGGCTGAACCCGAAGACGCAGGCGATCCGGATTGCTGCAAAGATCGGCAGACGCAAGCGGGCCCTGATTCAGGAGCAGGCGCTTTCTTCTGGTCTTAAAGTGCTGAATGTGCGGGAATCACGATCTGCCCGCATGCCGGAACCGGAGCCTGCCAAGGCAAAGGCAGAGAAGCCGGAGAAGAAAGTAAAGAAAAAGGCAAAACCTGAAAAAAAGGTGAAAAAGGAAACGCCCCCGGCGGGAAAAGAAAAGAAGGAGACGGCAAAGCCAAAGATTCCAAAAAAGGTGAAAGCCGAGCCTCCCTTAGAAGAAAAGCCAAAGAAGGAGACAAAGCCAAAAGTGCCGAAGGCAAAGGCAGCCTCCAAGACAGAAGAAAAACCCAAGCGGTCACCAAAACCAAAAGCCAAGCCGGCAGAAGAGACAAAACCAAGACAGAAGACCGCATTAAAACCGGCTACCAAACCAAAGAAAAATACCGGCAAAGAGGTGAAGGACAATGAGTGACCTTGCCAGCCAGAAAAGGATCGTATCATCCGTCCTCAAGTGCGGAGTGAACCGTGTCTGGTTCGATCCCGCACGGCTCCCGGATATCGAAAATGCAATTTCGCGCGAAGATCTGAGGGGGCTTGTCGCCGATGGTGCAATAAAGGCCCGTCAGAAGAAGGGTATCAGCCGTGGCAGGGCGCGTGCAAAGATCGCAAAGCGGGCATACGGGCATTGCAAGGGACCCGGGCGCCGGAAGGGTGCAGCGGGTGCCCGACGCCCGAGTAAACGGTCATGGATACAGAAAATCCGCGCGATCAGGAAGGCGCTTGTTGCGCTGCGTGATGCAGGGACCATTGACCCGCACATGTACCGGATTCTCTACCGGAAAGCTGCCGGTGGACAGTTCAGGAGTGTTGCCCACATGAAAGCACAGCTGGAGATTCTTTCCGGGAGGATGAAGTAATATGGCAACAGGGTCACGCTACTTCGTTCCCTTCCGCAGGCGTCGGGAGGGTAAGACCAATTACTACCAGCGGACACGGCTGGTCGTCGCAGATGCCCCGCGCATGGTGGTCAGAAAGACCAACCGGCATATCATCGTCCAGCTTGTTACTGCAGAAATGGATGGGGACCGTACGCTTGTGGCAGCAAACTCGTCTGAGCTTGCTGAGTACGGCTACAAGGGCTCCATGTCCAGCACACCTGCTGCCTACCTGACAGGACTGCTCTTTGCAGCCAAAGCACGCAAAGCACAGCATAAACGGGCGGTATTGGATATCGGGCTCAACCGTGCGACTCCAGGAGCCCGTGTCTTTGCGGCACTAAAAGGGGCGGTAGAGGCAGGGCTTGATATACCGCACGGCAAGGAGATTCTCCCCGACGACGAGCGGGTCAAAGGGGTGCATATCGCCGCTTTCAACAAGAACGCAGGCGACATCGTAAAGAATGTCGAACAGGTGGCAGACGCCATAAAAAAGGAGCTGGTGTAAATGGCATATGAAAAGGAAGAGTGGCGCCCGGTCACCGGTCTTGGCAAACTCGTCGCCTCGGGAGAGATAAAAAGCATCGACCAGGTACTGGAAAGTGGCAGGCCGATTAAAGAGCCTCAGATTGTCGAAATGTTCCTTCCCGATCTTGAGGATGAGGTGCTCGACATCGCCATGACGCAGCGGATGACCGACTCGGGCCGCCGCGTACAGTTCAGGGCTGTCGTCATTGTCGGCAACCGGAACGGCTATATCGGGTTCGGTCAGGGTAAAGACGTTCAGGTCGGCTATGCGATCAAGAAGGCAATTATCAAAGCCAAGATGAATATCATCAAAGTGCGACGTGGATGCGGCAGCTGGGAATGCGGCTGTGATGTCACCCACTCGATCCCCATGCAGGTTAAGGGGACTGCGGGCAGTGTCCGGGTCACCCTCAAGCCTGCCCCGCAGGGTATCGGGCTGGTCACCGGCGACATCAGCAAGAAAGTGCTCGAGCTTGCCGGCATCAAGGATGTCTGGACGTTTGCACGCGGTCAGACACGCACGACTATCAACTTTGCCAAAGCGACGTTCAACGCGCTCAGGCAGACAAATATGGTCAGGATCGGGGGGTCACCGTAATGTATGCGGTAGTACAGGTGCGCGGTGTCGTAAACACCCGTCGCGACATCAAAGATACACTCAAGATGCTTCGCCTGCACCATATCAACCACTGCGTGCTCGTTCCTGATACCCCAGAGAACCTCGGCATGATCCGGAAAGTGAAGGATTACGTAGCGTACGGCGAGGTGGATGCAGTGACAATTGAGACGCTGCTGCGCACACGCGGGCGGGTCATAGGCGATTCAGCGCTTACGGATGAATATATCAAAGCAAATTCGACCTTCAAGGGCATTGCCGAATTCGCAACAGCGCTCGCGAGCGGAGAGAGCCGGCTCAGGGACCTTACCGGTCTCAAGCCGGTATTGCGTCTCCATCCCCCGCGCAAGGGGTATAGGACAACGAAGCGGACGTTCGTTCAGGGCGGAGCGCTTGGCTATTATGGTCAGGAGATCAATACTCTCCTCTATAAAATGAGGTGACGACGATGCCAACCAACAAACGCTCAAAATACCGGGGTTCCCGGACCTGCGGAGGAGGCACCCACAAGAACCGTCGTGGCGCCGGAAACCGTGGCGGCAGGGGACGCGCCGGCATCAACGCCCACCACTTCGTGCACTGGTATATGGAGTTAGGCGGGCCCGTCTTCGGCAAAGATGGGTTTTTCAATAAAACACAAATAACCGTCACTTCTATTGACGTTGGGGTACTTGATCAGATCGTGCCCTCGCTGCTCGCTCAGGGGATTGCGAAAATGGAAGGGGATGCCATAGTGATAAGCACTGCCGATATGGGCATCGACAAGGTGCTGGGGAGCGGCAGGGTTACCAAGAAAATGAATCTCTCTGCGCAGGCATTCTCCGCCCAGGCAAAGACAAAGATTGAAAAGATGGGTGGCAAGGCGCAGGTCATCTGAATATCTCATATTTTCTGGTGAAACCATGGGAGAATTGCTGGATCGAATGGAACCCCTGCTTGCTGCGATGCCCGCAGTGAAGAGTCCGGAGGGGCATGTCCACTTTAAGAACAAATTGGTGTGGACGCTTGCTGTTCTTATCCTCTATTTTGCGCTCACGAATATTCCGGTGTTCGGGCTTGATTCCAGCTCACAGGATGTATTTTTATACTGGCGGGCATTGCTTGCTGGTGCGAGCGGGTCGATCGTGCATCTCGGTATCGGGCCGATCGTCACCGCATCCATCGTACTCCAGCTTCTGAAAGGTGCGGATATCCTTAATATTGACACGAGCGATACCCGCGGACAGGTCATGTACATGGGTCTGCAGAAGATCCTGATTATGGTCATGATCGTTGTTGAGGCTGCACCCAACCTTGTCGGTGGATTCATGCGCCCAGATTCAACCATTGCCCAGAACTTTTTTGGCGGCAATTTGTTTGCGGTCTCGCTGTTGATTTTTTTTCAGATCTGTATCGGCGGTTTCCTTGTTTTTATGCTGGACGAAGTTGTAACAAAATGGGGGATCGGATCCGGGGTCGGTCTTTTCATTATCGCAGGAATCTCCCAGGCAATCGTCAACGGCTTTATCAACTGGTCAGCGGTTAGCGACCCCTATCCCATCGGCTTTTTCCCTCGGCTCGTCGCGATTGGTCTTGACGGAGCCAGTTATTTCCAGTACTTTGGAAAAGATATTCTTGCCTTTGTCACGACGGTTGCGATTTTTCTTATTATCGTCTATGTGGAATCGACGCGTATCGAGATCCCGCTCGCCCATGCGCAGGTGCGGGGCGCACGTGCACGGTTCCCGGTAAAATTAATCTATGCCAGTGTCCTGCCGATGATCCTTGTCCGGGTCCTGCAGGCAAACATCCAGATGCTTGGCATGTTTCTCTCCAATGTCGGCATTACCGTTCTGGGCAAATTCAGCGGCCAGCAACCTGCTGGCGGCCTTATGTACTTCCTTGCACCGATCAACGGTCCCCAGAATTGGATGTGGTGGGCATACGACCTTGGGCATCCTGTATGGGAGGTCATATTACGTCTCAGCATCGATATCACTTTCATGGTAGTTGGGGGCGCCATCTTTGCACTGTTCTGGATCAAGACAGCTGGTCTTGACTCAAAAGACGTAGCCCGCCAGATCCAGCTCTCGGGCATGTCCATCCCCGGCTACCGCAGGAACCCTCAGGTACTCGAGAAGTATCTTGACCGGTACATCCCCAAGGTTACCATCATTGGTGGAGTGTTTATCGGCTTACTGAGTGTCGTGGCAAACCTGTTCGGTGTCATCGGTGCCGTGAGCGGCACGGGACTGCTGTTGACGGTGAGTATCACATACCGCCTGTATGAAGAGATTGCCAGCCAGCAGATCATGGAGATGTACCCGTTCATGCGGACGTTCTTTGGAAAAGAATAATGAGAAGAAAGGGAGATTATGGTCGGTAAGAAGGTCATCATCACCGGAGTGCCGGGCGTTGGAAAGACGACGGTTGTCAACGAGGCGTTAAAAAAGCTCAAACAGGAAGGCATCGAATACCAGTCGATTAATTTCGGTACGTTCATGTTTGATGTGGCAAAAACTGAAAATATCGTGCAGGACAGGGACCAGATGCGTACGATGGATCGCACGGTTCAGAAACGTCTGCAGCAGCATGCAGCACAGGCAATTGCAAAAATATCCGGCAACGTCCTGATCGATACCCACGCGTCAGTCAAGACCCTAAAAGGCTACCTTCCCGGACTCCCCGAATGGGTGCTGCGGGAGATTATGCCCGACCTTATTGTCCTTGTCGAAACCGATGACGACCAGATCCTGATGCGCCGGCTCTCCGATGAGACAAGGAGCCGGGATAAGGAAGGCTCAAAAGCAATCGGGGAACACCAGCAGTTCAACCGTGCAATTGCTGCATCCTATGCGATGCTCACCGGCTGCACCATCAAGATTGTTACCAATGCAGATTTCCTGCTCGATCGTGCAGCTGACGACATGGCAGCCGTACTCAGGTGAATGCATGGATTTTGGAAAAATCTGGGAAAAATACGGGCTCTACATCGCGCTTGCCTTCATGATGTTGATGATGTTCTCCTACGGCATCACTTGGCTGAGGGTGAGCGTCGGGCAGGGGATCGATTCATTTTTTGCCCCCTTGGTGGAAGGGCTCAAGATCCCCTTCTTTATCCTGATTGTTATCCTTTCAGCGATCACAGGCCTGTACTCGTCCATCATCCAGAAATACACCATTGACTATGAAAGGATGGCAGAAGTGCAGGAGCGTATGAAGGAGTTTCAAAAAGAGTACCGGGAGGCGCAGCTCTCCCAGGATGAGAAACGGATAAAGAAACTGGACTCGAAGAAGGACCGGGTCATGAAGGAGCAGCTCGAGCTCTCCCAGCAGCAGTTCAAACCCATGGCATACATCCTCATCATGACCGTACCTATCTTTTTCTGGCTTCTGTACCGGCTCAGCCAGATCCAAAGCACCATCATCATGCCCTATACGGGCTTGCATTACCTGAAAGAACCGGCGCTCTGGGTCATCCCCGCGTGGATCCTCTGGTATATGGTCTGTTCCCTGACTATCAGCCAGGTGATCAGGAAGACCTTAAATATCGGGGGGATCTGATGCGGATCACCGTGAGCGGGTTGCCGGGCAGTGGCACGACTTCGCTCTCACGGTACCTTGCAGAACGGCACGGGTTTGAAATGATTTCTGCCGGCGAGGTCTTCCGCCAGCTTGCGCAGGAGCACAGTATGGAGCTTGCGGCATTCGGGAGACTCGCAGAACAGGACCCGTCGTTTGACATGATGATCGATCAGCGGCAAACAGAGATTGCGTCACAGCGTGACAACATCATTGTCGAGGGACGGCTTTCCGGCTGGATGGTCAAGGATGCCGATCTCAAAATCTGGCTCTTTGCACCACTCGGGTGCAGGCTGAAAAGGATCATCTTCCGCGACCATGTCGCTGATGAAAAGGCAGCAACGGAGATCACCATTGAACGGGAGCGGTGCGAGGCGGGAAGATACCTTGTCTACTATAACATCGACATCAACGATCTTTCACTCTATCATCTGGTGCTCAATTCTGAACACTGGGGAGTCACAGCGCTCGGGGCAATCGCAGACACCGCGATTGCCGGACTGAAGAACTAGGTAAACGACATCACCAGATCGGGAAAATCCATCCGTGGTCGTTAACTGGCAACGGGAATATCCTGGTCATGCCCGTCCTTTGATGGAATAAGGAAAGGATGTGAATGGCAAACCCCATCGAAATCCGTCTTGTAAACCAATGGGACAGCGAAGAGATTGTGGCGCTGTACCGTGCCGGCGGGTGGTGGAAAGAAGAGTACGAGCCTTCAGGTATCCTCCCCCTCATCAGGGGCAGTTTCCTGTTCGCCGTTGCGATCGATTCTGGAAAAGCGATTGGCATGGGACGCGTTATATCTGATGGGATCTCCGATGGCTATATCCAGGACCTCGTCATCCTCCCTGAATACCGGCGGAGAGGGGTTGGAAAGATGATAATCTCTGCACTCCTTGAAGGCTGTAAAAAACGGGGTCTGGGATGGATTGCGCTCATTGCCGAACCCGATTCGGAACGATTTTACCATACTCTTGGGTTCCGGCGACTGGAAGGGTATGTGCCTCTGATCTATGAACGGGAGGATTAGATGGTATCAGCAGATGATTTTAAATCCGTTTCTCTCGATGACCGCACGTTCTTTAAAAATCATTACGCAAAGTACCCCCAGACCCACAGCGACAATACATTCACGAACATGGTATGCTGGAACCATTTTGCCCATTACCGTTACGCGGTTATCAGTGGCTCGGTCATCCTTTCAAGCACGATTGACGGAATGACCCGGTTCCGCCCCCCTATTGGCCCCCGTAATCCCGATCTGTTACAAGCACTCATCAGGTTCGCATTCCGGGAAGGCGACGAAGAACCGGTGGTGCTCATCGATCCAGACACAAAATCACAGATTCAGGGACTCTGCCCGAAGCTGGATATTATTCCCGACCGGAACCATTTTGAATACGTGTACCGGGCACAGGTTCTTGCAGAACTTCCCGGTGGAAATTTCCTCAATATTCGGCGCCAGATCAACAGGTTCAGGAAAAAATGTGCATATTCGGTGGAACCTATAACAGCAGAGAACCGCGAGGAGGTGAAGCATTTCCTGATCAAGTGGTGTGAATGGAAGGGCTGTGAGGGTGAACGAGTCCTTGCCCATGAAAAAGATGCCATCTTTTATGCGATCGATCATTTCCCCGAACTCGATCTTTTAGGTCTGATGATACGGGTCGATAAAAATATTGGTGCCATATCGTTATTTGAACAGCTCAATGCAGACACTGCACTTGTCCATTTCGAAAAAGGGCTTCCGGATTGTGAGGGGATCTACAAGGCAATCAATACCGAGACGGCATCAGTGCTGGTACCCAACTTTACCTATATCAACCGGGAGAGCGACCTTGGCGTTGACGGACTACGGGAAGCAAAGATGCGCTACCACCCACATCACATGGTTGAGGTGTATCATATAAAGAAGGCGGCATAATCCAATCTTCGCACTGCCGGGCACGGTACCGGGATGGATGTCGCATACGCCGGTATTTTCAGCGGTAAGGATTTCCTCCCCACCAGGCAGCTGCATGGTTCTGCAGGAATTTTCCGATATTCAACCAGCATGACCGGTAAAAATGAATTCAGTATTAATTTCCGGGTTGATCAGATGAGCAATTTTATCCCGGAGAAGACGATCTTGACAGCAATAGCTGCGACAAGCATCCCAAGCACCTTTCCCATGATATCCGTGACCACATCACCAACAACCCGCTGAATATCAGCCGCAAAATAAAGGACTAACCAGGTGGCGATAAGGGAGAGGGTAATCGCAATGAAAGGGATGAGAAGTCCATAACTATTCGCTAGGAGCATGACCGTGGTGATTGTTCCGGGTCCGCAGAGAAGCGGGGTTCCTATCACAACTCCCGCGGCAGTTTTGGAATGATCTTTGCTGCGTCCGATATCAATGCCAAGGGCTTCCTGCATCCCGAGCAGGAAAAGGAGGATGCCGCCTGCTATCTGGAAGCTTGGCATATTCAACCCGAGCAGATCAAAAATCATCGTGTTGAAAAAAAGGAAGACATACATGAGTCCCCCGGCGACAGCGACCGCAATAAATGCCTGCCGGTGGATCTCTTTTGTTGTCTTCCCTGTAGTCATCGCGGCAAAGATGGGGACACTCAGAAGTGGATCAAGAATGATGAAAAGGGCGGCGAACGCGTAAAGGATGCCGGGAAGGAGTTCCTGCATAATCTGTAGTGAATTTTATTTGTCTCATGAATGGAAAAAGATACTCCATTATTTTTTATTTTTGGGAGGTAAAAACGGAGCATGCGTTCATTCCATTCCGGTATTATACGATAAAATAGATCACCAGTATTGCGGCAGTCGATATAATCCCTGCAGCTGATACAAGGCGGTGGTTCCATGAGGGATCCAGCACCCATGCGGTAATACAGAAAAAGATGTACGGGATGAGGGTGGTAATGACCGAGACACTGGCCAGCTGGTCGAAACGGTTCGAAAAAAAGAGCAGGCATCCGCTGAGGGTGCAGCCGGCAACCAGTGCGACAACAGGAGTACCGCGAGTCGAAAGATCCCGGAAGAGCGGGACAAAACATCTCGCCGCAATATTCTGGAGGACACGGGAAGTCCCGACAATGTATGCGTTTAACGCGGAAAGCATCGCCACAATGCCGATGATTGCAACAAAATTGCCTGAATTGGCAAAGATAAGATTGGATGCGGTTGCTATTGGAGCAGGGGATTGGGCAAGTGCGCCAGAACCTACGCTTCCCATAAGAGAGATGTTCAGCACTATATAAAGCGCAACCACGATCGCCATTACCAGAAGAAGTGATTTACTGATGAGGCGTGTGTCCCGAGTCTCCGCGACAGGGATAGCGCTTATTTCAAAGCCGGTAAAAGGCCAATACACGATTATTATTGCAGCAAGGAGGCTGCCTGCACTGGCTGGCATGATCGGGACGAGATTGGCAGACTTTACGAAGGGAAGAAGAACAATCGCTATCAGTACCAGCGGGACAATCTTTATGAGCGTAAGGATATTTTCAGTCATTCCCGAGAGAGAGATCCCGATACTATTGATGAGGCAGAAACAGGTGATGATGGCTACTTCGAGCACGATTATATGACTGATACTGAAATACGTCATGTACTGGCCAATGCCGGATGCGATAGTAGCAACACCAAAAACCGATGAGACAAGGTAAAGGACCATGAGGGGGACTGCGATTTTCATCCCGAAAACAGACTCAAACGAAGAGAAAAAACCACCCGTTTTGGTGAAATGTGTTGATACATATGCGAGGGAAAGAAGTACAGATGAAGCAGAAAAAGCGACAATAATCCACGCGAGAAGAGATGCTGGTCCTGCAATCCTTGCGGCGATACCGGGGACAACAAAGATGCCCGATCCGATGGTGCCTCCGACACCCAGACTTACCAGTTCAAAGAGCCCGAGTTTTCGCTGGTAGGTTGCAGGGCTTTCCAAAGTTTCGCTCCTTTACATTTCCCTTTACATTTTTTTAGTATTGTTTATTGCTGCTTTCTTATTTCAGGGGGAAAGTATCCCCACGAATGACTCAATATTCCTTGTACGTGATAGTGTAAGAGTCCATATGAAGTATCGGTCAACCCGAACGTATCGATTGCATCAAACACAATCAATATTATGAAAGACATGCAATGTTCGATACAGAGGCTCTTTTTTTTGCGTGAAGTACCGCATAAAGAGCCGAAGTGATGGAGACGTTCAATGGCAAAGGCAGTCATAAAAGGAAAAAAAGCCGGTTCTTCGGTAAAAAAGACTACCCTGTCGAAGGTAAAAACCACCCGGGCAAAAAAGACCAGGGCATCCCTGGTCACTAAAAAGAGTGTGGGTAAAACCAAACCCATGGTACAAGGAAAGAAACCAAAGGGAGCAAAGGTATCAATTGGTTCCCGGTACAAGTGCCGGATGTGCGGCTATATTTACTCATCTATCCGTGGCGAACCCCACAACGGGATCCCTCGCGGTACAGAGTTTGATGACCTTCCCGATACCTATGTGTGTCCTCTCTGCGGTTTTCAGGGAAAGGGCAAGATCGGAAAATGGGGGTTTGACGAGTGGCGCCCGACAAAATATATCTGCTCGATGTGCAATTACGTCTATGACGAGGCACGGGGAGAACCACATCGCGGGATCAGACCCGGAACGAAATTCGATGACCTGCCGGATGATTACCGGTGTCCTGTCTGCGCACTAGATCCAAAGATCAGCAAATTTTACGGAAATGTTCTCAAGCAGGGCTTTTCACCACTTGACGTTTGATAACCCACACATCCCCTCCCGTTTTTTCTGCAACAACTCAAGGAGTGTCCCGGATAAGGCACCACTCCTCTTTCGTAGCGGATTCGTCTCTCACCAATGCACCCGCGTGAGCCCCAATCTATAAACCCGTGGTTTGTTTAATCTCTATAAGGAGCGACGATATGACCTTATGGAACCGGTACAGGAGGAAGGGCACCGGTATGGTGTCTGTTCTTATTCTTCTGCTGATTACCATGACAATGATAATCCCCGCTGTTTGGGCAGCATCAGACAGCATTCAGGCATCCATGGGGGATGTTATCCCCCTGCACGGTGTCTCATACAGTGGCAATACAGTCTACCTTTTCCTGACCGGCCCCAATCTCCCGGCAAATGGTGTATCCCTCAATGATATCACGCAGCGGGCTGATCAGGGATCTTTTACTATGATCGATGTGGATGCCGACCAGCGCTGGTCCTACCGCTGGAATACTGCACGGTTGCAGAACCGGCTTGACTACGGCACGTATACCATCTATGTTGTCACCGATCCGGTAGATCGTTCACGGCTTGGGGGTCATACGTACAGCACCCTTGAGGTCTACTTAACGAGGCCCGGGCTATCCGATGTATCGGTAGCGGGAGGTAACTCGTATACGCTTAATGTGGAAGATCATGGAACAACTGCTGTACAAACACCGGCACCGCAGGCAACGACACTCCCTCCCCCACCAACCCCCGCTATTCCTGTGGAATCCGCCACTCTCCCGCCCCAGTCCTCCTCAACTCCCCTCCAAAAGAGCGGTACCGGTGATGGTCCGATCATACTGGCCGGATGTGCAATCATGGGAGGATTAGCACTGTTCCGCCGCCAGGTCATATAACATACTTCAATATTTTAGAAAAGGCGCATGGTAGTAGTATCTGGAACGGGAAAGTGAGCTATGATTAATACTGATACTCCTGCACTTCTTGAAAAAGCTCACCGGAAAACCATGATCGGGCGGTACGAGGACGCGATCGCACTGTACGATGATGTGCTTGCCACTGATCCCACCAATATCGTCGCACTGGAGAATAAAGGGAAGGCATATTACTACCTTGGGAGGCACGAAGACGCAATCCGGTGCTATGATGATGCAATCCGGGTCAATCCGAAACAAGCCTCAGTATGGTACGAGAGGGGTTATACCCTGCGCAAGATCCAGCGGTATGAGGAAGCGGTTCAGAGTTTTGACCGGGCGCTTGCCACCGATCCCGATCTCCTCTTTGCCTTAAGCAACAAAGGGTACGCACTCAATGAGCTGGGAAAGTACCGTGATGCCATCACCTGTTTTGATCAGGTGCTTTTGGAAAGCCCGAATAATATCCGCGTCATGACTGCAAAGGCTATCGCACTGAGGGGGCTGGAACAGAACGAAGAAGCGCTCGCATATTTTGATCAGGCGCTTGCATTCAATCCCATCAACTCATTTATCTGGTACAATAAGGCGATTGCACTCCGTAACCTCGG
>Ga0209048_10002155_pt1 | contig 19737 bp, 20 predicted proteins | sample FrelakmetCRP12CR_FD_187146 | JGI IMG/M metagenome (GOLD analysis project Ga0209048, IMG submission 187146) | Freshwater lake sediment microbial communities from the University of Notre Dame, USA, for methane emissions studies - CRP12 CR (SPAdes)... | ecosystem: Environmental > Aquatic >... | reverse complement strand
TGCAGCGTGAATTCGGTTTGTAATATCCTGCAATGCTTTGCGGAGACGCAGTTGCTCCTCAAGATCAGCCTGCTGATTAAGCGCCACATTACTATCCATTATTTTCTTTTCTGCTTGAAGAGCATCCATTTTTACGGCCCTAAAATAATCATTACTCTGCAGCTTGATGTTTTCAGGATGAAACAATTACCTTTAAATAATAAATCAGAATGAAAAAAAATACAACACAAACCTCTTTCTCGAGGATTGTTGAGGACATATCTGAAAGTGACAAATATCACAAAAGAAATAAGAAAAGGACCAGCTAGCAAGAAGCATCATTATCCCGTAACAATTTTTGAGAAGTCGGCTATCATGTGAAATGTGCCCGATATTTCCTCCAGAAGTGAAAGACGGTTAAATCTTACTGCATCGTCTTTTGCCATAACGAGGACATTATTAAAAAAATCATCGACGGGGTTTCTCAAAGTAGCCAGCTCGACCAGGGCAGACAGATAATCATCCCTCTCAATATGTTTGATAACTTTCTCCTTTGTGAGCAAGAAAGTGCTATATAGGGACCTTTCTTCTTCAGATTCGAACTTCGACTGATCAACTGAGCCATTCTTGAATTCTTTAATGATATTACCTACACGTTTAAAAGCGATTGCCAGTGGTTCGAAGTCTGCATGGGACTTGAAAGCTTCCATCGCCTCGATTTTCTTAAATGACCGGACAATGTCCGCGGCGCCGGTTTCTAGTACAGCGTCAACTACATCATAGGGGTGTCCCTGCGAGGTGAGCAGATTTTCAAACCTGCCCTTGAAAAACTCGATGACATTGGCCTTTATCTCCTCAGGGGCTCTTTTAATCTTACCATCAAGAATCGAAATGCTCTTATCGATCATGACTTTCAGGTTCAGGGGATATCGCTTGTTTATGATTATGTTGATGATCCCAATGGCCTGTCGCCGCAGTGCATACGGATCTGCCGTGCCCGTGGGAATCAGATTAACACCGAAGAATCCGACGATGGTATCCAGCTTGTCAGCGATACTGATTATGGCCCCTTCATCCGTTTCCGGGAGGTCACCTCCTGCAGCTGTGGGAAGGTAATGTTCATATATTGCCTTTGCAACCACAGGATTTTCACCAGCTATCAATGCATATTCCCTTCCCATAATACCCTGAAGTTCGGTGAACTCGCAGACCATCTGTGTCTCTAAATCTGCTTTGGCGAGAATGGCGGTTCGATCAACTGTATCCTTCAGGGAGGGATTTATGTGCTCCGTTATATACAGGGCAAGCTCCCTCATATGCATGACCTTTTCGTATGATGTTCCCAGCTGCGTGTGAAATACAACTTGACGTAACTTCTCAAAGTGCTGATCGAGGGAGGTCTTCTGATCCTCTTCGAAAAAGAATTTTGCGTCGGCCAACCTTGCCCGAATTACTTTTTCATTACCGCGGGCTACAACTTGCGGATCTCGGGCAAGAGTGTTGTTTATAGTTATAAAGTATGGCAGCAATTTTCCTTTATCGTCAACTACGGGAAAATATTTTTGATGTGAAATCATAGAGGTCGTAAGAACCTCTTTGGGCAGTTTGAGGTAGTCTTCGTCAAAGCTTCCGCAGACTGCGGTTGGATATTCAACAAGATAGGTAACTATATCAAGGAGTTCTTCTGTGAAAAAAATCTTGCCTCCCACAGCGTTCGCGGCTCTTTCAGCCTCTTCAAGTATGATCCTTTTCCTTTCTTCAGGATCAACAATGACAAAATGCTTCTTGCAGTTTGTCACATAATCTTTCATCTTTTTTACTTTAAATGATTTCGCGCTCATGAAGCGATGGCCATGACTCCTATCTCCACTCACTATGTTCTCGATCGCAAATGGTATTGTTTCACCGCCGTATATGGCGAGTATCCAATGAATTGGTCTTGCGAAACGGATTTGCAGGTTCGACCAGCGCATGGACTTTCTAAAGGGGATGGATGCTATGAACTTAGCGATGATGTCCGGTAACAGAGCCATCGTGTCTTCTCCGGTGATCTTTTTTCGCGCACAGATATACTCGCCCTTCTCTGTTGTAACTACTTCGAGTTCTGAAACTTTTATTCCCTGACCTGTTGCGAAACCGATGGCCGCCTTGGTTGGATTTCCATTCTCATCGAAAGCAACCCTCTTTGCAGGACCGACCTTTTCAATAATCTGATCTTCCTGCCTGCTTGCTACGTTATGGACACAGAGACAAAGTCTCCGGGGCGTTGCCATGGTCTTGATCTCATCGTGCTGGATGCGTTTGTTGGAAAACTCTCTCCGTATGATCTCGTCCATGTCTCTGATGGCTTTCGGCAGAAAAGCCGCTGGTATTTCCTCTGTTCCGATCTCGAGTAGAAGTTCCTTGCCCATTAATCATCTCCAGTCTAAATTTCTAAGTTTGACTATCAAAACTTAAAAGTGTTCGGATATTCGGGTGTCGATGTAGTTCAGTCGCCCGTATCTATTTTCTTAACTTTTCCCATGAGGGGAAAACCCATCTTTTCTCTTTGCTTGAGATAACCTTCAGCGCTTATTCTGGCCAGATTCCTCACTCTGCCAATGTAGCTTGTGCGTTCTGCCACGCTTATTGCGCCACGGGCATTTAGCAGGTTGAATATGTGGGAACACTTGAGGCAGTAATCGTAAGTGGGGAGGACTAGCTCTTTCTCGGACATCCTGAGGGATTCAGCTTCGCACATATCAAAAAATTTCCTCAGCATCCCTACATCTGCATATTCGAAATTATAGAAGGACCATTCCACCTCACCTTTATGGTGCACATCACCGTAAGTGACTTGGTCATTCCATTTGAGGTCGTATACATTGTCTATTTCCTGTATGTACATGGCAATGCGCTCGATTCCGTAGGTGAGTTCGCCGCTTATGGGATTGAGGTCGATGCCTCCGCACTGCTGGAAGTAGGTAAACTGCGTTATCTCCATGCCATCGAGCCAGACTTCCCATCCCAATCCCCATGCGCCGAGCGTAGGTGATTCCCAGTCGTCTTCAACAAATCGGATATCATGATCGAGAGGGTCTATGCCGAAATTCTTCAGTGAGTCAAGGTAAAGATCCTGGATATTTAAGGGCGAGGGCTTCAATATTACCTGATACTGGTAATAGTGCTGTAACCTGTTTGGATTGTCTCCATATCTACCATCAGTGGGCCTTCGCGACGGCTCAACATATGCCACATTCCAGGGTTCCGGTCCCAGAGCCCTAAGAAACGTCGCGGGGTTGAATGTCCCGGCTCCCACCTCAAGATCGTAAGGCTGTTGAATAACGCATCCGTAGTCTGCCCAGTATTTGTCAAGGGCGAATATTAGTTCCTGAAAGTTCACCTGATCCTCCTCGGTTGTATAGTGGCTTCTGCTTTGATTTTATAGGCATTTAACCATAACTGATTAGCATGGGTATAGATGCGTGTCAATATGAAAAACTGGAGGAAGGCTATTGCGAAGACAAGAATCCCATTTTCTGGATATCGTTAAGAACCAGAAATGATTTAACTTCTTTCCCAAGGAGATGGTGTATGAACCCGACAAGGACATCCCTGCTTTCTTGGGCCGTCTGGTCCGAAAAGCCAATACTGTTGATTCTTGCCGTATCTATTTCCTTTCCCAGCAGGAGTGTTCTGATGGTTCCCAAAGAAATGTAAAGGGAGTCGGAGTTTTTCTGGTGGCACACATTGCATCTCAGACCACCATCCCTCATGGCAAAATGGTAGATAACCTCTTCGCCGACAGGCTTTTTGCAGGCCATGCACCTGTCTAAAACCGGCTCATATCCTGTGAGTCTTAGGAGGCGTATCTCAAAAAAACGTATCAACGCTTCTGAACAGGCTCCGGCGTCAATGAGGCCGAGGAAATTCAGCAGTAATTTAAACAGATCAACATTTGTTTTCCCTTCCAGCGTGAATTTGTCTACTAGCTCGGTAAGATATGAGGAGAGCAGCGTCTTATGAAGATCTTCCCTGATATTTGCGTGGTGGTCTATGACGTCACACCCTTCAATGAGAGCGAGAGTCCCCCGCCCTTTCTTGGAAAAAATGATGTTGCAGTAAGATGAGGGTTCAAGGGCATTGGAAAATCTTCTTTTGCTTCGACGGGCGCCCTTTGCGATCCCTTTAACCTTGCCGAAATCCATCGAGTAAAAGCTTACAATACGGTCCGATTCTCCGTAGTCGAGGGAATGTATGACGATTGCCGAAGTCTTGTGCACAATCCTTGTGTTCATGGCAGGTCCTGATATATTATTTCCCCACCCATTATTGTTATTATGGCCTTCCCATTCATTGTGTGTCCGTGGAAGGGTGTGTTTTTCCCTTTTGAACGCAGCCTGTTGCGGTCAACTGTCCAGATTCTATTGGGATCAATCACGGTAATATCGGCATCTCCCCCTATCTTCAGGGTTCCTTTGGGAATTTTAAGGATCGCTGCAGGATTTGTACTCATCTTGAGTATCAACTGGCCGAGCGTGAGGATACCATCGTCAACAAGACTCAGGCTTAGAGGGAGGGAAGTTTCCAACCCTGTGATACCGAACGAAGCATATTCGAATTCCACTTCTTTGTCTGTTGAGGCATGCGGAGCATGGTCACTTGCGATCACATCGATGGTTCCATCCTTAAGTCCCTCTTTTACGGCTGTGACGTCTTCGATAGTGCGCAAAGGGGGATTGACCTTGGCACATGTATCGAATTCTCTTAATGCCTCATCGGTAAGAGTGAAATAGTGGGGAGCAGTTTCCGCTGTTACCCTGACGCCTCTAGCTTTGGCATCCCTGATCAGTCTTACTGCGCCCGCAGTGCTGACATGGGCAATATGAAGAAGCGCGCCCGTGTAATCGGCTATAATTATATCTCTGGCAACGATCGCGTCTTCCGTCATATTGGGAATTCCCTGAAGACCGAGTTCGGTGGACACAAACCCTTCATTCATGGATCCCCCTTGAGATAAGTAGGTGTCTTCGCAGTGTGAGATGATTGGCATGCCGAGGGAAGATGCATATTCAAGAGCCCTTCTCATCAGAGCGCTGTTTGTCACCGATTTTCCATCATCTGAGAATGCAACAGCACCGGCATCCTTCAGGTCCATGAATTCCGTAAGGGAGGCTCCTTCTGATCCCATGCTGATAGATGCAATGGGGTATACATTAACGAGGTTACATGAAGCAGCTTTTCTCTTGATATACTCCGTTACGGACCGGGTGTCATTGACCGGATTGGTGTTGGGCATGCAGGCAACGGATGTGAATCCGCCGGCAGCACCGGCTTCGCTTCCTGTCTGAATTGTTTCTCTGTATTCAAACCCTGGTTCTCGCAGGTGCGTATGCATATCGATCAATCCGGGCACCACAACCATACCTTTGATATCGATGATATTGATTTCTCGGGCCGCTGATTTCCGGGAATCAGTCTTGGGCTTGTGTGCATTTTTCCCGATCTCAGAGATCTTCCCATTTTCTATCAGGATGTCCATTTGCGCATCAAGATTCTGGGAGGGATCAATAACCCTTCCGCCCGCGAGCAGTAATTTCATCATTGGCCTCCTATGAGCAGATATAGCAGTGCCATGCGAACAGCCACGCCATTTGTCACCTGGTCAAGTATTATGGAATAAGGGCCATCGGCAATGTCAGGCGCAATTTCAATTCCCCTGTTGATTGGTCCCGGATGCATAACCAGGACGTCTTCTTTCGCCAGCTTAATATTATGTCTGTTCAGACAGAAGTAGCGGGAATATTCCCTGAGGGATGGAAAAATATTCTGCTGCTGTCTTTCCAACTGAATCCTGAGCATCATGATAATATCCACGTCTTTAATCGCTTCCTCCAGACTATTATGAACAGCCACGCCCATGCGCCCCACATCCTTGGGAATCATCATTGCTGGTCCAGCCACAATGACATGGGCCCCCATCTTCGTAAGGCCGTAGATGTTGGAACGGGCTACCCGACTGTGTGCAATGTCACCCACAATCGCCACCTTGAGACCTGAAACCTTCCCTTTTTTTTCTCTTATAGTCATCATGTCTAATAATGCCTGGGTTGGGTGCTCATGGGCTCCGTCGCCGGCATTAATTATGGATTGTTTGACCATCCTGGCCAGCATATGGGGAGCACCTGCCGCGCTATGCCTGATAACTATGGCATCCGGATTCATGGCCTCTAAGTTCCGGGCAGTATCGATGAGGGTCTCGCCCTTTACGACACTGCTTGTCGTTGCAGAAATATTGATGGTATCGGCACTGAGTCTTTTTCCTGCGATTTCAAAGGAGGTTCTGGTCCTCGTACTGGCTTCAAAAAAAAGGTTTACCACCGTCTTGCCCCTCAGGGTTGGGACCTTCTTTATTTCCCTTGTAGAGACTTCTATAAAGGATTCAGCTGTATCGAGAATTAGATTTATCTCATCAACAGACAGGTCTTTAATGCCGAGGATATCTTTTTTCGTTAACTTCATAAGGGAACCTCAAACAAGTGATTGCCTCTGTTCGTCTAAGCTGTTAAGTATGCTCTGTTGATTGGTTATCGTCCTGAATAACAACTTCGTCCACCCCGTTCTTCTCCATGAGCTTCACGACCACTGATTCCCATAACGACGACGGCAGATTCTTGCCTACGAAATCCGCCCGGATCGGAAGCTCGCGGTGTCCTCTGTCAATGAGCACCGCAAGCTGGATGAGCTTGGGTCTGCCGAAGTCAATAAGGGCATCCATGGCTGCCCTTATCGTTCTGCCTGTGAAGAGGACATCATCAACTAAAACGACTTTCTTATTATCTAGGGAAAAGGGTATGTCTGTTTTGCCAAACAGTGGTTTCTTGTTAGTCAGGCGCAGGTCATCGCGGTAAAGTGTAATGTCCAGAATGCCTATAGGTAAATCAACGCCTTCAATCTTGGTCAACTTTTTTTTCAGCCTCTCTGCAAGGAAAACGCCGCCTGTCCTGATACCTACCAGACATAATTCGTCAGTACCTTTGTTTTTCTCCAGAATTTCATAGGCTATTCTGGTGAGAGACCTGTCTATACCATCTGCATCCATGACCACCTTTTTCTGTTCCATCGCTGTGTTTCACCTCGGAAAATAACTACAAAAAAAGCCTTCCCATTATGATGAGAAGGCTGACGGGAAAGCTAATGAATGTTTTTGGTTCATATCCTTTTTCAATCTCTCTGGATTAAATTAAAAGGCTGCCTCAGTGTGCAATATCTCAGTTAGGATTATTGTCTCGCCGGGCAATCGGCTATTCCATATCATATCGATGGAAAGAAGAAAAGCTTTTTTATGCTTTCAATAATGTCTTGGACCTTCGGCTGCGGTATTCATATTACTGCATTGAGTTAAAATGAGCTATTCTGTTTGTCGGTGTGAAACTGAGAGAGGGCTTGGACCCCGCAGCCTGATGTATAGTAACCGACCAAATGTCTAACAGTACCATACTTGAGGACAGAAGTTTCTCCGCAGGTTACTACGGAGAGCTTCAATGGGGGAAACACCGTATCGGAACTTGCCGGTCATCGCTCCTGTTTCAATAGTCATGACCGGTTCAAACTATGAAATTAAATTACACAAGCTGAAACGTTTTTTTAGATGCAGCGCTAATGGGGCAATTGTGCGAATCTCTTCCACCTGATTCTGCTCAAGACACTCGAGAATCTGCTCCACAGAGAACTCTCGTTTTCATCATAAGGCGCAATTGACCAATATATTATAAAGGCCTTCCCCATGACATCCTTGATGTCGACTAAACCCCAGAATCTGCTGTCATAACTCTGGTCTCTGTTATCACCCATCACAAAAATGGATTCAGGGCGAATCGTGATAGGTCCAAAGTTGTCGCGAGGCTGTATTGAGCCGGGAATAATGAAATCATCAGTGTAAATCCCATAGGTATCGCTGTACGGCAGGCCGTTTAAATAAATCTTCTTATTTCTAATTTCTATGGCATCACCGCTGACCCCTATGACTCGCTTGATAAAATCCTTGGATCGGTCTTCAGGGTATATAAATACCACTATATCTCCCCGTTTTGGTTCGCTGATGGGAATGAGCGTATTTCTGATAAAAGGTATCTTTATGCCGTAGATGAATTTACTTACCAGTATATGATCTCCGATTTCAAATGTCGGCTTCATGGAACCCGAAGGGATCTTAAAGGCCTGAATGACGAAAGTCCTTATAAAAAGAGCTATAAGGATAGCAATGACAATCGCTTCGGCGTATTCCTGTAATTTCGATTTCTTTTTGGTCATGATTCAACCTTTCCGCGACTTCGTAAAAAGTTTCCTTGTCCGCATAGGTGCAGGCGGAGAAGCAGCAGTTACCGTACGAGACATTATCCGATAGATCTCGGGATTTTTGTGAAGAACTCCCACTCTTCATGAATATATATTTGACATCGTGATGACTATCATTACAAGAGCACAAAATCCTTTTATGAGAGTCCCGGCAACTCTTCCGAGGATAGCACCGTAGCCTGTCCTCAACGCAGGTTTTAACTTGGATTGCTGGACGAGCTCAATCGCCAGTACGCCGGCAAATCCGCCGAGAAAAATTCCTGCAACCGTACCTAAGCCGAAAAAGAAAGGGGTCATTGCCACGGCCCCAATAAAGCCGCTGATTAAGGATATCCAGATTGCTCTCCCGGAAAATCCAAATCTTGCCGCCCCTGCCACACCTAATGAAAAATCGATAGCCTCTGCTAGTAAAGAGATGACCAGCAGGATGAGGACAATCTTGATACTTATTCTTTCAAAACCGGTTATGAGAGCATAAAGTATGACATCAAGAAGTATTACGGCTGTTCCGGGAAGACCGAACACTATGGAAAAAATTCCTATAAACAGTACGAGGATAAAGACGGTCAATCCTGCAATCTCAAGAGGAGTCACTACTTATTTTCTCTTTTTTAGCGTCGAAGGTCTAAATCTCTCCCATGCAAGAACTACAGGAGCTGCGATAAAGACAGATGAGTATGTGCCGAAGATAACACCAACAAGAAGGGCAAAGGCAAAATCGTGGATCACGGCCCCACCAAAGACAAATAGAACAGCAACAACAAGGACTACTGTAAATGAAGTCAGAATGGTCCGGCTCAGCGTCTGATTTATGCTCTCGTTCATAACTGTAGGGAGATCTTTCCTCGTATTCTTTCTCACATTTTCTCTGACCCGGTCAAAAACCACAATTGTGTCGTGAATGGAGTAACCGATAATGGTTAAGAGAGCCGCAACAACGGTGAGAGTAAATTCTATGGCAAAGATTGAGAAAATTCCTACTACTATAATAACATCATGAATTACGCCTACAATGCCGCCGACGGCGTGACGGAATTCGAAGCGGATGGCTATATAAATGAGCATACCGATCCAGGAAAAAATAACGGCCAGGATCGCCTTTTGTGTTAAATCCTTTCCAACCTTGGGGCCCACCACCTCGACCCTCTGCACCTGAAAAGCGTCTTTGCCGTAGGCGGCATTCAATGATTCCTCGATCTTAGCGGAAAGACCCTTGATCTCCGAAGAGGACTTTGCCGTTCTTATGATGACCTCATCGGTACCAAACGGTTGGATAACGCTGTCATCGATGCCGATCTGAATCAGAACCTTTCTAATGTCGTCGGCTGATACCGCTTTGTGAAATTTGATCTGGACGAGAGTTCCACCGGCAAAATCGATGCCGTAGTTTAATCCCCTCCATGCGATAGAAATTATGCAGATAATGGTTAGTACTACCGAGAAGATAACGGCGTATTTTAACCTACCGACAAAATTGACATTAATTCCCGGTTTTACAAGTTCCATCTATGTCTCCTGTGGATAAAAAGTTATCTCAAACTCCAAAGCATATTCTCATATGATAGTTTCAAACACTGACGGATTCAATTTTCCTGTACCATATGAAGTAGTCAAAAATAATTCTTGTCACAAAAACGGCAGTGAAAAGGCTCGATATTATGCCTATGCTTAGGGTGACGGCGAAACCTTTAACGGGTCCTGTACCGAAGCCAAAGAGGAACAGAGAAGCGATCAGGGCATTAACATTGGTGTCAAAAATAGTCATGAAGGCCTTGGCATATCCCGTTTCGATGGATGCTCTCGGTGTCTTACCTGCACGAAGCTCTTCACGAATTCTTTCAAATATAAGAACGTTGGCATCTACTGACATACCTATAATCAAGACGATGCCCGCTATGCCGGGAAGGGTCAAGGTTGCCTTGAATGCTGCCAAGGCACCAAGAATGATGGATATGTTCATGATGAGGGCAACGTTCGCGACAATTCCCGAAAGCCTGTAATAAACTATCATGAACAGGCCTACCATAATGCCTCCTAGAATGGCAGACCATATCCCTTTGTCGATGGAATCCTGCCCTAATGAAGGTCCCACAGTCCTTTCCTCTAGGATATTTACCGGTGCAGGGAGAGCCCCCGCCCGGAGGACTATTGCCAGGTCTTTGGCTTCATCCATGGTAAACGATCCGGTGATCTGAGCCTCTCCACCTGAAATTCTTTCCTGAATCACCGGGGCTGAGTAAACAGAGCCATCAAGAATAATCGCGAGGCGCTTTTTTACATTTTCTCCAGTTATCCTGTCGAAGACCTTCGCGCCCTGGGCATTGAACTTTATGGCCACATATGGTTCACCAAACCTGTCGCTGATTTTTACCTGTGCACTTTCGAGATCACCACCAGTGAGGAGAGTTCTACTCTTGAGCATGATGGGAATGTTTATTCTCCGTCCTGATTGTCTATCCAGTCGGTTTTCATAGGCAATCTCATCGCCCTGGGGCACAATTCCTTTCAGCGCGTTATCTATACTGTGTTCTTCATCAACAAGCTTGAATTCTAAGAGGGCCGTCTTTCCAATGAGATTCTTGGCACGTTCTGTATCCTTAATGCCGGGAAGCTGTATGACTATGCGGTCATTTCGCTCGGGAATGATTTCTGGTTCCGTGATACCAAACTGATCGACCCTGTTCCGGATGGTCTCCAGACTCTGTTCAATGACCATTTTCTTGATCTCTTCAGCCCGTTTGTTCTTGATCTTGAGAGCGATGACTTCTCTGCCACCTCGAATTTCTGATGAGACTGTTTCGAAATCCGGATAATTATCTTTGATGACTTTTTCAAATGCACCTTTCGATGCACTGTCGGGCAGTTCAAAGGATATGGCGCCTGTCTTCTTTGCGCCTTCAAGATACATGAAGCGGACTTTATTGTTCATGAGGGTCTCTTTCACTTCATTGAACATACGGTCAGTGGTATTTTCCAACGCTTTCTCTGTGTCAACCTCCAGCACAAGATGGGTTCCTCCCTGAAGATCCAGACCCAGGTGGATCTTTTCCATGGGCAAGTATTTTTTCCATATGTCCGGAAGGTCCGGTGTCAGGGAAGGTGTAAGATAAAATAATCCCAAAAGGCAAACAGCCAGTGCCATGGCAGCCCTTATTTTAATACCTTTGAGCATGCTTTACCCCTTTCAACATATTTGACGACTTTGTAAATGCGTAAGACTGAGTTGCTCTATTGCACGCCACCGTGATTTGTATCCAGAGAAGCCTCGGTCTCTTGACTCTGGACTTCCCTGCGACCCCACCTATATGCGACGTGAAAGCGGAATATGCCATGATATCATTCTTTCTGGAAAGTACTGTATTGCAGACAAATCTTCAACTCCGAGTCTCGTGACCTACTTCTTTTGCAAGACTATCCGTTGGTCTAGTCTCGGAATTTCACAAGATCAGTATCATCCTTATGTGGCTTTTTGAGTTACGGTGCCTATATATTCTCGTGAGACCTTTATCCTCACTTTTTCAGCAACTTCAAGGGTAACAATAGTATCTGTTAAAGCTGTCACTTTTCCGTGAATCCCTCCCGCAGTTACGACCATATCTCCATGGGTGAGGTCTTCGCGCATTTTCTTGATTTCTTTCTGCTTCTGTTGTTGAGGTCTTATCATGAGAAAGTAAAAAATGGCGAAAACAACAGCCATCATTATGATGAAACTAATATCACCGCCTCCTCCAACACCGCCTCCTCCACCTGAACCACCCATAGCGTAAGCAATATCTGTCAATTTCAAGTCCTCCTCTTTGAAGTTTAGCTGTCAGCCATCAGATCAAAAAAATATTCTAATTAAATCTATTGGCTGATAGCTGTATTCATATCGTTTAAGAAAGAATTTTTAAATTCTCGGTATTTACCGTCTCTTATCGCTGCCCTTATGCGCTCCATAAGGTGCATGAAGTGCCTGACATTATGAATAGTATTCAAAACCATGGCCAAAATCTCTTTGGCCATATACAGATGTCTCAAGTATCCCCGTGAGTAATTTCTGCAAGTATAACAGTCGCATGTGTCGTCCAAAGGCGAATCGTCATCTCGGTGTCGGGCGTGCTTTATAACAACCTTTTCATGATTTGTAAATAATAATCCGTGTCTGGCGCAACGGGTAGGTATTACACAGTCGAACATGTCAATACCATAATCCACGCATGTTACAATATCCTCAGGCATTCCCACACCCATGAGATATCTCGGCTTGTCATCGGGAAGGAGGGTGGTGGTCAATGAGGTGATGCTCAGCATGTCTTCTTTAGGCTCCCCTACGCTCAACCCGCCTAAGGCGTAGCCATCAAAGCCGATATTTTGCGAGATATCTTCCACAGCCCGCCGCCTCAAGTCTGGATAGATCCCTCCTTGGATGATTCCGAATAGGGCCTGCTCGTGATTTTTCTTAGTGGTCTTGGATCTCCTCGCCCAATTGAGGGTCAGAGCCAGGGATTTTTCTGCCTCTTTGAAGCTGGCCGGATAGGCTGTACATTCATCGAGGCACATCATGATATCCGAACCGAGAGCCTCCTGAATCTCAATCGCAAGTTCAGGACTTATGAAATGCCTTGAGCCATCAACGTGGGACTTAAAGATTACTCCGTCATCATTTATTTTCCTGAGGGCGCTCAGGCTATACACTTGGAAACCGCCGCTATCAGTCAGAATAGGAGCGCCCCAGTTCATGAATTTATGGAGACCTCCCAGCTTCTTGATGATTTCGTGCCCTGGCCTCAGATAGAGGTGGTAAGTGTTTGCGAGGATCATTTCCGTGCCAAGGTCCCGAACAGTCTCGGGAATGAGAGATTTTACAGTGCCTTGAGTGGCTACCGGCATGAAAACGGGAGTATTGACCTCGCCGTGGGTTGTATAGATACTGCCAAGGCGAGCCCCTGATGCTGGGTCTTTTTTTAGCAAATTAAATTGATACATTATACATATATATGGCGAACTCTAGGCATATATACTAACACAAAAATGCAGTCTCTGGTGAAGAAGAGATTAGATTAACGAGGCATATTCCAAGGATTTCCCCCTGTGGCCTATGTGGCACCCTGACGTCAAGATAGTTTTTCAACTCAGGGAATGCCAGGCTCAGCAATAATTTCGTGTTTCTAACCTATAATATCAGCATGCAATCTCCATAACTGTAAAAGCGGAATCTATTCCTTATGGCCTCTTTGTAGGCCCTTTCTGTAAGGTGTTTACCGGCAAATGCACAAACGAGTAAATAAAGGGATGACCTGGGAAGATGAAAATTAGTTATCAGTGAATCAACCCGCTTAAAACGGTACCCGGGATAGATAAAGAGTCTGGTATGTGCGGAGGAGGGTTTAATCTTTCCCTCGTCGTCGGCAGCGGATTCAATAACCCTTGTAGATGTCGTTCCTACGGCAATGACCTTTTCGGCGCTATTTATCACCTCTGCAGCTTCAGCCGTTATTTCAAAAAACTCCTCTTGCATTAAGTGGTCTTCGACGTCATCTGTTTCAATGGGGAGAAATGTACCATAACCTACGTGCAATGTAACGGGCACAAGGTGTACACCATTCTTCCTAAGGGTGTCGAGAATATTCTGAGAAAAATGCAAACCTGCCGTCGGTGCCGCGACCGAGCCGGGGAACCTGGCATAGATTGTCTGATACCTGTCAATATCCGCTAGAGATTCGAGAGAGTTCGCGTGTCGTTTGATATAGGGGGGGAGGGGTGTTTTTCCATATTTTTCTAGAAATTTATCGAATCCCAAGCCTGTTAAGAATGTGACGATCCATTTCTTCTCCGACACGCGGTCAATAACTTGTGCTTCACATTCCTCATTAAATACTATTGTATTTCCCACACGAACTCTTTTCGCGGGCCTTAATAGGACCTCCCATGTTTCTAATCGTTTCGAATCTTCGGACCTTCTGGACAGAAGGAGTATCTCAATCATGCCTCCAGTTGTCTTCTTGCCAATTAGCCTTGCGGGAATCACCTTTGTATCGTTAATGACCAGAACGTTGTCCTTTTTCGCGAATTCCAGGAGGTCGTGAAAAATTCTGCATGCAACATCGCCTGTCTTTCTCTGGACAACCATCATCCGGGATTTGTCTCTTAGATCACATGGGAATTGTGCTATAAGTTCTTCGGGAAGATGGTAGCCGAAATCCTCTAATTTCATCAATCAAGTTCTTCCGAAATATATGAGAATCAAACCCGTTATAATTGCGGATAGTCCTAAAACCCTGAGGACAGAGTCGGGCATTTGTTGTAGTTTCATAATATAAGACTTAACCTTGTCCGGGAAGGCGAAATATGGGATGCCTTCTATAATGAAAACCATTCCCAAGACACATAAGAAATATTCCATTTCGCGATTATTCCTTCAACTTCGATTCATTCCACAGAGAATCCATCTCTTTGAGTGATGCGCTGCCAGGGTCCTTGCCCTGTTCTGCCAGCTTTTGTTGAATGTAGGAGAATCTGTTGATAAATTTCGTAATGGATAACGTGAGCGATTCCTCGGCATCTACATTCACAAATCTTGATAGATTAACTAGGGAAAACAAAAGATCACCAATTTCTTCCTTGATGCAGTTTCTGTCATTGGCTGCGAGGGAAGACTTGAACTCATTGAGCTCCTCTTCAATCTTGTCCAGGACTTCTTCCGTTTTTCCCCAATCAAAGCCGACTTTGGAGACGTTCTCTGTCACTTTTTGCGCCCTCTTGAGGGCCGGCATGGAGCGCGGAATATTATCAAAAAGTCCGCGACCATTATCTTTTCTATTTTCTATATTTTTCTTGATGTGTTCCCAATTATTTTTTATTTCATCTATATCTTTTACTTCTGTATTGCCAAAGACATGCGGGTGCCTTCTTATCATCTTTTCAGCCACGTCTTTCATAATATCGGGGATCATAAATTCACCATCTTCTTCTGAAAGGTTGGCCAAAAAGAAGACCTGAAATAGAAGATCCCCCATTTCTTCTTTTATAGCGTGCGACGAACCGCTACCTATGGCATCAATGAGTTCGTAGGTCTCCTCCAATATATATTTTGCCATATCCTCTTTTCTCTGTTTTCTATCCCACAGACACCCGTCTTTCGATCGCAACCTTCTAATAATATCGAGAAGCCTCTTAAGCCCTGTTTCACCTTGGCAAGATGTTTCCTTCATTTTCCTCACTTCGTATATTCAACTTATGTTTATTATTAACATATCTACGATGTTGTGGCAATCGGAGAAATCCTTTTTGAGAATGCCGAAAGAGAGCATTGCCGAAAAGTTTCTGCTGCAAGAGAAAATCCATATTGAATGGTCAAGAAAGAATATCTTTTTTCCAAAATGCTAGCTACTGGAAATGTGTCTCATCTTCTCATTTTGTTGTTGCAAGTTCCTCTATTAATCTGTATAAAATTTGTAGGAGAGAAGCATAATTTGCGGCTATTACGAAAGCAGATAACTCCGGCCACGTTATAGTCTGGCTGGAATTAATGGATGTTCAGGATAAGGAGGTTTGCATATGTCAAACAGGGTCGATGATTTCATTAAAGGATTGCTTATTGGAGGCTTGATTGGCGCAGCGATTGGCATTCTCTATGCCCCTAAGAGTGGTAAAGAGACACGAGAGGACCTCAGCAGGAAGGCTGAGGAATTGATAGAGAAGGCCAAAGAGGAATACGAACTGGCGCTGGAAAAAAGCAAGAAGGCTTACGAGGCTGCCGTTTTGCGTCTGAAGCAACTGGAATCTTCTGCGAAGGAAAAGGTTGGAGAGATGGAAGTAAAAGTTGAAGAGCTGGCTGATCGGGGAAAAGAGACGATTTTAGAGACCAAGGGCCGCTTGAAGAAAGCGATAGATGCAGGAGTTGAAGCCTTCAAGGAAGAAAAAGAGAAAGCATAATAGAGAGCACGTTAGAATAAGAAGCGGGGTACATAAATGTTTCTCGAAATCAGTGTCGTAATTTTGAGCCTAGTATTTCTTCTCATTGCGGTATTTTCCGTTCCTTTTCTGTTGCAGATTTGGCGAACCGCAAAGAGTATGGCCGCGACCCTGCATATGCTTAATGAAAGCTTGCCCGGCATCCTCAAGAACTTGGAAGAAATTACCACGAACATCAACAAAGCAACGCATACAGTAAACGAACAGATTGAGGGATTGACTCTCGTTGCCAAACGCATTCAGGGGTTGCTGGGCATTGTATCGGACATTGAAAATATCTTGCATGTTGGCGCTCGTCTTCCTGTTTTCAAAATAGTCAGAAATGCCTTCGCAGTTCTGACAGGAGTAAAAGTATTTCTGAAGGTATTCCTATCTTCACGTAGATGCGAATAGCCGTCGTATCAAAATAGATTATTCATATTCTGCTCGGAATCGTGGAGGTATGTATTATGCCCCGTGTTACCTATGGAAAAAAAGGGGGGCGTGTCCGTACGATAACCGTTAAAGATAAACCACAAGATGTAAGGTCTGTCGAAGACGTAGTCCGTGATCTGAAAAAAGAACAGCAGAAGCTGCCAGGCGAAGATTACCGAGAAAAATCATTGGCTTTTCATGGTCTTATATGCGCTCGATGCGGAAGGGAGTTTGATGAGTCAACGCGGCATCTTCTCACAGTTCATCACAAGGATGGCAATCATAACAACAACCCGCTTGATGGCAGCAACTGGGAAAATCTCTGCGTATATTGTCATGAGGATGTTCATAGCCGGGGAATTCTCGGAGAATATCTGGCAGGGGCATCCAGCGAATCAGACAGCAGTGTTGCTTATAAGGATTTCACCGTGAAAGACACCTCTGCAGTGAAGCTGGGGTCTCTGGGCGATAAATTGAAGAAGGCCATGGAGAGAAAGGTAAATCGTTAGAGCCTGTCATTTAAATATCCTGAGGTTATTTTTCTGGGTGACAATTTTATCTCCCACTGAAGTTCCGCAGAACACACACATATAATCATACTTGTCGCCGTTGGAAAGAACCAATAGAAGTCTCTTTCTTACCGGGACGGCCCTCTTGCAATTAGGGCAGAGAAGCTCTGTAGCATCAAAGTCCTTATAAGTTTCCCGCCTCATCCTGTTCAATCATCCTTTTCAGGTATGTATTTTGCGTTTTCTAGCCAGACAGTAGCTTCGCTGTCGCTCGGCGCCCGATAATCTCCCCTAGGAGACAGAGACCCTCCGGATCCTACTTTTGGGCCATTAGGTATACACGAGCGTTTATACTGGCTCAATTTGAAGAAGCGATGCAGATATATCGTAAGCCACTTTTTTATTTCGCCGATTGTGTATTGGTTCATCTTATTTTTCGGTACATCAGGCCACTGACCCCTGGTCTTGTCTCTCCAGGTACAGTAAGCCACGAATGCAACCTTGGTGGGAAGATAACCAAATCTGGTAATAAAGAAATTGTTAAAGTCCTGCAAATCGTAGGGACCTATCACAGATTCAGTCTTCTGCGCCGGCCCATCGCCATCTATTCCCGGAATTAATTCAGGGCTTATTTCCGTCTCAAGAATGTCGAGCAAGATTTCCGAAGTTTTCTTCGTAAACAACGAAGAATGTGCAACCCAACGTATCAGATGCTGAATAAAGGTCTTCGGTACACTGGCATTAACGCTGTAATGGGACATGTGATCACCCACGCCATAAGTACACCAGCCTAACGCCAGCTCACTTAGATCTCCTGTGCCAACAACGAGGGCCTTCTTCATATTGGCTATGCGAAACAGATGGGAGGTGCGTTCCCCGGCCTGAATATTTTCGAAAGTAATGTCGTACAGTTTTTCTCCTTGTGCAAATGGGTGACCGACATCTTTTAGCATTTGCATGCAACTCGGTTTTATATCAATCTCATTGGCCTCTACATCGATGGCCTTCATCAGCCTCAGCGCATTCGTGTATGTTTTTTCTGAAGTCGCAAATCCAGGCATGGTGTAGGCTTTAACGTTGGACCTAGGCAGACCCAAGAGATCCATAGTCCTTGCTGCGACAATCAGGGCATGGGTTGAGTCAAGACCGCCAGAAATGCCGATCACCACGTTCTCGATCCCTGATGATTTTAAACGTTGGGCAAGCCCATGCACCTGTATGTTATATGCCTCATAACATCGCTGATCGCGCTTTCCGGGATCAGCGGGTATATATGGGAATCTTGGATATTCCCTATCGAGCAGTATTCGTTTTTCAACCGGCACGATGGAGAATGATACTTTCCGGAATCTTTCCAGCCGTTCTCTATGGGTGCAGGCGTTTTGTCCGAAGCTGTTCATGCGCATCCTGTCCTGGGTCAACCTGTCAAGATCAACATCTCCGAAAATCAATTGGGACTTCCATAAAAAACGGTCCGATTCTGCCAGTAGATTGCCGTTTTCATAGATCATAGCATGCCCATCCCACGCAAGATCAGTGGTGGATTCTCCGGAACCCGCAGCTGCATAGAGATATGCAGATATGCAACGTGCAGACTGGTTTGATGCCAGAGATTGGCGGTAATCGGATTTTCCCACGGTTATGTTGGATGCGGAGAGGTTACCTATAAGAGTTGCCCCGGCCATGGCGGCATAGCTGGAAGGAGGAATGGGTACCCAGACATCTTCACAGATTTCAATATATAAACTGAAATTACTTATATTTTTTACATTGAACAGGATATCAGCTCCGAAGGGAACGTTTTCCTGTCCACAAATGTCGAGCAACTTAGACTGGGCATCTTCAGCCGGACTGAATTGGCGGCCCTCGTAAAATTCGCGATAGTTGGGTAGATAAGATTTTACTGCAACGCCAAGTATCCGGCCCCGATAAAGGACGATGCCGCAGTTAAAGAGACGGAAATCAACCCGCAGGGGGGCTCCAATAACCAAGATTATATTCAGATCTCTTGTAGCTTGGAGAATCTCTTTGAGTCCCTCCATTACGCTTATGAGAAGTGCATCCTGATGAAAGAGATCCTCGTTTGAATAGGCTGAAATGCCGAGTTCAGGGAAGAGAGCAAGAATAGCACTATTAACTGATGCTTGCTTGGCCAGCTTGATTGTGCTGGCTACGTTGTATGGTACATCAGCTACCTTTACCTCCGGTACGCAGACTGCAACTCTGATAAATCCATGATTGTATAAATTAAAAAACTGGCGTTCTTTACTCGATTCCATGTAAAGCGACTTTCCTTTTACTGGCTATCTACAAAGCTATCTACAAACTGGATATTTCCGGAAACATATTTGAAATCGATATAATGTTTATGCCTCATAGATTCTGTAAATGATTAGAGAGGTTTTGTCAAAGAAAAATGACAGATTATGCTGCCTCCGCACCATCAGATAGTCTTTTCTACATATGCGTAAGCACTGTGATTGTGGATACTTTCGAAATTTTCAGCTCCCACGCTGTACCACGTGAAATTATCATTTTTGTT
>Ga0209048_10002154_pt1 | contig 19737 bp, 15 predicted proteins | sample FrelakmetCRP12CR_FD_187146 | JGI IMG/M metagenome (GOLD analysis project Ga0209048, IMG submission 187146) | Freshwater lake sediment microbial communities from the University of Notre Dame, USA, for methane emissions studies - CRP12 CR (SPAdes)... | ecosystem: Environmental > Aquatic >... | reverse complement strand
GGTTCGTTATTAACGCCTGACTGATGCTGATCAGGCCAGTGATCGGCACGAAATCCTTCACCGGATCGTACGGAAGATTTCTGTAGAGCCATGGGTTGATGACAAACGTCGCCTCGGGGCTGATGAGCATCGTGTAGCCGTCTGGCGCCGAGTTTGCGACAAACATCGCACCGATTTGATTCGAAGCGCCGGGCTTGTTTTCGATGACGACCTGCTGGCCCCAAATCTTGCCCAGTCGCTGTCCGAGCGTCCTCGCAAGAATATCGGTCACGCCGCCCGGCGCTGCCGTTACCACCAGCGTGACCGTCTTGTTGGGATAGCTCTCGCCATGAGCGATAGCAGATGCCACGCTCAGCCAAAGGGCCGCCGCCAGCGAATATTGCCATTTCTTCATTGCACCCCACCTGCGTTGCTCCGACAAAAGCGCGGCGCACGCGAGGCAAGGGACCAGGCGGCCGCCGAACCGCCTAGAAGCGTGATTAACTCGCGTCGCCTCATGAGACCCCCCATTCCCAGAACATGGGCATCGTATCCGCTTAATCTGGGCCCTTGGAAGGGGCTGGAAACGACTCCGATCACACCCCAGTTGGGGCGCGGCCAATGTCGCTGATGGTCAAAAGCGGAAATCGCCCAACGTCCGCGTAATGTCTGCTTTATCCGAAAGCGGACATTCGTCGGCGCGATTGGGATGTCCGCTAAGGGCCAGAAGGGGAAGTATCTGGCTCTACTCAATCACCTCGTCGGCGGTGACGAGGTGCCCAGCCGCGCAGTGGGCTGGTCATCGACGGGGATCTAACGGTCGGTGAGCTTGTGGCTTCGTCAATGAAAGCTCGACGAGCCCAATGGGCAGCTTGAGTATGACCGACAACGCGCCGGTCGAACCACTATTTGTCACTCACAAATCATATCGATCCACATCTCTAGGTTCCAACCAATTCGGAAAACGCTTACCATTCACAATAGTGTGGTAGTTATATGAAGAATCCTGGATCATTTTGGGAAGGACGATCAATGCTCAATATTGCACACCGGCTCATTGCCGCTGCTGCGCTCAACCTGCTAGGTGTCATTGTCGCGGCCGACGTGCCCGCTCGCGCGCAATCGCTCGACGAGCTCTACGCCAAGGCCAAGGCCGAAGGTGCCTTCGTGCTCTATGTCGGCGGGCCGAGCGCCCCTTGGGAGGCGTCGGCCCGCATCTTCGAGCAGCGCTATCCGGGCATCAAGGTGTCGATTACCGGCGGCTTCAGCAACGTGCTCGACAAACGGATCGACCAGCAGCTCAAGGACAATAAGCTTGAGGTCGACACTGCAATCTTCCAGACCTTGCAGGATTTTGTCCGCTGGAAGGCGGAAGGCCAGCTGCTGAACTTTAAGCCGGCCGGCTTTGATGCCATCGAACCGAGCTTCAAGGACAAAGACGGCGCGTTCTACGGCACGATGGTGATTGCTATGCCGTACATGTACAATACGCAGATGGTGAGCGCGACCGACGTGCCAAATTCCGCGCTCGATTTCCTCAAGCCCCAGTTCCGCGGCAAGATGGTTACGCCGTATCCGGCGGATGACGACGCGACGCTCTGGCTGTTCCACAAGATTGTGCTGAAGTACGGCTGGGACTACATGGACAAGTACATGGCCAACAAGCCGAACTTCATTCAGGGCCACCTCAGCCAGCAGCGCAGCATTTCATCCGGACAGAACTGGATCACCTTCGACTCGATCTTCAATATCACCGAGCCGGAAAAGAAGGCCGGCAAGCCGGTGGAGTCACATTTCTCGACGGTCGACGCGACCCCGATCTGGCCACTCACCGGCGCAATCTTCAAGAGCGCGCCGCATCCGAACGCGGCAAAGCTATTCCTCACATGGCTGCTGGAGCCAGAGCAGCAGATTAAGACCGGCACTTGGTCCGTCCGTGGTGACGTGCCGCCGCCGATGGGCTTCAAGCCGATCTTCTCGTACCAGGTCGCCAACGACTACATCAGCTTCCTGACCAACGAGTCTCAGCTCGTCGCACTGCGCAAGCGCTTCGAGGGCTACACCGGCCCGGTCGTCAATACCGGAGGAGTCCGGTAGGATCAGCCCGACGCGGCAAATATTCCGTTCTAGCGCGAACATCGCGCAATATTACCCGCAGTAGCTGGGTTCGATGGATCAAAAGGAAAACGCAATGCCTGAGGTATATGTCCATGCGATCGAAGGGCGCACGTTGGATCAGAAGCGCGCATTGGTGAAGGACATCACCGATGCGGTGGTCCGCCATTTCGCCGTGCCTCCGGATGCGGTCATTGTTCAGATCATGGAATCTCCGAAAACTGACAAGGCGAAGGGCGGAGTATTGTTCAGCGACCGCGACGTGCGGAAGCCATAGCTTCTGTCGACACCAGCCATTGCATTTCGCGCTTGATTGAACGACTGCAAAGCCGAGCTTGAGCAGTTCGCCGTGAATGCGCGGCGCGCCCCAAAGCGGATTTTCGACGCTCATTCGCCAGATCAGTGCGCGTAGGTCCGTCTCGATCTGCGATCTCCAACGCAGCGAAAACCGGCTCGATGCCAGCGTATAACGGTCTCAGGTCGGATGATTGTGAGAACACTCAGGATTGTTGGAAACTAGCGATACAGTTGGACAAAAAACCAGCGGTCAATGTCCGTCAGCCGACCCGACCCTGCGCCTTACGCCGTAAAACAATCAACTGATGACGAAGTGCTGCATTTTCAGCTTCAAGTCAGCTCCTCGACTTGAATGGCGAGACTAAGACGGCCAGTACGAAACATAACAGCGCGATCATGGTGCTAACGTTAGGCGTTTCTTTCGGCTAATCAATACGGATGAAGTTCTCGGTACACACAACGCATCGATGATTAGAGAAAGATGTGCCGGTCTCGAACCCGGTTCAGCGGACCGGATTAATAAATTTACACGCGATCCTTAGCAGACTTCATCACCACTATGTGAGAGTTTAGATTTTCGGTACACACATCCTCATCGGGTAGTTACGACCAGAAAATATGAGTTGCGGGCTTGCATTTAACTCTTGACGGATGGCATGACCAATATGTCAGGATTTAGTTTTCGACAGGGCCATCGCGCACTGAAACCATGAATGCAAACAGATTTGTTAGAGAGAGATGCGGCGATGGACTTTAAGCCTCTCAATACTGTTGTTTTCCCCGGCGGCTTCAATCTTCCGCTTTGGGCTGGAATAGAGCGTGGTTACTTTAACAGACAGGGCATTGATGTCAGGCTCTACTTTACGGCCAATTCGGTGCAACAGCTTGGAGGGCTCATCAATGGCGATTGGGAGATCGGTCTGACTGCCCTCGACAATGTCGTCGCATATCAGGAGGGTCAGGGTGAGGCGAAAATCAAACACAAGCCTGATCTGTTCGTGTTTATGGGTGGAGACAATGCCTTTCTGCGGCTTGTCGTGCAGGCCGACATCCGAAGTTATGCCGACCTGCACGGCAAAGTGCTTTCCGTCGACGCACTCACGACCGGCTTCGCATTTGTTTTGCGTAAGATGCTGTCGATAAATGGCCTTGGCGACAACGATGTACAATTCGAACGTGCCGGTGGCGTGATGCAGCGATGGGAGGCACTGAAGGCAGGCAAACATGCAGGCACTTTGTTGCTGACACCTTTCGAACTTATTGCGCAGAAGTTGGGCTTACGATTGCTGCAAAGCGCCTCCGAGGTATTCCCACATTATCAAGGTTTGGTGGGCGCGGCGCGACGGTCCTGGGCGAAGGCCAACCCCGAGGCCCTGGTTGGATTCATTCGGGGTTATGTGGATGCGCTCGCCTGGCTCTACGATCGGTCCAACGTGCAAGCTGCCTGCGCGCTCTTGGCCGAAAAAGTACCCAACATGAGCCCAGAATTGGCGGCGGCGACCTATGCCGTGTTGCTGGCAGACAAGGATGGCTTCGAACCTAAGGCTCGACTCAATATCGATGGCATTAAGACAGTGTTGGCGCTGCGAAGCGAGTACGGTCGCCCGCAGAGGGCGCTAGCCGATCTGCACAAGTACAACGATCTAAGCTACTATGATCACGCTATGGCGATGGGCCTAAGGTCATGACTATGCGTTGAGATAGAACGGGCCGCGCAGCGCCGTGTGAAGGCACTCGGCACCGCTTTCGGTGATGACGAAGAGGTCGCCGGTCTGCACGCTGGCCCTCTGATCCTTGGTTATGAAGTTCGGCTGGATCACTACCATCATGCGTGGCTCTAATGTTATATTGGGCAATGGATCGTTCTCCGCCACGGAAGAACGATGCATAGATGATCGACGCCGGCGTCGATCATCGCCCTCGTCATTAGCACGCGCCGGCGCGCCAGTTCGCCGGCGCTATATCTTGGATAATTCCGATCCACGATGCTGGTGAGACGAGAATTAAGCTGCAGATCTGGCTTCGAGCCGTAGGCCGACATGAACCCTATCTCTTGTTGTCGTAAGGCATCACATTGGTCTGCCCAAACCCGTTGATGAACACGCGCTCGTTCGGCGCGGGCTTGCCCTCGATACGGTCGAGGCACCAGTCCGCCAGCATGGTAAACCAGTTTTCCCCGAGATATGATGAAAGATTATTGCCGCCGATGGCGTGCCGCTCGCCTTCGTAGACGACAAATTTTTTGGCAGGCTTAATCTTCTTGATCAGCTCGTCGGTGAACTCGATTGGCGACAGTTCATCGTCCTCGCCCGCCTGGATCAGCACGGGGCATTTGATCTTGCTGGCATAGGGATGCAGTGTGAATTTCTTTTTGAATGCGTCAAATTTCGTCTCGTCGTCGTGCCCCGACATATACATAAAGCGCATCTTGAACGAGGGTGCCGACATGTCCATGAGCCCGTTCATGCCAGGCTCGTGGCAAACGAAGGTCACCGCCGCGCCCCGCAGCTTGTCGCCGAGGGCCGCCGCAGCCTGAAGTCCAAAATAGGTCCCCATGCTGATGCCCCACAGTACAATGCGGTCCTTGTCGATGTGCGGGTGCTTGGCAAGCCAATTGTAGACGGCCGCCGCGGCATCCATATGGTTCTTTTCAGTGACAAAAATTTCTCGGATTGTGCACTCACCTTGGCCTGGCCCGTCATAGATGAAGTTGGCCATACCGCGCTCCATGAACTTGTCGCCGTACATGGAGCACATGATTTCCTTGGAGCCGTCCATACCGTCGATGCCGATAACACATGGAAATTTCTCCCCCGGCTTGGGTTCGCGTGGCAGATGGAGATAACCCGGCAGCGATTTTCCCTTGCCACCGAAGGGAACTTCCACGCGCTCAATCGGTCGATTCATGAGTGCCGCGAACTTGTCGTAGCAGACGACCATGCGCGCATTATATTCGATTGACTTGGCATTGTTCTCGAAGATCGGCCAGCGTGCCGCCGAGTAAAGCATCGCCGCGATGAAATAGCTTTCGCGCGCCGATACCTTGCGGCCCTGCTTGTCGAAATTCTCGGCCTTGACCTCGCGGCGACGCGCCGCCGCGGCAAATTCACGATGCATATCGGCGAATTTTCGAACCCGCAACCCGACGGTGCGGAAGTCGCCGATCGCGTCGGGGCCGGCCGGGTATAACGTGTAGCCAAGACGCGGCTGGTCCCATTCCATACCGACAGACTGGATGACGGTGTCGAGAAGCCAGCGCTGATCGTGCCAGCGTTTCACCTTCTGCTCCGTCTTTGCGCGCATCATGATCTGGTCTTCCTTTCCGAGCTTCGAGTCTGCTTTGTCAGGCTATCACCAACTGAGAGGGCTAACTCCCTCGACCATCCTATCAAGCAGCCAGGTACGGCAGCGCTTCGTAGAACGGAACCGGTCGGTTGCACTGCCAGGCGACGGGCAGCTCCTGCTGGGGGGTGTTGAACACGCGGTAGTCCTTCGACATCAAACGTTGCTGCCCGTCTCGACGCCGAGGCGCCTTCAGCGACCTTAAGGGACAGAGGCCACGGATCCGCTGCCTCCTTGCTCCCATGAACCTCGCAGGGTCAGCGGCTTTCCATGCGTCTCGATGCGAACGAAGGTAAAGGCGAGGCCCGTCATCAATGCGCATGCCCCGAGAAAGAGGAAAGCCGGCATCACCGCCGCCTCCGTGGCCTGCGGCGTGATCACGTTGGACGAGCCGGCGATCAATGCCAGGCACAACGGGCCCAGTATCTTTCCCACCCCGTTCGCGGCTTGCGAAAGGCCCACCCCGCGAGCGGCAAGACGTACCGGAAACATCTCGGCGGTATACGGCGTGATATTGCCAAATCCGGCATCGAGAAACGCGTATGCCGTTATCAAGAAGACGAGGAACAGGGGTGTCGTGCCGATGAAGTTGGCGTGGCCGACCGCGGCGGCCATGAGGCAAAAGCCGACGACATATCCGACCAGGATGCCGCAAAACCGCCTTCCGTACCGCTGTGCCAGGAACAGGAACGGCACGCGCAGAGCCAGCGCGCACAGGCTCATGACGATGAAGTACTTGGCAGCCTCGCGCGGCGGTATTTTCATCAGCAGCGCCACGATCGTTGGCCCCCACAGCAGGATGCCGTAGATCGCAGTCGTCGCGCCCAACCAGATCACGATGGTGAACCAGAACCTCGTGCGCTCCTGATAAAGCTCGCTCAGCTTGGCTTGCGGAGTAACTTGCGGCAGCGATGCCGGCAAGGCAATGGAATCAGCAGGCAAACTCAGCATCCACGCCAGGTTCGAACGTGCCCTTTCGACGTGGTTGTTGGCGATGAGCCAGCGGATCGACTCCGGCACCCAAAGGATGATCGCAGCCGCGATCACAACGGGAAATATCCCCAACGCGGCCAGACCGCGCCAGCCAATGGCGTTGAGCAGCGTAGCGGACGAAACGGCAGCGATCAGGATGCCGACAGCGATCGGAGCATTCATCGCGCTGCCGATGATCGTTCGATGCCGTGTCGGCGTGAATTCCACGATCAAGGCGCTTTGCGCCGTAGTGGCGGCGCCGAGCCCAAGTCCAACCAGGAAACGCAACGCCGTGAATAGAATCCACGAGCCCTCCGGTATCAGGGCGATGGAGCCGGCGCTCAAGGCATAGAGCAGCGTGCCGACCACGATCAATGGTTTTCGGCCCCAGATGTCGGCAAGTTTTCCGAACACCAGCGCCCCGATGATCGCTCCGACGCCGGCGCTCAAGAGCATCACGGAGGACTGCCCGAAGGTGAGCTTCCATTGCGGGCCGATCACCGCCACCAAGTAGCCGACGATGAAAAAGTCGAAATATTCAAAAATGAACTGTAGGGCCAGTACGGTTATCGTGATCCAGAAGCGGTTTGTTAGCGGTGCGGTATCCAGCGTGGACAGCACGGAATTGTCGGACTGCTCTGACATGATCGCCCCCTATACGTTTCAGTATTCCCACGCGTATTAGCTTTTTTTGTTCAACTCGGATCGTCATCCCAACCAACCTTCATCGCGTGATCCGAGCCGAATATAACGGAATAGTACACTCCCTTCCAGCCACCGGTATCAAATACGGCTGGCATTGGTTTCATCACACGTGCTTCTTGTCGATACAAGTGAAGTCATTCGCGACCACCGGGCGCGCATCTAGATCGCGCAAATGGATGTAGCGGCGTGCTACTCAAAACAGCAGGGGAGAGGCAGCCTTTGAGTGGAGTTCTAGCGTTAAGGGAGGACGTAAAGGGGCGTTTGACATGTGTCTATCCTTCTGTCCTTTCCGAAAAACTAATCCGGCGTAGACTAGCGTCGTGAGGGAGTATCATCGCACGATTTTGATCGATGTTTTCGATATTGCACGCGCTCGGGATGTTGGTCGCCGACATGTTCAAGTCGCGATGCCTGCTTGAAGCCGAGAACCTATTTCTTCGTCACCAGTTCAACGTCGCTTTCCGGCGGGCACCGCGTCGTCTTCGACTGCGCGGCAGCGACTGGGCGCTGCTGGTATGGATGAGGCGGCTCTGGCCGAGCTTGCCTGCTCCGTGCGGCCAAGCGGGTTAAGCCGCAGGCGATCCTTCGGGGGCATCGCGCCGGCTTCCAAGCTTTCTGTTGCTTGAAAACTGGAAATAGCGCAGGACGGCCAACGATCGATCATGGCCGGCGTGATTTCATCCGACGGATGAGCAAGGAAAACCCGTGGCCACGAATTCCGCCGCGGTGGCCGATGAGCCTCATTTCGCCCGCAAGGCCTTGGTCGCCTGATCGTCCACTTGCAGGGTCTTGGGATTTATGACCACCCGGTAGGTCTTCTCGGCGGTGGTGATCGAAACTAGTTCGTTCTCCACATCCTCGCGCACCATTTCCGGGTCGCGCTCGGCGGGATTGCCGACGCCGCCGCCTCCCGACGAATGCTTGACCAGCACATCGCCGGTCTTCACCGGCACGAGCCGGTGCGGTTTGACTCGGATATCCTCGCCATCACGGCGCAGATAGGTGCGAGAGACAGGCGCAGGCTCTCCTCCGAGCGCGCCGAAACCCTGCACGACGTCGCCATCCGAGCTGCCAGTTGCCATCTGGCCATCCGTGCCTTCATTGACGGCTTCCCAATGTACGCCGGGACCGCCGCGCCAGCGGCCCGCGCCGCTGAAGTCCGGCACAAACTCCCATTGGACTGCGCGCCACGGCACCCGTCCTTCCATTTCCTCGACATTGTCTCGATGCGCGGCTCCCATTGCAGTCAACGTACTCACCGCCTGGTAGCCATCGTAACCCCAGACCGCGCCGGCGCTGCCATCGTAGTCGAAGCACGTGCGCACGTATTTTTCCCCGGTGCGGGGGTCCGTGGCGAAGAGGTAGTCGCCGCGATGCTTGCCCCAAGCGGCGACGGCGCGATGGGGAAGCGCCTTCGACAGTGCCTCGACGACGGCTTCCATGATCTGGACACCGACATTGACGGGCGAGGCGCCTACGGTTGCCGGGTACTGGCAGTTCACGACGGAACCGGGCGGCGCGATGATCTTGAGCGGCTCCATCGTCCCCTGATTATGGTAGTCGGCGAGAGCGGGGTCGAAATACAGAATCACGGCGGCGATCGCAATGCCGTAGGTTACAGCATAAACACAATTCACGAACCCTTTGCGCTGGGCGTCGCTATCGGATAGGTCGATCGTCATCTCGTCGCCCTGCACCGTGATGCGCACACGCACCCAGACCGGCTCGTCGAGCGTCGTTCCGTCGTCATCGGTCGCCGCCGCGCCAGTATAGACGCCATCGGGAATCTTGCGGATCTCCTCGCGGACGGCGATTTCCGTTCGCCGCACCATTTCTTCGACCGAGGCGAGTACTGTATCCCTGCCGTACATGTCGAGCAGCGCCAGCATTCGCTTCTCGCACATGGTGGTCGCACCGATCATGGCGTGCAAGTCGACGCGCACGCCGTCCGAAAAGCGCACATTGTTGAGGATGAGATCAACGAGGTCTTTCCTCTCCCGGCCGCGATCAATTACCTTGATCGGAGGAATGATGAGACCTTCGGCGTGGATATCGTAACCGTTGGGAAAATAGCCGCCGGGGAAAGAACCGCCGGTGTCCATCTGATGGCCACGGCAGAGCGTAAAGAACAGCAACTCGCCATTGTAGAAAATCGGCCGGATATACCCCCAGTCGGGCAAATGAGTGTTATGCCCGCCGTGATAAGGGTCGTTGGTGAGAAACACGTCGCCCGGATTGATATTGCCGGCGAAGGTCTTGACCAAATCCTGAACCGCGAACGTCGTGCCGAGGAACTGGTTGGGCAATCCAACCGGAACCGCAATTGTGGTCCCGTCCGCTCCCCAGATGCCAACTGACAGATCTTGCAGTTGGCCGATGAGATAATTTTGCGCCGTACGCTTGACCAGGTGCCGCATCTCCTTGCAGATCGTCTGCATGGAATGCCAAACAGTGGCGACGGTCGTTGCATCGATATTGGATTGGCTCATATCGGCCTCCCGTTAGGCGCGGGTGAGAATGTAGTTCTTATACTTGTCCACCGAGCACACATAAGTCTCAGGGATAACGACAGTCGTTGTCGTCTCTTCGATAATGGCCGGCCCAGGAATGACATTTCCGGCAAGCACCTTCTCACCGTCATAGACCGGGGTATCGATATCATGTCCGTTGAAACGGCACGTGCGACGGCGTTTGAACGCAGCTTTCGGGTCGGCACCGCCTTTCTCGACCTGCGGCAGCGCGAACGGAGCATTCGGCGTGGAGGCCTTTAAACGCAGCGTCAATATCTCCACGGCCTTCCAGGGCATGGCGAACGTATAGAGATCCTCGTGCTTGCGCGCGAACGAGGCCGCAGCAGCATCCACCGATTCGCGCGTGATTTTCCCTCCGGCGAAATCTATCTCCACTTCGTGGAATTGCCCGACATATCTCAAGTCGGCGCTGCGTTTGAACACGACATCGGTGGCAGCGACGCCGTGCGCTTGGAAAGACGCGTGAGCCTCGGCCTCCATCTCTGCATACACACGGTTGAGCGCCGCAACGTCGGCGCTTCCGGCGCGGCTGACGAAGGATCGTGCGTAGTCCTGGCCGATATCCATGGCGAACATGCCGAACGCGCTATAGAGGGCTGCGACGGGGGGTATGACGACCCGACGAACGCCCATGCTTTCAGCGATGAATCCGCCGTGAATGGGTCCGCCACCGCCGCCGGCGATCATAATCGTGTTGCGGATATCGTAGCCGCGTTTGGTCGACACCTCGGCGATCTTGTTGGCCATATTCGCATTGACTGTGCGGAAAATTGCTTCGGCTGCGCCCTTTTCATCCAATCCGAGCCTTTCCATGAGCGGCTTCATCGCGCGTCGCGATGCCTTTTCGTCGAGTTTCATTTCGCCGCCGAGGAAATAGTCGGCCGGGACATAGCCCAGGATCAGATTGGCGTCGGTTACCGTTGCGTCGGTTCCGGTCCCGTAGCAGGCCGGTCCCGGATCGGCGCCGGCGCTCTGCGGCCCGACCCGCAGCAAGCCGAGTGCATCAATTTTGCCCATCGAACCGCCACCAGCGCCGATGCTGGCGATGTCGACCATTTTGATTGCAACCCGTTGATCATTTTCCCAATGTTCTATCGTCGTCGGAATTTCACCCTTATCGATGACGCATACGTCGAAGCTCGTCCCACCCATATCGACCGAAAGTAGATTCTTCTCCCCCAAATGTTGCCCAAGATAGACCGCCCCCGACGGCGCTGCCGCCGGACCCGAATGGAGTAGAAAGACCGGTCGGCGAATGCATTCCGCAATGTTCTGCACTAACCCATTGGCAAGCATCATAAGAAATGTGCCGCCAAATCCGGAATCTTTCAGAACTTTCTCAAGCGACGTCAGATAGTGCGCAACCGCCGGGCCGACATAGGAACCGACGGCTGTGGTGTTGAAACGCTCAAATTCGCGCCAAATCGGCAGTGTTTCATGCGAAGTGCTGACGAAGATGTCCGGCGCAACCTCACGACAAATCTCGGCGGCGCGCCGTTCGTGTTTGGGGTTCGCATAGGAATGCAGGAAACATACAGCGATTGATTTAACCTCTTGCGCCTTGAATTTCTCCACTGCATTCGCTACGTCCTGCTCGTTGAGCGGAGTCATAATGCTGCCGTCGAACAGCGTGCGCTCCTCGACGCCGATCCGACGAGAGCGAGGGATCAGCGGCCGATTGGGTGGAATAAACAGGTTATATAACGACACATCGATGGGCTTGATCCCGCGACGCATCTCGATGCTGTCGCGGAAACCCTTGGTGGTAATCATGCCGGCCTTGGTGCCACGTCCCGTCAAGAGAATGTTGGTGGCAAGCGTCGTCCCGTGCACCAATACTTCGATTTGACCGAGAAACTCACCGATGTCTGCGCTATAATGCCGCGCGGCCTTTTTTAATGCATTCATAAGACCGGTCGAAGGGTCGCTCGGCGTGGTTGACGACTTGAATTTTTGCAATAGACCCGTCTCGTCCATCACCAGGCAGTCCGTAAATGTGCCTCCGACGTCGATGCAAACACGCTTCTTTTTCATCCCCTTTCCTCCATTTGATTAGTGCCGTTTCCGCTCAGGAGGCTCAGTCCGAAATTGGGAACAGGATCGGGACACGCGCGAGCTTGGGCAGAGCCTATTTCTTCGCCGCGCTATAGGGGTAAATGAAGTCTCCAGTCTTGTGCTCCGGCGGCCATACGACCACCCACTTTTTCGGATCGGTCAGTTGGCCGATGTCGTTGCCGGTCAGGTTTTGCCACTGGCTGACAATCGAGCGCGGCTTGACCCACTCGCCGTCCGGTCCGAACGCGATCTCGCCAACGACCGTGGAAAAACTGTGGCTGTGCATGTAGTCGGCGAGCTTGGCGTGATCGAGACTCTTGGTCTCGGTCACCGCGGTAGCCAGTACTTGTCCCGCCGCATAGCCATAGGGAGCGAAATTGAATCCGAACGGATCGATGCCCTGCCCTTTAGCCCGCTCCCGATACTTGTCGAGCACGTCCTTCGTGCCGGAGAAGTACAGGGTGGGCACCGGCATGAAGACTTCGGCATTGTTGAGGTAGCCGTTCATCAGTGGGCCCATCATGATCTTCAACGGCATCGCCAACATGCCGACAAAGGTGCCGCCCATAATGCTCGGAGCAAGGCCTGCCTCGTTGGCGGCACGGACGAAGGCTACGGTGTCCGGTGGATAAGCAGCCGCAAAAACGATATCGGGATTGGTCGCCTTGATGGCGCGAACGATCGGCGCCAAGTCGGTCATGTTGGGCGGATAACGATTATCGTAGACGATCTTGAAGCCGCCTGCCAAGGCGTTCTCGCGGGCGCCGTCGGTCGACGTTTTGCCGAATTCAGCATCGACGCCGACGATAGCGACTGTCTGCGGCTTCGGATTTATTGCCTTGGCCAGTTCGAAGAAACCGCGCGAGAATTCGCGAGCAGGATTCTCGCCGTAAGTGAGCATCGAAAAATAACCCTTGTAGTGAAACTGACTGTTCGCCGCCAGACCAAGCATCCCAATGGTTGTGAGCTTGCGCTGGGCGATTACTGGGATCGCCGCAGCGATCATGTTGGTCGCATAGGGGCCGAGCAGCAGATCGACCTTGTCGACATCGATCAACTTCGTATAGATCGCCGGCACATTCGCGGGCGCCGTCTGATCGTCGTAATAGACGAGCTCAACCGGGCGCCCCAACAATCCGCCCTTGGCATTGACGTCGTCGCGCCAGACTTCCAACGCGACAATCACTTGCTTGCCGGCGGGCCCGCCCCCTCCGGTGAGGCTCATGCTGAAGCCGATCTTGATTGGATCCGCCGCCAAAGCTGGATTTGCCAGGGCGCAGCACAGCCCCAGTGCCAATGTTTGCAGGATGGCAAAACCCAAGCGCGTCAATTTATGCGACGATATGAATCGGTACATATTCTCCTCCCAGGAGACGGTCTTGTTTTGTACGGAAAGCTTTGTGACTTTGCGATTTGAAATGGCATTTCGCTGCCGCCGAATTCAATCCATGCTAACCAGAACGAGACGGTGGTTGATGGAAATCGGTGCATACGAACAGTGCCGCTATGGTGATGGTTACCAGCATCGCACCGAATGACTATAGCTCACTTGCGAGTACCGAAATACGAGTTTTTCCGAAAAATCATCCGGCCTGGATTCTGGTCGCGAGGCATTCGGATCGGTGTTTGCGATCCTGCACGCGCCCGGACTGTTCGCCGCCAATAGGCTAAAGTCGCGATGCCGGCTTCAAGCTGAGAATCTGTTTCTGCGTCATCAGCCCAATATTGCTTTGCGGCAGGCACTGCCTCGTTTTCAACTGTGCGGCAGTGACCGGGCGTTATTGATATTGATCAAGCCGATTTGGCCCAGTCTGCTCGAATTGACCCAGGCGGTGGCACCGCTCTGGCTTCAAAAGCTTTCCGGCGCTGAAAATCTCAAGGCGGACGCGATGACCGGAAGGGACAGCCTACATCTTGATCCCAGCGACCACGTCGAAATCTCGTTCGCACAAGCACCGGGACATGGCGGCGCGCATGCCGCCCTGCGTCCAACGAGCCTGATCTTCATGAACTACTCGAAACAGCGGGCGACGAGCGACTGACGTGATGCAAGATCACTGCGGCAGGTAGCTGGCATCGATCATCTTGCTGGCGTTGACCTCCAACTCCTTAATATCGCCGAGCTCGATCAAGGTCTTGATCGTATTGTCGACGATACTTCGCGGAATTTCCAGCCTATGGGGGAACGGTTTCAGTTCCTTGATGTAATAGTCGTAGGTCTGCGTGGCAAATTCCGGCGACAGCTGGGTATTTGCGGCAAGAATCTTGATGGCCTCATCGCGATTGTTAGCATCATAAAGCCAGTCGACCGCCTCGGAAAGCGCCTTCAGGTAACTGCGCGCTTCGTCGCCATGCGCTTTGAGCCACGACGGCTTCGACAGGATCACCAGGAAGCCGTAGTCCTTGCCGTAGGCACCGATGTCGAGCAGTTTGTGGTAGCCATCAGCTGCTGCGCGGAAGTCGAATGGCTGGCTCATCACTGCAGCCTGAACCTGGTGTGCCACCAACGCGGCATAGCGGTTCGGCGTGGCGCCGTCATAAATCTGATCGATTGCTTTCGGATCCACGCCCTGCGCCGTGACCCATTGATTCCAAACGAAGGTCAGCAGGTCCTTCTGAAACGGGAGAATGATCCGCTTGCCTTTCATATCGGCGGCGCTTTTGATGTTCGCATCGCTCATGATCGAGTACGGATATTTGATAACGAGACCACCAATCATGACCGCATCCGCCCCCTTTGCGATGGCGCGGATGGCTGTATCGAAAGTTGACACTGAAACTCCGAACGAGCCGCCGACCATCTGCTGGACGGTATTGGCCACATTGCCGACGTACGTGATCTGCGGATTGAGGTTCTCTTTCTGATAGAAGCCTTTGGCCTTTGCTACGAAGCTGGGCCAGTCCGGCGCGATCGGCGCCACGTCACCGACGGCCAGCGGCTTGGCATCCTCGGCACGAACCACCTGGTCGGCGAACATCACGGCCAGGCTGATGGCAATCAGCGCACGACAGGCGATCTTCATTTTCATGTGTACCTCCCTTTACTCGGTCAGCAATGCAGTGAGGCAACGGAGCGCGACTCTCGCCGAATGCTTTCCTGAACCTCTTCCTCGATGGCGCGCCAAATTATGTCAGTGTGGCGCACGAATTCCGCCGTCCGCTTGATCGAAAGCTCACGGGGTCGCGGCAAGTCGATGCGGACTTCCTGTTTCAAGCGGCCAGGGCGGACAGTAAAGACGAGCACGCGGTCCGACAAGTAAACCGCCTCGTCGATTTGGTGCGTAACCAACAGAACCGTCTTCCTGGTCTCCTGCCAGATACGCAACAGTTCCGACTGCATGATCTCGCGTGTCTGCGCATCGAGGGCGGCAAACGGTTCATCCATGAGCATGACGTCAGCGCCGGCCGAAAGTGCACGCGCGATATTGACGCGCTGCCGCATTCCGCCTGAAAGCTCGTGCGGATAGTGTTGGTCGAATCCACTGAGCCCGACTAGCTGAAGAAATCGGTGGCCAATGTTGCGCGCATGCGCCATCGCCTGCCCGGCGATTTCCGGCCCCAGTGCCGTGTTATCTGCCACAGTGCGCCAGGGGAATAAGCCGTCACGTTGGAACACGAATGAAAGATTTTTGCCGGGCCTGTCGACGATTTCACCATGGATCGACACGGTCCCGCTGCTCGGCTCGATCAGGCCATCGACAAGGCGCAAGAAAGTGGTCTTGCCGCAACCCGAGGCGCCGACGATGCTGACGAACTCACCCTCATAGATATCTATGTTGAGGTCTCGCAAGACCTCAACCGATGAACCGCCTTTACGAAAGGATTTGCTCAAGTTGCAAGTTGACAGCTTCGCTTTCATCGTCACTCCCCGCTTTCCTGATGACGCCAGGGAGCAAGCTTGAATTCCAGCCACTTGAGGAGTTCCACCGATAGGACGCCGGCAATAGCAAGGATAATTACGCCGACGAAGACGCCAGCGGTGTCGAAGCTCTGCGCCGAATTGAGAATAAGAAATCCGAGGCCCGCACGCGCACCGAATAATTCGGCGACCACCACACCGACCAGTGCGCGCGCGACACCCAGTCGCAATCCGGCAATAATGAATGGAAGTGCCGCTGGCATACGGACCTTTATGTAGATCTGCCCGGCGCTTGCTCCGAATGATTCGGCGACCTCGATAAATACCTTGTCGGTCGTAGTCAGGCCGCTGACCGTATTGATCAAGATCGGAAATACAGCGACCAGAAAGACGATTGCGCTTTTGGAGATGACGCCGATGCCGAGCCATAAGATGAACAACGGCCCCAAAGCGATGATCGGCGTCGCATAGAGCATAGAGACCCACGGATCGACGAGGCCGCGGACAAGCGGAAACTCGGCAAGAACAACCCCCAACAGGATTCCGACGGCGACGGCAAGGACAAATCCGCCGGAAAACTCGATGAAGCTGACGTAGATGTGGTTCTGTAATTCTCCCGTAGACCACAGTTCCACCGCGCGAACGCCAATGGCGGAGAGCGGAGTCAAGAAGAGATTATTCGCGACGAGAACGCGCGCGCAGAATTCCCACAATGCTATCGCAATCGCGAACGACACACACCAGCGTAAAACCAATGGCAAAACGCCCGATCTTGAAATGTGCAATGCGCGTCGTGACAGGGCATTGTGGTTGTCTGTCGCCATGGTCATTTCAAGTCGACCGCTTCAAAGCCTGAAATGTCACCGTGATCGAGTGGCTCGACCTTCAAGGCGTGGTTCAAATTGAATAGTAGTTGAGGAGTGGTGCTGACGCCAGCGTGGGCGGCGGCGCGGACCGGTTGCGCGCTGCTGACCTCGCGGCGAATGTTGGCAGGGAAACCTGCGGCGTCGGAGACTTGTCGCCGGGAAAGGCGTGGGGAGGCCGATTTCGCGAAAAGAACTTCTGGCGCCCGACGGATACCGGCGTTCCGGTCGCAATCGTGGATGGTGCTTCGGGCTGAAAATCGAATCCGCGGAATTGCAGGATCGCGGCTGGGCACAAGGTCAGCCGCGAGATCGGATATGACCGCATGGAAAACCTTGCAAATCCCGACAAGCTGCCGCCGTATGGCTTCAAGGTTGCCTGCACCGGTGAAGATCCGTGCGGCATCCGCTGGTTGGACGCGTTCGGTGGCGATTCTATTCGACTGACTGGCAGTTTTACGGCCGTACGCCAGCATCTCAGTCGTCCCACGGATGCAAAATAATGCGTCCCACCAGATCCTCGCTGCTTTCCAGGAGGCGATGAGCTTCGCCGACCTGCGAGAGCGGCAGGACGGCGTGGATCGGCATTGTGATCCGGCCCTTCTCGAGCAGATCGACGACGATTCGTTGATCGTTGCGCGTTGAGGCGCGCACGCCGTGCACGTTGAGTTCGCGGCTGATCAAATCGATCACCCGAAGCGGAACCTCATTCATTTCACCGGCGACCGGGCAGAACGTGCCGCCGAAACGCAACGCGTCGATGCATAAGCGCATCAACGCCGTTGCGCCGGTATATTCGACTGCGCCATCGACGCCTTCACCGCGGGTGAACTCGCGGATTGCCTGGATTGCATTGGGCGCGCTGGTATCGACCACAAATTCCGCCCCCGCACGTTGAAGGGCTTCCGCCTTCCCGGCGCTGCGCGTTGTTGCGATCGGCGTGCCGCCGGCGAGCCTCACCAACTGAAGCGTGGCGGTGCCCATGCCGCCGGAGGCGCCGGTGATCAGAACATTGTCGTTCATACGCGCATTCAGGCGACCGGCGACGATGTGATGGGCGGTCGAGCACGCCCACATGGCAGCGGCCGCCTGGTCGAAACTCAATGTCGGACTGATCTTGATCCAGTAACTCTGCGGCCGTGCGACATATTGCGCATAGCCGCCGAACATGGTGTGACCCGGAAGATCGACACCGGTCGATAGATTGCCGAGACCCCGAATGGCGTTCACCGATGAGGGGTTTTCCGGATGCACGAGGCCGACGACGCGATCGCCCGGTTTGACACTGTCCACATTCGCACCGACCGCCACGACATCGCCGGCGACGTCGCGTCCCAATTGCATCGGCATGGGGAAGGCCCGACGGCCATGGATTCCACCATGGTGTCCGGTGGCTTTGCCGTAGAATTGATGAACCTCGCCGGTGCGGTACTTGATATCCCAGCGCGATACCGATGTGGCGACCACTTTCACCAGAACATCGTCGGGGCCGATGCCGGGTTCAGGATAATCGCCATAATTGAGCTTGTCCGGCCCACCGAATTCAAACAGGCGGACGGCTTTCATCGGGTCAGGTCCAGGCCATGACCTGGCGCACCGCGTCGCAGACCTTTTCGGCGTTGGGCGTGATGGCCTGTTCGAGGGGTTGGCTGAAGGGTGTCGGGATATTGGGCCGGGCGACACGCATGATCGGCGCGCGCAGGGATTTGAAGCCGTGCTCGGCCACGATGGCGGACAATCCGGAAGCAATACCGCAGTTCAGATTGGTCTCGTCGACCACCACCAGCCTTCCGGTGCGGCCGACGGATTCTAGGATCATATCTTGATCGAGCGGAACGAGCGTGCGCGGATCCAGCACCTCGACATCGATACCTTCGCCCGCGAGCGTCTCGGCCGCCGCCAGCGCGGCGTGTACGACGTAGGAGGTCGCGATGACGGTGACGTCGCGGCCCGGTCGCTTGATGTCGGCGCGGCCGAAGGGGATCGTGTAATCCTCCTCCGGCACATCACCCTCGATGTCCATCAGTCGGGCATGATTGACGAACATGGTAGGATTGTCGCTCTTGATCGCACTGCGCATCAGCCCTTTGACGTCATAGGGGCTGGACGGCAGCACGATTTCGAGACCGGCGGCATTCCACAACATCGCCTGTGGACTGTGGCTGTGCTGGGCGGCGCCGCCGCCACGCAATCCATGCAGAATGTGGTAGACGACCGGTACGCGAAGCGTGCCGCCGGACATGTGGCAGGCGACCGCCGCTTCGTTGACCAGCGGCGACCAGCCGACATAGGTGAAGCTCCCGGTGCCGATATCTACGAACGGCCGCGCGCCGGCCATCGCTGCACCCGCACCGATGCTGACGATCGCCGCCTCCGATATCGGCGGATCATAGATACGGTCGGGAAACTCGGCGCGGATCGGGTCCATCAGCACACGCTTCGGGCCAAGCCCGAGCACGTAGCTTCCCACCAGACTGACGCGGGGGTCTTCAGCCAGGCTGATGCGCAGGGCTTCGGCGATGGCGCCGGCGTAGCTGATCTTTCTCATCGGTCGCTCCTTGCTCAGGCGAACACATGGTTGCTGACGGTAGCCGGCGCGGGCATTGGGCTCTCGATGGCGAAATTCGCCGCTGCCGCGATGCGGGTTCGCGCATCCTTGTCGCGGATCATTAGTTCGTCGCGCGAGGCGTAACCGGCGATAATCAGCTCGCGTGCCGCGCGCAGCAAGGGGTCATGGTGCTGCAACCAGTCGGCATGCGGTCCGGCGATGCGCGCGGGGTCCCAGGCCTCGTTGAGGTCGGTGACAGTCGCAAGCTCCGGCCACAACGGACTGCTGCCCGGCCAGCGCGTCGTGAAGGCCTCGATGAAAACCGGGCCGTTGCCATTGCGGCAGCGCTGGACTGCCTCGATCGCCGCCGCGTGCACGGCGCTGATGTCGGTGCCGTCAACCTTCAGGCAATGAATGCCGTAGGCGGCGGGCAGGCGGGTGAAGCTGTCGGTGGCGGTAGTTGCGGTAGGG
>Ga0209048_10002153_pt1 | contig 19747 bp, 16 predicted proteins | sample FrelakmetCRP12CR_FD_187146 | JGI IMG/M metagenome (GOLD analysis project Ga0209048, IMG submission 187146) | Freshwater lake sediment microbial communities from the University of Notre Dame, USA, for methane emissions studies - CRP12 CR (SPAdes)... | ecosystem: Environmental > Aquatic >... | reverse complement strand
CGTCGTGATGGTCTGCCGGGACCATGCCAGAGGCGAGGAAGCCAGGAGCGAGATCACCACGAAAAGCAGAAATACCGCTGTTGATCTCCTGCTGGCAGACCTGTCATCGCAACAGTCCATACGACAACTCGTCGAGAACTTTCAGCACCACTACACGCAACTGCATGTGCTGATCAATAATGCGGGAGCGGCCTTCCCTGGTCGGCGGCGAGAAACCGTGGATGGATTGGAGATGACCTTCGCCGTGAACTATCTGGCACCTTTCCTGTTGACACATCTGCTGCTCGATATGCTCAAAGCCAGCGCGCCAGCACGGATTGTCAATGTCAGTTCTGATGCACAAGCATCAGGTTACATTCAGCTGGATGATTTGCAAGCAGAGAAACGCTATCGGCCCATGCGCACGTACCCACAAGCGAAGCTGGCCGTGGTGCTGTTCACCTATGAACTGGCACGCAGACTCCAGGGAACGGGCGTGACGGCCAACTGCCTCCATCCTGGCTTCGTGGCGACGCATATCGGGCAGAGGGATGTAGGGCCCGCCTTTCGCCTTCTCGTGAAGTTGATCGGGAGCTTTGGCACGAGCCCGCAAGAGGGGGCGAAAACATCGATCTACCTGGCCTCCTCACCCGAGGTGGAGGGCGTCACCGGCACATACTTTGTGAAGAGCATTCCTAAGCGGTCAGCCTCAATCTCCTATGATGAGTCGCTCCAGCGACAATTGTGGGAGCAGAGCTCAAAGCTGGTGAACGTGTAGGTTCCCCTGCTCATCTTCAGAGCTGCAATGGATCAGCTTGCTTGCTAGGCTACGATGTGGCGCGGACCGCCGGTCCTGACGGTCTCTAAAAAGCAGCGGAAGTCAACAAAGCGATGGCGTGCGTGACACTACCTATAGACGAGTCCATCAGCGACGCTTAACGCCGTCATCATTGCAGAAGCACAACGTCGCCGGGTACAAACGGTGGCGTTGAGGAAGCTCTACCCGAAAGCGGCGAGCGGCCTGCGACGGCGTCGCTCTAAAGGTGTATCTTCGGAAAGCAGATGGATGAAAACTATGGATAAGCAGTTTGCAACCGCCCAGAGCATGCTAGTGGCACTCCGCACAAAACACATTTCTGCGCAGGAATTGCTCGCATGGCACCTGGAAAGGATCGCATGTTATAATCCCGATCTCAATGCGATTGTAACCTTCAACGAGGAGCAGGCTCACCAGCGCGCGATCACTGCAGATGCTGCGATCGCCAGAGGGGTTTTGCTTGGGCCACTGCACGGTTTGCCAGTGACGATCAAAGATTGCATTGAGGTAGCAGGGTTGCCCACTACTGCCGGAGTACCGCAGCGCGCGCAAACGATCTCTACCACCACAGCCCCGGTGGCACAGAGCGTACTGGACGCTGGAGCGGTTCTGCTTGGTAAAACCAATCTCCCTCCCTATGCTACCGACCGGCAAACCAGTAACGCGCTCTTTGGCCTCACGAATAACCACTGGGATCACACACGTACCCCAGGTGGCAGTACAGGGGAAGGGGCTGCTGCCCTGGCAGCAGGACTGACGCCGCTTGAATTCGGCAGTGATCTGGGGGGCTCGTTACTCATCCCTCCTGCCTTCTACGGAGTGTATGGGCACCGCCCCAGCGAAACGGCCGTTCCGCGCAGCGGGCATATCCCCGGCTCGCCTCTTGAGAATCCAGCCATCGTGATGAATGTCATGGGTCCGCTCGCCCGCAGTGCGACCGACCTGGATCTGGCGCTCTCGATCATCGCCGAGCCAGTTGTTGGGGAAGACGTGGCTTGGCGCCTCATGTTCCCGCCAGTGCGTCACACCGCTCTGGCAGACTTCCGGATCGCAGTCCTGCCCCCTGTCCCCTGGTTGCCGGTCGATGGAGAAATTATTGCTGCCCTCGACGACTTGACGGCGCGCTTACGCCGTCTTGGAGCACAGGTGCATGAGGCGCAACCAGAGGGTTTTGATCTGAAACAGCACCACGAAGCCTATGCCATGCTCCTGAGCGTGATCGCCTTTGCCCACCTTGACGATGTTGAAAGAGCCCATGTCGTAGAGTTGCTTCAACAGTCGTCTGATCTGTTCGCCAACGCGCAGATGGCGGGTGTGAACGCGACGGTCTCGCAGTTCATCAGCATGCATGGGCGGCGTGGACACTACCGCGCACTCTTCCGTGAGTTCTTCCGCAACTTCGATGTGCTGTTGGCCTCGGTGACGATCACACCGGCTTTTCCCCATATCAGTGACCAAGTTCCGATGCTCAAGCGCACGCTCCAGGTGAACGGCACAGAAGTCCCTTACATGTACCTCCCCATCTATGCTGGAGTAGCCGCGTATAGTGGGTTGCCAGCAACAGCCTTTCCCTGGGGACGAACACGCGGTGGCCTGCCCATCGGGCTACAGGCAATTGGCCCTTACCTGGAAGACCGTATGACAATCGCATTTGCCTCGATGCTTGAGCGCGAATTCGGCGGGTTTACGCCACCTCCTGGCTACCCCTGATCCCCAACGATTGGGGATGGTTGCCAGCTAACATAAAAAAGATGTCTCTATGGAATTGCCATAGAGACATCTTACTTCAAAACGTGATGCTTATACTACATCATGCCGCCCATGCCGCCCATTCCGCCCATTCCGCCCATTCCACCGGGCATAGCACCGGCGCCCTCTTCCTCGACATCGGTGATGAGCGTATCCGTGGTGAGGAACATGCCCGCAATGCTGCCTGCATTTTGCAGAGCAGAGCGTGTCACCTTCACAGGATCAATGATACCTGCTTTGAACATATCAACATATTCGCCTTTGAGAGCATCGAAGCCGTGACCGCGAGCTCTTGTGCGTACATCGTTAACTGTAACCGCTCCATCGCGTCCAGCATTTTCAGCAATCTGACGCAAAGGCTCTTCGAGTGCGCGTCGCAGGATGTTAACGCCTGTCTGCTCGTCACCAGGAGCAACCTTAACGGTATCCAGGGCAGGAATCGCGTGTACCAGTACAGAACCGCCTCCCGCTACAATACCCTCTTCAATTGCGGCCCTTGTGGCAGAGAGCGCATCCTCTACACGATGCTTCTTCTCTTTTAGCTCTACTTCCGTAGCAGCACCAACTTTAATGACCGCAACTCCACCTGCAAGTTTGGCCAGTCGTTCCTGTAGTTTCTCGCGATCATAGTCACTTGTGGTCTCATCAATCAAGGCGCGAATTTGCCGCACACGAGCCTTAATATCCTCTTCGCTACCGCCACCTTCTACGATCGTCGTGTTGTCTTTATTCGCTGTTACTATGCGAGCGCGACCAAGATCGCGAAGTGTTGCGTTCTCTAACTTCAGACCGGCTTTCTCAGTAATAACCTTGGCCCCTGTTAGAACCGCGATGTCTTCCAACATGGCATCTCGGCGATCACCAAAACCAGGCGCTTTAATAGCTAATACATCGAAAGTACCGCGCAGTTTGTTGACGACAAGTGTTGCAAGGGCTTCACCGTCTACATCCTCGGCGATGATCACCAACTCTTTGCGACCAGTTTGAACGACACGTTCTAACACAGGTAGAATATCGGCAATTGCACTAATCTTTTTGTCGGTAATCAGAATATAAGGGTTAGAAAGCTCGGCTTCCATCCGCTCCATATTGGTTGCCATATACGCTGAGATATAGCCACGATCAAACTGCATACCTTCAGTGTATTCTCGCTCCATCGCCAGGCCTCGGCCCTCTTCAACGGTGATGACACCGTCTTTGCCAACTTTATCCATGACTTCAGCGATGAGTGCACCAATTTCGGCATCAGCCGCGGAAATCGAGGCAACCTGGGCAATCTCTTCTTGCGTCTCGACCTGCTTGCTCATCGATTTAATCTCTTCGACGACAGCATCGACACCAATCTCCAGGCCACGCCGCAGAATCATGGGATTTGCGCCTGCAGCCAGGTTCTTGAGACCCTCGGTAATGATGGCCTGAGCAAGGACGGTTGCGGTTGTGGTTCCGTCTCCAGCCACATCATTTGTTTTGGTCGCGACTTCTTTGAGCAACTGCGCGCCCATATTCTCAAACGGATCGGGCAGTTCAATTTCGCGAGCAATGGTCACGCCATCGTTCGTGATCGTCGGTGCGCCGAACTTTTTGTCCAATACCACATTGCGGCCCTTTGGCCCAAGTGTTACTTTTACTGCACCTGCAAGCACATCCATACCTTTTTTCAGAGCCTGACGTGCTTGCTCATCAAATAGCAGTTTTTTAGCCACGAGACATACTCCTATTTCTACTCAACAATACCCATAATGTCGCTTTCGCGCAGAATTAAATATTCTTCGCCATCCAACTTGACTTCGCTACCTGCATATTTGGCAAAGAGTACTTTTTGTCCAACACTCACTTCCAGGGAAGTGCGCTTGCCGTTGTCCATTACTTTTCCTGGCCCAACTGCCAGAATTTCGCCTTCCTGGGGCTTCTCTTTCGCGGTATCGGGTAATACGATACCACTCTTCGTGACGGTTTCGCTCGATAGTGGCTTGACCACCACACGATCACCAAGCGGTCGAATCTTTACACTCACCGTGGTCATACTCCAAATCCTCCCTATTTTCAGGTGTGAGTCTAATGTAAACTCTTGTTGTCTTAGCACTCTCTTATTGAGAGTGCGAACCCGCTATATAATACACCATTGCGTGCAAGGCTGCAAGGGGGATTTTTCACTCCACGAACTTCAACTTGATGGAATATTCTGCTTGCGGCCCAGAATGCACTGGCGATTATTGTCCGGCAGATTGGGAGCAACACAGACTCAAGGATTTTCAGCACACATATCACCCCGTGGCTGTTTATGTTGTTCTGCGTTCATTAACGGTGATGGAAGAAAGTAAAATGCCGAGATTCTTTATTCAACAGGCTCTTCAGGGCCAGAAATGAGAATAGTTAGAAATCGTCTCAAAGCATAGAAGACCAAAAAGTAGACAGCCATTGCAATGAGAATGGACCATTCAATCTCCGCGCCACCACTTCCCAACTTTGTACTTGGCACGATGCCAGCAAATGGGTAGAGCGGGATCACGGTCAAGGCATACATGAAGCCAGCAAACAGGTTATTTTGGGCGGCACCTATTAGCCTTAAGAAGAACTCTACCAGTAATATGACTTCTAGAACCATCAGAAACCAGAGGAGATAATCATTCAGTTTCCCAATGGCAAATTTGATTGTAAGCGCTTCCTCCCGGCCAGTGATGGAGCTCTCCCCTCCTTCCAGAGGCGCAGCCTGTTGAGGCTGAGTGGACATCCCAGTTGGCGCTTGAGGTGGAGGTTGCACAGCATATTGAGGAGTTGGAGGCTTAAGTGGCAGCTCCTCCATGGGCGGATAGGCCTCAGAAGGCTGTGTTCTAATCATTTCTTCTGGAAAAGGATTACTTGGATTGTACATCATGCTCTTCTCCATAAGCGCTTTGTTTATGCAGGCTAGACCTGACTTTGTCTAAAACGATTATAACATGATTCGCCCGTCAAATGCTACGGCGCACTAATAAAACTACACCATCAGCACGTGCAAGAGGACGATATAGTTTTGAAAGTCCATTCAGTTCGCTTGTTGCTTCAGCCAGATTTTCTATAGACAAGTTATTGAGATCAACTACAACATATTGGACGGTGTGATTACAATCAGTGTCCAGGCATACGGAAGGAAAGACAGCTAAAAGTTGTCTTTCGCTCAAATGAGGATTGAGGTTCATGCCTGCTGAGACAGAAGCACCCGGTGGTATAAGTGCCAGTACTTGTTGAATTTGTTCTTCGCGACTACCTGGTGTGTGGTCCGCCCAGAAAGCATTGAGTTGAGGTAGAGCAATCACGTAGTTAAGGCCAATTAACAGCACAATCCAGGTTAACAGTATCCATTGTAATTGAAAAATTGTAATCTTTTTAGCTAACGGAGACATACGAGCACTGAATCTCTGCCATTGTTCGTGTCTCCAGGCAGGCAAGGACAACCGTACAACTCGAGGTTTCAATAGGTCGAACATTCGGTTGAACAAAGCGAGTAATGATGAATTGAAAAGCGTCATGATATAGGTGCCGCCTGCCAGCTGGGTAGACGTGGTCAGGGCATTGGCAGGTGAGCCAGAGGTTGTCAATATTGGATTGGACTGAGAGGACGATGAAAGGGCGATGGTTTCGATGGCTGGTGAAATCCCAGCCCCTTCCAGATTATATTCGGTTTCTGATTGCTGTAGATAAATTGGATGTCCCTGCCGCCATCCTTGCCATATAAAAATCAAGCGATGGGTGCCATGAATGGCTGATACCATGACGAATGGAATAATTGCCGCGTTATAGTGATAGACACCGCTATATAAAAGGGGATCAGTGCTGAGTAAGTTTACAGCAAGGCTGGGTAGTGCAGGTAGCAACCACTCTGGGGAAAGCAAAGATAGAAACCCAACACTTCGCATAAGGCCAACAAGGTAATAGAAACGATCCAGAGTGAAGAAGGTCGTAAATAAGAGCCAGGGGTGAATAATTAGATTCGCAACTGCTGCCCCTGGTGAACTTCCCAGAGCCTCATACCGGTACCAGTAATTGTTTGCCTGAGTACCCGGATAGAAATGCGGGATAATAACTTTAAAAGCCAGAAAACTCCAAAGTAGGCCGCCAATCAATAAAACTGTGCCTAATCGCGGAAGTTTATATTTCCATATAACTAAGATACCAAGTAGCGCTACGGAAAGAGGAATATCTTCCTTACACATGCAAGCAAGTATACAGGCAATCAGAAACCACACGTAACGTTTATATGTAAGCGCTAGAATAGCATACAACAATAATGGGGTCGCGAGGCTAACTGGATGGAAATCAAATATGTTCAAACCTACTAATGCCGGAGAAAGTAGATATGCAATCACCATCAGAGGGGCAAAAATGGGCCACTCAGGAATATATCTACGTGTGAGAAGAAAGACGGGTAAAGCACCAGATACTAACGCCAGTGTCTGGAAGACAAGCAAGATACGTGGGTCGGCATGGAGGGCATACAGCAGCGAGAGCGGTAAGATTATCGGCTCAAAATGGATCGCCAGGCGTGTTGGTGGCCCGTACCAGTCAATTGCCTGATTTGTAAACTGAAAAAAACGCCCATGTATCGTGTTCCATAACACCTGGTCCATGTTACCCAGGTCAAAAGCGCCTGCCTTGAACGTTGCATATCGCAGGATAGCCTGATAGCTCATCCACACCATATAGATACCCATGAGAAGTATCAAGAGTCCCCAGGCTATCTTTTGTTGGGTATGCAGATCAAATCGTTTCATTTTAGCATTTCAAATTTTAATAATGGCTTGCCAGATGCCAAGAAAGACAAGTAGCATACATGAGTAAACGATCACATATTCCGGCCAGTCACCCGTTCGAAAACGCCAATGAGGATTTGGGGGAAAGCCGAAGCGTTTATGATATGGCCATAATATTGGCACGCCACCTTCAGTCAACCCATCAGCAGCAATATGTAGGATGCATCCAATCAATACAGCCACGAAGACTAAATGAGTCTTTTCTACAAATTGGGCAGGAAAGATGAAACCTCTTTGGGCCAGGAAGAGTATTACGAGTTGCTCCATGCCAAGCGAAAGTAATGAACCCAGTAACAAACCTAGAAGGCTATGAAAAAGTGTCCGATGGCCTGCAATGTGTTGAATCTCTTTACTGATCCAACCAAACCTCCGTCCTATAGTACTTTGTGCGTTATCAATATCAGGTAGGAGCGCCCCGAGGGCTACCATAGAAAAAAAGATGATTTTATTGATAATCAGATCGATAGGCACAGGTGTAGCAGTAGCTAGTGGTGGGCCTGAGATATGCACAAAACCATCAAGAACGACTGCAGCAGTTAAGCCAAACATTACGTGTGATCTACCAAGCATGCAACGAGGCTCCTCAAGAACAAACTGTTTAAGCTTGCTCATTGTAGAAGTTTTTAGAACAAATATCAAGAGGAAATTTTGATACTACATTTCGTCGGGGAGACTCAACAGAATGTAGTTTCCCTCTACTTGAACTTGATACGTTTGAATGTCCTGACGAGCAGGTCCTCGAAGAACCCTCCCGGTACAAACGTTGAATTGCGCTCCATGCCAGGGGCAGGTGAGCACTTCACCATCTAGTTCGCCTTCATTGAGAGGGCCGCTAATATGCGTGCAATTATCTGTAAAGGCATATATAGAATTATTGACTTTTGCCAGGCAAATAGGTTCGCCATCTACTTCTACTGCTATGAGTCCGCCTTCATCCAAATCATTGACTTCAGCGACTTTTACAAAGTCTGACATAGATCGTCCCTCATCAAACGCGGCGTCGAGACCCTTAGCTTCAGCTATGAGGAGGAATCGCCGCACTCCGTTTTGTAGACTGCTTTTCCGCTTTTGGGTGCGTGAAAAAGAAGAATAGGATATGCAAAGAAAACAGAAACGCGCCTACTTGTATAGATTTTACCCCACCAACGAACAAGTGAGAAGACTTGCCCGTACCTTTGGCTGTGTTCGCTTCGCGTACAACTGGGCCTTGCGCCTGCGGACAGACGCCTACGTGCATGAGCAGAAGCGCGTTTCCTTCTATGTCACCTCTGCTGAACTCACCAGGCTCAAACAACAAGACGATCACACTTGGCTGAAGGAAGTCTCCAGTGTCCCACTCCAACAGGCCTTGCGGCATCTGGAGAGAGCCTTCCGTAACTTCTTCGAGGGACGTGCTGCTTATCCCAAATTCAAGAGCAAACACGGGGTGCAGTCTGCTACGTATACCACAAGCGCATTCGTGTGGGACGGCAGGCAGTTGACCCTTGCGAAGATGGAAGACCCCCTGCATATCATCTGGTCGCGTCCGTTGCCCGGTGGATGCAAGCCCACAACGGTGACCGTCACGAAAGACACAGCTAACCGCTACTTCGTCTCCATGCTGGTGGAAGAAGATATCAACGCGCTGCCTGTCACGGCGCAGATGGTCGGCGTTGATGTAGGGATCAAAACTATGGTCGCCCTCTCGAGCGGGGAGGTTGTGGAAAACCCAGGGTTCTACGTCAAAGCCGAAAAACGGTTGGCGCGGGCGCAGCGCCGTCTCTCCAGAAAGAAAAAAGGCTCCAAGAACCGTGTCAAAGCGCGGAGGAAGGTTGCCCGCCTGCACGCGAAGATCGCCGACAAACGCCGCGATTTCCAGCACAAACTCTCGACACGCATCATCCGCGAAAACCAAGTGATTTGCGTAGAGAGCCTGTCCGTGAAGAACCTGCTGAAAAATCACTGCCTGGCAAAGCATATCAGCGACGTGGGATGGGGCGAGTTCATCCGCCAGTTGGAATATAAGTCCGCCTGGTATGGACGCACCTTTGCCAAGATTGATCGCTGGTACCCGTCGAGTAAGACGTGTAGCAGTTGTCAGCATGTGCTTGAAGTCCTTTCACTGGATGACCGCCTTTGGACGTGCCCCTCATGTGGCACAATCCATGATCGCGATATCAATGCGAGTAAAAACATTCTTGCCGAGGGGCTCTCGGTGCATGCCTGCGGAGGGAGAGTCAGACCTGTTCGGGTGGGAACCCGGCAGGCATCTCCCGTTGAAGCAGGAAGTTCCTCCTCGTGAGAGGGGAATCCCCTGCCCATCGGGCACGGGGTGGATGTCAAATTCCCATACCTTGAACAGGTAGAATAGCGCCTGTGATGCCGTCGCTTGCGGGTGATAGCAGGAAAATTGCAGCCCCTACGATTTGTTCCATGCTTACCCACTTCTTACGTAAATCTTCAGGCGATGGCTTCATCGACTCAATATTCGATTGCGTGACAATCAGGCCTGGACCAATGGCATTTACGTAAATGCCGACATTCTTGCCTTCTTTTGCGAGTGTTCGTGTAAGCGCATCAACACCTGCCTTCGCACAGTTGTAAGCAAGCATATTGGGGCCAGCACTTTGTACGCCGCCTGCTCGACTAAAATTGAGAATCTTGCCTTTGTTCTGTCTCTTCATAATAGGCCAAACAGCACGAGAGCAGAGGAATGCAGAGCGCAAATTATTGTTTAACTCGAAATCCCAGTCAGCCAGGGTTAATTCATCTGAAGGGCCATACTTTGTGAGGCCTCCTGCAAGATTCACAAGGACGTCAATGCGGCCATAGGATTTCAACGTTTCCTGAACCAATGCACTGGCTCCTTCTTCGGTCGTTAAATCCGCAGGTACTGCAATCACCTGTGCCCCTTCGGCGCGAAGTTCTTCGGAACGCGCATTGACTCGTTCGATAGTGCGAGAGCTGATGGCAAGCATTGAACCTTCGCGGGCCATGGCGGAAGCAAGCGCAAATCCTACCTGTCCAGCGTGGCTGACACCAGTGATAATAGCAACTTGAGCTTCCAGCCGCCTGGAAATCCCTTCATTATTGATCATCTTCATCATCCATCGTGGGTTTTTCTAAACCTGCCAGGGCCAGGCTACGATGCAGAACGCGTAAAGAAAGAAAGGCGCATTTTGTACGAGCTGGACTGATGGGTATACCCAGAGCATCCAGTACATCATCTTTACCGAGTTGCACGACCTCTTCTACGGTCTTACCTTCGATCATTTCAGACAGCATTGATGCCGCAGCCTGGCTAATTGCGCATCCACGTCCTTGAAATCGCACTTCTGTAATGTGATCATCTTCAACTTGAAGATCTATGGCAAGCTGATCTCCACATAAGGGATTGTTGTCTTCAGCATGAGCATCTGGATGGTCAAGTTTCCCATAGTTACGAGGATTGCGATAATGATCCAGAATGTATTCGCGATAATAATCCATTGACATAAACTGGCCCCTACAAGTTGAATATTTGTAACGCTTTGCGCAACCCCTGCACCAGGGCATCGATATCCTCTTGGACAGTATACACGTAAAAACTTGCGCGCGCAGTTGCAGCCAGATCGTAACGTTCCATCAATGGCTGCGCGCAGTGATGTCCGGCACGAATGGCGACACCCATTTCCTGGTCGAGGATCGATGCCAGGTCATGTGGATGAATATCAGCCAGGGTAAAGGAAACCACGCCACCGCGTTTCGTAACATCTGGTCCATAGATGGTCAAACCTGGGATGGTCTGCAATTGTTCCAGTGCGTACGCGGTAATTTCTTGCTCATGCTTGAACACGTTCTCCATGCCAAGCGTATTGAGGTAATCGACTGCCGCCCCCAGGCCAACAGCTTCAGCTATCGCTGGTGTTCCAGCTTCGAACTTCCAGGGCAGGTCGTTCCAGGTGGATTCGCGCAATCCAACCTTGCGAATCATATCGCCACCACTCATGAAAGGAGGCATAGCTTCCAGAAGGTCTCGCTTCCCATATAACACGCCAATACCAGTAGGCCCAAGCATCTTGTGGGAACTAAAGCACAGAAAATCAACATCAAGTGCCTGCACATCTACATGCATATGTGGAACGCTCTGTGCCGCATCGAGCAATACAATAGCTCCAACTGCATGAGCATGCATTATCATTTCCTGGGCAGGATTAATTGTGCCTAACACGTTGGACATATGTGTGAAAGCTACGAGCTTTGGTTGCTGCTGCAAGAGTTGTTCATACACATCGAGATTTAACAGTCCCTCGTCGGTTACAGGCACAAATTCCAGACGAGCGCCTGTGCGTTGTGCCAGCAGTTGCCAGGGAACGAGATTGCTGTGATGTTCCATTTCTGTCAGCACAATCAGATCACCGGCGGTAATATTCGCATTACCCCAACTGTAGGCCACCAGGTTGATGCTCTCGGTGGTATTACGTGTAAAGATGACCTGTTTACTGCGATGAGCGTTGATGAAGCGAGCTACTTTGACACGGGCCTTTTCCATCCTGGCCGTTGCTTCTTCACTGATTTCGTAGACTCCACGATGAACATTGGCATGGTACATTTCGTAATAGGTACTCATAGCCTCAATTACAGCATATGGTTTCTGCGAACTGGACGTGCTGTCGAGATAGACCAGGGGTTTGCCATGTACCTGACGCGCCAGGATTGGGAAGTCTTTGCGCATTTCTGCCGCTGTGCGTATGGCCGAGTTTGTTTTCGTATGTTCCACTGTCGTCACCGGTACACTTTCGGATGTTGGCATTCTCAACCTGATTTCTGATTGATTACTATCAAAACATTACGAGAGAGTGATTTTCCAGTATAGTTCATCACAATTTTGTGATGTTTCTTTTTTGCCATCTGAGCTAGCAAAAAAGAAGATAAAGATTTTTCGGGATCCCGCTGTTGCATCCCTCAGATGCGCGGCACTGAAAACAGTCAGGGGGCTTTGCCCCCTGCATCTCAGATTTAATATTCGGTGAGTATTATCTCCTCTTCCAAGGGTTTGTCGTTAAGCGAGACGGCATATTCGTCGACGTCTTCGACTTCCCAGCGTTCCTGGACGTCAACCCAGGTGTCAGCTTCGGTTTCGTAGGAACCACTCATACGGCGTACGATACTGCGGCGCAGGCGTGTACGCAGGTTCTCTAAAGGAATGCGTTGTAGCACTGGCTCAAAGAAGCCTTGCACGATGATGCGTTCTGCTTCTTCGCGTGGTATTCCACGCACCATAAGGTAGAATAGCTGCTCTTCATCGATTTGTCCGGTCGTAGCACCATGACTGGCGCTGACTTCGTTGGCCCCAATCTCAAGACTGGGTATCGATTCTGCACGACACTTCTTACTGAGGAGTAACGTGTGGTCTGAGAGGAATGAAGCCGTTTGCTGCGCTTTTGGTTGCACACGAATCATGCCTATAAACTCTACGCGAGACTCGTCGGTAAGTACACCTTTCACCAGGGTCTCAGCATTGGTGGATATGGCGGCATGGTTCGAAAGAGTATTGATTGAATAGCGCTGATCATGGTCGGTGAAGAAAACACCCACCAGTTCGCCTGCGCTTCCATTACCACTCAGGCCAACGCCGATGTCTGAAAGCATTACTCTACTACCCAGGTCGGCAAGAACCCAGGTGGTGCTGCCATCCTTTTCGTGTACAGCATTCTTATTCGTGATGGTCCAGACATTCTGGCCGAGGTCTTGCATGTTACTGAACTCGACATGAGCCGCATTCTTCACATACACTTCCACAACACCATCCAGCAACGAGGGCTGATCGCCATCAATAAGCGAGTTGTGCTCCTCTACGTAACGCACGCTACTTTGTTCGTCGGCGATAATGAGTGTATGCGCAAACGTGGCTGATGCAGGGGCATCAATCCAGATTTGAGTGAGAATGGGGTCTTCAATTTCTACTCCCTTAGGAATGTAGAGGAAGACGCCTCCGCTCCAGAAGGCAGCATGCAGGGCCGTGTATTTTGTGCTATTTACTGGTACGCAGGTTGTCATAAAGTATTGCTGCACGAGTTCTGGATAGTCTCGTACGGCTGTATCCAGATCGGTCAATATCACACCCTGGCGTTTCAGTTCCTCGTCGATTTCAATGCGCACAACAGAGGCATTACGCTGCACAAGAAGGCCGGAACGTTGATCGACCAACGCTTCTTGTAAGGACTGCTCAATGGCAGCGGGCAATATTCCATTACTGTTAGAGGAAACATAGGGATTGAGTTCCTGGAACTTGAAATTGGAGAGCATACGCAACGTACCCAGATCTCCTCGACGACCAAGGGGAGCTGGCATGCTTTCGTAGATATCCCAGGCTTCCAGGCGCTTTTGTAGCATCCATTCAGGTTCTCCCTTATGGCGCGAAAGTTCCTCCACCGCGCTGCGAGAAAGTCCAGCTAATAGAGCATCAGGCATTGACCGTCACCCCATTCTCTTCGTCAGAGGGCTTGAGCCATTCATAACCCTTGTCTTCGAGTTCTAAAGCTAGCTCTTTGTCACCTGACTTGACGATGCGACCATCAAACATGACATGCACATGATCAGGGGTAATGTAGTCAAGTATGCGCTGGTAGTGGGTGATGAGCAGAATGCCAAGATTAGGGCCGCGCAAAGCATTGACGCTTTCGGATACTATCTTGAGTGCGTCGATATCCAGGCCGGAGTCCGTCTCATCCATAAGTGCGATTTCTGGTTCGAGTAGTGCCATTTGGAGAATCTCAGCACGTTTCTTTTCACCGCCTGAGAAGCCATCGTTAATAGAACGGTTGATGAAGCTATTATCTACTTTGAGCAGGCGCATCTTCTCCTGTAGCAGTTTACGGAACTCGCCGGGCGGTATGCCTTTGCGTTTACCCATTTTACCAGTTGGATTCTCCCCTTCTTCCAATGGTTTGTTGCCTTCGCGGACCGCTTCGAGTGAGCGGCGCAGGAAATTCGCTACGCTTACGCCTGGAATAGACATAGGGTACTGGAATGCAAGAAAGAGACGCATACGGGCGCGTCGATCAGGTGAATATTCCAGAATATTCTCTCCCTTGAACCAGATTTCGCCCTCGGTCACTTCGTATTTGGGATTGCCCATGATGACATTGGCGAGCGTGCTTTTTCCTGAGCCATTGGGGCCCATGAGAGCGTGAACTTCGCCCTGTTTGACGATCAGGTCGACGCCGCGAAGAATGGGTTTGCCTTCAATGTTTGCGTGAAGGTTTTTAATGATCAGTTCTGATTCCATTTACTATTACGTATCCTACCTTTTTATGTTGATTAGATTAGCTTGTGGCAGAATTGGTCACACGAATGTCCGAGAGAGCGATGAATGTAGATGGAGTATCTTTCACCGGATCAGATGTGCCAACGAGTTCTGCCAATGTCATTGCATCAATTGTACGAGCTACGGCATCCCGCACCTTTGCCCATAGGGTTTGAATTTTGCAGGAATTCAGAAAGCCGCAGATTTCGGTCATCTCGCCTTCTTTCGCACAGATCATGGGAGCAATCGGTCCTTCGAGAACTCGCAGGACCTCGCCCATAGTGATTTCTGTTGGAGGACGGCTCAGACGGTAGCCGCCGTGCGCACCACGTGTGCTGGTTAGCAACGGCGGATCGGCTTCTCTTAGCAGTTTTGCAAGTTGCTCAAGGTATGCCAAAGGCAACATTTCTGCCTGTGCGATGTCAGTGAGCGAGCGGGGGCGTTCACCGTAATGACGAGCAAGATCGACCATTATACGCACGCCATATTCGCCTTTTGTAGATACCTGTAACCACATGGTCGTCTCCTTCTCGTCTATAGTGCAGGCTGCACGTTTTTCAGTGTGCAGCGCAAAATTAATCCGACCTATTCACTAGGATATATTTTAGCACTATAGAGGTAAAGGCGTCAATGGGGAATATGATACTTACGTCAAGAAGATGAATCCAACAATCATGCTCTGAGAGAAAGTATTATACAACCTAAATAGCATGTTAAATATATTTGTATTTATTATCAAAATGTTAAATTAGAATGTAATCTATAGCACATACCTTGACATTAATTGGAAGTAGTAAGTATAATTGTTATGTCTTAAGATGTATGTAATTTGATCAGCAGAGTTTAAAGCTGATATCTCACCCATTGATGTGGTGCCTTGACCTGTTCGTAGAAGACATGTTTTTGTTAAAAAGGAATATGCGACGAGGCTATCTCCAATTTTTAACGCATTTTAGTGCTTTTTGACACCATATAGTTGATAAAACAGGAATTATTCAGGTTTTATTTCACTTACTCAGCCTCTAACGCTAAATGGGGGAAGAATGATAGAGACACGTTCTCACATAACGAAATGCACGACTGTGTACCTCAATGTGTGCTTTTGCTGAATAGTGGTCTAAAAATAATCCGCGATTAGGGGACTTTTGCGGCCTACTTGAGCTTACTAAAAGTTGATTTTAACATAAAAAATGTTTTTCATTCATATAAATAGTGATTTTAATGAGAATCCCGCCTCCTAATACGCCTGCGCCCATACCAATTTAGTGAAAAAATGATGTATGAGCAACATCGACCTCAACATGTAGAATAAGGTCTCCGATAAACAACCGCTGAGACGCTCAGAAGGGAGATCGAATAAATGCACAAGTTAGGACGGAGGATTGTTCATGGCAACTCAGTTTGTCAGGCCGTCAATGGCCGAAGAGATAGAGTACTCGACATTCCAGTTCGCCGACAGGCAGCATGAACAGGCTATGATCTGGAATCAATACCAAGCAGCAAAGAATGGGAGTACTAGAGTTGTGCTTCTGGCGGGAGAGCCGGGCATTGGTAAGACACGCCTCCTGGATGAGTTTGCTGCACTTGCAGCAGAGGATGGAGCAACCATTCTAAGGGGTAGTGCTTCAGATTTCGAGGGAATGCCTCCTTATTTGCCTTTTTTAAAAGCCCTTGGCCAATATATGAGCGTAACCCCTTTGGATCTATTACGAGCGCAATTGGGCGCAACTCCTCAAATATTAGTGAGTATTTTACCAGAATTGGTAAGTCGGCTTGGTGAGCTTCCAACTGCCTACCAGATACCTCCTGAGCAGGCTCTTATGCGTCTCTACGAAGCTATAGGCACTTTTCTAGAAGCTATTAGCATGCCAAATGTACTTGTACTAACACTTGATGATCTTCACCTGGCGGATACTGCGAGCCTTGATCTGCTGTGTTCTATCGCACAACACCATTCGAAAGTTAAGCTACTGGTTCTTGGCGCTTATAGGGCAGAAGAAATCCAACTTAACGAAGCCCTTGACCGGGCAGTGATTGAACTTGCTCATCTGAGGATACTAACTACAATTGTTCTCAGTCCTCTTACCGCTCTAGAGATTGAGTCACTCGCCAGTAACTATCTTGCAGGACCTATCAATCCAGATGTGAGTCAACTACTATTTACTCAAAGCGAGGGCAATCCTTTCTTCGCTGAGGAACTTCTACGTGGCTGGGTTGAAGAGGGCTCACTTGTCCTGGAGAACTCGCGCTGGATAGCAGTTGCTCCAATCGAGCATGCTCTTCCATCAAGTATCACCGGAGCGCTACGCCAACGGTTCGCACGACTCTCATCTGACATTATTGATCTTTTACGAGTTGCAGCAACTATTGGCCGAACGTTTGAACCATCAATGCTTGCTGCTGTTGAAGAAAAAGATATTGAGATAGTCGAGGAGGGTCTTCTGGTCGCTGAGCGTTCAGGTTTGGTTCGAACTGAGCCAAACGGATTTTTTACGTTCTCTCACGAGAAAATCCAGGAGTGCCTGTATGCAGAAGTAAGTATTTCGCGACGTAAACGTCTTCACAAACTGATTGGCCAGATTCTTGAATCTCGCTATGACCAGGAGAGATCGAAAAGCGCATACCAACTCGCAGAACTGGCTTTTCACTTTTTACATAGTGGTGACAGTACGCGAGGCGCAAACTACTCCCGACAAGCTGCTGAACAAGCAATGCAATCCTTCGCATTTGAAGAAGCCATGATTCACTATCGTAAAGCTCTTGAATTGTACGATTCTGACGATGAAGAGCAAGGCAATTTGCTTCTTGGATTAGGTGAAGCTGCACTGTTAGTTGGTGAAGAAAATGAAGCTACGGTTTCCTTTCGATCTGCTCTGACCTGGTTTTCTCAGGCCGGAGATGTATCGGCTGCTGCTCAAGCAGCGCATGGTTTGGGATTGGCTCTATGGCGGCAAGGAGCATTTGAAAGGTCGCAAACAACGCTTGAACACGCGTTGTCGTTATTGGAGAACATTGATTCGGCACAAGCGGTACAAATACTGGTGGATCTTGCAACGTTGCTCACCATCTACATTGGAGAGCAAGAGAGGGGAAATACGTACGCACAACTTGCAATGGAAATGGCACGCCGACTGGAAGATAACCGCCTTGAAGCTGCAGTAATTCGCGAAGTTGTTGGAAAACTTCATTTGCTAAGCAACGATATACCAGGCGCTATCCTATCAATCGAGAAAGCATTAGAGCTTGCTGAAAGCAACGATGATCCATCTGGGGTGGCAAAGTGTTATCTCTACCTCGCAAGTGCATATTTCTTCCAGGGTAAAATCAAACGTTCTCGTGAGGTGAGCCTACGTTGGATTGAGTTTATTGAGCGGATCGGTCAACTAAATGAATTGTGTTATCCCCACTGTTGGCTTGCATTGCTTTATTCCTCTCAGGGAGCCTGGAGCGGTGCTGAGAAAGAAATCGGGCATACACAAAATCTTATAGATCACTCGCTTACTCGTGCCTCATCAAATTTCTTACAACAGGTCAAAGGCTTTCTTGCTTACCAGCGAGAAGATTATCTTTCTTTTGAGCAAGAACTCCCGACAGTGATTGGGAATCAGCAAAGAGATGCGGGTGGAGTGCTGTTGCATGCTTCTATACTTGGCTTAGCCCAGGATGCAATAGGGAAGCGTCAGGATGCGGTAGAGCAAATAGACAAATTACAGATACTACTTTCTGAACAATTGGACGGGACTTTGCTGAGCGCTCCAATTATCACCACCCTGGCACTTTTAGCAAGCACTGTGGGTAATTATGAACTGGCGGCAGAACTTTATCCTAAACTTCTTCGATTCAGAGGTCAGTACTACTGGTTTTTAGTCGACCGAGTTTTGGGAATGATTGCTACTTTCCGACAAGATTGGAAATTGGCAGATATTCATCTGTCCGAGGCAAAGACGATTGCTCGACGCGAAAATCTACGCCCAGAATTGGCTCGAATACTGGAAGAACAAGCTAACCTGGAACTGGCACGCGGTGGTTCGGAGCATACTCAACAAGCTTCAAAACTCCTGCATGAAGCTCTAACCCTCCTCAAAGAACTGAACTTGACACAACAGGTAGAGAGAGTTCAATCTCGATTACGTCCCCTTTCGCACCTCAAAACTATTCGGGAAAAGCCATCTTTAGTAGCTAACCTGACAGATCGTGAAGCTAAGGTGTTACAGCTCGTCGCAAAGGGCAAAAGCAACCGTCAGATCGCACAAGAACTGGGACTAAGTGTAAAAACTGTTGCCAATCACCTCACCCACATCTTCAATAAGACTATGTGTGAGAATCGCGCAGCCGCCGCAGCATTTGCCATTCAAAATGGTCTGGCTTAACTTTTCTGCCATCCTACATTTATAGGAGGTTTTCCCAAATTGCTCTCTTCGTTCACCAGGCAGGGAATTTTATCCTATTCATAAATATATAGTCATCTACTTCACATAATTTTTGCTTGATTGCCCTCTAAGTCACATTTTTCAGCCCATTTACATGTTCTGATTAGGAATTAATTCCTCTATCGAGGAATGTTCTTATTTTTTTAACAGCTTGCAAACATGGGAAATTTTACCGATGTGAAAACAGAAGGGTAGAAGTTATACTTTTACAGGAAGATAAAGGGGTTCATACTTCAAGTGTCCTCTGTGAGCTTATGATGCTATACGAATTTTCTGATTCAGAAGAAAGCAAAGCGCAAATGTTTGTGGTTGTATCTATTTACCAGGCAAAAGCAGGTGAAGAGGATTCCATCATTGCCATACATGAGGACTGGCAGCGCAATCATAGCAGTAAGGCCAAAATCTACCTCTCATGGGAATTGCTCAGAAACATTGAAGCCTCTCGTGAGTTCATTGCTATTGCATATTTCGAAAGCGAAGAGTTAGCTCGTGCGATGGCAAACGATCTCAATCACGATGCATGGTATTACCGGCTTGTGAGTATGATTGAGAACGGACCTGAATGTACGCAATATGCAAAAGAGTGGCAAGCACTCTGATACATGTTACAGGCATTTTAGTGCGTATCCGTTGAGAGAGTTTTTCATTCTATGAAATGCCCCAACGCCAGTAAATATCTAAACTTGCGTCTGATGGGTAATGTCACCGTAGAACC
>Ga0209048_10002152_pt1 | contig 19748 bp, 19 predicted proteins | sample FrelakmetCRP12CR_FD_187146 | JGI IMG/M metagenome (GOLD analysis project Ga0209048, IMG submission 187146) | Freshwater lake sediment microbial communities from the University of Notre Dame, USA, for methane emissions studies - CRP12 CR (SPAdes)... | ecosystem: Environmental > Aquatic >... | reverse complement strand
TGTCTGCCTTCCTGGATCTGTGACAGATTCAAGGATATCTTGAGTGCGTCTATGTTAAGAATCTGAAAGGCCTGCTGGGGGCCAACAAGCATTACCCTGGCTTCAGAAATTTTCGGCTCTTCGATTACCCATTCAGGAGGTATGTTCAGGTATTCAACAGGTATGGTAAAATCCTTCTGTATTGATTCCCTCTGGTATCCGAAAATCATCCAGAGGACACAGGCAAGGAGAACGGCGATGACCTTTTCCTTCGTATTTTCCTTTAACCACCGTGAAAGAGGCCCCGGCTTCTTTATGGGTGCTTTGCTTGTATAATAAGTCACGAGGTTGCCTTTGAGGGCTGACGCGCTTACTTCCTTGATCCGTTCACCTTCGGCAATGCAGATGGTTCCCCTTTCTTCCGAAACAACTATACAAATGGCATCCGACCTTTCAGAGAGGCCAAGGGCCGCCGTATGGCGAAGACCAAGATTCCTGTAACCACTGGCATTCGGCGAAAGGGGCAGATGACATCCAAAACGAGTTAGTATGTTTCCGTCAATAACAACGGCGCCGTCGTGGCCTACGGAATGAGGATCAAAAATACTCTCCAGCAGCGGCTCGCTGAGAGTGCCATTCAGTTCCACACCGCCACTAAGGTGTCTGTCAAGAGGATCGTTTCCCTGGATAACTATCAGGGCGCCGATATGCTTTCGGGCAAGATCCGCTACAGTCTGAGCTATGATTTCAGATGTCTGTCCATGGGATGTCGTCCTTTGAATCTTCTTTCTGATTATTCCCAGTATGGCAAGGCGTTCAAAGAACCTTCGGAGGTCTTCCTGAAATATAACAACAAGAACGAAAAGAAGGATGGCAAAAAATCCCTGCAGGACAACTGTCGTAAGGTATAGTTGGAAAAATTTGGCAATGACGTAGATAAAACCCAGGAGGCTGATGCCGATGAAGACAAAACGTGAAGCCCTGTCTTTAATCCATATGAGGAGTATGGAAATTGCGATCGATATGATCGCAATGTCCAGGACATCCTGAATCCGCAGGCTTTGCAGCATTGACCATGCGCCATCTATCATAATCTCTTATCTTTCGTTTCAGAAGAATCAGCTGTCTGCGTCTTGACTTTGCTAAATAAAACACGGTGATATAATTTTTGCAATAGGCAATATTTGTGAGCCTCATTTTTTTCTTGACAATGATCTCTGCTTATGGTTTGGTCAAGTCAACGATTATTAACGAGCGTGGTGGACAAAATGAACACAAATGGGTTGATCAAAGGTTATTACTACTGGAACTACTTTTTCCTATTGGTCTGCCTGTTGCTCAGGAGGAATTAGCGCCAGTTAAGTGAGACATAAGAGCCATGGGTAGACTGAAGGAAGCTGCCCATGGCTTTTTATTTTTATGAGGCCATGGGAGCAGGTGTTTCCATGGCCTTTTTTTGATTCATTGAGGCAACCTTTTCGAAACTCCCCGCCCACAATGCGGGGCTTACGGGAAGTGCTTCCGGTCAAGGCAACGCCTTGAGAAAAGGGACATAGTCGAATTGACCGCGGGCGAGTGAAGCGGGCAGGGACTCTTAGGCTTAATCTTGAAGGGAGGAGAATCGTGATCATTGTGATGAAGAAAGGTGCAACTGAAGGACAGGTTGAGAATGTTATCGCTTGGATAGAATCCGTGGGATACAATGCCCATCCTTCGCGGGGAGTGGAACGGACTATTATAGGGGCAGTCGGCGACGAACGGGGCAAGGCCTACCTGAAGCATGCGGAATCAATCTCCGGGGTGGAAAAGGTCGTCTCCATTCTTAAACCGTATAAACTGGCGAGCCGGGAGTCCAGAGAAGAGGACACTATCATCCGAGTAGGAGAAGTGGAGATCGGCGGTCCCCGCTTCGTAGTCATAGCCGGTCCTTGCTCCGTTGAGAGTGAAGAACAGGTGATGGAAAGCGCCTATATTGTAAAGAAGGGAGGCGCGCAATTTCTCAGGGGTGGAGCATTCAAGCCAAGGACATCCCCTTACAGCTTCCAGGGTATGGAAGAAGAGGGCCTCAAGTTATTGGCAAAGGCCAGGGAAAAAACAGGCTTGCCTGTTGTTACGGAGGTCATGAATCCGGCAGATGTCGATCTGGTTGAGTCTTACGCTGATATAATGCAGGTCGGAGCGCGTAATGTTCAGAACTTCCCCCTCCTCAAAAAAGTTGGGCAGTCAAGAAAGCCGGTTCTTTTGAAGCGCGGGATGATGACCACCATTGAGGAACTGCTGATGTCAGCGGAATACATCCTTTCCTCAGGGAACAATCAGGTCATTCTCTGCGAGAGGGGCATTCGTACCTTTGAGACTGCCACACGTAATACGCTGGACATTAGCGCGGTTCCGGTTTTGAAGGAATTAACCCATCTTCCCGTTATTGTTGATCCCAGTCATGCGTCGGGTAACTGGAAATATGTCATTCCACTGAGCAGGGCGGCAATGGCCGTGGGAGCGGATGGGCTCCTTGTTGAGGTTCATCCTGAACCAGAGAAAGCGGTCTCCGACGGCAGTCAATCTCTCAAGCCGGAAAAATTCTACCAGTTAATGGAGGAAATAAAAGCGATCGAGATGGTTATGAAAAAAAGACCGCAGGTGCTTCGATGAAAAAGATAAAGGTCAATCTGGATAAGAAAGTATCTTCTTCCTATGAGATATGTATCGGGAACGAGCTTATGGACCGGATCGGGATGCTCATTGTGAGAAGTATGCCGGCCCTTCATTACATCATCATTACGGATGTGAATGTCTCAGCCATGTATGGAGGTTCACTTCTGGATAGATTGAGGGGAATGTCGCTATCGGCGGACATAATCGATTTTCCGGCAGGAGAGAATGCAAAAAATGTCAGCACCGCCATGGCCATAGTTGAGAGACTGTTAAAACTCGGGGCTGACAGGAAGTCGGCTCTCCTTGCGCTGGGAGGTGGAGTCGTTGGTGACATGACTGGTTTCATTGCGTCCACGTTCATGCGGTCTGTTCCCTATATCCAGATTCCGACAACTCTCATGGCCCAGGTTGACAGCAGCATCGGGGGGAAGACGGCCATTGACCTTCCGGAAGGCAAAAACCTCCTCGGGACCTTTTACCAGCCCAGAGGGGTGTTCATCGACGTGAAGTTTCTGGACACACTACCCGATGAGGATATCCGTAACGGCCTTGCTGAGGTGATCAAGTACGGCATAATCGATGACGTGGCGTTCTTTAATTTTCTGGAGGAAAATATGAGGGCGATCAAAGAGAGGGATCGCGAGGTCCTTGAGAAGATCGTTCAAAATTCGTGCAGGATAAAAAAAGAGATCGTCGAGATAGACGAGAGGGAACTGGGGCTTCGCCGTGTGCTCAACTTCGGGCATACTATAGGCCATGCCATCGAAGCGGAGTCCAATTATACTGTCTCTCATGGAGCCGCCGTTTCCCTGGGTATGGTCGCCGCCGTAAGGATTTCAGAGAAGGTGTATGATCTTCCCGGAGCAGATCGGAAGAGGATTGAACATCTGCTGGAAGGCATGGGTCTTGCCTCCAGTATTCCTCAAACGATAACAACTGATGGCATTATGGCAAGGTTAAGGGTGGACAAGAAGAAAGAGGGTGATATGATTAATCTCGTCCTTCTTAAAAGAATGGGAATGCCTTTCATAAACGGGGGCGTCCCTGAATCGGTTCTGCGCGAAACGGTGGAGGGGTTGAAAAAATGACATTGAAATCGCTTGATCGCCTCCGGCGTGATCTCAAGGCAACGGACGGGAAAATCGTAAAGCTACTCAATGAGAGGGCCCTGCTGTCCATGAAAATAGGAAGGGACAAGGCAAAAAAGGGATTGGATGTCTTTGACGCCTCGCAGGAAGCGAAACTCTTTGCATATCTGGAAGAGGTAAACGAGGGGATTCTGCCGGAGAAATACCTGAAGGCCATATTCAGGGAGATCATTTCTGCTTCCCGAGCCTTGCAGAAACCCATTACCGTGGCCTTTCTGGGACCGCATGCGACATTCAGCCATCTTGCTGCTCAATCTTATTTTGGGACAAGTACCGGCTTTATTCCTCAGGGAAGTATATTTCACGTGTTTGACGAGGTTGAGAAAGGGAAGGTACAATGGGGAGTTGTCCCCGTGGAGAATTCTCTCGAAGGTTCCGTCAACTTGACCCTCGATCGATTGATATTAACCCCTCTTAAGATTCGGGCGGAGATTTTTCTCAGGATCAGTCACTGCCTGCTTGCACCAGTGAAGAGAATGGATAGGATCAAGCGGGTCTATTCGGTTCCCCAGGCACTGGCGCAGTGCCAGGGATGGCTGCGCACCAACCTTCCTCAATCTCTGCTCGTTGATGCGGAAAGCACCGCTGCTGCTGCCCGTATTGTTCAGAAGGACAATGATGCTGCCGCCATAGGAAGTCGCCTCGCTGCTGCCACTTACGGGCTCAATATACTTTCCGAAGGGATCGAGGATAATCCATCGAATACAACACGATTTCTGGTCATGGGAGAAGGCGAAACCAAGATGACGGGAATAGATAAGACGTCGGTCATCTTCGGGACTCCCCATGTGCCGGGTGCCCTGTATCATGCACTTGAACCATTTGTCGCAAGACGGATCAATCTCATGAAGATCGAATCGTATCCCCTCAAGGAGCGGTTATGGGAGTATCTCTTCTTTGTTGATTTTTCAGGTCACGTAGATGATCCCGAAATCAAGAAAAGTATGAAGGTCTTGAGGGGAAAGACCAATTTCTTGAAGATCCTCGGATCATATCCCAAAGGTGAGGAACCGCTATGATCTGTATTCCTATCACAGGATATACACAGGAGCAGGCTCTGCTTCAGATAGAAATGAGCCTGACGCGCGCCCATGTCGTGGAACTTAGAATGGATCTGATAAGGGGAGAGCTGCAAACGCTGATGGAAAAGTGCAGGTCATATCCGATTCCTGTCAAGATACTGGTCACGAACAGGAGAAGGGGGCCTTCACCGTGTGAGGAAAGTTTAGGAGAGGGACAGAGGATCGCTTTGCTGGAAGAGGCTATACGTCTTGGCGCGGATTATGTGGATATTGAACTTGATACGGCGGAGCCTCTTCGTCACGGTGTGCTTGCAATGGCAAGCGCCCATGGCAACCGGACCAGGGTGATAATTTCTCATCATGATTTCAGGAAAACACCACCTTTCAAGACATTGAAGGACATTTTTCATGACTGTATTGAAAGCGGCGCCGGTGTAACTAAAATAGTCACTCTTGCAAAAAGTTCGGAAGATAACTTTACGGTGCTCAGTCTGATTCCTTATGCCCGCAATATAAGAAAAGATATGATAGCCTTCTGTATGGGGGAACAGGGAAGGGAAAGCAGAATTATGGCGACTCTTCTCGGTTCTCATCTCAACTTCGCCTCGCTTACCGAAGGGTTGGCCTCGGCGCCTGGTCAGTTCACTGTCGGGGAGATGGAAGATGTCCTGAATCTCGCCGGTCATGGTGTTTGCAGGGATGGTAAATTATCCGTCCCCCCGAATGCGAAGATTTTTGGACTCTTGGGAAATCCTGTGAAACAAAGTCTTTCGCCTTTGATGCACGACGCGGCCCTCCGTGAGATGAAAATTGCAGGAAAGTATTTGCCGTTCTGCATGCAGGATATTGCCTCTGCCTTAAGAGGCGTCAGGGTAATCGGCATCCGCGGGGTAGGCGTAACCATGCCTTATAAGGTTACCGTCATGGATCATCTCGATGAAGTGGATGCTGATGCACATAAGATCGGAGCTGTAAATACCATCGTCAATGACAATGGCAGCTTAAAGGGAATGAATACCGACTGGATCGGCCTCGTTCAATCCCTCAGAGAGGTTATGGATATTAAAGGGAGGGTCTTCGCCATTCTGGGGGCTGGCGGAACTGCGAGGGCCGCTGTCTTCGGCATAGAGAGAGAAGGCGGCATCCCCGTCATCGTCAATAGAAGCGTTGCAAGGGGGGAAAGCCTGGCAAGGGAGTGGGCATGCCCTTTTTACCCTCTTACTGAGTTGGGTAGGGTCAAGGCGGATTGTCTGATCAACACGACGCCCGTGGGCATGATGCCGAATATAGATGAATCACCTGTCAGCGGCGCTGTCTTCGTTAACTACCGATGGGTCATGGACGTTATCTATAATCCCCTGAAGACAAGACTCATGAGGGATGCTGAAAAGGCAGGGTGCACAACTATATCGGGCCTCGGCATGTTCGTCAACCAGGGGGCCGAACAGATCAGACTCTGGACGGGGCAGGAAGCTCCGAGAGAGTTAATGAAACGGGTCGTGATGGAGCGCCTCTTATATGGAAATTAAACGGGTTAATCATTTAAATGCAACTGTCGAGGTTCCCGGCTCAAAGAGTTACACCCAGAGGGCCCTTGTTGTTGCCTGCCTGGCAGAAGGAAGATCTAACCTGATTAATGCCCTCATTTCGGAGGATACAAGATATATTGTGGAGGCATTGCGTTTCCTTGGCGCTGAAATTATTATCTCAGGGAGTGATGTTGAAGTCATCGGAACAGGCGGTAATATCCTTAATCCCGGACGGGCGATCCTGCTTGGAAACAATGGGACGGCACTGCGATTCCTGACGACACTGGCCGCCCTTGGACGGGGTGAGTATATTCTGGATGGCAGTAGCCGTCTTCGCGAAAGGCCGCTCCTGCCGCTTCTTAATGCCTTGAAAGTCCTCGGCGTTGAATCTCAAAGCAGGGACGGCTATCCTCCGGTCAAGATTGATGCAAAGGGTTTAAAGGGCGGCAGGGTTGCCTTTGCAGATGTGGAGAGCAGCCAATACATCTCTTCCCTCCTCATCGGCGCACCCTACGCCGAGGGCGATATAGAAATTGAGCTCACAGGGAGGACAGTTTCCCAGCCCTACATAGATATGACCATGGACGTCATGGGGCACTTTGGCGCGGAAGTGATCACTAGAGAAAAAAAATTATTCAACGTAAGAAGCGGGAGGCATTATAGGGGACGGAGATATACCATTGAGGGAGATGCATCGAGTGCCTCCTACTTCTTTCTGGCTGCCGCTTTATGCCGTGGACGGGTCAAGGTTGTAAATATCAACCCGGCGAGCCGTCAGGGTGACATCAATGTCCTGGGTATCATGGAAAAGCTAGGGTGTTCTGTAGTCTGTGGTGATGCGTGGATCGAGGTTACTGGTGGGCCGTTGCGCGCAGGGGATTTTGTATTCGATATGGGAAACATGCCTGACATGGTGCCCACTCTTGCGGTTCTTGCTGCATTCAGACAGGGACAATCGATTATCACAAATGTCTCTCATCTGCGCATTAAGGAGAGTGACCGCATCGCGGCACTGGTAAATGAATTAAAAAAAATTGGCGTTGCCGCGAAGGAAACAGCCGACGGTCTTATCATTGCCGGAGGAAAACCGCATGGCGCCTGTATTGAGACATATAACGATCACCGGATTGCCATGAGTTTTGCCATTGCAGGACTTGCCATACCCGGTATCAGAATAGGGGACAGTCATTGTGTGGGAAAATCCTTTCCCGGATTCTGGGATGAACTCTCAAGAGTGTATGAGGATTAAGTGCACGTCATATTGATTGGATACCGCGGAACGGGTAAATCGGCCGTTGGGAAAAGACTTGCTGAAAAGCTAATGATGCCATTTTATGACACTGATGAGCTTATCGAGCGAGAAGTAGGGAGATCGATCCGGGACATGGTTGCAGAAGAAGGCTGGGCATATTTCCGGAAAAGAGAGGGTGATATTATCCGGAAGCTGGCGGTTATGCAAAGAGGCATTGTAGCAACCGGCGGCGGGGCAGTGTTGGATGAGGGCAATTGCGACATTCTTAAAAAGCATGGATTATTGATCTGGCTAAGGGCTGATGTGATGACGATGGTTGAAAGAATCAGGGACGATGCCAAAAGCAAAGAACGGAGACCTACCTTATTGCATGATAATGCCTTTCGGGAGACGGAAGATAATCTCAAAGAGAGGCTGACGGTATATAGAAAGCTTGCAGATTTTTCGATAGATACAACAGATAAAAGCATAGATGAAATTGTCGACGCTGTCTGTCAATTTCTGAACGGAACAGGCAGATTTTTCAAGAAGGAGTCAATATGTCAGGAAATTCCATAGGCGTCCTTTTTAAAGTAACAACCTGGGGTGAATCACACGGTCCCGCAACCGGTGCAGTTGTGGAAGGATGTCCTCCCGGCATCAACCTTACGGAAGGAGACATTCAGAAATGGCTTGAAAGAAGAAGGCCGGGTAAAGTAGCATCGAGTTCTCCCCGTCAGGAAGATGATACTGTTAAGATACTATCGGGAACTTTTCAGGGGAAGACCACGGGCACGCCAATTTCTCTCATCATAGAGAACACGAACGTTGACAGCAGCGCCTATGAAGACATCAAGGACATCTTCAGACCGGGACACGGCGATTTTACCTATTTCAAAAAGTACGGGCTCCGCGATTACCGGGGTGGCGGCCGGGCCTCTGGCCGAGAAACGGCCGCCCGCGTGGCTGCCGGAGCAGTTGCCCAAAAAATTATTTTGCGATATGGCGTGGAAGTCGTCGCCTATGCAAAGGCGTTGGGAGGCGTTGTCATAGATCAAAATAAGTATGCAGCCAGAACAATCTCTCATGAAGACATAGCCATAAATCAACTGCTATGCCCGGATGCGAACGCTGCAAGGGTTATGGAAGAGAAACTGGAGGAGGCGAGGCGCTCCGGCGATTCCCTTGGCGGCATTGTTGAAATCATTGTGAGAGGATGCCCTCCGGGCCTAGGAGAACCGGTGTTTGACAAGATGGATGCCGATCTTGCGAAGGCCCTCATGAGCATCGGGACGGTAAAAGGGGTAGAAATAGGGGCCGGCTTTAAGGTTGCCGAAATGGCGGGGTCTCAGACAAACGATCCCATCATACCCGATGGTTTTCTCTCCAATCACGCCGGCGGCATACTGGCCGGCATCACTACAGGGCAGGATATCGTTTTACGGGTAGCGGCAAAGCCTATCCCTTCTATAGCGAAAGTCCAGCAGACTATCGACGTCCACGGAAATCGTGTGGAATTGTCAATCAAGGGGCGGCACGACGTGTCTGCAATACCGCGGATTATTCCCGTTTGTGAGGCCATGGTGACAATAGTATTGGCAGATCATTTATTGAGGCAGAAGACGATTTGAAGAAGACTGAAATAGGTGTCATAGGCGGTACCCGCGGCATGGGCAATTGGTTCGCCCGCTTCCTCGAGAAGGAGGGATACACCGTACGTGTGTGCGGAAGGAATGTAAGTGAAGCCGATATTGCCAAAATGGCTGATGAGTGTCAGGTGGTAGTTGTGAGTGTCCCTATGGGAGTGACTGGCAAGGTTATTGCGAAGGTTGGTCCCTATATGCGAGAGGCTTCTCTGCTTATGGATCTCACGTCTCTGAAACGGGAGTCAGTTAAGACAATGCTGGAAACATCTGTTTCTGAGGTAATCGGATGCCATCCTCTCTTCGGTCCCCGTATTGACTCCATCGCAGGGCAACACGTTGTCCTCTGTCCCGCAAGGACGGGAAAGTGGCTTTCCTGGCTCACGGATATCTTTGAGAGGAACGGTGCCTTTGTACTGGCAGCGTCGCCGGAGAAACATGACCAAATGATGGCTATCATCCAGGGACTCAATCATTTCAATACGATCATGATGGGTCTCGTCTTGCGGAAGACAGGGGTAAGCCTGTCAGAGCTAATGAAATTTGCCACGCCGGTCTTCCGGGCGAAGATGGAAATCATGGAAAGGATATTTTGTCAAAATCCCGGGCTCTATGCTGATATTTTAACGCTGAATCCTGATATTCGTCGCCATATTGATACGTACGAACAAAGCGTAGCTCAGCTGAAAAACCTAATCTGTCAGGGAGATGCCGCAGGTATTGCGGACATGATTGAGAAGGACGCGTCTTTTTTTAAAGTCATCTGAGTGTGATGCTAAAAATCAGGATTCAGCTGCAGATTTCTTCTGTACAAAGCTATCGCGGAATGCGCTTGATATCTTCGCTTCCTTCATATAGCTGGAAGCCTCTTCCATCGTTGAAAAGTTTCCGAGCAATATCCTATGCCATATTCCCCGTCCCCGGATATGGACCGTCTCCATACGAACATCGGGCAGCTTCTTTTTCATATCGTCTACAAATCCCGCTGCCGCATATTTTTTATTTTCAGGAAAGGCCTTTATCTGAATTGCGTATTTCAGTTTACTTTTAGTATTCGGCTTTGCAGCCGCGGATTGTGATTCCCAAGGTGCGGTTTTGGTTTGATTTGTCTCGAAAGGTATGACCGCCGCTGATTGGGCAATTTGTTTCCCCGGGGAAGTGTCTTTCACCTCCGACTGAATAGGGGGCCGCAACCATTCGGCTCCATCAAAATATGCCGCTTCTCCCGTGAGCCTGTTAATCCTGAGGGGATAGACCTTTTCTTCAAGGTTTAGTGAATCGTAATGGTAAATAACCGGCCAGTAAAAGACAGTAATAAGGCCGAGAGTAATAACTGGCAGCAATGCAAAGACTATGCGGGAAGATCGAATTCTTCGTCCTTCTCTCCTCTGTAATGGCCATTTTTCTGCCTCGGTGCTAAGCGTTGGTTCTTCAGACACCATCTTTTCAGTTTTCAATCGTTGCGGAGGATAAATGACATCTTCCGACTGATCGCGGCTTGAAACCTTCCGGTACAGGAAATCCAATTCCTCTTCGAGTTCAAACTCTTTGGGTGCCCCTTTTTCCATAACATGCCCTTTATATGCTGGGAGCGCCCTGCACGCCCCCTTTTACCGGCGAAAAATGGGTGCATCGTTCCACAAACGTCTTTGTTTGCGGGCAGTCTATAAGTGCGAAATTCTTCAAATGCACTCTATAAAACTATTTTCCCTCTCCTACGTGTTTGATAAAACCATTGACGACGACCTTCTCGTCAATCTGAAGATACCGCGCATATGATTTCAGGAAACCTTTTAAGTACACCGCAGGCGGTAAAAGTTCAAGGTTGTCCTCTTCTATTGCCCGAAGCATGCCTATCTGCACTTTTGTATTTTCCGCAATTTCCTCGAGCGGAACTTCCAATTCCGTTCTCATCTTGTGGAGATCCGCTCCCGTCAGTATATCCTGGTCCATGATTTTTCGTATCAGTTGGTTTTGCGAGACCCGTTCCTTTAGTTCCTCAAGCCTTCTCCCCGGTTCAAATTTGTCAAAATGGATTTTTTTGAAATCATAGATGGGAACAGGTTCTTTCGCCTTATCGCTGTACTGCCCTTTCTTATCCAATAATCCGACTTCAATAAGCCTGCGATCATACTGTGCCCTGGACTCAAGATCAATCAGGGCCAGATACGCCTTCTGCAGAAGGGAAAGTATCTCTTGCCTTTCCTCCTTTGAAAAAAAAGAATAATTCACAATCGATTCGTCCTGATAAAGTTCAAAGACTCTCTTATACGCGCGCCTTATCTCCAACGGTGATGCATCGGGAAGGATCTCTAAGAGTTCATAGTAGTTCTGTTCGCGGTACGGTTTCATCTGACCTTGTTCGATCTTCTATTAATTACTGATCAACGACATTTTGCAGGATTGGTTCTGCTTTACTCACTGACATTAGATTCTTGTGGCAATTTCTGAGATCAAGGGCAGTCTGAGTGTAGGGGTAGAGATCGAGAAAGGGAATCTTTTTGCAGACGGCGTTGTGGACGCTTTCATCAAAGCTGATGTTTCCGACAAAATGCATCTTCATGGCGAGGTGTCTTTGGATAATTTTGCAGATCAATGTACCTATGTTCGGATTATCCTGCTTTCTTAATTGATTGAGGGCCAGCTTGAAATTAAAGGCCCGCAGCTCATTTTCCAGGATTTCACCCTTTTTGGGGTCCAGTTCCTTCATGATATAGAGAAGAATGTCCGGGCTGCTGACTGTGGCCCTGCCGTCCCGCCCCTGGGCTTCCTCGGCCAACGCCCGAAAATCATGGCTATTAAGGACCTGACGGATCTTGCGGAAATAAACGGAACGAATTAGCCGATAGATATTTTCTATGGAAGTCGGTTCGGGTGTCGTCACGAAGATACCCGAATTCGAGATCATAAAAAAATCGATGGTGTTAAAGGAAGTTCCAGCGCCGAGATCCAGCAGGATATAGTCATAAGAAAGCTTGAAAATGCTTCGCATGATCCTTAATTTCTGCTCATGTGCAAGATTAACGATGTCCAGATTATTCATGGCGCCGCTGATAAGATAGAGGTTTCTAACAGGCGTAGATTCGACGGTCTCTTCAAGAGTCCCCACCTTCTTATTCACGAAATCCGAGATGCTTTTTTCAGGAATAGGAAGACCAATGATAGTGTGGAGATTAGCTGCTCCGAGGTCAACATCAACCAGAAGGGTCTTATACCCTCCCTTCGCGAGCAGAATACCGAGATTGCCGGTAATGAAACTTTTACCGGAACCTCCCTTCCCGCCTCCGATGGCCCATATGTTCGGCATAGTTTTTCTCAGCAATTTTCGTCAGATGGCTGAAGTATAAGAAAAAGATGACTATATGTCAAGGGTGAGTCACTCGATAAAATGAATTTTTCTAATCTCTGGGACAAGAGATCAAAGCTGTAACGTGACAGCTTCGGTGTTTTCTTTCTGCCCTTGCTTTTTCTCTTGCATGCCAATGACGCCGTCTTCCCTTCAGGAGCTTGCACGATATTTGCTTTGGTGGTTTTACGCCCTCGCCCCTCGCGGCCGAGGAGTGGAATATTGATCCTTTACCGGCGAGAGCAAAAAAATACTTGATTAATATAAAATCTTCAATTACTTAGAAACGCTATGCATAGAGACCCTTTAGGATCTGTGCCAAATGTCATTGTGAGGATAGGCTTTAGCCATGAGCTGAGAGACTAAGCAACCAGGCAAACCCGCTATGGGGCGTGTTAGTCTCGTGATGCTCATAAGATTTCTGTTTATTTTGTCCTCAGCGAACTCATCCGAGCGAAGGCGGGCATACAAAAGGCGAGAAACGGAGAGCGGAGATTTTCAAGGTCATTGCGTAATGCTGCCAATTGGGCAGCATGCATGTAAATTTGGAGAAACGGAGATTAAGTGGTGATCGAAATTGATTTTGAAAAAGGCGACGGACTTGTACCTGTGGTAGTTCAGGACGCTGACACAGGAGAGGTTCTTATGGTTGCTTACATGAATCGAGATGCATGGCTAAGAACGCGCGAGACGGGCAAGGCGACGTATTGGAGCAGGTCGAGAAATGAGCTGTGGGTCAAAGGTGAGACATCAGGTCATATCCAGCATATCGAGGAAATTTTAGTTGACTGTGATTATGATACGGTGCTTCTGAAAGTCCGGCAAGCAGGTGGCGCCGCTTGCCATACGGGCTATAGATCGTGCTTCTACAGAAAGGTCGTTAATGATAATACGGAGGTTATCGGGGAACGAATATTCAAACCGGAGGATGTCTATAAATGAAAAAATTAAAACTGGGAATACCAAAGGGAAGCCTGGAGGCCAAGACTGTTGACCTCTTTAGAATGGCTGGCTGGCGCATCACATATGATGAGAGGAGTTATTTCCCGGAAATTGATGACGAAGAGATGTCCTGCACCCTCGTGAGGGCGCAGGAGATGTCAAGATATATTGAGGATGGGACTCTGGATCTGGGGTTGACCGGTAAGGACTGGATCATCGAAAATGAATCGAATGTTGTCGAGGTGCAGGATCTGATTTATTCGAAGGCGTCGGCAAGACAGGCGCGATGGGTTCTGGTAGTCAGAGAAGATTCTCCTGTGCGGGTCATCAATGACATGGAAGGGAAAAAAATCTCGACGGAACTGGTGAAATTCACAGAAAGGTATTTCAGGGAGAGGAATATCAATGTTCATGTTGAGTTTTCCTGGGGCGCGACGGAGGCGAAATGTGTTGAAGGCCTCGTGGATGCTATCGTGGAGGTAACCGAAACGGGAACCACGATTAAGGCCAACAAGCTCCGGATTGTGCATGAATTGATGAGGACCAATACAAAACTGATTGCCAATCCAGCCGCTTGGGAGGATCCCTGGAAGCGTAAAAAGATAGAGCAGATAAGGACGTTGCTCAATGGTTCATTGCTGGCCATGGGCAAGGTGGGTTTGAAGTTAAATGTGTCCAAGGAAAATCTTGGGCGAGTTGTCCTCCTCCTGCCTGCTCTGAAAGCGCCAACCATATCCGGGTTGTACTCGAATGACTGGTATGCTGTTGAAACAATAGTGGATGGTAATATTGTGAGGGACTTGATACCCCTGCTTAAGGAAGCCGGGGCCGAAGGCATAATTGAATATACATTGAATAAGGTAGTCTGAAAGGTGCAACAGTTATGGCACGGAAGGCTGAAATCTACAGGAAAACGAAGGAAACGGAAGTATCCATGGAGCTTGATCTCGATGGTACTGGACAAGGGAAGATATCGACAACTGTGGCATTTATGGATCACATGCTCAGCCTATTTGCCCGGCACGGCCTTATGGATCTCATCATAAAGAGCCATGGCGATACGCAAGTTGATGATCATCACTTAGTTGAGGACATCGGTATTTGCCTCGGCGATGCCGTGAAGAAAGCTCTTGGTGATAAAAAGGGGATACAACGTTACGGATCAGCCATGATTCCCATGGATGAGAGTTTATGCAGTCTGGTCATGGATATATCAGGAAGACCCTATTTGATCTTTAATGTTGAATTGAAGAGCAAGAAAAGCGACAAGTTCGACTACTCTCTGTTAAGGGAATTTTTTAAGTCTTTTTCAGATCATAGCGGAATAACCTTGCATGTCAACCTTCTTTATGGTAGGAATAACCACCATATAGCCGAGGCGATTTTCAAAGCCTTGGCCCTTGCCTTGAGGAAAGCAGTGACCATACACGGCCGCATAGAAGGCATCTTATCCACTAAGGGAAGTCTGTGATCAGCAGTCTCCGAAGAGGAGGTGGTAACATCCGCAGAGATTCGTTCCGTATGTTAGATCGGTTTGCCCAGTTCCTCCTTGTATTTTTCATTCTTTGTGTAGTTTGCGGCTGCCAGCGTGCGAGCGGTGTATCTACTACTCTTAAAGACGACGGGAAGGTTCTCTTTAAGCGTATCGCTGTCGTCCCTTTCCAGTCAATCCGCCAGGAAGATGCAGACATTAAGACAGTACGATGTCCTGTGTGTGGACTGGTGTTCAGGACGGAAAGCTATGCCAAGGGTTCAGAGACGGTTGTCGAAAGCATATTTCTTGATCGTCTCAAGGACGAGAAGTCGTTTGCTCTTATACCGCCGGACAGAGTGGGAGGAATTTACGAGGGCGTCACGGGAAGCCTTTTCAAAGCGGATCTACTTGATGTCTTAAAAAAAGTTGGGGCTGAATTAGAAGCGGATGGAATTATATTAGGTTATGTGTACCGCTACCGGGAAAGGAAAGGATTCTCCCTATCCGTCGAAAAGCCGGCATCCGTGGCTTTTGAAATCCACCTGATCAGGGTTGGCGATGGCGCCATCGTCTGGAGAGGTATTTTTGATAAGACCCAAACCTCACTTATGGAGAATCTTCTTCAAATAGCTTCTTTCATAAAGGAGGGTGGGAAATGGGTTACCGCCAAAGAGTTGGCTGCCGAGGGCATGGATGAGATTTTGAAGGATTTTCCCGGAGTTCGGAACCAATGACAGAGCCTCACAAGCAATGACGTGTGGAACCCTATTGCAGCGGTTTTCATGAGCGGGAAGTTTAATAGATTCGGGTTGGGAGTCGATAAGTGATCATAATACCGGCGATCGATTTGAAAGATGGCCGGTGTGTGCGGCTTGCGCAGGGAGATTTCAGGCGTGTGACCGTATATTCTGATGACCCCGTCGGTATGGCCAGGAAGTGGCAGGAAAACGGGGCAGAGCGTATCCACGTGGTTGATCTTGACGGTTCGCTCAGCGGTTCACCACGGAATACGGATGTGATCCGGGGCATCGTCGCAGAAGTCGGATTACCAATCGAGGTCGGCGGTGGGATAAGAGACATGAAGACCATCGAGGCCTACATAGGAATGGGCGTAAACTGGGTGATTCTGGGCACGATGGCTCTGAGAGACAAGGGTTTCGTCAGGGAGGCATGTGACGCTTATAAAGGCGAAATTATCCTCGGCATAGACGCGAGTGATGGTAAGGCAGCAATACAGGGGTGGACAGAACAGACTTCAGAATCTGCAATTGATATAGCAAAAGGTTATGAAGGCTATGGGCTTGCTGCAATTGTCTACACTGACATCAAAAGGGATGGCATGGAAACGGGCGTCAATATGGAGGCTACCAGGGAACTCGCCCGGTCAGTTGATGTACCCGTAATAGCTTCAGGCGGCGTTTCAAGCATTGAAGATATCCGCAGGCTCCGTGAGATAGAAAGGTTCGGCGTAATCGGTGTTATTATCGGTAGGGCCCTCTATTCAGGCGCCGTTTCGCTTAAGGAAGCCATAAGCCTGTCAAAGTTTTGAATTCGGTAGCGAGCGCACTCCCCGTAGATTGCTGCGGGGTAAGCGAGCGAATACTGAATGACATCTTTCCCTAAGAATCGAAGATTCTCCGCGGCTTGCCGCCGAGAGCTTCAATTCTGCGACAAAACATTGTTGATGATCCCGCACAATGGGAAGAAAAGCAGCCTCCGTAATAAAACGTTCTTTCAATGCGCCCTGATCCCAAGAAGGAGAAGATATAGGAGTATGCCCAGGCAGGAGGGGATACATGAGGAAGCACGACTTTTGCTGACTCTTCATTCTTAAAGTTCCGTCGCTCAGACCTGGAGGTTCACTTCAAAGAGAAAGGATGACGTCATGGAAGATTGCATTTTTTGCAAGATAGCAAATGGCACGATACCGAGCAAAAAAGTTTACGAAGATGCCGAGGTAGTGGCCTTTGATGACATCAATCCTATGGCTCCTGTTCACGTTATCATAATCCCCAAGAAGCATATCCCAACCATGCTGGACGTGACGAAAACAGATATGAGCTCCATCGGTTCCATGTTTGCCGCAGCTCAGGAGGTGGCACGGATCAAAGGTATAAATGAACGAGGATTTCGAGTCGTCATAAACTGCAATAAAGAGGGGGGACAGGTCATTTTTCACCTGCACATGCATGTTTTGGGAGGAAAAAAACTGAAGGACGGGCTGGCTTGATTTAAGACGCTTGACAAACAGCCAATGTGATATAAATTGTTAAGATTTAAGGTTATATGGGTGGCATAATGAATATTGATGAGAAAGTTAACGGTGAGATGGTCTTGGCCGCCAAGGCAAGGGATCAAGTTAAGCTGTCTGCCATACGGATGGTGAAGGCAGCCATGCATTACAGGGAAATAGACCTGAAGAGAAAATTAAATGAAGTGGAATTCCTGCAGCTCCTGTCATCTATGGTGAAACAGAGAAAAGATTCGATCGACCAGTTTAGAAAAGGCGGAAGGGAGGATCTCGTCAATAAGGAAGAGGCGGAACTGAAGGTTATACAAGCATTCATGCCTCAGCAGATATCGGAAGAAGACGTAGCCCGCGAAATTGACGCGGCAATCAAAGAAGTCGGCGCAATTAGTATCAAAGACATGGGGAAGGTAATGAAGGTACTCATGCCGAGATTAACGGGCAAGGCAGACGGGAAAATGGTCGGCGAGAAGGTTAAGGAAAAATTATCATCTTAATCGTGCGTCTGTCATGAACTTAGGAAGATCTCTACACAGAGCTTTCATCTTGGCGCAAGAATTACCCCATCCTCACTCTGTAAAGAGTGGCTCAGGGGCTAAAAATATATCAGTCATTGAGAAAATTGAAGATAAGTGAGCTCCCCGGCAAGCAAGAAATTATTCTGCATTGCGCCCTTTCGCCCGCCTTCCGGGCAGGCCTATTGGAAGTGCTTACGGCCTATGATTTACCACCCACAACTCCTTGTAAGAACATTCAGTAACCTTAAGCCTTTTTCTGGATTTGTCGATATGAATGTTTTGGTTCTGAAAGACTAAGGGGACGAGGCATTGAAAGGACATATTGCTCCGGATAAGATAGAGGAGGTCAAGAGAAGGGCCGATATAGTTGATCTTGTTTCAGAATATGTCACGCTCAAAAAAGGAGGGAAAAACTTTCTCGGACTCTGCCCCTTTCATAAGGAGAAGACACCTTCTTTTACGGTGAATAGAGACAAACAGATATTCTACTGTTTTGGATGCGGTGAGGGGGGCAATGTTCTGACATTTGTGATGAAAATGAGTGACATGTCCTTCCCAGAAGCGGTAAGGCATCTGGCGGGTAAGACGGGGGTCATCATTCCTGAGAGGGTTTTGACCCGACATGAGAAGGAGTCATCCAGCTTAAGGAACGAAGTTAGCCGTGTCAACAAGATGGCAGCGGCGTATTTCTCCAAGAACCTATTTTCACAAGCGGGAAAAGAGGCACGAGATTACCTGAGAAAAAGGGAGATACAGGATGAAGTAATCAAGGAATTCGGCCTTGGATATGCCCTCGATGGATGGAGGCATCTGAGGGATTATTTCGAAAAGGCGGGCATCTCCTTGAAACTTGTTAATCAATCAGGACTGGTCATTCCCAAAGCAAACGGGGGCGGGTCTTTTTACGACCGGTTCAGGAGGAGATTAATTTTCCCCATAGAGGACGTTGGCGGCAGTGTCATCGCCTTCGGCGGCAGGATTATCGGGGACGGTGAACCGAAGTATCTGAATACTTCCGAATCACCCGTATATATCAAGGGAAGGAATCTCTACGGCCTTAACCGCACGAAAGAAGACATCCGCAAGAGAGGTTATGTCATCCTCGTTGAAGGATATTTTGACTTGATCACCCTGTGGGCTTCCGGCATCAGGAATGTTATCGCCACCCTGGGGACCGCTCTGACGCGAGATCATGTAGATCTGCTGCGGCGCTATACTTCGCACGTTGTGGCCGTGTTCGATCCTGATGAAGCCGGAAAAAAGGCTCTGACCAGGAGCATAGAACTGTTTCTTTCCGGGAATATGCACGCAAAAGGTGTTGTACTTCCCGATGGCTATGACCCTGATCAATACTTGAGGGCACATGGGAAAGAATCCTTCATGAAAATCATCGATAACGCCCAGTCTGTGGTCGATTACTACATTGAGAATGTCATCGGGAAAGTAGCCACTTTTGAGGAAAAGAAAGACGCCCTGAGGGAAGCCGTGTCGTTTATTGTCCATATTGATAATACAAGGGAGAGGGACCTGTTCATAAAGAGGGTATCGGAGAAGTTAGGTTTAGATCAGCAGCTTCTGACAAAGGAGGTCAATCTTACCTTGAAGGCGCCTGCCGGAAAGCAGGCAGATGCTTCAAGAGAACGGGATGTAGATATCGACACGGTGGAGCTGAGTATTATCCATATCATGCTGGAATACCCTTCCGTGGTTCCTGAGATAGTCAAGAAAAATATCTTTGATTGCTTTATGAGCGCGGATTTAAAGTCTCTCGCCGTAAAGCTAGCGGATTCTTATGCAGAGCAAGGATCAAAGGGTTTTGATGCATCGCAGTTCATAGAGGCAATTGATAACGAGTTTATAAGGAAGAAGCTTCTTAGAATGATGATCGATGAGAATCCTTACGATGAAAAGGTAATTGATCGCGTGACTGCGGATGCGATGAAACAGGTTAAACGGAAGTGGTACAAGGAAAGATGCCGGGTCTTGAAAACGAAAATTAAAAAGGCCGAGGAA
>Ga0209048_10002151_pt1 | contig 19748 bp, 22 predicted proteins | sample FrelakmetCRP12CR_FD_187146 | JGI IMG/M metagenome (GOLD analysis project Ga0209048, IMG submission 187146) | Freshwater lake sediment microbial communities from the University of Notre Dame, USA, for methane emissions studies - CRP12 CR (SPAdes)... | ecosystem: Environmental > Aquatic >... | reverse complement strand
ATACCGTCGCTTGGGCGGCAGTCGATATACTCCTCGTGATGATCTGCCGAGAGTACGAGCTGGGCATAAAAGACACCATTCTCGATGCTGTCTATCTGAAGAAAGCGCATTGAGATGGAAAATTTGTCAAGTAATTCTAAAAAGAGATCATGGGTAAATGGGCGGGGCAGGACTTCTTTGATTTTTGCGCTATTGATGGATATTGCCTCCCAGAGCCCGATAAATATCGGCAGGTGAAGGGCTTCATCCCCATCAGTGAGGATCACCAGTGGAACCGTAGCACCTTCGCTCACGGCAACAAATACCCCCTTTACCTCGCACCTGATCTGTGTCATTCCCGTGCACAATGGTTGCTGTCATCAGAGATAAGAGTTAAGGTTACCATAAAAATGCCTAATCCTTCGATTGGGCTTCACGACGGACGATAATGATGCTTGAAAGAATACCGAGTGCAATGTTGAAATAGTAGAGCACGACCCTCCAGATAACAACAAATATTCCGACAATTGATACGGGAATAAACATAGAATACATCGAATATGCCCCAGCTTCAGCAATACCTGAGCTTCCCGGTGTGAGCGGAAGCATCATCAGGATTGCAAGGATGAGCTGAATAACAAATGACTCGAGAAAAAGTGGAGGCTGCCCGAGCCCGACAAGGATAAGGGATGCAGTAAGAATCTCGGAAAGCCAGTAGAGGAGGGTGAATAACATCCCCCAAAATATACCTCCTTTGGCACTTTTTACAAATTTGATAACAGATTCATTAAAATTTTCGATCTCCGTATCAGCACGCGCGACAAGTTTTTCTACCCTGGTAGTCTCCCAGGTACGGGTGAAGAAGCGGGAAATCCGGTGTACCACTTTTTTAACAACATCTGGCCGCTTTATGGCAAGATAAAAGAGGAAGAGACACCCTGAAACAAAGATCCAGGTAATATATACCATTACTTCCGAGATTGCCCCAAGACTCTTCCACTGGTCAGTAAGGACAATCATAGCAAAAGCTGCAAGCGCCGCTAATGCTATTCCATCCAGCACCCTTTCCATGATCACGACTGCTGTAGCATCGCCGATTGGAACATTTGCCCGGTAAAGCTCATGGACACGTACCGGCTCTCCTCCTGCCTGTGCAGGGGTTATCGCTGCTGCAAGAAGGTTGGCAAAAACAAGGTTCAGGCAGTAAAAAAAACCGATATGGTAACCCAGTGAACCAGACATCTTCTGGACGCGCCATGCCCAGAAACACATCGTCATAATGTGGGTTAAGAACGCGAGAAGCAGGAATATAGGATTGATCTGCCTGATGTACTTGATGGTATTTTCGTTGATTGTGAGAAACAGGATAATGACTAAAACGAGAAGGGAAAACCCGATTGAAATGTAGAGCCATTTTACCTGAGACCTCTCCATGTGTGTTCCCTCACCTTATTGGGCACATTATCCGTGCGTAGTAGTTAAACAGGTTATTGGACATACTATAAACGCTTTTATGACTTGAACGTATATCGCATGTGCACCTCAATCCAAGGGAATTATTTACCTGATCATACCGTGAAGAGGTCATGTTGTGCCATGATGCGGAAGAAACCGGCAGTTACTCCGGCATCGAGCCAGCCATGCCCATAACTGAAACTGGCAAGGGCATCTTCAGAGGAGCCACGCAATCGGCAGGAATCACCGTGTCCTGCATACACTGCCGCAATAGTAAGGACTCTCCCTGCATACTCATAACTGGTTGTCGCTGGCTCCGACGCAAACGTCACTGATGATCTGGCGATGTCCAGCAGGTGAGCATAGCGTTGTGTCTTTTCTTCAAGCTTTGTTCTGAACTGAGACGGGACTATCTCCTGCGAGCTTGAAAAAGGGCAGGCCGGCTGATGCGTACTGGCAAGCAATCCGGATGACAGGCCGAGATGTAACCAGCCCAGACCATAGTAAAAACCCGCAAGTGCGTTGACAGGATCATTTGAAGCAAAAAATGTCATCCCGTCGCTCTCATAGGCATGTGCCATTTCCAGAACAGTGGCAGCGATGGTATTAAGAGGAGTGCTTACTGGCGCAACAATCCGTGTCCTGGAAAGTGTTGTAGTAAAAAGGACCCCGCATTCTTCAATCTTCATAAGCCGGCAAACCTCTCCAGATATGATTGTTCCATGTCATGCAATTCAGCAGGGACAATCAGGATGTGCATGGGTGGACCGAAATCAACAGATTTAAGGGTACCTGCAGATCCTGCCCGTACAACAGGATTATCTGATCCTGCCCGGGCAATGCCAACATAAAGAGATATCCGCATGTTTTTTTCTGCTGCCATCCGTTCGAGAAGATCTATTGCTTCATTGACGGTCATATATCGTTCATCCTGGATGTCAAGATACACCAGCGTGTGCAGTCGCAGGGAGAGGTTCTGGTTTATAACCTCAATAGGAGTTGTCGGGAACCAGTTCTTCTGCGGGAAAGGTACCGAGCAGGACTTTCCAAAGCGGTAGTTCTGGAGTCCGGAGAGACCTGAGACGGCAATGGAGATGGAGGCTCCATGAATTATTGCGGTAGGTATACCTCTTGCTGCGGCACGCATCCGAAGGTCTGCATGGGTAGTAGAAACCATCGGATCACCCGCACAGAGAAATACAACATCGGAACTCTTTGCTTTACTTAACAGTTCCTCAGGATGTTGTTCCACATCGTTTCGATCAAGAAGATGAACGGGTTTTCCATACAGTTTTTCTAATTCTTTATACGATGAGCCCATAAGACGGGAAGTGTAAATTTCAAGAAAGACATGGTCCGCGTTCCGGATGCAGGAGAGCCCTTTTTCCGAGACATCGTCTTTATCATAGAGCCCAAGGCCGATAAAGGTCAGCACGATTTCACACACTCATCCAGGCAATCCTTTGAATCATCCACATTAGATCTCAAATCCACGTAAGAATGATTTTCGCTCTTCCATGTTCAAATCATAAAAAAACCGAATCATTCTGAAAGATCCTCGTTAGTAACCGTACATGTATCGGTTGATCATTTTATGAGCATGTTTATAATCGCTCCTATCAGTAAACCCAGAAAAACCGAATATACCGAGATAAGGATGGCAATTCGTGCTCCCAGCTGACGATACAATACTGCAATCGTGGATATGCACGGGATAAAAAGGACAGTGACAATAGCAAATGTATAGAGCTGTGCCGATGTCATCACAGAACCAAGGTCTGCTGTTCCGGCAAGGACGGCAAGCGTCTCAAAAGCGAGTTCTTTCCGGAAGATCCCAAATAATAGCGCTGTGGCCGCATACTCCGGCAACCCGAGCAGGGTTACGGTAATCGGGGCAACCAGCTGCTCGAAGGCATCGGTCAATCCGAAATACTGGAAAAGGCCGAGTGCAATGCTGGTTATGATCAGGAGTGGCAATGCAATAAAGAGGAACTCTTTAATCCGGAGCCAGGACTTGGCAAGCACAAGACGTGCCTGTGGTCTGCGGAGAGCAGACATTTCAACGATCATACCAAACTGCTCCCCCGGGGTGATGCGGCTGAGTAAGACCGCAGTGAAAATGATGAGTACAAAGACGATAAGATAAATGGAAAATGCCCAGGCAATCCCGACAAAAGCAGCAACTATTCCGGCGATTACCACCGTCCTTGCTGAACAGGGAACCAGGCTGATAAGAAACGCCGCAATGGTCTTTTCACGGCGTGTCTTTAAGATACGCAAACTCATCACTGCAGGAACCGTACATCCAAATCCTATCACCATGGGAATTATCGCTTCTCCATGAAGTCCAAGGCGGTGCATCGCGCGGTCCGCAAGGAATGCAGCACGGGTCATGTATCCGGTATCCTCGATCAGAGAGAGACCAACATAGAACGTGAAGATAAACGGGAATGCGATGCCGAGACCTGCTTCGAGTGCAACGAGGACTGAAAACCCGATTCTTTCCAACAAGGGGGGTAATCCCAAAGCTACAAATGGGACGATAATGTAGGTAGTGAACGTCTGAACAATGATCTCCTGCATCCAGGAGCCTATGACAAAAACAGACAGGAGCAGAAAAAAGAGGATGGCACAGAGGATAGGGACTCCGGGAAAAACCCTGGTGAGCAGACTGTCCAAATCATAGGTTTTTTTCCGATCTCCCTGGCTGACTGCTGAAGCTGCAATCTTTCTGGACAGATTATGCCGGTTCGTTGCAATGATCTGGCGGACTGACATCCTGTGACGCAGTTCGATCTCGTGTGCAACAGCTCCTGCTGAATCGAGGAGCATAGGATCTTCACCAGTGCCCTGTAATGCGAGAAGATTCTTGTAACGGGGTGTGCCCATTGTCTTCTCGAGACTTTTAAGTGCTGCCTCGATATGATGGTCATAGGGGACCTCGAGAGATACAACCCTGCTGGATCCCAGAGCAAGAGGTAAAATACGGTCAATATCTCTCCCTTCTGAAGCGGCAGTAAGAAGAACAGGAACTCCCAGCCGGGCTGAAAGTGTTTCAACATCGATAATCAGCCCCTGCTTTTCAGCTTCATCGATCATGTTGAGGACAGCAATTATTCTTGGAGAGAATTCGGCAACCTGGAGGAAGAGGTAGAGACTCCGCTCAAGCTTTGTGGCATCAAGGATTGCAACAATGACATCCGCCCCTGCCTGTTCAAGGAATTTCCGTACCAGTATTTCTTCTTCAGAACTCCCATCAAGGGAATAGATTCCGGGCAAGTCGACTATCTCGATCTTCTCTTTTTTATAACAAACATTACCACATTCCAGGCAAACAGAGGATCCCGGATAGCGGTTTACCTCGATGCCAAGTCCAGTGAGCTGGTTGAAAATAAGGGACTTTCCAGCCCCGGGGTTACCGAGAAGCGCGATCTTCATGAGAAACGTTCCACAGATACTGCGGCAGCGATCTCAGGACTCAGGGCAACATCACACCCTTTGACCTGAACGACCAGTGCATCTTTCCCGTGTTTTCTTCGTATTTTTACTTTTTCACCCGGGACGACGCCGAGGTCAAGCAGTCGTTTTGCACTTGACTGTCCCAGGATACACAGCACAACCAACTCATCGCCCTCGTTAAAATCAAGCAATGAAGGTGGAGTGCAGGACTCATCACAGGTCGTTCCAGTGAACCCGCATACCGCAGCCTTTTGCCGGTCAGTGATTATATTCCCGGATGGTCTTGTTTTTTTTAAGTAATTACCAAGACGGTCAACAGTCTCATCGGAAACTGAGTGTTCAAGATTGCATGCTTCAGATGATGCCGTTGAAGAATCCATACCGAGAATTTCTGATAAAAACACCTGGAGCGTTTCATGTTTTTTTATCACGCATTCCCCAACAGATTTGCCCGTCATGGTAAGATTGATGGCTTCATCTCCGGTGATTGTAATATCCCCGCTTCTCTTGAGATCCTCCAGATCTGATCGAATTTCCCTCTCAGGTTTGCCAAATATTGCTGCCATGTCGTGAAGTAAAGGAGAGTGCCCGGTGGTCATCGTGAAGTGTTGGATGGCTTCCAGATAATCTTCCCGCAAGGAGGGCTGCATGATATGTCTCGTATATTATCTGGGCACCCGACAACTTTATTGATTTGGGTATGGCATTATGTTAAAAAACAGATATAACATCGAATAAGAAACGACAGAAGAATAATTGGAGGGTGGTCCCGTTTGTGAAAAGGCATTGCAATGTTTAAAGAAAAGACACAAAACGAATTAAAACCTAAATCTGATAGAATTTAATATTCAAAACAGCGGGGAAGAGATGATTTACTGGTTCTATGAATATATGCTCAAACGGCAGATAACCGAATTGCCAAAGCATGTATGCTTCATGATCAGCGGGAGGGATATGGCAGATGCTCCGGAAAACCTGTTCCTCATCGCCTCATGGTGCAATGAGCTATCAGATTTCGTTTCCCGGTATAACACATCATCAAAGCAAAGGATCCAGGGCCTTACGTTCCATATCAGCACCCCGGTTCCCCATGAAATGATGCAATACCTGCCCACTGTCAGAAAAATTGGCAGTATTTCCCATCTAATCCTTCACATCGGCGACACAGAAGAAGTAGCCGGGAACGGGATGAATGTTGTCGTTGCGATCGGTACAAGCGGAAGGGAAGAAATTACCTCGTGTATCCGCAGGATGGCGCAGGATCATGTCTTGCCCGAAGAGGTCGATGAAAAAACAATCGAATCCTACCTGACGTTCCAGTATACACCAGATATTGTGATAAAAAGCGGGGGGGACCACCTGACAGATTTCCTCATCTGGCAGTCGGTGTATTCCGAACTCTTCTTTTCGGATATTAACTGGAAATTACTCAGAAAAGTGGATTTTCTTCGGTTGATAAGGGATTACCAGTCACGAATACGGCGTTTTGGAAAATAATGGGATTATTTAATCCGGACGTTCATCCAGCACGGAATACCGTTTACTGTTTTTTCTGTCAAGGCAAACTTGTTTTTGAGTGAAGTGGCGAACACTTTTCGTTCTGGTATCGCAACAATCCGGTGGTCCCTGCACCATCGGGTGAATGCCTGGTACATATCATCTTTTGTTACCACTGCATCATCCGCATCTACCCGGATGATCTTTGCGGCAACAAATTTTTTCAGACTATCATCCTTCTTTTTCTTATCCGGTGCAACCGCTTTTACACTCCCTACGATTGCCCCTCCCTTTACCGGGGTTCTTTGAGTGATACCTGATGTAATTGGAGCGGAGTCTTTTAAAACTGGTACCTCTGCAACGGGTTTTATCGGCAGCCGTTGTTTTGCTTTCATTACCTTGGTAATGGCGGTCGGATCATCAGCATTAATTACTGGGTGAATGTCGGGCAATGGTGTTTTTCTGCTCGTTTTTTTCAATTCTTTTGTCTGGGTGTCTGCATCAAGGATCGCAGGATCAGCAATTACCCGGTCAGAAAGGTGCTGTTGCCGGTAATCAAAACCCATCTGGTTCGCTAGTGCCAGGTTGCATTCATTACTTATATCCAGTCCCAGTTCAACGGCTTTTAAAAATATATCAGACCTTATAACGACCGTTGTCTGCCGCCACTGGTCATTTGGATCTTTTTTTGCGGACATGGCTTCTCAACAGATGATCTGACTGTGAACAGAAATATAGTATATGATCTCTCTTTTTTTATGAACCCGGAATACGTCAGGGCTCTTTCAATGAAGCACGCTGGTCATAGGTTCTCATGGCGCGCAACAGATCAATTTTTCTGAAAAGGGGCCAATAAGGAGCGCAGAAATATACTGCAGATTCGTGCCCTGTTGCAAGCCATGGAAGAAAGTTGGATGTCCGGCATTCGTTCCCCGTCCTGATGATCAGGTCAACAGGTGGGATTCCTTTCCCTTCATGGAGGTACCGTTCCACCATCTGGACATCAATTTCCCCCGGCTGGATCTCATTTTTTGCAACAGCCGAAAGGATATCACGGGCGGCGAGAACGATCTCGTTTCTTCCACCGTATGCAAGAGCGATATTAAGGGTAAAACCGTTATGATCCCGAGTCGCTTTCTCAGCGGCATCCACTGCGGCCAGCAGGTCGTCAGGCAGCATCGACCGGTCACCAACCATCTGCACACGGATCTTGTATCTCTCAACCCGTTTATCATGAAGCACAGAAAGGAACTTTTCTTTGAAGAGAGCGAACAAGTGTGAGACTTCTTCTTTTTCCCGTGAAAAATTTTCTGTTGAGAATGTATACAGGGTTATATGCCGGATACCAAGTTCGTGGGCCCAGTCAAGCATCTCCTCGGTTTTGTCAGCACCTGCACGGTGCCCCTGCGGTGTGTCGATTCCCAGCATTTTTGCATAGCGCCGGTTACCATCCTGGATGATAGCAATATGGTTGGGAACCTGCCTGCACTGCATCTTAAGATATTTCTCGTAGAGCGGATCGATCAGCGGGCGCAGGATCATAATGGGGTTACCTCTACAATCATGCCGTTGTCCGGGTAGCGCTCAACAACATATTTTTTTCCGGGCAGTTCATCAGCATTTTTTTCAAGCAGCCACCACGCCATTTCAATCCGGTCATCACAAACCTCAAAACTCCCTGGCTCCAGTGCCTTCTCGCATATTTTCGTGCATATCCCTTTTTGCTGATCCAAAGGTTCAAGCACACCGTACACGATGGTTCCATCCGGAGTAATATCATCAAAAGGCCGGGCAGTATTTTCTGCAATTCGCTTCAATCGCTCCCGTAGTTGCACCGAGTCTTTAAAAGCCGACGAACACCAGTGAACCTTGTCGTGCCGACACAACTCCTCCGCCCAGCCTATCGCCCCCTCAATAGCATTGTGCATTTCGTCTGCAAGTTCATATCCCCGTTCCCGCATGTTGTACGCATTTGTCTCACCCCATTCGAGTTCATTGATATTCAGGAAATCAAGGTACGGGAGTGCGGGTACAAGGAAGTCAAGATCAGGCAATGCCGGCACTTCAATACCAATATCAAAACCCATATCTTTTGCCCGTTTGGCAGACCGGATAAAATCCGATTCAAGGATCTTCTCCCAGCATTCGTACGGAGGATGGAGACGGATCTCATCGACAAGGCCTTGCATCTCTGCCAGATCCGCATCAGTCGGAGCCTTCGCAGTGTAGAGATGAATCTGGTGTTCCGGGCCGAAATGTGCTTTCAGCAACCGGCAATATGCAGTCACCTTGTCCAGTACAAGCAGCGGTTCACCCCCGGTGATGCCTGTACCTAGCGCACTCATCCGTTCAGCCACGTCGATAATCTGCGAAGGAATATCTATGGGATGTTCATTTGCGTACACTGTGTCAGTCCCTTTTCGTTCAGATGAGAGGGGGCAGTACCAGCAGGTACGGTGACATCGTCCCGTAACAAAAAGTACCATCTTTGCGCCCTGATGACAGAGAATACAACCTTTTGAAAGTGACACGTCAATACCCTCGGTAAATCCTAAACGGTAGGAGAAAATTCTGTTTTAATTTTTTGTGAGCAAAGGACAAAACTCTTCTGGGCAAAAAAATAGGATAGTGAGGAATAATCAGTTAGGATCGGATTTAACGGATTTCTTCTCTTGGTTCCTACGTCTTTGTGTCGACCCTGAGTATTTCGGTATTCCTGCTTACCAGCAGGTTATACGCATCATGGGCTTTGTTATATCTGACCAGAACATTTCGCAATTCAATGACGGATCCATAGGGTGCTGAAGTGATTGCATCATTTTCCGGGGTGATATGGTAGGAAGGCAGCACCGCATATACCGGTGTTTTTGCCGTCCCGTCGCAGAGCTTGAATACATGAGACCGTGCATCCCCGAGCTCACCTGACATCTTTAAGCCGGCAACATTGATCCGTTTCCCGACATGCAGGTGCAGTTTGGATAACCTGAGGAATTTCGATCTAGCGGGCACGTGAAATGTCTCTTTTCGCATTCCATCCTTCCGCAGGACAGCATAACTGTACTTGATGTCAGTATTCACGTACCGGTACGAGTCTTCACAGTGGGCAAGAGTTTCCATAAGCCGGGTAAGCCTGATTGCGGGAGCTGTCTCAAAACTCCAGCAGCGGGGCGCAGTGCATGTCGAACCCCAGATGAATGAACATGGTCCGTAGATGGAAAGCCCTTTTTTATGCAGCGAAACTGAAAGTGAACGCAGCCGGGTCGCGTTCTCCTCATCCGCAGGTTCGACAATAACGATTGAACCATCGGGTGCAAGACGCTCTGTTATCTTGTTGACAATGTCCGCCCGTACTTCCATGGTAGCATCCGGGAGTTCATTGAGAACATTTGAAAAGATTATCAGGTCGATTTTTTCCGGTAGTGCCCCGGGATCCAGAGACCTGATATCAGTTTTTTGCGGAGGTTTGATTATTACCCTCCCCCTCATGCTGAGGGATGCATCACACAAAAAGGTGAATGCCTCGATATGCTCTTCTGAACGTTCAAGGGACCAGATAGTTGCCTGTGCGTCACCGAGCCGCGAATAGAAATCAGCAATGGCAAGCGGGACAACACCTGGCCCGGTCCCGACGTCAAGGATCGTCATGTTTTTCTTGAGGAGGCCATCTCGTGCGAGCAACATAAGCAGGCGTCCGGTCTGCATAAAATACACCGGGAAGTGGTAGGCCAGATAAGCAAGTACATTATAGCCTTTTGTGTACTGCAATGACCGTTTGTGTTCAGGTTTCCAGTAATCATCTTTCTGGGCGACAATAGCCCTGCGCAACCGTTCGATGATGACCGGATCATTCCAGTCCTTTCCTACTTTTTTTGTTATATATTTCTCGATACCCTGCGCGAGTGGTGCAGGTAGTAAGCCTGCGGAAAAAAATGCCTCCTGCCGTTCGCGTTCTTCTGTGTTCAGGATAAGAGGAAGCACCGGCGGGATCCGTGAAATCTCAATCTCCCCCTGAACTTTACGTGCAACAAGACCAAGGCCAGGAAGTTTTGGTGAAATGATGGTGAACAGCTTGTTCAACGGCACAGGCTCATCAAGGTAGGGGATTATCTCCGAGAGTAAAAAAGCCGGCTTTGTCCCGCTCACGTATTTTATTGTCGATATGAGCTGTTTTTCCGTCATTGTTTGCCGGTTACTTGGCGATAGATAATATTACATCTTTGTATGATACCTGTTTTTTTGCCTGTATCATTTTCATCTGCCCTGCGGCAGGATGATATACCGGTTCAACAAACATCCGACACGATCAAGGTATATGTGCGGCCGTTACTCCCTCATCTTTATTGATGATCTCGGAAACCGTTTTCGTGTGTTCAACCCGATGATCGGTTTACGTTCACGGTTCAACATCGCCCCGGGAAACGAGATGCCGGTTATTGTAAATGATGATAAAATTGCGGATAAAAAGAATATTGTCCTGATGAAATGGGGACTGGTGCCCCACTGGACACGGGACATTCGCAGTGCAAAACGATCTATCAATTCACGGGCAGAGAGCCTTGCGGAAAGACCCTCTTTTGCGGGACTCTTAAAAAACCGTCGCTGTCTTGTCCCGGCATCAGGGTTTTTTGAATGGAAAAAAGAGGGAACAAAAAAGATACCATTTTACATTAACCTGCCAAAAAGCCCGCTCTTTGCTTTTGCAGGGCTCTATGACCAATGGAATGATCCAGAGGGAAATCCTCTGCTGACCTATACTATCATCACGGTCAAACCCAACCAATTGGTGTCAAAAGTCCACAACCGAATGCCCTCAATCCTTTCAAGAGAACATGAAGAGCGCTGGCTTTCAAAAACCGCCCTGAGTGCCGGGGATCTCAAAGAAATCCTTACACCGTTTCCAGCAGAAAACCTCTCAATATATCCTGTCTCCCCACTTGTCAATACTCCTGATACCGATGATGAGCGGGTAATCCAGCCAATGGATTCATCTGATTATCAGCTGACCTTGTATTAAGAAAATTATGCTCGACCATTGCCCGGGTGCAGCGAACCTCAGAACCCCCACCCTTTCGATTAAGAAATGCCCGCAGTGTGGTGAAGAAGTGGAACTATTCTCAAATGATGTCTCCGTGAAATGCAGCACCTGCGGTTTTGTTGTGTATAATGAAATCGAATCATGTATACAGTGGTGCAAACATGCAAAGGAATGTGTTGGCGACGAGATGTACAGGAAACTTATGGAACGAAAAAATGCAGAACAAAAAAATTTCACCGTTCAGAAGTGAATAATGATATCTTAATTTTTAAACTGCCAGCATCCTTTCTATCGCACCGCGGGCACGATTAGCAATCTCTTCTGGCACGGTTATCCTTGGTTGAAGTGTGATGAGCGCATCACGGACTTTGCCCAAATCCGTTTTTTTCATGTTCATACAGGTTGCTGATGGTGATAATGGATAACAGTTCTTTTCTTTGCATTCCCGTTTGAAGCGGTGCAGAATACCTACTTCAGTACCGATGATGAACTCATGTTCCGGAGCATTGCATACATACCTGATGATCCCTGATGTGCTCGCGACCTGGTCAGCAAGGTCGATTACCTCCGGGCGGCACTCCGGGTGAACCAAGAGGATTGCGTCGGGATGAAGTTTCCTTGCCTCGCGTACATGTCCCGGGGTAATCTGGTCGTGAACAATGCAGAATCCTTCCCAGGGCAGGATCTCCTTTTTGGTAAACCGCTGGACATACCGTCCAAGATTGCGGTCGGGTACAAAGATTACCTGGTCTTCTTTTACCGAATTTACTACCTTCACCGCATTTGAAGAGGTGCAGCAGATATCGCTCTCTGCTTTTACTTCGGCAGTGGTGTTCACGTAACAGACAACAGCAGCATCCGCATGCCGGGATTTCACGAGTTTTAATTCGTCTGCAGTGATCATATCTGCCATCGGGCAGCAGGCATCACGGGCAGGTAAAAGGACTGTTTTATCCGGAGAAATAATCGCCGCAGTCTCAGCCATGAAGTCTACGCCGCAGAATACGATGATCTCGCCTTCCATGGTAGCCGCAGCCCTGGAAAGTTCGAGGGAATCCCCGGTGAGGTCAGCGATATCCTGTACGTCTGCTGCCTGGTAATTATGCGCGAGGATAATCGCGTGCCGATCCTCTTTCAACCGAAGAATTTCCTCGCGAATCGAAGATAGCCCCTGCACCCTGAACACTTCCGTAATTGTATGTGTTGATCCTGTGTATCAAATAAGTGGATGATGTCATGATCTTTTAATTTTTATAGAATTTTTATCATTGTCCGTTAGACACTTTCCTTTTTGTCCTCAAGGGGGATGTTTAAGAAACCTGCTCACAAAACTACTTGTCAGCACATGAAACTCATTCTCCCGGACCAGAAAACGATAGATATTGACCGGGTTCCGGTCCCTGTCGAAAAGGTCCTGCTCGAGCTGGGGTTAAATCCTCTTGAAGTGATTGTCGCACGGAACGGAAAAATGATCTCTGAGGATACGGTTGTTCAGGCAGATGATGAGATCAGGATCATCAGGATTGCCCACGGAGGTTGATAGGTGAACTCAAATCATGTGCAGCGGGATATACCACTATGTTCCCTCTGCACAGAGCCGGCAATAATATATCAGCGCAACATCGATCGTCACTTATGCGGGCCTCATTTTAATGCGGATGTAAGTCTCCGTGTAGCAGAAACGGTAAAGAGCCGGCAGATGATCATCCCAGGGGATCGAGTAGCGGTTGCCCTGAGCGGGGGAAAAGACAGCACAGCCCTCCTCCTTCTCCTGAATCAGCTCCTTCCGGCATGGGAGGATGTCCGCCTTATTGCAATAACCATTGATGAAGGGATTTTTGGCTACCGAGAAGAGACTATCCAATCTGCCGAACTGCTTACCCGCCAGCTCGGAATTGAGCATCACTGCATCTCGTTTAATGAGCTGTTTGGGGATTCACTTGATACATTCCTCAAAGGCAGGGAATCGCAGGCATGCAGTATCTGCGGTATTCTCAGGAAGAAAGCGATGGTGGTCGGCGCACAAAGGATCGGAGCAACAAAGCTTGCCACCGGCCACAACCTTGACGATGAAGCCCAATCGGTGCTCATGAACGTATTCAGGAGTGACCTGCCACGTCTCGTCCGGAATTCCGCTCTCAATTCATCCGGCACATTTATACCAAGAATCAAACCGCTCTCCTTAATTTCAGAAAAAGAGATTGCGATATATCTTATACAAAACGATGCCTGGCGAGCGCTTCCCGAGTGCCCGTACACCCGCTATGCATTGCGACGCGAGGTCAGGTCACTCCTTTCGGGTTTTGAATATAAGCATCCCGGTACGATGTTTCACCTTTTGGAGAGCAAACAAAAGATCGAGCACTATTGTTCAGGCTCAGTATTATCTGCACCCCTTCATTCCTGTCGAAAATGTGGCGATCCCTGCAGCGGGGACTTCTGCCAGGTATGCAGTCTCCTCCAGTCACTGGGGAAGTGACGGGGCTCCCTGCACGCGTTCCGGGTGGGTATAGATATTCATTTTTCCACCACGCACAAATCCGACAATACATAGGCCGGTCTTAGCGGCAATGTCGATAGCAAGGGTCGTGGTGGCGCCCCGCGAGATGACCACCGGAATATTTGCAATCAGGCATTTTCGTACCATCTCAGAAGAGATACGACCGGAACAGATTGCACAGGTGCTGGAGAGGTCCACATTGTTGCGCAGGGCGTACCCAATCACGCGGTCGATCGCGTTGTGCCTTCCGATATCCTCAGCACGGGTGATTATGCCATCTGCAGATACGAGACCGGCAACATGCACGCCCCCAGTCACCGTATGCAGTTCGGATTCAAGGATATCCTTGATTATCTGGATGATAACGGGAGCAGACATAGTGAACCCGGATTTGACAGACGGCAATTTCCCGGTATCAATATACGACGTACTGCCTCCGCAACCGGACAGGATGGTCTTTTTGGGGCCGAGCACCTTGAAGAGATTTTTTGTAATTACGCTGATCCTGTTTTGCTCAATTTTTATTGATTCAATCTCATCAGGTACTTTGATGATTTGCTCGGTGAAGAGATAGCCGGTAACAAAGTCTTCAAGCCGTCCAGGGCTCATCATGGCAGTCATTGCATGCCTGCCGTTGATGAAGAGGGCATAAGGGATCTCTTCAATCACTTCATGCGTGGTGACGGTATTCTTTTCACTGTCTATGCGGACACAGGGTACTTGCCTGAACATCTCATCTTTTGTTGTATGCCGGTCTTTATGTGAGGTCATTTTGTTGTCATCCTTTTGTTAATACTTCATCCATGCTGCCGGTACGGTAACCTTCGAGATCGAGTGTAATATAAGCAAACCCGATCGTTTTAAAGGTTTTCACCAGTGACTCACGCAGAGCCAGCAGTTTTGGAACATCGGCAATCATGACTTCAATCCGGCCGATGTCCCCATGCATCCTAACCCGGCACTGGGAGAACCCGCTGGTATGGAGGAATTCCTCACCCTGCTCTATCATCACCAGTTTTTTGGTGGTGATCTCATCCCCATAGGGAATTCGCGATGAAAGACAGGCTGCGGAAGGCTTGTTCCAGAACTTCAATCCCAAACCCTGTGCAATTGTGCGGATGTCTCCCTTGGTGATTCCAGCATCAATAAATGGGTGAATTATTCCCTCTTCTGTACTTGCCGCTAATCCCGGGCGATGCTCACTTGTGTCAGATACATTAAGACCATCTGCAATGCAGGCAAAGTGCAGGCCCTCTTTTTTCCCTTTCAGCACCTGGGCTGATTTTTTCCTGCACCAGTAACAGCGATCAGAAGGATTTTTTGAAAAACGTTCATCGTCCAGAACATGTACAGGAATGATCTCCAGCTGAAGTCCGGACTCTTCTGCAATCTGTCGTGCTTCTGTAATTGCTGCTCGCGGAACAACCGGGCTGTCGAGCAGTACGCACCACGTATTGTTACCAAGGACCTCTTTTGCGATTATCGCCAGTAGTGCGCTGTCTGCACCGCCGGAAAACGATACGAGCATCGATCCCTTGGATGCGATTATCTTTTTGAGAGCTTGCGTTTTTTCTGCAGTATTCATTTATTTACCAGACCCAAGGGATATGAACAAAATTCAGACAGACAAAAAAATTACGAGCCACAGCGTTCGGGTTCGAGTGCGACACACCCACCTTCCCCTTCGCGGAGCTGCCGGCAGATCCCGCAGATCCTCTCAATTACATTGATCTGTTTCTTGTCTATCAGATCCTGCGCGAGCTGCGCGATGGATTTTTTCACATCATTTTCCAATTCTATCCGGTACCCTCGCTTGCCTGAAAGGTATTGTGAGACCGCTGACGGTGCAATCTCCAGCATTCGTGCTGCTTCAACTTGGGAGACCCCGCACCTTACAAGCTCGACCGCGATTGCTGCCCGGATTGCCGGCAGAACGTCCCAGACTATCTTCTGACAGGGGGCTTCCATACGATCACACCGTTTAAATTATCACAATTGTCACATAATATATTGTATTCACAATTGTGAATTATGGGTGGAAGGAACGATATTTTTATTGTTCTGACGAAATAACCCTGCATTCCAAGCATCAGCAAACTAACAGTGTGCCGGTTTATAAAGGGAGGAAAAGAATAATCCCCGGATCAGCGCACATATTCAGGTACGAGGGAACGCATGGGAGCACAGCGCACAATTTATATCACGTGAACATACTGAAGATCTCACCTGCGATCATTAAGCAGGATAAATGCCAAAATAAAAAAATTCCGGTGAACAATGTTTTCTGAACGGGAATTCGAACGCTATCAAAGGCAGATGATGCTCTTTGGGGAGGAAGGCCAGGAGCGGCTCAAAAAGGCGCATATCTTCATTGCCGGAGCCGGAGGACTGGGTTCACCGGTTTCCATATACCTTGCCGTTGCCGGGATAGGTACAATAACAATCGTGGATATGGATGTAGTTGACGGGACAAATTTAAACCGGCAGATCCTCCACTACCCTCGGGATATCGGCAGGAAAAAGACCGCATCTGCTGAAGAAAAATTGCGGGAACTTAATCCTGACATAACAATCAATGCAATCGATATGAAAATCGATGATAACAATGCGGTAAAACTCATCGGAAGAGCTGAAGGGATTGTCGATGCCATGGATAATTACCCAACACGGTACCTGCTCAACGATGTCGCAATAGCAAAGAAGATCCCGCTTTTCCATGGGGGCATCCGAGGATTCTATGGGCAGGCAACGACGATCCTTCCAGGAACAACCCCCTGCCTGAAATGCATCTTCCCGAAACCTCCACCAAAGGAAGTATTCCCAGTGGTGGGTGTGACCCCGGGCATCATCGGTACAATTCAGGCAAATGAAGTTATCAAATACCTTATAGGCAGTGGCGAACTACTGATGGGTCGTCTCTTCATCTGGGACGGTCTGCAGGCGCATGGAGAGGAGATCTGCGTAGAACGTAACCCTGCCTGCAAAGCATGCGGTGATATGACAACAATAACAACAACACCGGGGAAGAAGAAGTGACTGTTAAGATCCGGTTTTTTGCACGGTTCCGCGAACTGCTCGGAACAGATATCGTGACTGATGTAGCACCAGGGACAATGTTCACCTCGCTGATCATCTCCGTTGCAAAGAAAAATCCAGAGGGGTGTGCAGCGATCTTTGATGAGACTGGTGCTTTTCATGAGTTTGTGATCCTGATGAAGAACGGCAAACGAATTGAGATAGCGGACGTAGCCGAAACTGCAGTTGTAGATGGTGATGAGATTGCAGTTTTTCCACCTGTTGCGGGAGGATAGCTGAGGAGAACCATGATCGCAATTCAGACCGATGATGTTGACATTGGTGCCCTCATCGCTGCGGCAAAGAGACAGGGAACAGGTGCAATTGTAGTCTTCGATGGTGTTGTCCGGGATGATGAGATCACCGAGATGGAACTCGAAGCGTACGTGGACGTCGCAATACAGGAACTGAAGAATATTGCCAAAGATGCGACAGAGCAGTTCCGGCTCCTGCACGTTGATATCATCCACCGGATCGGACGGCTTACAGTTGGTGAGAATATCCTGATCATTGTGGTGAGTGCCGGGCACCGCCCTGAAGCATATGCCGGGTCACGGTACATTCTCGAAGAGATCAAGAAAGGTGTCCCGATCTGGAAGAAGGAACTGACAAAAGACGGTGGCCGGTGGGTACCGGGCGAACACAGTCATGGTAAGCCAAAAACAGTATAACCGGCCGGGAATCCAGGAATTATGTTTTATATGCCGGAAGGCTGTTTTTCACCCGTTTCGGTAACTAATGCACACAGTCTGCGAATTTCATTGATATAAGATGACTCACATGATAACAGCCGGTTGACTGCTGGTTCAAGATGAATTATTTCTGGATCAAAAGGCAAAAAAATCATGTGGGAAAATCCTTTGAACCCCCCAATCTTCTGACGTATTTTATCAACATCCGCCGGATTGCCAATTCTGTTTACTACCAGAATAATATTTTTGATCCCCAGCTGCTGAGCAAACCCTGCAGATTCTTTGGCAACAGAAAGCGCATTATGGGAGGGGTCAGCTACAACAAGGGCACAGGAAAAGCCGTCTGCAACAGCCCTGCCGAAATGCTCCATTCCCGCCGGTGTGTCAAGCAGGACCACTTCATCAGGGAGAAGTCGCATATGACGAAAAATAGCGGAAAGGAGCGTATATTCGGGACAAAGACACCCACATCCGGCCTGGCTGACACCTCCCATGACAAGAAGACGAAGGTTTTTTGCAACACTGACCGAGAAGCGATCGATGACATCGCTGACATCGGGATTTAGTGTGAGGAGTCCTCCTGGGGAAATTCCCGGGCCGGCACCGGTTTTTTCCCGCAGGTAATCCATGCTCTGCGAGACCGGAACTATCTTTTCAGCATCCTTTTGAGGTATCCCTGAAGTGACCGCGAGGTTCTGTTGTGGATCACCATCGACAGCAAGGACCCTGAACCCGTCCTGTGCAAACAGGTGGGCAAGGAGTGCGGTAATCGTCGTTTTACCCACTCCGCCTTTCCCGGTAATAACTATCCGGATTCCCATTCCGCCTGCAGGTCTCAGATGGTTTTTCTCTGCTGATGCTATGGAGTTTAACACTTATATCCCGAGTTCTGTTCGTTTGCGTTCGATATGGTCTGATATAAGTACAGATGCCTTGACGGGATCTGGTTCAACAGAGAAGCTCGCATTTACTGCACCTTTCAACCCCTGAGTAAGCAGCGAAACGACAGCCGGACTGCCAGCTATGTGTGGCATCACACCGAGCACCGTGTATACACCGGAAGCAACAAAGTATGCCCCAATAGAGACCGCCTTCTGGGAATACCATTCTGGTGCAGCTCCCGCAATAGGCAGCTTGTGGATCGGGACATTCAGTGCATTGGCAAGTTCAGAGGCAAGGACAAGGATACGGGAATTGTCAACGCAGGAGCCCATGTGGAGTGCCGGCGGTATTCCGACCGTCTCACAGACCTCCGCCAGTCCCGCGCCGCAATACTTGCTCGCGGCTTCAGGGGTCAAGAGACCCGCTTTTCCCAGTGCTATGGCGGAGCAGCCCGTGGTCAGCACCAGTACGTCGTTCTTCATGAGCTCTTTGGCCAGTTCGACGTGCAGATGGTCGTTCTGGACCCGCGCGTTGCCGCAGCCCACTATTCCGGCCAATCCACGAATTCGGCCGTTGATGATGTTGTCGTTCAGCGGACGATAGCTGGCGCGGAACATACCGCCCAGCATGTAGTTGATGGTTTCGTGGCTGAAGCCCACCACCATGTCGTGCTGTTCGTCGGGAATGGAGATTTTGCTCTTGTCACGGTTGGGGTAGTTGTCGATGGCATCTCTTACGATGGCTTTGGCAATATCCAACGCGTGGTGCTCGTCGAAGTCGTAGTGCTTGTACGCACCCTGCATCTGGGCGATGGGGCTGGTGGTCACCACCTGCGTGTGGAAGCACTTGGCCAACTCGGCTAGGCCCTGCATGACGCACTGAACGTCAACGACTATGGCTTCGAGCGCGCCGGTGATAACCGCTATCTCCTGTTGGAGGAAGTTGCCGGCAATCGGGATGCCGTGTCGCATTAGGATTTCGTTCGACGTGCAGCAGATCCCTCCCAGGCTAATCCCTCCGCTCGCACCCTTGCTCTGCGCGTAGGCGATCATCTCGGGGTCCTGAACCGCTTGGACGATGATCTCGGACAATGAGGGCTCGTGACCGTGCACGATGATGTTGACCGTGTCTTCCCTCATGCACCCGAGGTTCACCTTGCCCAGAATGGGCACCG
>Ga0209048_10002150_pt1 | contig 19756 bp, 17 predicted proteins | sample FrelakmetCRP12CR_FD_187146 | JGI IMG/M metagenome (GOLD analysis project Ga0209048, IMG submission 187146) | Freshwater lake sediment microbial communities from the University of Notre Dame, USA, for methane emissions studies - CRP12 CR (SPAdes)... | ecosystem: Environmental > Aquatic >... | reverse complement strand
GAAGCGTCATTTACTTTCGAGCCGCAGACACCGGGCACGCCGCCGGGAGTAGCGCGCCTGCGTCTCTTCGTCGGCAATACGGATTTGTGTAAACAACCACCACCGCAGTTCCCGCTCACGTCGTTTGATCAAGGGCCGTTGGTTTCGTGCAACTTCCGAATCAACCCGAGCGCGCCGCCGGGAACGTACCCGATCACGGGCGACCGGGTGAACGTTGGCGACCCCACTGGCGCAGTGTTCGGTAGCGTGTCGACGGCGGGATCGGTGACGGTGCAAGGGCCACCGACGGCCACGGTGACGCCGACAGGGACGATCACACCAACGCCAACGATCACGCTGACACCGACGATCACACCGACGGGTACCATCACGCCGCCGCGCACGCCAACGCCGACGATCACCCTCACAGCGACCGTCACGCCAACGGCGCCGCGGCCGCCTACCGCCACGCCGACGGGCACCAACACGCCGCAGGGGCCGACGCCAACCAAGACGATCTCAATCCCCTTCTTCCCTGGAGGCGGTGGCGGTTGCACGATTGCGGCGCCGGGGAGCGCCGATGTGAGTCCGCTGGCGTGGCTGATCGCTCCTGCTGCCCTGCTGCTGTGGCGGCGGCGCGCCAGAGGTTGAGGAGAGGCAGCAGAGACGGCAACGTAGGATCCGTAAAGAGCGGGAGTCGTTCGGACTCCCGCTCTTTACTTCTGGCGACGTTTCTTTGTGTGACATGCGCTGGCTTGACCGCGTCGTTCTGCGATATGGTTTGCCGGCAACTTGAGGGGGTGGACGTGCGGTGGATGCGCTGATTGAAATGGGGCGAACGGCAAGCTTTCGGTGCCCCCCGGAGCGCCTTCCGATGCACCTCCGACGCACGCCGGTGGGGAGTTCGGGTGTGCAAATTCCGCCGCCGGCTCCGTTTTGCGCTTGGCTTCCCCGCCGGTTTTCGACGGATTGCGGTCCCCCAGGGAACTTTTCGGGCCGACAATCCTTGACAATGCGCCGAGTTTTTGAGTATGTATGCGCGCACTTCCGCGGTGCTCTGGGCAGCGCACCCGCTCACGATCAATGGGGACGAGCGGGGGGAGTGGCAACAGGTTCGGTCGATTGGAAAGGAGGAGGGCAATGCGAAAGGTGAAGTGGGACGCTTTTCTCTCGGGCCTCTGCGGCTTCGCGGCGGTCCTGGGACTGGTGGCGGCTGGCGCCCGAGCTGACGTCACGATTGAGGGCGCGCAACCGACGGGCGGAGCATCTATCCTCGTCTTTCCAAAGATCCAGGCGAACAGCACCTTCGATACGGTGATCCAGATCGCCAACACTGGAAACTCGATGCTGCACGCGCACTGCTTCTACGTCGATGCGTCGCTGCGCAGCACGTTGTCGGGGCTCTCGTGCTCGGTCCCCAGCGCTACCTGCCTGCCGTCGTGGCAGGAGACCGACTTCCTCATCTGGTTGACCAAGCAGCAGCCCACGCACTGGCTGCTGAGCAAGGGACGCAATATTGATCCGACTGACGGGTTCAAGAACGACGGGTCCGGATTCGATCCGGGGCGGGTTCCGCCAGTGAGCGACTTCATCGGCGAGCTGAAGTGTATTGAGGTGACCGAATCCGACGAGCCCCTCACTGGTAACCACCTCAAGGGCGAAGCAACGCTCGAGACGATCGCGACAACAACCGGCACCCTTCCGGACGCGCCAGGCACGCAAAAGGGGGACGTAGCGAAGTACAACGCGATTGGCATTCTCGGCAATCCGGATGCGCAACCATCCGGCCCGCTGCTGTTGGACGACCAAATCTACAGCGCCTGTCCGTCGAAGATCATCCTCAATCACTTCGGCACCGGGGCGGATGACCCGGTTGCTAAGGACCTTGAAGACGCAGGCGCCAATCTCACCTCTTCGTCGGTTGCCACCGAGTTGACCCTCGTTCCTTGCAGCGAAGATTTCGAGAATCAACTGCCGAAGAGCGTGACCATCCAGTTCTTGATATACAACGAGCTGGAACAGCGCTTCTCTGCCAGCACAACCGTGACCTGCTTCCTCTCCGTGGAGCTCACCAAGATCGATAGCCCCGGCGCGCCGACGCGCTCGGCATTCTCCAGTAATTTCCTCGGAACCGATGTCGCGCACACCGAGATTACTCCGGTCGTCAACCTCGACGGTACGACGGGTGGCCTCATAGGCATTGCCGAGCGCATCGTGTCTGTGACCAGCAATGGCCAGACGGTTTCGGCACGAGCCGCCTACAATCTGCACACCGAGGGAAGTCTGATTCCGGAATCGCCGGATCAGATCATCTTGCCATTGACGGAGTAGGGCCAGTGGCGCAGACGCAAAGAGGGGAAAAGGCTGTGGCTGGTTTCTCCCTGTTGGGCGAAAGGAGAAGTGCAATGCGTACGGTGAAGTGGAATCTTTTTCTCTCGGGCGGTCTCCTCCTCCTGGGAGGCATGCTGCTGTGGACCGGTGCTGCCCGTGCGGACGTGTCGTCAACCAATGCTGCGGCGATTCTGATCTTTCCGAAGGTCGTGGTGGACACGACAACCGCCTCGCCAGACGCGAATGGTAAGCCTATGGAGCGTACCGACACGATCATTCAGATCACCAACACCGCCGATGTCCCGGTGAATGTGCGGTGCTTCTGGGTTGATGCGAACGGCCACTGCTCCAACTCGGGGAAGATCTGTAATCCGGTTGGTGACCCTGTGGACACCAACGATATCTGTGGGCCGGTGGAGTTTTGCAATCCCGGCTGGCAAGAAACCGATTTCGCATTCCGCCTCACGCCCAAGCAACCCATCGTCTTCGTGGCGAGCAAAGGATTGCCTGACCTGCCCCTCTCCGACATACCCAACAACGGGCAGTTTAGTGGCGGTAGCATCCTCCCCGTTGGCGAAGACCCGTTCGTGGGCGAACTGAAGTGCATCGAGGTTGATGATAGTGAACAGCCCACTGATCGCAACGATCTGAAGGGTGAAGCGACGATCGAAGAGATCGAGGTGGAAGGAGCCGCGGCAGCCCCATCCGTGGACAGCCGCGGCTATAACGGGATCGGTATCCAAGCGATCCCGGGGCAGAACAATGGAGATGACACCCTCGTTCTCGGGGATCCGACCCTGCAGACCTCAGAGTACAATGCCTGTCCGAATATTTTAATTCTCGATCACTTCTTCGATGATGCTGTAGAGCCCAGCGTCCTCGGCCAGACGGTGCGTACACACCTCACCCTGGTGCCGTGCTCAGAGGATTTCAACCTCCAGGCGCCAATTACCACCGTCGTGCAGTACCTGGTGTTCAACGAGTTCGAGCAGCGCTTCTCGACCAGCCGCTCGGTTCGATGTTTCAGCGAGATCGTTCTTTCCGATATCGACACGCGGCCGGGACCGATAGGCGATGCGCAATCGATCTTCAATGTCGGCGTCCAAGGTACCCTGACCGGTCAGACGCTGATCCGTGGCGTTGCTGATGCGGCGACGACGTACGGCCATGGGCTCCTGGCAATTGCCGAGGAGTTTCACTGCAGCTCGTCGAATCCCAACCTTTCTGATTGCGGGAAGGATGTTGGCGAGGGATTGTCCGCAGCGTTTGTCGCTCAGCAGCGTGGCACGCGGATGCAGAGCGACTTCATCTACCTGCCGGCCGCCAATTCGCCGCAGTGACGGTTAGATCTTCAAACGACTCATAGTCTGACGATCAAACGAAGGGCCGAGCGCAGTTTGCTCGGCCCTTCGACGTTTTCAAAGACCACTGCGGGGGCAGCGCATCACGCACCTGCGGGCAACCGTGCGGGGCTCCTCCGCTGTTGCAGCTGGACACTATGCAGCTAAGATGAGCGCAGATCACGCAGGCGACTGAAGGAGAGACGGCAGCACGATGCGAGGATGGACTGTGCGCGACAGCCTTGAGCTGTTCAACGTCACTGCCTGGGGAGCGGGGTTCTTCACGGTGAACGACAAGGGTCACGTGGAAGTGCGCCCGCGCGGTGAGCAGGGCCCGGGTATTGATCTCCTCGACCTGGTGCAAGATCTCGATCAACGGGGCCTGCGCACGCCATTGCTGGTCCGCTTCTCGGACATCCTGGCGAGCCGGGTGCGCGGTTTGTGCGCGGCCTTTTCACGCGCCATCTGCGATTACGGCTACAAGGGTGGATTCCGCGGCGTCTACCCGATCAAGGTGAATCAACAGCGGCACGTGGTCGAAGAGATCGTTGAATACGGCGCCGCGGAGAAGGTTGGTCTGGAGGCCGGCAGCAAGCCAGAGCTGCTGATTGCCCTGGCGATTCTCGATACCCCGGGCGCGTTGATAATCTGCAACGGCTACAAGGACCGCGCCTATATCGAAACGGCGTTGCTGGCTCAGCGCTTGGGGCGTACGCCGATCATCGTTGTCGACCGCTTTCGGGAACTGGACCTCATCATCAAGACGGCGCGTGATCTGGGGATCCGCCCGCACATCGGTGTGCGCGCCCGGCTGACGACCAAAGGCGCCGGCAAGTGGATCGAGTCTACCGGAGACCGATCAAAATTTGGTCTGACCGCCGCGGAGATTGTGGAAGCCGTCGACCTTCTCCACGGTGAGGACATGCTCGATTGCCTCGAACTCTTGCACTTCCACATCGGTTCGCAGATCACCGCGATTCGTGCGCACAAGGACGCCTTGCGGGAAGCCAGTCGCGTGTTCGTCGGCCTGCATCAGATGGGCGCAAAGCCGCGTCTCGTCGACGTCGGCGGCGGTCTCGGGGTCGATTACGATGGCTCGCAGACCAACTTCCACTCCTCCATGAATTACTCGGTGCAGGAGTACGCCAACGACGTCGTCGCGGCCATCCAAGAGGCGTGCGACAAGGAGCAGATTCCGCATCCCGACATTGTGACCGAATCGGGACGCGCCATGACCGCCCACCACTCCGTCCTCATCTTCGATGTCCTCGGTGTGCACGAGATGTTGTCGGGAAAGCCGCCAGAACCGGTTGCGGAAGGCGACCACAAGGTCCTCAAGGACCTCGCCGAGATCTGGTCGTCGATCTCCCAGAAAAACGTCCAAGAAGCCTATCACGACAGCCTGCAACTCAAGGAGGAGGCGGCAGAGCTGTTCTCACTCGGCTACCTGGACCTGCGGGCGCGGGCGCGCGTCGAACGGCTCTTCTGGGATTGCTGCGAAAAGATCCTGCGCATCGTACGCGAGCTGCCGTACGTCCCCGACGACCTCGAGCCACTCGAGAAGGGTTTGGCAGACACCTATTACGGCAACTTCTCCGTGTTTCAATCCGCACCGGATCACTGGGCCGTGAAGCAGCTGTTTCCGATCATGCCCATCCACCGACTCGAAGAGAAGCCGACGCGCCGCGGCGTGTTTGCCGATCTGACGTGCGACAGCGACGGCAAGATCGACAAGTTCATCGACCAACGCGACGTGAAGGATGTCCTCGAGCTGCATGCCGTCAACGGCCAACCCTACTACATCGGCGTGTTCCTCGTCGGCGCGTACCAGGAGATTCTCGGTGACCTGCACAACCTCTTCGGCGATACGGACGCGGTCCACGTGCGCCTCGACGAAGACGGGCGCTACGAGGTCGAGCACGTCGTCGAGGGCGATATGGTGACCGAGGTGCTGCAGTATGTGCAGTACGACAAGGGCACGTTGATCGAGAAGGTGCGCCGCACCATCGAAGTGGCGATGCGCGCCGGCCAAATCAGTTTGGAAGATTCGGCACGTCTGCGCCGCCACTACGAACAGGGGCTGCAGGCCTACACGTACCTCTCACGCGACGAGTAGGCTGCCCGCCGCGGCCAGCGCTCACAGTAGCTTCGCGAGATAGGCGTCGGTGTTGACGCGAATGCGGTGCTCCTTTGCATCCGGATCCTCTTCTTCGACAGTCTCGTCCGGCGTAACCTTGAAGAGCGGTTGCCCTTTGCGCACAACGAGACCGCCCTCGGCGACGAGCACCTCATCAACCGTGCCCGAGAACGGCGCATATACCTTGTTGAACATCTTCATGACTTCGATGATGTAGAGCGGATCGCCCTGATTGAAGTGCGCGCCCTTGGTGACGAACGGGGGCAGGTGCGGGGCTTCCTGGGGATAGTAGGTCCCGCCCATGGCGGCGACGATCTCGTCAGCCCGGGCTGCCGGCGGTGGCGATAGGACCTTGCGCATCGTCTCTTGCCGTGCGCCATCCAGCAGGCGGTCGGGAATGGTAATGCTCAGATCGTCGTTGAGCGCCAGGTCGTAGAACCCCACCTTCGCGGCGATCATCGGTAGCAGGGCCAAGATCTCCAAGCCGAGTTGGTGCCCGGTGTGCGCCGCGCGCACCTTCATCCACATGGTGTCGTCGAACCCGAAAGCGGGGGTGCTGCTGCGCAGGGAATGATCGAGGTCGGCCCACGCTGTTCCCGCCGGAACGTAATCGGTGATGCTGGCGTAAAACGCGAGCGCTGTTTCCATCAGCTGCCGGTCATGGTCCCAAATCCGATGCGCCGCGGGTTCGCCGGGCTGATCGTCCAAGTGCAGCAGGTGATACGTTTCCGCGAGCAGCTCAACCGGATTCCGCTTCCACACGACGCGCCCATGCGTGATGTCGAAATCGAGGCGATGCTGGCTGAGCCAGGCGGAGAGGAAGTGCGGCTCGTCGATGAGCGCCATGATCGGCCGCTCGAGCAGCGTCTCCTTCAGTTCGATCACTTGCCGCGTGGCCGCGACGGCTCGATCGCCGTGTCGGGCCGCGGTCGTCGTGGCGTGTCGCGCGATCTGCTGGAACGCATAGTCGAAGTTGGTCGACTGCGCTTCGCGCGCCAGCTCACCGACGAGGGTGAGGTAGGGCACCACAAACTTGGTTGTCGGCTTCGCCCACACGTCACGACCCAGGAACCAGCTGACGATACCAAACAAGAACTCACGGTTGGTTGCGAGGTCGATGCCACGCAGCGTCGTGCGCCGCAGAATCTCAGCGACGCGATTGAAGCTCTCCAGGCGATCGGATCCCGTGGCCAGCAGCAGCGCAACGTTTGAGTCGTAGGCGCCGGCCAGGCGGTAGCGCATGTACAACCCGGTGTCTGGGTTCTTGATGGAGATGCCCTGATCGTCGCGGATCTCTTCCTCGATCGGATCCGACCACGAGATGATGACCCCACCCGCCGCCGGATTGAGTGCGTGATCGGTGGCGTTGAGGCGGACCTCGATCGCGGCAGTCTCACCGGGCATACGCACCGGCTGCGGCAGCCGCTGCTTGTGTCTGGCAATCAGGGCCATGCACTCGACGAGCGAGTGCACGTCGAAGTGGTCGTCAGGAACGTCCGGATTGGTGAAGCGCAATGCGTAGCACAGCTCGGAGACTCGGTGCTCCACCTGGATGCGGGTGTTGACCTCCATGAAATAGTGGTTGTCGCCTTCGACGATGCACTCGAAGGTCGACGCCGAGTCGAGCTTGACCGCTTGCCCGAAGCGCTGCGCTTCTGTTTCCATCTGTTGCAACACGCTGCGATCAGCCTCGAGCGCGCGCACCCGCCTATCATCACCGGCACGGCGCGCCGCGGCGATGGCGACCTCGAAACCCTCCTGGGTGATCGAGACCTCAACCAGCTTCTGCTCGTGCATCTGCAGGGAGCAGTCGCGCCCACCAAGCGCGATACACCATTGGCCGTTGCCGAGAATCTGGATCTCATTGTGGCGTGTCTGCTCGACATTCAGCTCAATGAGCATGTTCTTGTTGTCGCCCACGCCGGTTGCCTTGACCTCGCTCAGCACCTCGCGGACGAGCCCCGGCACACTCTTGGCGTCAGAGAAGATCCGTTGGCCTTTGCCACCGCCCCCGCCGATCGCCTTCAAACGGAAACGCCGCCCCGGGTGCTGTCGCAGGAGTTCCTCGGCTTCGCGCTGGATCTGCTCCGCCAACTCATCCACCGTGAACAGGTCCAAATGCTTCTCGTACGCCGCACTCAGCACCAGCTCCGCGAGGTCCTCCAGTCGTAGATGATGCTTCCCATCGGTGACCTGCGGGACATCGAGCCCCTTGTCTTTGGCGAGCTGCGTCAAGGCGACGCGGTCGGGATACTTGTGCAACAACGTGCGCGCCGTGCAGTTGTTGACACCTGGGGTGACCGACACGGCGTTCTCGATCGCCGTCCGCTTCGCCTCGTCCTTGGCCCCGGCGGCTTCCTGCGTGTACGAACCAGGGCCGACGAAATGGAGTCCGGCGCCCTCGAGGGTCCGGACGAAATAGGCGTCTTCTGCCATGAATCCGTAGCCGGCGAAGACATACTGGTATCGGTGCTCGCGGCAGATCTGGATGATCTGCTGGATCCGCTGCACACGCTCTTCCTTGGTGGTGCCCGTGTAATCGGCGACAGCGTGCACGTGCGTCGGGTCCATGATCCGCAGCTCGGGGGAGAGCGCGCGCGGGTAGACGATGCTGTCACGCTCCGAGATGAGGATGCCGACGTTGGTCATTCCCATTTCGCGGAAGACGTCGATCGCTTCTTTGCGAATCGGTCCGCGGCACACAATGAGGATGCCCATGTCGTCGCAGGCGAAGGAGCGCACCCACTCCGACGGCGATTGGTTGAGGCGGCGGTCGCGGTGGATGAGCGGGTTGTTTGTGTATGGGTCGTGCGGACGCGACGTCGGCATCAATGAAACTCCCGCTGAATCGATTGCCATGGTCCAGGTTCATAGTGGCGCAGCAAAAACTCGAGGCTGCGGCCGAGGACGGCGCGCAGATCGGTAGGCATGACGATCTCGGAGATCGACCCGAGGCTCAGTGCCTCGCGCGGGTTCATCAACTCCCGTTCGTAGCGTTGGTTGAACTCGGTCTCCTGTGCACGCAGCCAATCGGCGGCTTCCTTCTCGGCCTCCTTGCGGGCCACGTCTGACGGCGTGCCCGCGGCAGTCGCTTCTTTCACCTTGGCCGCTGCCGCGGCGCGAACTTCCTGCAGTTCGCGCTTGTACGTGTACTCCTTGCCGGCGGTACCCATCACGGCCACGCGGGTCGTCGGCAGCGCCAGCACGATGTCGGCTCCGGTGGCGTAGGAGTTGAATGCCGCGTAGGCACCTCCGAAGGCGTTGCGGATGATGAGCAGGATGCGTGGGGTGCGTAGATCGATGATGGCGTCGAGCATGGCGCGGCCCGCCTGTACGATGCCGCGAGTCTCCTGGTCCCGCCCCGGCAGAAAACCCGTGGTGTCTTCCATGAAGATCACGGGGATGTTGTAGATGCTACAGAAGCGCACGAAGCGCGCGATTTTGTAGGCGGCGTCGATGTCGATCTGGCCGCTGGCGACGGCGCTGTTGTTTGCTACGAAGCCGACGACGTTGCCGCCGAGCCGGCCGAACGCGGTGATCGCGTTGCGCGCTCGATCCGGCTGGATCTCGAAGTAGTCGCCGTGGTCGCAGACCTGCTGGATGAGGATCGCCACTTCGATCGGCGTGTTGAAGCCGGTCGGGGAGTTGAACGCCTTGCGCAACAGCGTGTCGATCTCCGTCGTGCGGCGTTCGATGGAGTCGGAGGTGGTCTCGTACTGCGGCGCGACTTTGTTCGAGTCGGGCAGATAGTTCAGCAAACGTTGCGCCGTGCGCAAGGCGGCGACTTCGTCGGCGACCGTGATGTCCGACACCCCGCTGGCACCGTGGACCTTGGGGCCGCCGAGGTCGTCGGGGGTGACGTCTTCACCCAGCGCACTCTTCACCACCACAGGTCCGGTGAGGCCGAAGAATGTGTTCGCCGGTTGGATCATGAAGCTGCCCTGGCGCGGGAGGTACGCACCGCCGCCGGCGTTGAAGCCGAACATGCACATGATGCTCGGCACCACGCCGTTGATCTTGCGCAGGGCGGTGAAGGCCTCGGCATAGCCGTCGAGCCCGCCGACACCGGCGGGTACGAACGCGCCGGCACTGTCATTCATGCCGATGAGCGGTATGTTGCGCTGCGCCGCGAGGTAGATGATGTTGGCCAGCTTGCGCCCATTGGTGGCGTCCATCGAGCCGGCGCGCACGGTGAAGTCGTGTCCGTACAGTGCAACGTCGCGGCCGCGGATCTTGACGACCGCTGTGATGATCGAAGCCCCGTCGAGGTTGCGGCCCCAGTTCTGGTAGAGGACGGCCGGGTGCGAGCCCTTGTCCTGCAGCACGTCGATGCGTTCCCATACTGTCATGCGGCCCTTGGCGTGCTGCCGCAGAATCTGTAGCGTGCCGGCGGCGCTGTAGGGGCGCTGGCGGAGGTCCTCCGCTTGAGTCAGGGTTTGATCGTAGGGACCGAGCGGTGGGGGCGTCGCTTCACTGGATGCCCCCGCCACGGCGGACGCGAGGGGGTTGTCTAGCGTCGGCGTGACTGCCGTGAGCGCCTTCTCCGGCCTCGTTCTCGGTTTCACGCTGGTTTGTGTTGCCATCTCGGATAACCCTCTCTACCGATGAGCATGCGCGTCGGCGTGCGGCTGCTCCTCATCAATGGGCGCCAATCTATCAATTGGTGCAATGGCGACAAGCCTTGCGCAGGCCTCTACTGGGTCCTCCAGCGCGTCCACGAGCCGCATGGTTGCTGTCTATAGCGTTTCTGCAAACGCCGTGCGACCGCCACGCTTGTTTCGACGACCTCATATCCGGTAGAGATGGCTGCACAGAGCCAATCTGTGCTGGGCGTGCCGCCGCCGGAAGGAGGACAAGCCGTATGGGTACACTTGCAACCGCCAGTCGAACGTGGAGGGCTGTGCTGCTAGGCCTGCCCGCGGCGCTGCTCGTTGCGTCCTCGGCAGCCGTCGCAGGGCAGTGGGATCCCGCCGCGTTTGCCAAGGAGGATACTCTCCAGCTCCGAACCAGTCGCGCAGGTGAGGGCGAGCACTGGTTCAACGTGTGGCTTGTCGTCATCGACGGCCAGGTGTACGTGCGGCTGGGTAGCCGTGCAGCCGAGCGGGTCGAATCCAACACCACGGCTCCCGTCCTCGGCGTGGAAGTGGCGGGGCAACGCTTCGATCGGGTACGCGGTGTGCCGGCACCTGAATACGCCGACAGGGTCGCGAAGGCCATGGCGGAGAAATACACGAGCGACATCTTTGTGCACCTCCTCTCCCACCCTTTGACGCTGCGTCTGGTCCCAGAGGATCTGAGCGCCGCACCCGCCACGCCCTGATCCGTCGCCTGGTCGGTCAGCTCGCGCCGTCCGGAACCTGTATGAAGTCCACTGTGTCACCGCTGGCGATGCCATGCTTGGCGCAGAAGCCCGCGTGCGTCTCGAGGACATAACGTGATGGCTTGCCAACGCCACGCGCCTGCGTACTGAACGGCCGTGTGTCGGCGACGATGCCGACGATGGTTCGCGATGCGTCGATGAAGATCATGTCGAGCGGCAGTGGCGTGTTCTTCATCCAGAACTGCAGGTCTTCGTCTTGGGGGAAGAGGAACAACATGCCGGCGTCGGCGCCGAGGTCGCTGCGGTACATGAGGCCGTGTTCACGCGTCGCTGGAGTGTTGGCGATCTCAACCGACACGGTGACCGGCCCGCCTGCGGCATGCACGACGACGTGCGGGCCGCGCGTGCACGCGGCGAGCGTCGCAATTGCCAGCAACAGCAGGGCTTCACGGTGATATAAGCCGCTCCGGCCACGCTTGGTGCGACCTTGAATTGAACTGGGATTTGCCCTACCTGTCGGGACGGGTCGCGGATCGCTTATCCCCGGAGGTATGGGCATGAGTGCGTTGGTTTTCGGCGTTATCCTCATCGTGGCGTTAGGCTACTTCGCACGCACTATCTACCGCCGTTTCGGCATGCTGCTCAAGGTCGTGGCGGTCAACCGCTTCGATCACATCGCCGAACGCATCAACGCCGTGCTGGTGTATGCGCTCGGGCAGAAGAAGTTCGTGCAGCGCGAGCCGCGACCGAACACGCGCATCAGCGAACAGCAGGCCGGCTGGATGCACTTCTTCATCTTCTGGGGCTTCAGCATCCTGGCGATCCAGGTGATCACCATGTTCGCGCGCGGTTTCTTTCCCGACTTCTACCTGCCGCTGTTTACTCCGGGCCTGCTCGGCGGTCCGTATCTGCTGCTGAAAGATATCATGGAGGTGGCGGTGCTCTGTGCGATCGGCGTTGCCTTCTATCGCTGGGGCGTGACGCATCCCGCACGCCTCTACGGATACAAGCCGTCCGAGGAACGGTTGGCGTCGCACTCGCACTGGGAGGCGTACCTGATCCTCGGCTTCATCAGCTGCATCATGATCGGTGGGATGCTGTACGACGGTGGGCGCATGATCTACGCGGCGGCCGATCCGAACGTGCAGGCGGAAATTGCCTGGCAACCGTTCAGTCATCTCGTCGGCCTGGCACTCGTCGCCATCGGCGGGGTCGGCGCCGCCGCATTCGGCAGTAGTCTGGGTTGGTGGCTGCACAACTGTGTCGTGCTGGTCTTCCTCAACTTCCTGCCGCTCGCCAAGCACTTTCACATCATCACCTCGCTGCCCAACGTGTTCTTTGTCAAGACCGAAGCGAAGGGCGCACTGAGCAAGATGGACCTGGAGAACGGCACCACCTTTGGTACGTCGTACATCAACCAGTTCACCTGGAAGCAGGTGCTCGACATGTACTCGTGCACCGAGTGCGGCCGCTGTTCCTCGCACTGCCCGGCGACGCAGAGCGGCAAGCAACTGGCGCCACGCCAGTTGCTGCTGAACCTGCGCGACTATTTGTACGAGCACGAAAACGCCGTACTGGCGATGAAGCCTGCCGGCGACGGTGCCGAGGCGGTGAATGTTGGTGAGAACATCGTCGGCGAACGCCTGATTCACGACGAAGTCCTGTGGGCGTGCACGACCTGCCGTGCATGCGAAGAGGCGTGCCCGGTGATGATCGAGTACGTCGACAAGATCGTCGACATGCGCCGTCATCTCGTGCAGGAGGAAGCGCGTTTCCCCACCGAGCTGACGCGGACGTTCAAAGGTATGGAGACGCAAAGCAATCCGTGGGGTGTCGATGCGGGGCAACGCGACGCCTGGGCGGCGGGGCTGGACATCCCGACGATAGCTGACAAACCGGACGCCGAGTACCTCTACTACGTTGGCTGCGCTGGATCGTTCGACGACCGTGCCAAGCGTACCACGCAAGCGGTGGCCAAGATCCTCAAGAAGGCCGGCATCGACTTCGCCATCCTCGGCAAGGAGGAGATGTGCAACGGCGAGACAGCGCGCCGCATCGGCAACGAGTACCTCTTCCAGTCGATGGCACAGATGTGCACCGAGGTGCTCAACGGCTACAACGTGAAGAAGATCCTCACCAACTGCCCGCACTGCTTCAATACGCTGAAGAACGAGTTCCCACAGTTCGGCGGCAACTACGAGGTGGTGCACGCCACGGAGTTCGTCGGACGGCTCATTGCCGATGGGAAGATCGAATTCAACCTCAACGGCAGCAAGGCCATCACCTACCACGACTCCTGCTATCTGGGCCGTTACAACGAAATCTACGACGCGCCGCGCGACATCCTGCAGCTCATTCCCGGCGTGACGCTGACGGAGCCGGAGCGCAGCCGCAAGTTCGGTATGTGCTGCGGCGCCGGAGGCGGCCGCATGTGGATGGAAGAGGAGCCGACGCAGCGCGTGAACACTCGCCGAGTCGAGCAACTGCTCGAAACCAATCCGGACACCATCGCCGTCGCCTGCCCCTATTGCATGACCATGATCGACGACGGCATCAAGGGAAAGGGCATGGAAGAGAAAGTTCAAGCGCTCGACGTGATGGAGTTGGTCGCCGAGAATATGCGGTGAGAAGGGGTAGTCGACTCTGAACTTTCCTCAATGCTTCAGCTTCTCCACTTCTTCTTTCATCTCCGGCACGGCCTTGAACAGATCCGCCACGAGGCCGTAGTCCGCAACCTGGAAGATCGGCGCTTCTTCGTCCTTGTTGATGGCGACGATGATCTTCGAGTCCTTCATCCCGGCGAGGTGCTGAATCGCCCCGGAGATGCCGACCGCGATGTACAGCTGGGGCGCGACGACTTTGCCGGTTTGGCCAACCTGCAGGTCGTTCGGTACAAAACCCGCGTCGACCGCCGCACGGCTCGCTCCCATCGCCGCGCCCAACGCGTCGACGAGCGGCTCGAGCACCGTCTTGAAATTCTCGCCCGACTTGAGGGCGCGTCCGCCAGACACGACGATGCGCGCCTCGGTGAGCACGGGGCGGTCCGACTTGATCTCGCTGAAGTCGACGAACTTGGTCTTCTTGGCACCTGCGTCGATCGTCGCGGCCACCTTCTCGACTTCACCCTTGCCGCTCTTGGCGGCCGGGTCGAACGCCGTCGCGCGCACGCTGACGACCTTTGGTGACCCCTCGATCGAGACCGTGGCAACCACGTTGCCGGCATACATCGGCCGCTGCATGGTGCCGTCGGCGTTGAAGGCGAGGACCTCGCTGGCCATACCCGTCCCGAGCAGTGCGGCGACTCGTGGTAGCAGATCCTTGCCTACCGCGGTGGCGGTGGCGACCAACGTGTCGATACCCTTGTCTTTGATGAGCTGCACCAGCGCCGCGGCGTGCGCGTCGGCGGTGTAGTGCTCGAGTGCCGCGTCGTCAACCGCGTACACCTTCTTCACGCCGTACTCGGCGAGCTCATTGGCGAGGGCGTCTATGCCCTTGCCGAAGACAGCCGCGTGGCACTCGCCGCCGCTTTTGGCGGCGGCGTCCTTGCCGGCGGTGATGGCGACCAATGTGGTCTTCGCAAACTTCGAATGCTGATGCTCACCAAGTACCAGTACGTTTCCCATTGGTTTGCTCCACTTCGCGCGTTGCGATCAGATGACTTTGGCTTCGTTGTGCAGGACCTGCACCAACTCTTGGACCGAGGCGACCTTGCGACCCGCTTGCCGTTTCGGTGGTGGATCGAGCTTGAGCACCTTCAGACGCGGCTTCACGTCAACGCCGAGGCTGTCGACGGGGACTTCCTTCAGCTCCTTCTTGCGCGCCTTCATGATGCCTGGCAGCGACGCGTAGCGCGGCGTGTTGAGTCGGAGGTCGACGGTGACCACCGCCGGCAACGGCGCCTCGACCGTTTCGAGCCCGCCATCGACCTCGCGGACGACCTTCGCCGATCCATCTTTCACTACTACGCCGGGAATGCCTTGCTTCTCGGCTTCCGACTCCAAGCTCTCCGCCTTCGAGGCGAACGTGGCCTGCGGCCAACCGAGCAATGCGGCCAGCATTTGTCCCGTCTGGTTGGCGTCGTCGTCGATGGCCTGCTTCCCCATCAGCACCAAGTCGGCCTTCTCGTCGCGCGTCAGCTTCTCCAGAATCCGCGCCACCGCCAGCGAGTCGAGTTCCTGCTCGGCGAGGACCAGGATCGCGCGGTCCGCACCCATCGCCAGGCCCGTACGCAGCTGCTCGGAGCACGTCTTCCCGCCGATGCTCACTAACACCACCTCGGCGCCGCCACCCTTGTCCTTGAGGCGCAGCGCCTCTTCGACGGCGATTTCGTCGAACGGATTGACGACGTATTTCAGGTTGTCGGTGACGATGCCGCTACCATCGGGCTTCACCTTGATCGCGGCGTTCGGGTCCGGTACGCGCTTGACCGTAACGAGAATTTTCACGGAAAGCCTCCTCGGGGGGAATTCAAAACCCAGGTTCGGTACCACACGGGTCCCACTCGGTCAAGGCGGGTGATCGTGTTAAGCAAGGCAACGAGCTTCAGTCACCCAATCAATGGTGCTCATCGAGGGCCCTCATCGAACCCGAGACGTGTGGAGAGTTCGCGTCCCGCCTTCAGCATTAGTGGCACCACTTCCTTCTCGATGCGTTCCTGCGACAGCCGGTACGCGGGTCCGGAGATCGCCAAGCTGCCAACCACTACACGGGTGTAATCCCGTACGGGCACAGCGACGGAACGCACGTCCTCGACGTACTCGCCCAGGTCCACCGCATAGCCATTCTCGCCGATCTTCTTGAGCTGTGTGCCCAGCGCGTTTCGGTCGACCATGGTCTTCTCGGTGAACTTGTGCAGCGCTTCCGGGAGAGAGTTGCGCAGCTCGTCGTCGGCGAACGCCAAGTGCATCTTGCCGGCGGCGGTGCAGTGCAAGGGCAGGGCGTCGCCGATACGCGAGACCAAGCGCACGGGTTGCTCGGCCTCGACAGCATCGACAGCCACGACCGTTCCATTGCGCAGCACCGCGATGAAGGTCGTCTCACGGCAGGACTTGGCGAGCTGGCTCATCACCGGTCGCGCTTGGCGCAGCAATCCCATCTGCGTGGTGAACTGCTGCCCCAGTCGCAAGCAGCCGATGCTCAAGCGGTAATTCTCCGTGGATTTGTTCTGCTCGATATACCCGCGTGCTTCCAGCGTCGCGAGTAATCGGAAGACGTTGTTCTTGTGCAGCTTCAATCGTTTGCTCAGCTCGGTGACCCCCAGCTCGTCGGGCTCGCCGGTAAACTGCTCCAACACGTCGAGCGCGTGCGAGACGGACTGGATCACGTAGTTGGTCTTCTCGCGGCGAACCATCTGTCCTCCAAGAACCTCAGGAAATAGCGTTTTACTTAAATGAGTTCTTGCCGGTATGTCAAACTGCGGCTTCATCGACGCTGGCTGGCTTGCAAATTGTCCCTGGGCTCCTTATACGAGGGCCGCAGCCATCCGGAGGTAAGCAATGGAAATCACGTCAGGAATGGTGCAGATCCTGACGGTCGATGGGAGCATGTCGGCGTTCGCTGCGCGGCCGCCGGCAGCGGGGAACTATCCGGCCATCATCGTCGTGCAGGAAGCCTTCGGGTTGAACGCGCACATCAAAGATGTCGCGGCACGGCTGGCGCGCGAAGGCTACGCGACGCTGGCGCCCGACCTCTACTACCGAGAGAAGGACGCGGTGGTCGGCTACGACAACCTCCCCGACGCCATTCGCCTCATGATGAGCCTGTGGGACGACAAGGTGGTGAAGGACATGGGTGCGGCCATCTCGTATCTGCAACACCAGCCGTCGGTGCGCGGTGACCGGATTGGCGTTACCGGCTTCTGTATGGGCGGGCGGGTGGCGTTCCTCACGGCGTGCCTGAACCCGGCGGTGAAAGCCGCTGCGCCGTTCTACGGCGGCGGCATCGGCTCGGTCATGCAGCGCGGAGAGCGAACGCCGAAAGCCCCTCTGGAGTATGCCGACAAGCTGACCGCGCCGCTGCTGCTTTTCTTCGGCGAGAACGATTCGTTCATCCCGCTCGACGAGGTGGGGGGCATCAAGGCGCGCCTGGCTGAGTTGAAGAAGACTGCCGAGACTGTCGTGTGCCCCGGCGCGCCACACGGCTTCTTTTGCGACGAGCGCGATTCGTATCGTGCCGACGCGGCGAAGGATGCATGGACGCGCCTATTGAAGTTCTTCGCTCAACACCTCAAGGCGTGATCGCCTCGCAACGTGCGCGCCATGCCCGAGACGTTTACCGTCCTCAATCCTGACAGCCGCGGCTCACTCGTGCTGACGTGCGAGCATGCCTCATGCGCGGTGCCAGTGGAGTACGACGACCTCGGGCTGGACGCGGAAGAGCTCAGCGAGCACATCGGCTGGGACATTGGCGCGGGAGCGCTGACGGAGCTCTTGGCGCAGCGCTTGGGCGTGCCGGCCATTCAGTCTGGGGTGTCGCGCTTGGTGATTGACTGCAACCGTGACCTCGGCGATCACGACCTCATTACCGCCGAGAGCCACGGCGTGCATGTACCAGGTAACCAGCGTGTCGATGCCCTGGAGCGTGAGCGCCGCATCCGTGCGTTCTACTGGCCGTACCATGAGGCCGTCGACGCTGTGCTGGGGCAGCGTCCCGACGCCTTCCTGCTGAGCGTCCACAGCTTCACGCCGGTACTCAACGGCCGCGAACGCCGCTTCGACGTCGGGGTGCTCTTCGACAGCTTCGCAACCGAGGCCGAGCAACTCGGCGAAGCACTCGCCGCTGACGGGCTGACGCTGCGCTATAACCAGCCCTACTCGGGCTTGGACGGTTTGATCTTCAGCGCGCGTACCCACGGCATGCGCCACGGGCTCCGCTATCTTGAGCTCGAAGTGAATAACCGCCTACTGCGTGGCACTGCCGGGATCGATGCGATCGCCACCGCTGTGACCCGCGCAGTCGGGCCGCTACTGGAGCGCTGATGCGAATCATTTTGGTTGGTCAGGCGGCGTTTGCCGAAAGAGTCCTCGACGGTTTGCACAACAACGGGCACGCGGTCGTGGCTGTCTACTGCCCACCCGATGCGGCGGGCGGCAAGCCCGATCCCGTCAAGGCGCGCGCGCTCGCGCTCGGAGTCCCAGTCCGCCAGCACGCGTCGCTGAAGCGGCCCGAGGTACGGCGCGAGTTCGAGGAACTCAACGCCGACCTCGCGGTGCTGGCCTACGTGACGCAGATCGTGCCGCAAAGTGTCTTCGAGGTTCCCCGACTGGGAAGCATCTGTTTCCATCCGTCGCCCTTGCCGCGGTACCGCGGCGGCAGCGCCATCAACTGGCAGATCATCAAGGGCGAGTCCGAAACTGGCGTTTCCATCTTCTGGGTTGACCCGGGTATCGATACCGGTCCCATCTTGCTGCAAAAGCCGGCCAAGATCGGCCCGGACGATACCGCGGGCTCGCTCTACTACGACACGCTCTTCCCGCTCGGTGTCCAAGCCGTGCTTGAAGCGGTGCAACGCATCGCGGCGGGCACGGCGCCGCGGATACCGCAAGACGAGTCGAAAGGCACGTACGACCCGCTCTGCCGGGATGAACATGCCCGCGTCGATTGGTCGCGTCCCGTACAAGAAGTCTACAATCTGCTGCGCGGCTGCGACCCGCAGCCCGGGGCGTACACGATGTTCCATGGACAGCCGCTGCGGCTCTATGATGCGCGTATGCTGAGTGCCGGACAGCATCAGCCCGGGATCGTCGGAGCAGTGGGCCCGGACGGAATTGTGATCGGTGCCGATGGCGGCGCCATCCGTGCGAAGCGTCTCCGCCTCGGCGATCGTAAAGTCGACGCCGCGGAGTGGGCGACGCAACAGGGCGTCACTGCTGGGAGCCGTCTCGGCTGACGACTCGGCGGCTGCAGCGCAAGGCCAGAGGGCACTCACCGCAGCTGCCAGAGACGGAAGCCTGCCGTAACGAAATCGTGATCGAAGCTCATCACGGCCGTACAACGGGCGCTTTCCATGACCGCGAAGCTCACGGCATCCGTGTAGGTGATGGTCTGATCCGATAGCTTGGCCAGCCAGTTGCGCGCCGCCGCGTGCTGCGCTGCGGTGACGAACTCGGTGACCAGTAGCGGGCTGGCCTGGAGACGGTCGAGGAAGATCGCTGCGGGCTGGATGCCGATGTGGAACAGCAGGAAGCGGTGGACCTCGGCAACGATGAGGTTGGTGGTGAGCAACTGCACGCGGTCGCGCGTTGCCTGTCGCAAGAGGCGGTCAGCCTCCGTGTGATGCCCATCGGTCGCACGGACGAGTGCGATCCAGACGCCGCTATCGACGAGTACGCGTTCGCGTGCTTGGACGACGCTTCTTGTACGATGCCGCAGGTTCGGCAACGAAAGTCTCCTGGAGATAGCGGTCGAACTGCTCGCTGCAGTCCGGCGGCAGGCGGTCGTGAACCATGCCGCTGAGTGACAGCAGCGGGTCCTCCTCGCGCGGCCGCGTGAGGGCGCGGATCGCGGCGCGCATCGCTTGCGACTTGGTCATGCCCCGCTGGCGGGACCACGCTTCCAGTCGGGCCAGCTCGTCGTCTTCAATGTATACTTGCAGCGGTTTCATGACTCAAACTAGATACATATCATGAACAACTCCGTCAACCGTCTCAT
>Ga0209048_10002149_pt1 | contig 19758 bp, 16 predicted proteins | sample FrelakmetCRP12CR_FD_187146 | JGI IMG/M metagenome (GOLD analysis project Ga0209048, IMG submission 187146) | Freshwater lake sediment microbial communities from the University of Notre Dame, USA, for methane emissions studies - CRP12 CR (SPAdes)... | ecosystem: Environmental > Aquatic >... | reverse complement strand
AGATGGCGAGTGACTCGATCATCGCCAGACCGATCAGCATGGTCACGGTCACTTTACCAGAACTATCCGGGTTGCGGGCAATACCTTCCACTGCGCCTCTCACTGCCATACCTTGGCCGATACCACAGCCATGGGCTGCGATGGCAATCGCCAAACCGGCAGCAATTGCGGAATAGACGAAGAAGCTGAGGCCCTCCGCCTTTTCAATCGAGCCACTAGGCTCCGCAGCAAGAGCGGCAGTTGTTAAACCCATTACGAACAGTGTTGTCAACAACCCAATCCTCTTTGACATGAAACAACCTCCTTTTTGATGTAAGAACAAATCACCTAACAACGGTGAGACTATATATTACGCGGCCCTTCCTCCAACCCTAACCGCCGACTTTAGTGGGCATGTTCTATGGCACCCGCAAAGTACATCATGGACAGCAGGCAGAATATGAATGCCTGAATAAACCCGGTAAAGAGACCCAGGAACATCATCGGCAACGGAGCCAGGTAGAGGCCTACCAGGAAGAAAAGGATACCCAGCACCAGTTCCTCTCCGAAGACATTTCCAAAAAGACGGATGGAGAGGCTGAGGACGCGAGCGAGGTGGCCGATGATTTCAATAGGGAGAATGAGAGGCACCAACCACCAAACTGGGCCCATGAAATGCTTGATGTATTTTATCCCGTGGAACTTTACTCCAATGAGGTGGGTGAAAACCACTACAATAACAGCACAGGCTCCGGTTGTATTGAGACTGGCCGTGGGAGAGAAGAACCCCGGGATCATTCCCATATAGTTGCAGGTCAAAATGAAAAAACCCAGTGTGGCAATCAAGGGGAAAACAAATCGACCTTCTTCACCAGTGACACCGATCATGAAATCCTCAATACCGGTGATAACTGTCTCAAAGAAATTCTGCGCCCCTTTGGGAACCATTTCCAGATTCTTTGATGCCAGCCTGGCGCAAATCAGCAGGATGAGCATGGCCATCCACGCGTACGTTACATGAGGCTGCAGTATGAATTCCAGGAAAGTGTGAGCGTGCTCCGCACCGACAACCGGCAGCCCAAGCTTTTCAAACAAGATATTCAAAAACAGAATCGGATGCTCCATATCCTAACCTTCCCCCTTCTTTACAAGCGACACATAAACTTCCAATCCTCCACCAACCAAGATACTCAGCACCACGACAGACAGTCCTACCAGAAAAGCAATAGGATCTGCCCAACCGTAATACATAACTACAAAGACCAAAAACAACGTTCCCAAGTAACGCAAATAGTAGGATGCGAAAACCCGTCCTTTTTGGGGAAGTTTCCCAGGTGTCCTAAAGGCTTTGTTCAGTTGCCATTTGAGCACCCGAAAGCTTAACGTAACAATAGCCGCACCGAGAAAAACCCCAAGGGCAATCCTCGCCGAAAGCAAGATCCAGGCTCCTATCGGCAACAGACCCATCAGGATGACATTTACTACCTCGATCCGCCGTAGCAGCTTTTCTTCCGCGAGGGTGATTTCCACTAATTCTTTGAATCCCGGGAATCTTCTTTTTGCTGCTGGCGAGCGTAACGATAGTAGTTAAGAAAACCGGCAGCCACCCCCAGCAACAAAAAAACCAGTGAAAGCTTATGGCCGGTGTCGAACATTTTGTCCAGCCAGACCCCGATAAATAGTCCAATGAAAATAGCAAAAACCACCTGGAACCCGATGGTGCTCGCCGTAGCCAACTCACGCAAATATTTTCTGGTATCTTCTTTCATAGACCACATCGTGTAAATGTTCACAGGGTACCTAGCACAGTCCCCCAGTTGAGTCAACGCTTTTTTCCGGAGAGTGCGCCTGACCTCTCTCTAACCTGATGCAGCGCTTCACTAGCAGCTTCGACGGTCCGGTCCAAATCTTCTTTCTCATGGGCTGCACTTATGAAGAATGCCTCAAATTGTGATGGTGCCAGATAAATGCCCCTCTTGAGCATCTCCTGGAAAAAGAGAGCATACGCTTGGGTATCGGATTTCAACGCACTTGCAAAGTCGACTACGGGTCCGGAGGCAAAGAACCCGCAACCAATGGACCCGATTCGATTCAAAGAGACCTCAACATCAGCCGACTCTGCAGCTTCTGACAGGCCTTTCGCGAGATATTCTGATTTTTTCTCAAGGCTTTCGTAGAATCCATCCTCTTCCAGCAACTCCAGAGTAGCCAATCCTGCACTCATGGCCAGAGGATTTCCCGACAGTGTTCCGGCCTGGTAGACATCTCCAACGGGCGCCATGCGCATCATGATGTCCCGTCTTCCACCGTAAGCTCCAACCGGCAAACCACCGCCAATGATCTTGCCCAGACAGGTTAAATCCGGCAGAATTCCAAAGACCTCTTGTGCTCCGCCACGGGCCAGACGGAACCCTGTAATCACCTCATCAAAAATTAGGAGACTGCCATATTGATCACACAACTTGCGCAAACCGGGCAGAAATTCGGCCGTCGGGAGGACCACCCCCATGTTTGCTGCCACCGGTTCTACAATGATTGCCGCCACGTCCTCTCCGACACGCTCCATTACCGCCGTAGGTTCTCCCAGGTCATTGTAGGGCAGTGACAGCGTATGCTGAGCTATTTCTTCCGGAACCCCGGGACTGCCGGGAATACCCAAGGTCGCTAATCCCGAACCAGCCTTGACCAGGAGACTATCACCATGACCATGATAACAGCCGTCAAATTTAATAATCTTCTTGCGTCCGGTGTAGCCTCGAGCAAGCCGAATGGCACTCATGGTCGCTTCTGTCCCCGAGTTAACCATGCGCACCATGTCGATGGAAGGGACCATTTCCACCACCTTCCGAGCCATCTCAACTTCCAATTGCGTCGGAACACCGTAAGAGGTCCCGTTCATGGCAGCACTTTGCACCGCAGCAACGATCTTCGGGTGGGCATGCCCGGCAATCAGTGGACCCCAGGATCCCACGTAGTCTACATATTGATTGCCATCCACATCGATCAGGCGACATCCTTTGGCCGTCTTGACAAAGATAGGCAATACACCTACCGCACGCCCTGAGCGCACCGGGCTATTCACTCCACCCGGGATACACCGACATGCTTCTTCATAAAGCTGCCTGGAAAGATTCTGTTTCATTGCGTGCTTCTTCCTCAACAAAGTCACAACTCGAAGTCCGAGCCCACTCAATACACGGTAAGGTTCGTTTAGGATTCGTAGGGAGTGATCTCGTATTGTTCCAGGTGTAGACTTGCTTCTCCCTTGATCATCACCCTTCCGTGCAAGCGCTCCTCCGCTCTTTCAAGAGGTCCTCGCTCCTCATCGTAGAAGCGGGCAGCCACATCCGGATGCACCATCACCATGACATTGCGCCCAAACAGATCGCCCTGTTCACGCTCCAGTTCTCTCAATATTTCATAGCATACAGTCTGTTTCGATTTGAGATGCCCCTCTCCCTCACAATAAAAACACGATTCGCAAAGCAATCGCCCGATGCTCTCTTTAGTCCTCTTGCGCGTCATTTCAATGAGCCCCAATTCAGACATTCGAAGAATGTTGGTCTTGCTCTTGTCCTTGTGCGTTGCCTCTTTGAGTGCATTGAATACCTTTTCCCGATTGCTCTCCTTTTCCATATCGATGAAGTCAATAATGATGATCCCACCGATATTTCTGAGACGCAGCTGATAGGCGATTTCTTTGACCGCCTCGAGGTTGGTTTTGAGGATAGTCTCCTCCAGATTCCGCTTGCCCACATAGCGTCCGGTGTTGACATCAACTGCGGTCAGGGCTTCGGTCGCCTCAATGACGATATAGCCGCCTGACTTCAGCCAGATCTTCTTGCTGAGCGCCCGCTGGATTTCCATCTCAATGCCGTAGGCGTCGAAGATGGGTTCGTCCCCGTCGTAGAGTTCCACCGCGGTCTTCAACGATGGCATAAAAGTCTCGGTGAAATTCAGCACCTTGCGATATTCACTTTCGGAATCGATGAAGAGGCGGTCCACTTCCTTGGTGAAGAGGTCACGAACGGCACGGAGGGTAATGTCGAGTTCCTGATAGACCAAAGCTGTTGCAGATGCATGCTCGGCTCGCCGCTGAATGTTTTGCCACAGTTTCAGCAGAAAATCCACCTCAGCTGCAAGCTTTTCCGGCTCCACACCTTCCGCTGCCGTTCGGACAATAAAGCCACAATGGGGGGATTTATTAACGCACATAAGGTCACGCAAGCGTTTCCGTTCTTTCTCGTTTTCGATCCGCCTGGAAACGCCAATGTGATCCATTGTCGGCATGAGCACCAGAAGACGCCCGGGTAGAGTAATGTGTGTGGTGATGCGGGCGCCCTTGTGCCCAAGGGGTTCCTTAGCTACCTGGACAAGGATTTCCTGGCCTTCCTGGAGACGATCCTGAATCGGGACATCGTTGTAGCTCGGTTGAAAACTCGGCTGGAAATCGAGAACGTCTTTAAATTCCTCCGTTATGGGCTCCTCCGCGTCGTCGGCTTTTTCCCCTTCGTTTTCCGTTTCACAGGAATTCATGAAGAGCTGCTCCAGATCACTCACCGGATGCTGAACATCGCTTACATAGAGGAAAGCGGCTTTCTCTAGATTGATATCCACAAAAGCCGCTTGCATCCCGGGCAGCACCCGCACCACTCTGCCCTTGTAGATATTTCCCCCAATTCCTCGATCGGAGGTTCGCTCAACATAGAACTCGGCTACCTGGCCGTTTTCGACCAAGGCTACACGAGTCTCATAAAAATCAGCGTTTATAATAAGCTCCGAGGACATGTCCTTCTTCCTCCAGTCCAGTAAAGGGCACTACCGCCATCCTACATATACGGCAACCCAAGAGAGCCTCCAGAGGTTCATCCAAAAGATGGTTTAAAATTGCCATAGGTCTGAAGTTCATCTGCGGTCCCTCATAAAGATCCATTTCCAAGGAGGACTCATTCAATTGCCGGACATCGAGGAGGATGTCACCCAATGCCGCTCTAACTTCCCCTCTCTTGGTTTTCTTGCAAAGTGCTTCCGCCAACTGCCTGGGCCAATTCTGTAAAACACGGCGGACGCGCAATGGGATTAGATCGGAGACGATATAGGTCACCCGCCTGTTCGGAGGCCGCGAGAGAGGTCTTCCTACTAGAGTCACTTCTTCAACTCGTAACCCAACAGGCAATTGCTCATTCAATCGGGAATGAATCTCGGCAGTCTCCGATCTTTGAGAAAGGCTGAGATAGCCTTCCTCTATCCGACTCTCCAACCCCAAGGGCATGGCTTCGACAAAAGAGAGTTTCACATGGGGGTGAAAGCCTTTTGTCATAACTGCAGGCAGTCCAGCCCGACGAACCGCCCGGCTGAAACTCTGGGCAACCTCCAACTGTCCATAGAAGCGCCCGGCGCCGATTTTACTGTAGCGGAACCAGTACAAGTGACATGCTTCATCCTCTTGGGGGACAGCTTCGTCCCGCAAGGAAACTGGTTCATCGAGATTTTTGTGCAGCAGAGGTTGAACCGTCTGGTGATCACAGACTCCACATTGAGAGCAAGGCCCAAAGCGGCAATCCTCTGTAGATTCTTCCTGCAGGGCACGCTGATACTCTTGCGCGAGAAAGTCCTTAGTAACTCCCGCAGACAAATGGTCCCAAGGAAGGATTTCTTCCAATGAACGTTCGCGATTAGCATAAAAGGAAGCGTCCAAACCCGCGTCAGAAAACGCCCGTTGCCACAGATCATCACGAAAGACTTCGGTCCAACCGTCGAAACGTGCCCCCAACTTCCATGCACCCATCAGAACCGTTCCCAGGCGGCGATCACCTCGTGCAAATACTGCTTCGAGAAAGCTGTGGCCGGCGTGATGCCACTTGACACGCAGGCCAGGGCGTTTCAAACGAGCCTTTAGCTCGCTCAGGCGCCTTTCAATAATGTAGCCTTCAATCTGAGGAACCCACTGAAAAGGCGTTTGTGGTTTTGGCACAAATGTGGAAATGGACACATTGACCGAGGATCGAGAAGGTTTAGCCAGATGCCAGACATCCAAACACAGCCTCACCATCGCATCCAAATCTGCCTGACTTTCGCTGGGAAGTCCGATCATAAAATAGAGTTTCAATAAACGCCACCCCAAATCAAAGGCATTTTCAGCTGCAACTAGCAAGTCCTCCCCAAGGATTCTCTTATTGATAACCCGACGCAACCGTTCACTTCCTGCTTCGGGGGCAAGAGTAAAACCGGTCTTACGGACTCGCCGAATCAACTCCATCAATTCGGGGGTAAGCGTCCCAACCCGCATCGAGGGGAAAGAAACCGCTATTTTTCGGGGCAAGAAGTGTCCCATCAAAGCGGCAAGAAGTGGTCCGATCTGGCAATAATCACCGGTGCTCAAAGAAAGGAGTGACATTTCTTCGAACCCGCTGTTGGCCAGAGCCTCTTTGGCCCGCTCCATAACCACGCGCGGATGACGCTCACGCACCGGCCGATAGATGAACCCAGCCTGACAGAACCGACAGCCCCCCGTACATCCTCTAGCTATCTCCAGACCCAACCGATTGTGAACGATGTCCAACAGGGGGACCAGAGGCTTTACTGGAATCGGGGAACCACTATCCAAATCCGGAATCAGACGTTTGGTTACTGAGATGTAATCGATATAGCGAGGCTCAATGGCGGCGATCACACCGCCTGGCTGGTATGAAACACCAAAAAAAGCAGGAACATAGATCCCGCCAATTCTCCTTACCTCTTCAAGGAAATGCTCTCGTTTACCCTTGCTTGATTGCCACTCTCTAAAAATCTCAATTAACTCGGGGAGTACTTCTTCGGCTTCTCCCAACACAAAGAAGTCGAAGATTTCAGCCAAAGGCTCCGGATTAAAGGCACAAGGCCCACCGCCGATGACCCAGGGGTCCCCGGGGCCGCGCTCCTTCGCCTCGATGGGGATCCCTCCCAGATCAAGCATGGTGAGGATGTTGGTATAGCTCAACTCATACTGGAGACTAAATCCCACAAAATCGAAATCCCGCAGGGGGCGTTGCGTCTCCAGTCCTCGGAGCGGCTCTCCCCTTTCTCTGAGATTCCGTTCGAGATCAAACCACGGGGCATAAACACGATCCGCCATAACATCTTCGGTCTGATTCAAGAGCTCATACAACAACTTCAAACCGAGGTGACTCATCCCCACTTCATAGACATCGGGAAAAGCCAGAGCAAAACGCACGCGAGCTTGATCAAAACTCTTGCGGAAAGCATTAATCTCACAGGCCAGGTAGCGGCCTGGCTTTTCAACACCGTAAAGGTATTTCTCCATTACACTCGAAACCAAGTCGGAATAGTAAGAATCAAAGCCTTAGAATCAGAAAAATGCGCTTATCTAATTCAATTTGTAAAGCTCTTCCCAAATTTTCGTAAAAATTTAAGGCCATTTGACACGGGAGCAACAAATCCCCAGAGTCGGAGTATATACTTTTCCAGTTCCAGGCGAGTCAACATAAAACCTCAAGTTGCTCTGATGAATCTGGAGAGCCCATTCGGGCGTTTTTGGACGGAGAGTCGTAGTATAAATCTCAAGAAAAAGAGGAGGGAGCTGTGGGTTTTTTGTGGAAAAATCCGGTTTCCTCCAGTGAGCTATGGTGGGAGCTCACTGGAGGATTAGGAGCATGTCAGGATGGATAAGCTACTGCCAAAAAGCTACCAGTTGAATACCTGATCCAGTTCTTCGTCCGTAACTTGAAAGGTGATATTGTGAGGCCCAACCGGTTCCGTGCTGAAGTACCTGGGCAAACGGTCATCTTGGGGGGTAAACCCGGCGCGGGCATTAAAGTCGCGCTCGGTCTTCAGAATTTGTTTTCCGAGGGCTATCACATCATCCCCGGTCAGGTTCAAGCCGTAGAAGGCATTGATCATGTCGATCAGGGCCTGGAAAGTTTCGGGCTGATCCAGCACGGCAAAGGCAATGAAGAGACACATTCCCGTTGCGTCAACCGCCGCCGTGGCGATCTGAAGGTTCCGGGAGAGCTCAATCTGGCCCTGAGGCTTGAGAGGATCAACGAAGCCGCCCACCTTGAGAATATTGGTGGCGATGGCATAACCCGCCGTGTGGTCAGCTCCCATAGGGGTCGTGGCATAGGTTACCCCAATCCCCTGGACAGCCCTGGGGTCATAGGCAGGAAAAGCCTGGTTCTTCACCACCGGAACCCGCTCAACCCCAAGGACTTTCCCGGTTGTCCCGGCGCCGGCTCCAAGGATCCGGCCAAGAGGCGTTCCCTTTCCGACTTCCTCCACGAGCTTGATCGCTCCTTCGGCGTCGCCGAATTTAATCAAACCGGCTTCCATGGCCACACCGATGGTCACTCCCATTTCGATGGTATCGAGGCCGTAATTGTCGTCCATGAAATCCATTTTCGCAATGGCATCCAGATCACAAATGCCGCAGTGCCCGCCATGAGACCAAGTTGTCTCGTACTCGGGCTGTTTGCTCACAAAATGCCCATCCTTGTCATAGTACGTGCCAGAACAACGGATTACGCAACCACGATGACACCCATGCGTCGCCGCCCCCTTACCGCCGCGGGCATTTTCCGTTTCCGCCTGAGTCTCACCGCTGATCTTGTGAGCATCGACGTAACGACCCGTTTTGAAATTGTAAGTGGGATACCCCCCGGCTTCATTCAGGATGTTGGTCAAGACATTGGTGCCATAAGCCGGCAGCGCCTGACCCGTGACGGGGTGATTCCGCAAGCCGTCGACCCACTTCTTGTTCGCTTCTTTGAATTTGTCCGGGTCCTTGGGCGGACGCATTTTCTTCCCGGTGTCATCGAGAACAATCACTTTGACGCCCTTGGCACCCATCACCGCACCAACCCCTCCGCGGGCGGCATGCCGCGTCGGCCGAAGCTCCATGTCGGTGACGGCAATCGATGCCGCACACATTTTCATCTCACCGGCAGGCCCGATCGAGATACAAGCTATCTTCTCGCCGTATTCGGTCTTCATCTTTTCGATAAGATCGTAGTTCGGCAACATTTTCAGGCTGTTGTCAACGCCTATCTTGACTCCATCTTTGTTGATAAAAACCTTGTAGAGGTCATCGCTCTTAGGCTTGCCTTCGAGGACTATTGCCGCATAGCCCAGCCTCGCAAGGACCTGGGCAGCTTGCCCCCCGGCATTGGCTTCTTTAATTCCCCCGGTAAGAGGACTCTTTGTTCCCACCGAGAGGCGGCCAGACATCGCTGCTGCCGTCCCGCTCAACATCCCCGGTGCGATTACGAGCTTGTTCTCAGCGCCCAGGGCATGGCAAAGTGGCGGGACTTCTTTCGCCACCAAAGTCGAGGTGAGCGCCCTGCCACCCATACCAGCGTATTCACCCACCGACTGCTCGCTCACCTTCGGGCCGCCTTCCGCACCCATGTCAATTCGCAGAATCTTATCCATAGACTTCATCCCTCATGCTCTATGTTTTCAGGCCAATCAGGATGTGGCATCGCACACCGTGTGTGACGCACTTCCCTGCTGTCATGGTAGTACCCGGCGTCACCATTGCCCGGAGAGTCCCCCATCCATCCTTCTTCCAAAGGAGAGATGGGGAGAATTCTCATAGCTTGTGGTTAATACTTTAACATGACCAATAGCCTGGTTTCAAGGTCACTACATCGCCCACTTATAAATCTCGATGACGTTTTCCAGCGTGGGACAGCGAGGATTGGTGAACCCGCAGGCATCCTTCTGCGCATTCTCTGCCATCGTCTTGAGATCTTTCTCCTTGACTCCCAATTCCTTCAAGCCGCTTGGAATCCCCACATCGGCCGAGAGTTTTTTGATGGCTTCGAGAGCCTTGTCGGCGGCTGCGCGGGGGGATAGTCCTGCCACGTTTTCTCCCATGGCCTTGGCGATATCCACGAAACGGTCCACCTTGGCAATCAGATTGAACTGGCTAACATGGGGAAGAAGGATGGCATTGCAGACGCCATGAGGCAGGTCATAGAAACCGCCCAACTGATGAGCCATCGCGTGGACGTGTCCCAGACTGGCATTGTTGAAAGCCATACCTGCCAGGTATTCCGCATACGCCATATTATCGCGGGCGAGCATATCGGCACCGTTTGCCACTGCCGCCCGGAGATTCTGGGCGATCAGCTCCATCGCCTTAAGCGCGCAGGCATCGGTAACTGGTGTAGCGATGGTCGAAACATAAGCTTCAACCGCATGGGTTAAGGCATCCATACCCGTTGCCGCCGTCAGCCCCGGAGGCATACCCGCCATCAACAAAGGATCGTTGATCGCCACGTTCGGGGTCACGCGCCAGTCAACGATAGCCATTTTCACGTGGTTGCTGGTGTTGGTGATGATGCAGAACCGGGTCATTTCACTGGCGGTGCCGGCAGTCGTGTTGATGGCGATGAAAGGGGGCATCGGCTTTTTGGATTTATCAACGCCCTCATAGTCCCGAATGCTTCCACCGTTGGTCGACACGATGCCGATCCCCTTGCCACAGTCGTGGGAGCTGCCGCCGCCGAGAGAGATGATCAGGTCGCATTTCTTGTCCTGGAAAACCTTGAGTCCGTCATGAACGTTGGTGTCGGTCGGGTTGGGCACGGTTTCATCAAAAACCACCGTGTCAACGCCGGCGTCCTGCTTGATCAGGTCAACGATCTTCTGGGTTATACCGGCCTTGGTGATTCCTTTGTCGGTGCAGATGAAAGGTTTCTTCCCGCCAAGCACCTTCACCTGTTTGCCGATTTCCTTGTGAGCCCCAACCCCCATCAGTGTTACCGTAGGAATGAAAAACCCGTAAACTTGCTCGCCTACTGCCATGATGCTTCTCCTTCTGTGGTTCGTTCATTTGTGATTATGATCATCAACTCCCTCCTGCCGAACAGCCCAGCAAGAGCTGGAAAATGATCGTCCTGAATTTCTGGGTAGCCGTCGTTGTCGGCTTTTCGATATTTGCAACGGTTGGGCCAAGCTTATTTTTACTTATTATTTCGGATATTAAAGCAAGAATACCTGGTCCTATCGTCGGTGCCGCTGAGTCGTTGGGGGAAGACAGGAGTTTGGTTTGTGTGGAAGGGAATAGCAGTTGATGCCGTTTTTGCTTTTAAATCGATGAGATAGCAGTACGGGTCAGATTGACCCTCAACTCTCTTGCAAACGTGTCAGAATTAAACATTATGTCACGATTCCCATAAACTGAATGGACTTCTAGGCGAGTCCATATTCTTTGAGCTTTCGATACAGGGTCTTGCGAGCAATGCCGAGGATTCCTGCAGCCTGGGAGCGATTGCCATCAACAGAATCCATGACTCGACGGATGTGATGTTTTTCTAGTTCGATTAAAGGGATTAGCGGGATGTCCATGGTGCTAACATCCCTTTGTTGGGTGAGTTCAAAAGGCAAAGCACTCTCTGCAATAATCCCATTCTCGGCCAGAATGATTCCTCTTTCAATAACGTTCCGCAATTCGCGAACGTTGCCTGGCCAGCTATAGTTCATCAGGCACTCCATGACACTCTTGGATATTCGGCAAGGGGAGGAATTGGCTCCCAGCAGTCCCAGGAAGTACTCTGCAAGTAAAGGAATATCCTCTTTTCGTTCGCGTAATGGTGGGATGTGGATTTGAAAAACATTCAGTCGATGATAAAGCGCCTCATGGAAATTTCCAATCCGCGATTCTTCAACCAGGTTGCGGTTTGTTGCAAAAAGGAACCGAACGTCCACCTGCCTTTCGTGTTTGTCTCCGATTCGCCGGTAAGTACCAGTTTCAAGCACCCTCAGGAGTGCCGCCTGCACCTCAAGCGGTAGCTCTCCGATCTCATCCAGGAACAGCGTCCCTTCATGAGCGAGGGCGATCAAGCCGTCATGAGTTTCGTTCGCGCCGGTAAACGCTCCTTTGCAGTAACCGAAAAGCTCACTTCGCATGAGTTCTTTCTGCAAAGTCCCACAATTCTTTATGATCAGAGGCTGCTCCGCCCTTTGACTCCGTGCGTGAATGGCACTGGTGACAACATCCTTCCCTGCGCCGCTTTCTCCCGTGATCAATACGGGGACATTAGTCGGCGCCACTTTTTCGATAAGGTACTGGGTTTGTTCAACACATGGGGAGCGGCCAACAAATCGAGGGAGGGGATGGTAGGTTTGGGTGTGACGCAGCAGCCGGTTCTCCCTCTGCAAACAGACGCGCTGATAGGCCTTTTCAACCACCAACTCCACCCGATCGAGGGTGAAGGGCTTGGTGATATAGTCATAGGCTCCAAGCTTCATCGCCTCGACAGCGTTGTCAACATTCCCGTAGCCGGTTATCAGAATGACTTCCACATCCGGAAGGGTTTGTTTGAATTTTTCAAGCAACTCAATGCCGTCTCCGTCGGGCAAACGAATATCGAGCACGATAACGTCAAATTGCTGCTGCTCAATGATTTCAAAAGCCTGCCGTGCACTGTCAGCGGTGCGGACGCTCCGCCGCACGCTGCCGAGCTCTTTTTCGATCAAACGGCGGATAGATTCCTCGTCATCAACCACCAAGATGCGAATGGGACTGAAAATCACCATCATGATTCTCCTGGGGTAATCTCACAATGAAAGAGGAACCCCTGCCGATCTCACTTTCGACCAGAATTTCTCCACCATGTTTACTGACGATGTTATAGCAGGTCGACAACCCGATGCCGAAGCCTTTCCCCACAGGCTTAGTGGTAAAGAACGGCTGGAAAATATTGTCCAAGTGCTCGCTGGAAATGCCGCAACCGCTGTCTTCCACGGAGAAGACAACCCAGTCCTGATTCTCTTCATAGGTCCGAAGAATAATGACCCCCTTTTCTTGCGTGGCATCAAAGGCATTGAACAGGAGGTTCAGAATGACCTGTTTCAATTGTGACTCGTCACCACGTATCGATGGAAGCGCATCATCAACAACGACCCGGACAATATCTTTCCGGTAGTGTTTGAGCTGATTCTGGAGCAACTTGAGCGTGTCTTTCACCAGCGCATTGAGATTCACAGAATGGCATTCAAAGCTGGTCTGGCGACCAAAGGTCAGTAGAGTCTGCACGATCTCCTGACATCGCTGGCATTCTTTGAGGATAATGCCAAGGTATTCATTGAAATCATCCGCCAATTCCCTGTCGATGTTCCTTTCAAGCCTTGGCAAGCGACGCTTTAACCCTTCTGCAAAGCCGGAAATCGCGGTCAGTGGATTGTTGATTTCATGGGCCACACCCGCAGCAAGCATCCCGATGGTAGCCATTTGTTGTGCTTGATAGTATTTCGCCTGTAGCTCCTTTTCCAGAGTGACATCGCGCATAAGAAGGAGGATAAGGCAGGGGTTGCCGTCGGGATTGCGCAATGGGGAGGCGGTGATTTCGAAATGCCGATTCTTCCCATCCACCGGGTAAATCGACACATGGCGGCAGACTTGATTGTCCTCACGAGCAGTTATGACCGGACATGGTGAACATGGCAGCTGAGCGCACCGAAAGACCTCATAGCAAAGCTTTCCTTCTGGCTCAGGTAAGCCAAATACATTGTGGAATTCATGATTGACCGAAATGATATGGAAATCGAGCGAGAGGACCACCATGACATCCGAGATGCCATCCAAAATAGCCTGTATCTGCCGCTGTTTGCGCGCCAGTTCAAAATTCGACACCTCGAGTTCCGCAATTTTTTGCTGCAGTTCTTTAAAGAAACCCAGTTTGGAATACTCAACGCCGATCAGATCATCCAGGGTGGGCTTTGATTTCATCACCATGCCTCTTCACAGATCTTCAGCAAATCTTTATCGGTGACCTCGCGTGGATTGGTCAGGAGACACGCATCATTAAGGGCCATCTTGCAGACTTCCGGCAACTTGGACGCATCCTGAACCATATCCCTCAGGTGGACACTCATTTCCAGAGATTCGCAGAACTCCTCGAGGAACTCAATACCTGCCAGCGCAGTGGAATCCGGTGAACGAAGCCGCTTTCCCATTAGGGCTTCCCCAATATTTGCCATTTTCTCAACACATTCCGGAAGGTTGAAACGCATTACCGGGGGCAGGAGCACCGGGTGGACCAATCCATGGAGAGTGTCAAACATTCCCCCCAGGGAATGTGCTAACGCGTGGACCGCACCAAGACTGGCATTACTGAAGGCCATGGCGGCTGCTGTGCTCGCCGTACTCAGTTGCTCAAGACTGTCCAGACTCCGTGATTCTACCGCTGTTGTCAGGTGTCCGATGATCAGCCGAATCGCCTGGAGAGATTGCAGTTCGGTGAAGGGACTGGCTATTGGGGATAAGTACGACTCGACAGCGTGAGAAAGTGCATCTATGGCGGCTGCAATGATCAGAGTTCGCGTTTTCGTTTGCAGCAACAAGGGATCAATGATGGAAATGTTAGGAACCAGGGAGCGACTTATGATTGACATTTTTACTTTACGTCGTACATCAGTGATTATGCAAAACTGGGAAATATCGGAGCCACTGCCTGCTGTGGAAGGAATGAAGACCATGGGGGGAAGCGGACGATGAATACGATTGGCCCCCTCATAATCACGAATCTGCTCACCGTTGCTCGCGACAAGGGCAATTCCTTTGGCGGCATCCAGGGGGCTTCCACCCCCAAGGGCGATCACCACATCAGCCTCTTCCTGTTTATAGATGGCCGCCCCCTTCTCCACTTGATAATCGCGTGGATTGGGAACGATATCGTTATAGTAGACCCAATGAAGTTTTTCCTGTTCAAGCGTTTCGGTGAGTTGATCAACCCAGCCTGCCTTCTCCAGGCCAGGATCGCTCACCACAAAGACTTTTTCTCCTCCGAGCCGACGGGCGCAGCGCCCAGCGTACATTAAGCTTCCTCGGCCGAAGATGATCTCAGGGATGAAAAACTTGCGCAATTCCACGGATCAACCACCTTTCTTCGGGTTATCATTAATCGTTCAGGTTGCTTGAGTCCATCATAACCATCCACTTTCGACTTTAAAAGCTACCTCTGGGGGTATCTGGCATTTAGGGACGATACTTTTTTTTCGAACCTTTGGCGCCAGAGGTCGTCCGCGAAATTCCTCTTACCAGCACCCCTATAGAAACTCTTACCAACCTCAAGCAAGATTGGGTTATAATCCGACCAGTTCGAAGGTTTGGCGATTTTCCCCAAGCGTGGCAGGGACATAAGAAGGCAAGGGTGGAGTGCTCAAGAGATGGACCCCTGTGTGATTACCACCCGCTCTTGACTCCCACTTGCAGGTGCCGTATAAGCAATCGCCACCTCTGCCCGGTGAAAAGATCACGGGCTGTAATCGTAATGGCACGTTGAAATTGGAGGAAGGATCAACGAAAATCCCTTAACCGTATCCATTTCAGGAGGTACACATTATGCACCAAAGATTAAAGTGGTTTCCCGCGGTCCTCGTTGCCTTATGGCTCGTAGGCTGTAGCCATTCTCCGGGTCCGGCAACCAAGGTCGCTCAACAGCCAACACCTCAATCCCCGCCTCAGGCTTCTTCTACACAAGGAACCCCCGTTGTGGAAGTTCTCGAGGTCGAATTTGACTTTGGTACCGTTGAAGAAGGTAAAGATTATGTGCATGACTTCAAGGTAGCAAACAAAGGTGACGGGGTCCTGGAAATCAAGAAAGTCCTCCCTGCCTGAGGGACCTACCTTGTCCGTTTTGATCGGACAATCCCTCCCGGCGGCGAGGGCTCAGTTGGAATCGGTTTGAATCCTAAGGGTTGTACAGGTGCTACTAAGAAATCGGCGATCGTCACGACCAACGATCCTCAAAAATCTTACTTTACTTTGTCGGTCATCGGCCGACCCAAATAGAGAGTGCTGTTCCGACAATACGACAGGGTCCTATAGGTGGGCAATGTTGGCGAAGCACCTCTGATAAACAGGACCATGCAAGTGGAGACGGCGATGAAAACTCTTTGCATCATCACATTGACGGTCATCCTCCTCCTCATCTTTGTTGCCTGTCCATCCGCATCGAACCTGGGGGGCGCTAGCGGAAAACCGGATGTTTTCTGCCAGGTTATAAAAGAACCCGATCCAGCTCTTATGGGGAGTTGGAAGTGTATGTTCGAGAGGAAACTGGAGGAAGGCGGTTGGGACACTGACCCCGCAGAGTACCGTCTTATCAAATATGAGGACAAGTATGCCCTCTATTTCTTTCGAGTGTCACGGGGTGGAAAGAAGAAATACATAGGATGGCGCGAATGGACCATTAATGGAACGGAAATCCTGTCTGACACGGGAGTCAAGATCTTTACCCAAAATGGGGAAGTCTTCTTCGTCTGGCAAGATGGGAAGCCGACAAAAATGACCCGTATAGGACCTTAGTGATGTGAAAAAGAAGCAGCCGGGTTTGGCGGCAAACCCGGCTGCCTCGCAATGCATTTTCTTCAAGTGCTAAACTGTCACGACGCCTGTATCACCATCACCAACTCAAGGCACCGGCTTCACGGCCGTGTTGTTAACCTCATTCTTCTCTGCAATTCTATTGTCGTAGTCGATGTTGGCAATGATGTTCTTCTTCGAAAGAGAGGTGGTGGAGCTGAACCGCGGATACAGGTACACATCCTTACCAGCAATCAGACCGGCCGAAACCGTTTGGGTCAGAAGCAATTTGCTCGCGGACACTCCTCCATCATTGGAGAGGTAGTATGCGACCTTGAAGGCGCCAGCTTTCAGGTTTCCGATATTACTCACCTTCAGTGTTCCATACACCGTTTTCCCGTTGGAATAAGGAGTTAACTGGGTCCAGGACCCGGTGAGGTCGGGTAGGGGTTTGGCAAGATTCACTTGGAGGCTAAATGTCCCGCCACTTGTATCATTCCCATCCACTACGATGTAGTAAGTGCCGGCAGGGGCATTCGCATAGTTGGCTGTAGTATCACCATAGGCAGCACAGCTGGTCGGGTCACATCCCTTGAGAATGAAAACGTCGAGGTTCTTGCCATTCAGATTGCTCAGCGTCGCGCTGAGATCTCCGGTGCTGGTGGTAACTACCTTATAGACTGTTTCAGGGCCGTTTTCAGTGCGAGCGCTACAGCCGTAGGTGCTGACTTTGGACTGGTTGCCTACCGTCTTTCCTGGATAGGATGTCCCAAGGGTAAGAGTAGTAGCCTGGCTGCAGTTGAGACCGGAGGAGTCGCCACAATTGGAGAAATCGATGTAATTGGCGGCATACCCTACCATGGAAACGCCATAGCGAATGCGCATATAGCCACTTTCTCCCCATCCGGGCCCCCAACTGTTCTTCAGGATCCAGTAGCCATTGTCCGGCCCTTGGTCATCGTTCCAACCCACCAAGGCCACCGCATGATTTACCGTTCCCGAGCACGTTGCATTGGCATTGAAGATCCCTGTCCAGTAGCCCTGAAAGGCCGAGCCGACGCAGACAGCGGCTGAAACCGGTCCATAATTGTAGATAGCCTGTTTGATAGCCCCAACCGATGGCACCCCATATCCACTGATATAGGTTGAACTGTTGATCTTGTACGGATGGGAATGAGGACCGTTGCAGAGCGCATTAGAAGCCACATAAGGAAAGCTCGTGTAAAGGACTGCTCCTGCATCGGTTTCAGCTTTCGTGGCAGGGATTTTCCACTGGTGATAATCATGGGCAAACCATCCTCCGCCACATCCCCAGCCATTTTCATTGCAGGATACGAGGTACTGCTCCGAGAGATCTACGGTCTTTCCACAATGAGTACTGATCAAAATTTCAAGAGGCGCAACCGTCCCAAATGCCCAACAACTGCCACAGGAGCCCTGATTCTTTACCGGTGTATTGCCGCCTGGGACATCACGCCAATCAAAAGACGTTGGAAGGGCGGTACTATAGACCTCCATCTTTTCAAATTGGGCAAATCGGCGCCAATTCTTGGGTTCGACCAACCCACAAAGCTGAGAAATAGGATACTCCATGACCGGACTGTAACCCACCTTGAAGGTATACCCCTGCACCTCTGCTTCCCGTTGCAGTCCCTGAAGTTTTGCTCTAATCTCAGGCCTGATCTGGTTCCACGAAGGTTCAGCCTTGATTTGAGCCTGGGCCAATCCACAAAAAGCAAAAAATCCCACCAGCAACATGAGGCTGATCACCCTGGAACGGTCTTCTAAGAATTTGTTTGTTGTCTTCAATGATTGAGTCCTCCTTAGGCCAAATCAACAGTTAAATTATCTTAATACCCTATGAAATTAAATTCAGCAAAGCTGAAACTTTTTGCCGACCCGACTTGCAGACATCGAAGAGCAAGGATTGTGCCAGGATAATTGCAGGCCTCTGACCAATCAATGAGCAATAGCCCAAGTCCCGGTAGCTGTTCTGAAAAAGGGCCTCCTCGATCCATGGGCAAATCCATAGGCTAACCTCATGTAGCCACCTTACTATTCAATGCCCAACCACCGTCTTTTCAGCACAATGGAACGCCCGCTAACATTCAGTTGAGTGAGAGAGCTGATTCATCGAGGCTGTGTAAATCTGGCAAATTGTTCATCGATGTCCTAATTTGAGAAGACCAGTGCACGCTGGATGCCAAACTTTGTCACCCATCTGACAAATTCTATTTGAGGGTATGGTCAGCCCGAAACTTCCGGCATTGGGATTTCTCAATGGGTATGTGCGCGATGGTTCGTAGATATTTGTGCAAATTTTTGATGTCATAAAATGGGTTCTAGGATATAGGGGATATGGGGGCATCAGCTGATCACATACAAACCGATTCCCAAACTGAGTTCATGATGGAGTTTCATTCTCAGGCACCTTTGCGGGTTGATAAAAAGCAACGCTGGTCATTCAAAAAACCACTATTTTTCTGGGTTCGGCTGATGCTGGGTGGAATATTCGTTCTTGCGAGTCTGGACAAGATTCTCCATCCTCTCGCTTTTGCAAAGAATATTAACCATTATCAGATTCTTCCGGACAAACTCATCAACCTTACAGCCATGATCCTGCCCTGGATCGAGCTCATTTTGGGGTCTCTCCTTATTCTTGGAGTGTGGCTTCCGGGAGTGATCGTGCTGATCAATCTCTTGCTCGCTGCTTTCTTTGCCGCTTTGGTATTCAACGTGGCACGCGGATTGAACATTGATTGCGGCTGTTTCACTACCAGTACAACTGAGAACCCCAAGACTTCCTGGTATCTTGTTCGCGACGCCATCTTTCTTCTGCTTGGGGGATATCTCTTCTACGGGGGACTCATAAAACCTTGTCGTCCATTTAATGAAAAAGGCTGAAGAGGCTCAATCTTCAGAAATGTTGAGATAAAGCGCTACGGGAATAAGTTATCCAGTTTCAGGAGTGGCAAATGTGCCATGAACCTTGCTTGACGGTGGAGGTCCTTTGTGTTGGACATGCATCCTTCGATCTGACCATGACCGTTGAGCATCACCCGGGACCGGATGAAAAATGTTCAGCGACCGGTTTGGTTAAGTGCGGAGGAGGTCCTGCAGCCAACGCCGCGGTTGCCGTTGCCCGGCTTGGTGGAACTTCCGCTTTTGCGGGATATTTGGGAGAGGACTTTTTCGGCACTCAACATTTTGATGACCTGATACTGAACGGTGTGCGCACAGAACTGGTCGTTCGAGGAACGCGCCCCACGCCCCTGTCCTTGATTCTGGTCAAACCCGATGGCAGCCGAACGGTGATCAACTGCAAGACCGGGACGTCATTTCTGGAGATTGAGCAAATCGATTTCGCGTGTTGTTCTCCGAAAGTAGTCCTTTTCGACGGCCACGAACCTAAGATATCATTGCCTTTGGCAAATTCGGCGCGGCGCAATAGAGTCCTTACCGTTTTGGAT
>Ga0209048_10002148_pt1 | contig 19761 bp, 18 predicted proteins | sample FrelakmetCRP12CR_FD_187146 | JGI IMG/M metagenome (GOLD analysis project Ga0209048, IMG submission 187146) | Freshwater lake sediment microbial communities from the University of Notre Dame, USA, for methane emissions studies - CRP12 CR (SPAdes)... | ecosystem: Environmental > Aquatic >... | reverse complement strand
GGCGGAGTATTCGAAACCGGCGGTCTTCTCGACCTCGGAGTACCGGTTCTGATAGACATGCGGAATGATGTACTGGATGTCCCCCAGTTCCGTGCCGAGTATCTCGAATCCCGTGTGCGAATTGAACAAGCCCTTCCATGCAGAATCCGAGAAGCGAAAATAGTCCCACGGCAGGTCGTGCATCCCGACCGTCTGGTGGGTGATGATCAATCCGATTGCACCGATCCGCATCACGCGGTTCATTTCGACGGCGACTTTCCACGGCATGACGAGGTGCTCGAAGACCGAGCAGCTGAAGACGATGTCGAATGACGCTGGCTCGAGGACCTGGCTCATGCAATGCGCGTCGCACACCACATCGACGCCGGAATCCTGCACTACGTCCAGCACCAGCACTTCCTTGCTGCGAAATTCGTCCGCCCTCAGCACTCCGCTGCGGGCGCGTCCGCCGATATCGAGCATCCGGCGAAAGGCATCGCCCTGTGTAAGTGCATTGAATCGCTGCATCAGGATGCCGGGCGGACGACGGGAATGTTCCGCGATGGCTCCCAGGGTCGTCGAAAACGGGGCAAAGCCGGAAAAATTGAACCTGAGTTGCACATCCGGAGTGAAGCCGGAATCACGGACAAGCACCTGAACAACGAAGAACGACGACGATGCATCCCCGTCGCGAGGTTGAGTGGATACCACCGCCGACAGCATCCGATCGTCGGCAGAGTCGACGGACTCCAGGACATATTCCTTGAGAGCGGTTGCGCCACGAATGAGGACGCTGTTGAAGAACTTCGTGCATTGCAGAAACACCAGTCCGGGCAGCGGTTTCGCGGCGCCGGACGCGAGGGAATATCCGGGCAGACTGAAGTTTGTGCTGGATTCCCAATTGACGGGGAGCGTCATTGCGTTACCTCTGTTCCTGTCGTCCTGGGTTTGCGTGACCGGCTGCCTTCGTCAGCGCACGATGCGGCGCGCCTCAGGGCGGATCCGCTTCGGGCCGCGGTCACCGCACACGGCGCAGGCGACGCTGCGCGACGGGTAATCGCGGTGCCAGGTAATGGAAGCCGGCGTGACCGTCCGGATCATCGGCGGGCTTCGGGCAGCTGCAACGGAGCGGGCACAGCGGCGTCAGCGGCCATGGGTATCTCGAAGAGACGCGGGGGCGGTGCAAGGTTGGAATTGTACGAGGGGTCGGCCGCCAGCGCGCGGCCGTGACGGGTGCGCATGTACGTGCAGTCGGCTTCGTGCGGGATCGGCAACGGCGCCGACGAGCCCGCGATGTGCGCGTCGCGCAGGAACGCGATGCCCGGGTGCCAGACGTGGGCGAGACCGGACTCGGCCATGCGCAGGCAGAGATCGACGTCCTGGAAGCCGGCGACCAGATTCGCCGTGTCGAGCCCGCCTGCCGCGAGCCAGGCGTCGCGGCGCACAGCGAGGGAATCGAGCCGCACGGCGGCAAGGTTCTGGACCAGGACGTTGCGCCCGCCCATGATGACCCGGTTCGCCGGGATGCCGAAGAACGGCGTCGCCGCCACGACGCGGGGATCGAGTATGTAGGGTCCGCTGGCGACGCACTGGTCGGCGTCGACGGTGACCCCGCCGACGACACCGACGCCCGCCTGCAGCGCATGCGCGACGAACCAGTCGAGCCACTCGGGGGCCGAGGGTGTGATGCCGGATGCGACGAACACCAGCACATCGCCCCGCGCGCGCAGCGCGGCCGTGTTGACCGAACGCGCGTCGCTCGCCGTCATGGCAAGCGGCCCCCGCGTGAACAGCGGCTGCGGGTTCCCGGCTGCAAGCTCGGCCGTCAGCACCTCGGTCACCGCACCTGCCTGCGCGCGCCAGTGCGCGATCGCCTGCGGCTCGGCCTCTCCGGGCGAGCGCAGGACGATCAACGATACCGATGCCGCCGTCGCGACCACCGGATCCACCTGGAGGAAGGCCCCGTGCGCTACGCGCCGGATCGAGACCCGGCCACCGCGGCGCTGCGCGTGCTCGCGTACCGCGCGCTCCTGCGCGGCGCTCGCGTAGTCCTTCGCCTCCATCGACCCGGCCGTCGAGCCCGCGGACACGCGCCAGTGGTAGAGGATCCGCGGCACGTGCACGATCCTCGCCGCTTCGACACGCTCGGCACAGCGCAGAAGCAGGTCCCAGTCCTGCGCCCCTTCGAGCCCCTCGCGGAATCCGCCGACCTCGCGCAGGATGTCCGTGCGGTATGCGCCGAGATGGCTCACGCAGTTCTGCGCGCGGGCGAGCACCGGGTTCCAGTCCGGCTTGAAGTAAGGATCGAAGCGCTCTCCCCGCTCGTCGATCTTGTCTTCGTCCGAGTAGACGATGGCCAGTTCGGGGCGCTCCAGGATCGCGAGTGCGACTTCCCCCAGTGCATCCGGCGGCATCACGTCGTCGTGGTCGAGCAGCGCCGAGAAAGGCGCCGTCGCGAGCGCAAGGGCGGTGTTCGACGCTGCGGAGATGTGGCCGTTCGCGTCCCTCCAGGCCACCCGGATGCGCGGCTCCCGTGCCGCGTAGCGGCGGATCGTCTCGCGCGTCGCGGCGACCGCGGACGCGTCGTCAGCGATGCAAAGCTCCCAGTGCGGCCAGACCTGCGCCAGGACGCTGTCGAGGCACGCGGCGAGTAGCGCCGGCGGCGAGTTGTACGTGGGCAGCAGTATCGAGATCCGCGGCGCATCCGTCCGGGTGGCGGCGGCACGAAGCCGCGGGAGGCGCGCGTCACGCTCGGGCGTCTCCACGCGCCGGATCCACTCCCGGTAGCCGAGTGCGGCCCGCAGGCGCCAGCGCCCGTCCTCGACCAGACGCTGGTTGTGGCGCACGCTGGCATCGTCCGGGCGCAGCGCGCGCGCTGCGGCGATGAGCGCGTCCGCGCGATCGTAGTCGTGCCGCTGCAGGTGCACGACGCCGAGCATGTGCAGCGCGTCGAAGATCTGCGGATCGATCGCGAGCGCGCGCTCGTAGAGCCGCCCGGCTTCGTCCAGCCGTCCGAGCTGGTGCGCGGCGAGTGCGGACGCCATCAGGTCCGCGAGCGAATCGCGCGTCGCCGGCGGCGGCATCGCGGCGAGCGCCCCGTGACACTCCTTGTAGCGCCGGCCGCTGCCGCACGGACACGGCGCGTTGCGCGACGCGGGGGCCGCCGTCGGGGTGCTCAACGCAGGGCCTCCGCCGGTGGACGCAGGAAGCCGCCCAGCCCGGCGTCGCGGGCGAAGCGGAGGAACGCCGCGCGCGAGCCGTCGTCGAGCCACGGGTGAACGTGGATTCGCGCGAAGAACCCGTCGAGCACGCGCTCGCCTTCGAGGATGCCGGCCACGCGACGACCCGCGAACGTGTTCGCGTCGTGCAGCCGGTAGTGATAGAGCGGCTCGCGCAGGAACGCGAAGCGCGAGGCGTAGCTCGCGGCGAGCACGAAATCCCAGTCGTGGCAGACGGCGAGCGGCGCGAAACCCCCGGTGGCCTCGAGCAGCGATCGGCGGAAGACCAGATTGCCGGTGGACGTCGCGACGTTGTGGCGCACCAGCGCGCGCAGCAGGCCCGGCCCTTCTTCGGCCTCGCCGATCCGCTGCCGCAGCATGCGCGCGTAGGTCCCGTCCGTCGGCCGATCGTCGTCATCGATCAGGGCGACGTCGGAGAACGCGAGCATGACGTCGCCCGCGAGCGCGGCGCAGAGCCGTTCCAGCCGCGCGGCCGCGTAGCCGTCGTCCGAGTTGAGGAGCGCAATGGTCGCGCCGCGCGCGAGCGCCATCCCGCGATTGAGCGCACGGTCCGCGCCCGCGTTCGGCTGCCGGGCGAGCGTCACCGGAAACGGCGCCGTCCGCGCGAAGGCCGCCACGACGTCCGCGCTGCCGTCGCCCGACCCGTCGTCGACGACCACCAGTTCATCGGGCAGGCGCGTCTGCGCTGCGAGCGATGCGAGCGTGCGGTCCAGGAAGCGGGCGTGATTGAAGACCGGCATCACGACCGAAAGGAGCACGTCGCCGCCGGTCGCGAGGTGGCCGCCGAAGCGCCGGACGACGAGCGTGCCGTCGCGCTCGACCGTCTTGAGGTCGGCCGCCAACTCCGAAAGCGAGGGCCGGCCGCGGGGCGCTTCGCGCTCCACGGCGCGCGCCGTGCGAACGGCGTCGAGATAGCGCCGGCCGTGGCGCACATCCGGTTCGAGGTGGTTCCCCTCCGCCCACTCGTTCCACGCATTGACGAACAGCAGGCGCTCGTCGCCGGCATGGCGCAACCGCGTCTGGGCGAGCGCGTGCTCCATCCAGACGCCGAAGGCTTCCGGCGTGGACTCCGCAACGATCATCCCGTCGTTCTGCCGGCGCGCGGTGTTGTCCCACATCGGCGTGGTGCCGCGGAACTGCCGGAACGCGGGCCGCGGCTGCATCAGGTAATGCGCGGCCAGGTTGCGGTAGCCGAAGATGCGGCCGCGGAACTGCGGATTGGTGATGGCGAGCCGGCGCGTGATGTTCTCGGCGGCGTGGCCGATCGGCGGAAACTCGACCGCGGCATCGAAGCCGTGCGCCGTCGGGTCGTCGGCGCCATTGCGCTGGATCGCGCAGAGATACGGATCGCCCACCCCGGCGCGAACGCACTCGTCCCGCCACACGGCGACGCTGTCCGCGACACGGGGAATGTCGGCGATGTTGTAGACGAGGAAGAGCGGGCGCCCGTTCACGCGCACGTGCCGGCGATCGCGAAACGCGGGAACAAGCTCGGCGACGAGGCGTCGCGCATCGTCCGGCGAATAGCGCTGTGCCATCAGGACGTCCTGATCGAGGCCATCCCAGCGGCGCGTCCAGTTCTCGTTCGCCCAGCACACGCAGAACGGAAAGTCCGGCCGCCCGCTTGCGAGCATTTCGTCGAACGGCCGCTCGAGCAGCCTGCGGCCGCCGAACCAGTAGTGGTAATAGCAGAAGGCGTCGACGCCGTGCGCACGGGCGAGCGCCGCCTGCGCCTCGCGCACCGCCGGGTCGGTGAGGTCGTAGTAGCCGAGCTCTCCCGGCACGTGCGGCTGCCAGTGCCCGTCGAAATTCGGCCGCGCGCGGCGCACGTTGGTCCATTCGGTGAAGCCCTCGCCCCACCACGCGTCGTTCTCGGGAATGCGGTGAAACTGGGGCAGGTAGAACGCGATGACCCGCACCGGAGTGTCGGGCGGCGGTCCCGGCACCGACGAATCGGCCATCCGCGACGCGAAGGCCTCGGCGTCGCGCGCGATCTCCCGCTCGGCCGGCCGCCGGTCCAGCGCCGCCTGCACGAGTGCGCGGTTGAAGCGCGCCCCGGCGTCGGCGGGGGCGATCGAGAGCGCGCGGTCGACGAGCGGCAGCGCCGTCTCGAACTCGCCCTGCTGGTAGCGCACCACGCCCAGCATGTGCAGCGCGTCGAAGTGATCGGGCTGCAGCGCGAGCGCGGCTTCGTAGCCGGCAGCGGCTTCGGCGAACTGGCCCGCCTGCTGCGCGGCCAGCGCCCGGGCGAGCGCAGCCTGCAGCGGGTCAGCACCCGGAGCGGCCGCATTCAGCGCACCGTGACAGTCCTTCCAGCGACGGCCGCTGCCGCAGGGACAGGGCGCGTTGCGCGAAGCGGGCGGCTGCACGGAGGGTGCGCGGGGGCGGCGACGGGCGCGAAGTCAGGGCGTCAGTACGAACCCGGCGTCGCGAAATTCTCGAACCGCGTGTACTCGCCCAGGAACGTGAGGCGCACCGTGCCGATCGGTCCGTTGCGCTGCTTGCCGACGATGACCTCGGCGACGCCCTTGTCCTGCGTGTCGGGGTTGTACACCTCGTCGCGGTAGATGAACAGGATCACGTCGGCATCCTGCTCGATCGCGCCGGACTCGCGCAGGTCGGACATCACCGGGCGCTTGTTCGGGCGCTGCTCGAGCGAGCGGTTCAACTGCGACAGCGCGACGACCGGAACCTTGAGCTCCTTGGCGAGCGACTTCATCGCGCGCGAGATCTCGGAGATCTCGGTCGCGCGGTTCTCGCCCTGCGACGACGCCTGCATCAGCTGCAGGTAGTCGACGATGACGAGGCCGAGCTTGCCGTAGGTCTTCGTCAGCCGCCGCGCGCGCGAGCGCACCTCGATCGCGTTCAGCGCCGGCGTCTCGTCGATGAGGATCGGCGCCTCCGACAGCCGGCCGAGCGCGGACGACAGCTTTTCCCAGTCCTCGGCCGCGAGCCGCCCCGTGCGCAGCTTGTGCTGGTCGAGGCGCCCGACCGAACCGATCATCCGCAGCGCGAGCTGCGAGGCGCCCATTTCCATCGAAAACACGGCGACGGGCATCTTCGTGTTGAGCGCCACGTGCTCGCCGATGTTGAGCGCGAGGCTCGTCTTCCCCATCGACGGGCGACCGGCGATGATCACGAGGTCGCCCGGCTGGAAGCCGGACGTCATCCGGTCGAGGTCGGAATAGCCCGTCGGCACGCCGGTGACGTCCGACGGGTCGTCGCGGTTGTAGAGCGTCTCGATCCGCTCGACGACGCCCGCGAGCAGCTTGCCGATCTCGGCGAACTGCTGCACGCCGCGCTCGCCCTGCTCGGCGATGTGCAGCACCTTCGCTTCGGCCTGGTCGAGGATCTCCTTCGCGCTGCGGCCGAGCGGGTTGTACGCGGAGTCGGCGATGTCGCCGGCCGTCGCCGCCAGCTGCCGCAGGATCGAGCGGTCGCGGACGATCTGCGCGTAGTGGCGGATGTTCGCGGCGGTCGGTACGTTCTGCACCAGCGCGCCGAGATACGCGAGGCCGCCGACGTAGTCGAGCTTCTGCGCCGACGCGAGCGATTCGGAGACCGTCACCACGTCGGCCGGCTTGCCGTCGGTGACGAGCCTGACGATGTGCGAGAAGATCAGCCGGTGCGCGTCGCTGTAGAAATCGCCGTCGGCCAGGATGTCGCCAACCTTGTCGACGGCGTCGTTGTCGAGCAGGAGGCCGCCCAGCACCGACTGCTCGGCCTCCAGCGAGTGCGGCGGCAGCTTGAGGTTCTCGAACTGCGGATCGTCGGGCATCGGACGGGGCCGGGTCCCGGTCAGCGGGCGTCCGTTCAGCCCGCGATCGCCGTCTCGCCGATCACGCTGACCGTGATGTTCGCCGTCACGTCGAGGTAGAGCGCGATGACCAGCGGGAAATCGCCGACGCGCTTCAGCGGTCCCTCGGGCATCCGCACCGCGGCCTTCTCGACGGTGACGCCCTGCGCCTTCAGCGCTTCGACGATGTCGACGTTGGTGACGGAGCCGAACAGCCGGCCGTCGACGCCGGCCTTCTGCGTGATCCGCACCGCCATGCCCTCGAGCTTCGCCGCCTGTTCCTGTGCCGCAGAGAGCTTCTGCGCGGCGACTTGCTCGAGCTCGGCGCGCTTTCCCTCGAGCAGCTTGATGTTCTCCGGCGTGGCGCGCTTCGCCTTCCCCTGCGGGATCAGGTAATTGCGCGCATAGCCTTGCTTGACCTTGACGACGTCGCCGAGGTCGCCGACGTTGACCACTTTTTCGAGCAGGATGATTTGCATCGCGGCCTCCGCGTCAGTGCAGGTCGGTGTACGGCAACAGCGCGAGGAACCGCGCCCGCTTGATCGCCGTAGACAGCTGGCGCTGGTAGCGCGCCTTGGTGCCGGTGATCCGCGCCGGCATGATCTTGCCGTTTTCCTGGATGAAGTCCTTGAGGACCTCGATGTCCTTGTAGTCGATGGACTTCACGCCTTCGGCGGTGAAGCGGCAGAACTTCTTGCGCTTGAACAGGGCGTTCCCGCGCTCGCGCTTCTTGCCATCCTTCTTCTTGCCAAACCTGCCGGTGGGACGGGGCATGTCAGTTTCCTTCCTGTGCGTTGTCTAGCGTTTCGAATTCATTGACGTGGAACGCGACGGTGATGCCGGTGCGGTAGCGCCGCGCGAGAAACCCCCTGCAGCGCAGCGTCGCACCCGTCGGCACCGCCGCCAGCGCGATCGCCGGTTTCCCGAACGCCACCGCCGCGAGCTCGCAATCGACCTTTCGCTCGCCGCCGGCTTCGGGCTGGGTCGACGCGTGCTTCAGCACGCATTCCAGCGCCGGAATCCCGGCCGGCGTGTATCGGAGGTCGCCGCGTTCGGCAAGCGTGGCGTCGAGCGTCAGCCGGTTCGCCCGGGGCACTGGGCACTTTCGTGATCCGGCTCGGCGCCTGTCCGGCCCGTCGCTGGCAGCGCGTCGCTCCCGGACTACGCCGCCGTCGCGGGCGCCGCGGGCGCAGCCGGCTCGGCTGCTGCTGCCGCCGCCGGCGCTTCGGACGCGGGCCGCGGGCCGCGATCACCCCGGTCGCCGCGATCACCGCGGTCTCCACGATCACCGCGGTCTCCACGATCGCCGCGGTCGCCGCGATCTCCGTCGCGCGCGGTCCTGGGCTTCTCTTCCCGCATCATCGGTGATGGCGCCAGCACCGCTTCGTCCATTGCCACCGTCAGGTGACGCAGCACCGCATCGTTGAACTTGAACGCGTGCTCGAGCTCGTCCAGCGTCTCCTGGTCGATCTCGATGTTCATCATCACGTAGTGCGCCTTGTGGACCTTGGCGATCGGATACGCGAGCTGACGGCGGCCCCAGTCCTCGAGGCGGTGGATCCGGCCGTTCTTGCCCGCGATGGTCGTGCGGTAGCGCTCGATCATCGCGGGCACCTGCTCGCTCTGATCGGGATGCACGATGAAAACGACTTCGTAGTGACGCATGCAGAGCACTCCTTCTGGTCGTGATTGGGCGGACATCCGCGAGCGGCGCCGCCGGGCGGCCTCCCCCCGTCTGCAGGGGGTGAGGCAAGGGAACCGTGAATCTTAACCGGTTTCCCTCTCCAAAACAAGCGGATAGCGGCGCATCCGGCGCCCCGGCACCGGTGGAGGCGCCGTCAGCGCCCCGCCGCCTGCGCGAGCGCCGGCTCGCGCTCCGCCTTCGGCAGCGCCGCCAGGGCTTTTACGCGGTCGTAGAAGCGCGCGAGGTCACCGTTTTCCGCGGCCAGCAACGCCCTGAACCGGGGAACCCGGTCCGCATAGAGCGCCGCAGCCGCGATGCCGGCGTTGTTGGCTCCCCCCTGGAACCAGCGATCGAACGCCGGAAACCCGTCGGTCGCCGCCTTCCGCCGCTCGTACTCGGCGCGCAGATCGGCGAACGCCGCAGCCTTCCCTGCCCGCTTTTCCTCGTCGCTCGCCGTCCCTTCGTACAGCGCCGAGAGCCGCTCGCGCGTCGCCGCGATCAGCGTCCGGAAATCGGCGCGAACCCGTTCCGCGCGCGCCGCGTCGGCGGCGAGCTCCGCGTAGGCGGCCGGGTCGCGCAGCGCGCGCTGCGCGGCCAGCCACCGCGCCACGCCCTCCTCCTCGACCGCCGTCGCGAACGACTCGTTGAACGACGTGTCGTCGCGCACATAGACGACCTGATGCGCGAGCTCGTGAAAGACGAGCCGCGCGAGCTCGACCTCGCGGAAGCGGACGAACGTCGACAGCACCGGGTCGTCGAAGTAGCCGAGCGTCGAATACGCGGGCACGCCGCCCACGTGGACGTCGTCGCCGGCGGCGGCGAGCCGCGCGGCCTCGCTGCGCGCGTCGGTCTCCGCGAAGTAGCCGCGGTAGGCGACGCAGCCGGCGACCGGGAAGCACCACTGCCGCGGCGTGAGCGAGAGCTCGGGGGCGGCGAACACGTTCCACACGACGAACGGACGGCCGAGATCGGCGTAGGTCGTGTAGCTGCGGTTGTCGGGCAGCGCGAGCTCGCTCGTGGCAAACGCTCGAATCGACTGCACGCGTGCGAGCCGCGCCCTGAGCGCGGCGTCGGGCGTCGTCTCGACGACCTCGGCGATCGGCTTCGCGCGGGCAAGAAGATCGGCCTGCCCGACGAAGCCCTGCCAGTAGTACTCGACGGCCGAGCAGCCGGCAAGCGCGCACGCCGCGGCGGCCGTCGCGAAGGGGATCGCCGCGCGTCCCCGGCACCGCGAGGTCATCGGCCCCGAAGGAAGCGCCGCAGGCGGTCGACGCCGTCTTCGAGCTTCGCCATCTCGACCGTGTAGGCGAAGCGCACGTGCGCCGCGGCGCGATGGTGGCCGAAGTCGACGCCGGGGGTGATCGCCACGCCGGCGCCTGCCAGCACCTCGCGGCAGAAGGCCTGGCTGTCGGGACCGAAGCGCGAGCTGTCGGCGTAGACGAAGAACCCGCCGGTCGGCATCACCGGGATGCCGAAGCCCAGCTCGCGCAGCGCGGGCACCAGGAAGTCGCGCCGGTCGCGGAAAGCGCGCCGGCGCTCCTCGAGCAGCGCGAGGGTCTCCGGCAGGAAGCAGGCGAGCGCCGCGCGCTGCGAGATCGTCGGGGGCGAGATGTAGAGGTTCTGCGCGAGCTTCTCGAGATCGCGGACGTGCCGCTCGGGCGCAATCAGCCAGCCCAGCCGCCATCCGGTCATGTTGAAGTACTTCGAGAAGCTCGACACGACGAACAGGTCGTCGGCGTGCTCGCCCGTGATCGCGAGCACCGACCGCGGCTCGCCCACGTACGTCAGCCCGAGGTAGATCTCGTCGACGATGAGCCGCCCGGAGCGCCGCGCGGTCGTCGCGGCGATCCGCTGCATTTCGGCCGGCGGCACCTGCGTGCCCGTCGGGTTGGACGGCGACGCGAGCAGCACGCCGCGGGTCCGCGGCGTCCACGCGCGCTCGATCAGGTCCGCGGTGAGCTGATAGTTCGTCTCCGGCCCGACCGGAAGGCACACGGGGCTGCCCTCGAGCACGCGGACGAAGTGCCGGTTGCACGGATACCCGGGGTCCGACAGCAGGATCTCGTCGTCGCGGTCGACGAGGAGCGCCATGACGAGGAGCAGCGCGGCGGACGAGCCGGCGGTGACCACGACCCGCTCGGGCGCGATGGCGACGCCAAGATGCTCCGCGTAGTGCCGCGCGATCGCCTGGCGCAGTTCGGGAATGCCGAGCGCCGACGTGTAGTAGATGCCGCCGTCGGCGACCGTGCGCTGCGCGGCGGCGATGACCGGCGCCGGCGCGGGAAAGTCGGGCTCGCCGATCTCCATGTGCACGACGGTGCGCCCGGTTGCCTCGAGCGCGCGTGCCGCGGTCTGCACCTCCATCACGTGGAACGGCTCGATCGCGGCGACGCGGGCGGCGGTGACCTTGGGGGAATCCATCACAGGGACGATGTCCGGGGCGGTGCGAAAAGCGGTATGGTAATGCCTCCCGGTCGGCGCAAGCCCGCCGCGCCGCAAATCGACCATGGTCGCCACCCGACACATCGCCCTCACGACGTTCGCGCTGGCCCTGCCCGCGCTCGTGCCGGCCATGGCCGGCGCCGACGTCTACAAATGCGCGGGCGAGCGCGGCGCGCCGGTGTACCAGGAGATGCCCTGCGCACCCGGGAAGGAGCTGCGCAATTTCCAGACCGACCCGCCGCTCATCACGATATTGCCGGCCCAGGGCGGCGCAGCACCCGCGGCCAAGAGCGCCCCCGCCACCGCCGCCAAGCCCGGCACCGACGCCAAGCCGGGAAAGTCGGCCGTGAGCGCGGGCGATGCCTCCGAGCGCAAGCACATCCGCGTCGGGATGACCGAAGCCGAAGTGCTGGCGAAGCTGGGGCACCCCGACATGACGTCCGGCGGCAGGAACGGCGCCGCCGTGCGGTGGACGTACATGCCCGCGGCCGGCGACCCCGAGATGATCACGGCGCTGACGCTCAGGAAAGGCGCCGTCGCCGAGATCGACCGCAAGGTCGTCAAGAAATGAGCGCCGCCGGGCCGCCCCAAGGCGCGAATTGCGCCCCCCCGGGGGGCAGCGCAGCGGCGGCAGCCGCAAGCGTGGGGGCAAGACCAAGCGCCGCCGGGCCGCCCCAAGGACGTCCACGCGAACGGGGCGAAGCCAAGGCTCGAAGAGCCCGTCCGCAAGCGTGGATGGCGGCCGACGGAGGATGCTGACCATGACGGTCGAGCACAAGGAAGCCGCAGCAAATTGCGCCCCCCCGGGGAGTGGGGGGGCAAATCATACAAGGCGCCGCGCGCGCCTTTGCACCCGGCCATGCGGGCGCTGATCCAGCGCGTGCGCGAGGCTTCGGTCGAGGTCGACGGGCGCGTCGTCGGGGCGATCGGCCCCGGCCTCCTCGTGCTGGCCGCGATGGCCGCGGACGACAGCGACGCCGACCGCGACTGGCTCGCGCGCAAGATCGTCGCGCTGCGCGTCTTCGACGACGACGAGGGCGTGATGAACCGTTCGCTCGCCGATGCGGCGGGCGACATCCTCGCGGTCAGCCAGTTCACGCTCTTCGCATCGACCAGGAAAGGCAGCCGCCCGTCGTGGTCCGGCGCGGCGCCGCCCGCGATCGCGCAGCCGAAGTTCGACGCGTTCATCGCGGCGCTCGCGCGCGAGTCGGGCAAGCCCGTGGCCACCGGCGCGTTCGGCGCGCAGATGCGCGTCGCGCTCGTCAACGACGGCCCGGTGACGATCTGGCTCGACTCGCGGCAGCGGGAATAGGATCCGCCTCCGGTCGCTCGTCCGGCCCGCGCGTCCTCGTGCGGCGACTTCGGTGGCCCCGTGCCGGTGCGCCGACCATTGTCCCGGATCAAGGAGGTTCCGGGAGGCAGCGGCGATAATCATGGCCCCTTGCCGCCGCCAATTGCCACTCAATCGGCGGCTCGATCGATCGATGGCCCGAACGTCGTCCATGCGCTGGCGTCCCGACTTTCCCGACTGGCCAAGTCTGCTGCGCGGCGCGTGGCCGAAGCGCGCCGCGTTGATCCTCGTGGTGCTTGCCGCCGCGACGTACTTTTTCCGCGACGCGCTCTTCGGAATGCCCGTCGAGATCGTCGAAGCGACCCGCGGCGACATCGTCCAGACCGTTGTCGCCAGCGGGCGGATCGCGACCCCGCAGCGAATGTCCGTGGGCGCTGTGATCACCGGCTGGGTCACGCGCATTCCCGTGGACGAGGGCCAGACCGTGCAGCGCGGCGATGTCCTGATCGTGCTGGACGATCGCGACCTGCGTGCCGCGGAAGCGCAGGCAGCGGCCGCGGTGGCACAGGCCGAAGCAAGAATTCGGCAGCTGCGCGAAGTCGCACTGCCCGTATCCGAGCAGGGTCTCGTCCAGGCGCAGGCGAATCTCGTCCTGGCGCGCCAGCAATACGAACGGAATCTCGACTTGAAAGCGAAGGGCTTCCTCAGTCAGTCCGCATTGGACGACTCGAAGCGCAACCTGGACGTCGCAGAAAGCCAACTTAGTGCCGCCCGGCTCCAGGTCGCGACCAACGGGCCCACCGGCAGCGACTTCGTGCTCGCGGAAAGCTCACTGCAGCAGGCGCGTGCCAGTCTGGCGATGACCAGGGCGCGTCTCGACCAGACCGTCATCCGCGCGCCAGCGAACGGCACGTTGATCGGCCGGAACATCGAGCGAGGCGACGTGGTTCAACCCGGCAAGGAGTTGATGGTGCTCGCCCCCGACGGCGAGACCCAGGTCATCGTGCAGATCGACGAGAAGAACCTGTCGCAGCTCAAGGTCGGCCAGAAGGCCATCGGCTCGGCCGACGCCTATCCGCGCGAGCGCTTTGCTGCCGAGCTCTTCTACATCAATCCCGGCATCGATTCGCTGCGCGGCGCGGTTGAGGTCAAGCTGCGGGTACCCGAGCCACCGGAGTACCTGAGGCAGGACATGACGGTCTCCGTCGACATCGAGGTCGCGCGGCGCGCGGGCGTGGTGGTGATTCCCTCCAGCGCGGTGCAGGACGCCGCCGGAAGCCAGCCGTCGGTGCTGGCGGTCGAGGGCGTTCACGCGATGCGCAGATCCGTGAAGCTGGGTTTGAAGGGCGAAGGCCGCGTCGAGGTCGCGGAAGGCGTGAATGCCGGCGACCGCCTGGTCGCCGCGGCGGGCGCGGGCATCGTGTCCGGACAGCGCGTGCGCGCGGCGGCCGCGACCCCCAGTGGCTCGTGATGAACCCGCTCGCGCTTTTCGAGTCGATTGTCGCGTTCCGCTTCATGCGCGAAGGCCTCACCCAGACGCTGCTCATCGTCTTCGGCGTGGCGCTGGGCTGCGGCGTGATCATCTTCATGTCGGCGCTCCTCGCCGGCATGCAGGCGAACATCGTGCGCCGCACGCTCAACTTCCAGGCGCCGATCCAGATCCTCGCGCCGGAACAGGTTGCGCGCCCGTTGCGCGATGGCGGGCGCGAGAGCGTCGCCGCGCAGGTCCAGCCGCGCTCGCAGCAGCTGCGCTCGATCGATCAGTGGCAGAAGGTGCGCACCGACATCGCACGGATCCCCGACGTCATCGGCGTCACGCCGGTCGTTTCCGGGCCCGGCTTCGCGCGCCGCGGCGAAGCGACCAAGTCGGTCACCCTCATCGGAATCGAAATCGAAACCTACTTCGACGTGATCGCACTCCCCGAGAAGATCATTGCTGGCCGCCACGACGTGGGGCCGCTTGACATCGTCATCGGGATCGAGCTCGCGAAGGATCTCGGCATGGCCATCGGCGACAAGCTCACGCTCACGACCGCCGCAGGCATCGCATCCACGCTCACGGTGGCCGGCATCTTCGATTTCGGCAACAAGGGAGCGAACCAGCGTAACGTCTACGTGGCGCTGCGCACCGCGCAGAACCTCCTCGACCTGGTCGGCGGTGCTTCGAGCATCGAGGTCAAGGTACGCGACCCGTTCGCGGCGGAGAAGATCGCGCAGGACATCCGCGCGGGCCACGACCTCGAAGTGGACAGCTGGATCAAGACCAACGCGCAGTTCTTCTCGGCGATGGCGGCGCAGATCCTGGCGAACACCCTGATCCGGATCTTCGTCGGGCTCACCGTCGCGCTCGGCATCGCGAGCGTGCTTGTCGTCTCGGTCGTGCAGAAATCGAAGGAGATCGGCATCCTGCGTGCGATGGGCACGGCGCGCGCGCGGGTGCTGCGCGTGTTCCTCATCCAGGGCGGATTCATGGGGCTGACGGGGGCCTTGTTCGGATCGCTGCTCGCGTGGGGCTTCCTTCTCCTCTGGCGCGGCGTCGCGAGGAACCCGGACGGCACGCCGCTGTTCATCGTCATCATCGAGCCGTCGCTGTTCGCGATCGCCTGCGCGGGCGCAACGCTTGTCGGGATCCTCGCCGCGGTGGTACCCGCCCGGCGCGCGGCGCGGCTCGATCCGGCGGTGGCGATACGTGGCTGACGCGCTTCGCGTGGAGACGCTGCGCCTCGCGGGCGTGCGCAAGTCCTATGGCACAGGGACCCCGGTCGAGGTCGAGGTCCTCCACGGCATCGACCTGACGCTGCAGCGAGGCGAATTCACCGCGCTGATCGGCCCGTCCGGCTCCGGGAAGACCACCCTTCTCAATCTCATCGGTCTGCTCGACAAGCCCACTGCCGGGCAGCTCTTCGTCGCCGGACAGGAAGCGAGCGCACTCGGCGAGATGGAGGCGACGAGGCTTCGCGGGCGCGCGATCGGCTTCATCTTCCAGTATCACTATCTGCTGCCGGCATTCACCGCCCTGGAGAACGTGATGATGCCGATGCTGGCCGCGCGCGGAAGAGCCGATGCGAAGATGCGGGACATCGCCGCGGGCCTCCTCGCGCGAGTGGGCCTGACGCCTTGGCGCGATCACAAGGCGTCCGACATTTCCGGAGGACAGCAGCAGCGCGTCGCGATCGCCCGTGCACTGGCCATGACTCCGGTGCTGGTGCTCGCCGACGAGCCGAGCGGCAATCTCGACACCGAAAATGCGGATGCGGTCTTCGACCTGATGCGCGACGTCAACGAGACGAGCGGCACCACGTTCCTCATCGTCACCCACGACCCGCGGCTCGCGCGCCGCTGCGACCGCATCGTCGAGCTCGTCGACGGCAGGATCGCGGCCGACCGGCCGAACACCGCGGACCGCGGCGGCGAGCGCCGGCACACACAAGCGGGCGCGCTGCCGACGTGACCTCGCGCACGGCCCGGCCGCGCCGCCGATGTGAACTTGCGGGCGGCTTGGCCGCGCCGCCGATGTGAGCTTGCGCGCGGCCCGGCCGCGCCGCGTCAGGGCAGGTCGAACAGCAGGATTTCCGCGGCCGTCCCGCGGTTGACCGTCACCGCCGGCTCGCCGGTGATCTTCGCCGCGTCGCCCGCGGCGAGCGCGCTGCCGTTCACGTGCACGCTGCCGCGCGCGACGTGCACGTAGGCGCGGCGGCCGCCCGCGAGCGCGTGTGTCACGGTTTCGGCGCCGTCGACGAGCGCGGCGTAGACGCGCGCATCCTGGTGGATCGTCACCGCGCCTTGCGCGCCGTCCGGCGCCGCGATCAGGCACAGCCGGCCGCGCTTCGCCTCGGGGCCGAACCGCGTCTGCTCGTAGCCCGGCGCAATGCCGCGGACCGAGGGCTCGATCCAGATCTGCAGGAAATGCGTCCCCGCGGTCCGCGACGGGTTGTACTCGCTGTGCTGCACGCCGCGGCCGGCGCTCATCCGCTGGACGTCGCCGGGCTCGATGATCGAGCCGTTGCCCATGCTGTCCCGATGCTCGAGCTGCCCCTCGAGCACGTAGCTGATGATCTCCATGTCCCGGTGGCCGTGCGTCCCGAATCCCATGCCCGCCTGCACGCGGTCCTCGTTGATCACGCGCAGCGGGCCGAATCCCATGTGCTCGGGATCGTGGTAGTCGGCGAACGAGAAGCTGTGGTACGAGTCGAGCCAGCCGTGGTTGGCGTGCCCGCGATCCGGGCCTTTGCGCAGTGCGATCATCGTGGTCTCCATCCGTCGCCGGCCGCCGCGGCCGGACCCGCCGCGGCAGATGGGGACGACTTCGCGCGTTTCAAAGCCGGTAGGCGCGCTTCGCGAGCCCGTAGGCGAGTTCGGGCGCGAGCTCGAAGGCCTCGTCCTCGCCGATCTTGTGCTCCACGACCAGCGTGGCGAGGAAGCGGCAATCCATCCGCCGCGCGACGTCGTGGCGCGCGGGAATCGACATGAACGCGCGCGTGTCGTCGTTGAAGCCGACCGTGTTGTAGAAGCCCGCGGTCTCGGTCACCTGCTCGCGGAAGCGCTGCATCCCCTCGGGGCTGTCGTAGAACCACCACGGCGGGCCGAGCCTCAGGATCGGGTAGTGGCCGGCGAGCGGCGCAAGTTCGCGCGCGTAGGTTGTTTCGTCGAGCGTGAACAGGATCACGGTGAGCCCGCGCTCGTTGCCGAAGCGGTCGAGCAGCGGCGCGAGCGCGTGGACGTAGTCGGTGGCGCCGGGAATGTCGGCGCCCTTGTCGCGGCCGAAGTCGCGGAAGATACGGGGGTTGTGGCTGCGGACCGAGCCCGGATGGATCTGCATCACGAGGCCGTCGTCCATGCTCATCCGCGCCATCTCGGTCAGCACCTGGCCGCGGAACTGCTCCGCTTCGTCGGGTGTCGCGGTGCCGGCGAGCGCGCGGTCGAGCAGCCGCTGGCACGCGGCCGGCGCGAGGTCGCAGGTGCGCGCGGTCGGATGGCCGTGATCGGTGGACGTCGCACCCATCGCCTTGAAAAAGGCGCGGCGATTGCGGTGCGCGGCGAGGTAGCCCGCCCACGTTGCCGTGTCCTCGCCCGTCAGCGCACCCAGCTGCAGGACGTTGTCGCGGAAGCCCTCGAACTCCGGGTCGGCGACCGGATCCGGCCGGTACGCGGTGATCACGCGGCCCTTCCAGCCGGATGCGCGGAGCCTGCGATGGTGCTCGAGCGGATCGAGCGGCGACTCGGTCGTCGCGATCACCTCGATGTTAAAGCGCTCGAACAGCGCGCGGGGCCGGAACTCCGGCTGCGTCAGGCACTCGTTGATCCGGTCGAAGATGCGGTCCGCGGATTCGGCCGTCAGCCGTTCCGTGCAGCCGAAGACCGTGGCGAACGCGTGGTCGAGCCAGATCCGCGTCGGCGTGCCGCGGAACAGGTGGTAGTGCGCGGCGAACGTGCGCCAGATCCGGCGCGCGTCCTGTTCAACCGGGGCGCCGTCGCGCCGCGGAATGCCGAGGTCCTCGAGGCGGATGCCCTGGCTGTAGAGCATCCGGAACACGTAGTGGTCAGGCGTGATGAAGAGCGCCGAGGCACCCGCGAACGGCGCGTCGTCGGCGTACCACTGCGGATCCGTGTGGCCGTGCGGGCTCACGATCGGAAGCTTCTCGACCGTCGCGTAAAGAGCGCGCGCGAGACTGCGCGTCGCCGGATCGGGCGGGAACAGGCGGTCGGGGTGCAGCTCGAGCGGCGGGCGGGACATCGTTCCCCCTATGCAGCGCGCTGCGCCAGATGCACCTTGATCGTCCGGACGACGCCGTCGCGGAACAGCCGCCCGACGTCGCGCGCGACCGCGCCACGGAACACCGCGTTGCCCGCGAGGTCGCCGAACACCGCAGACAGATCGAGGAAGCCGTCGGCGATCAGCGCGGCATTGCCGCCCGACGCCGCGGCGATCGCCGCGAATTTCGCGGCCATGGGATCCGCCACGGCGATCGGCACCCCGTGCTCGTCGCGGCCGCTCGCATAACGGATCCATCCGGCGATCGCCAGCGCGAGATGCGCGATCGATTCCCCGCGCGCGAGCCGGTCGCGCACGGTGGCGAGCAGCCGCTGCGGGAGCTTCTGCGAGCCGTCCATCGCGATCTGCTGCGTGCGGTGCGGCAGCGCGGGGTTGCGGAAGCGCGCGACGAGCCCCGTGCAATAGGCGCGCAGGTCGACGCCCTCCGGCGCGACGAGCGTCGGCAGGACCTCCTCCGTCATCAGCCGCTCGATCAGCGCCGCGAGCAGCGGGTCGGCCGACGCCTGCCAGATGTACTCGTGCCCGGCGAGAAAGCCCAGGTACGCGAGCGTCGAATGGCTGCCGTTCAGCAGCCGCAGCTTCATCGTTTCGAACGGCGCGACGTCGGCGACCATCTGCGCACCGGCGTCTTCCCACGCGGGACGCGCGGCCGCGAAGCGGTCCTCGATCACCCACTGCGCGAACGGCTCGCAGACGACCGGCGCCGCGTCGACGACGCCGAGGACGCCGGCGACTTCGGCGAGATCGGCATCGGTCGTCGCCGGAACGATGCGGTCCACCATCGTGTCGGGAAACGCGACGTGCGCGCCGATCCAGTCGGCGAGCGCGGCGTCGCGTGCCCGCGCGAACGCCGTCACGATCGTTTCGACCGTGCGGCCGTTGTGCGGAAGGTTGTCGCAGCAGACCACCGTCAGCGGTCCCGCGGCCGCGGCGCGTCGCGCGGCAAGGCCGGCAACCAGCACGCCGACGGCGCCGGCCGGCGCCCCGGGGTGCGCGAGGTCGTGGACGACGTCCGGATGCGCGAGGTCGAGCCGACCGGTGGCCGGGTCGTGGCAATAGCCCTTCTCCGTGACGGTCAGCGTGACGACCGTCACCGCCCGATTCGCGATGCGCGCGAACAGCGCCTCGCGCCCGGTGCCGAGGAACAGCGCCTCGCGCACCGCGCCGATCACCCGCGCCCGGTTTCCCGCGACGCTCTTCTCGAGCACCGTGTACAGGCCGTCCTGCGCGGCGAGCGCCGCGGTGGCCCGCGGGGTCTTGAGCGAGACGCCGCAGATGCCCCAGCGGGGGTCGCCGGCAAGGACGTCGTCCGTGTAGACCGCCTGGTGCGCACGGTGAAACGCGCCGAGACCCAGATGGACGATGCCGGTCGTGACGGCCGCAACGTCGTAGCCGGGGCGCGCGACCGTCTCCGGCAGCGCGGAGAGCGTCGCCAGCGAAAGTCGCTTCTCGCTCGTGTGTTTCTCGCTCATGCGGCCTCCTCGCTGGCCCGGTGCGAGTGCGGCGCCGGCGTGTCGGCCGCCGCAATCGCTCGCCGACGCGCCCTTCGGACCTTGG
>Ga0209048_10002147_pt1 | contig 19763 bp, 8 predicted proteins | sample FrelakmetCRP12CR_FD_187146 | JGI IMG/M metagenome (GOLD analysis project Ga0209048, IMG submission 187146) | Freshwater lake sediment microbial communities from the University of Notre Dame, USA, for methane emissions studies - CRP12 CR (SPAdes)... | ecosystem: Environmental > Aquatic >... | reverse complement strand
GCGGAGCAGATCTGCCGCCCCGACTTTGATATCGCCGGGCTGCGCAAGCGCTGCTGCCCGGTGCTGCCGGTGCGGCGGAGGGCGCGCGCATGAGCGAGCGCGTGGCTTCCAGGCTGTCATTCCTCGATCGCTATCTCACGCTCTGGATCTTCGCGGCGATGGCGTTCGGCGTCGGCTTCGGCTACCTCGTGCCGGGCGTGGTCTCCTTCTGGAATCACTTCCAGGTTGGCACGACCAACATTCCGATCGCGGTCGGCTTGATCCTGATGATGTACCCGCCGCTCGCCAAGGTCCGCTACGAGGAGATGGGCGATGTCTTCCGCAACTGGAAGGTGCTCGGCCTGTCGCTGGCGCAGAACTGGGTGATCGGGCCGATCCTCATGTTCGTCCTGGCGATTGTGTTCCTGCGCGGGTACCCCGAGTACATGGTCGGGCTGATCATCATCGGCCTCGCGCGTTGCATCGCCATGGTGATCGTGTGGAACGAGCTCGCGCACGGCGACAGCGAGTACGCCGCCGGCCTGGTCGCGTTCAACTCGGTGTTCCAGGTGCTGTTCTACTCGGTCTACGCCTGGGTCTTCATCACCAAGTTGCCGCCGCTGCTCGGGCTGTCCGGCGCGATCGTCAACGTGACGATCGGGCAGATTGCCAAGAGCGTGTTCGTCTACCTCGGCATCCCGTTTCTTGCCGGCATGCTGACGCGCCTCGTGCTGGTGCAGGCGAAGGGCAAGGAGTGGTACCACCGGGTGTTCATCCCGAAGATCTCGCCGATCACGCTGATCGCGCTCCTGTTCACGATCGTGGTCATGTTCTCGCTCAAGGGCGAGCTGATCGTCCGCATCCCGCTCGACGTGCTGCGCATCGCGGTGCCGCTGCTGATCTATTTCGTGTTCATGTTCATGGTGAGCTTCTGGCTCGGGAAGGCGGCCGGCGCGGACTACGCCAAGACCGCGACACTGTCGTTCACGGCCGCGTCGAACAACTTCGAGCTCGCGATCGCGGTGGCGGTCGCGGTGTTCGGGATCAACTCGGGCGCGGCGTTCGCGGCGGTGATCGGGCCGCTCGTCGAGGTGCCGGCGCTCATCGGCCTGGTGAATGTGGCGCTTTACCTGAGGCGCACGATGTTCGGCGCTGCGGCGGTGGTGACCTAGTTCGCCCCCGCGCGAGAAGCACCAGTGAGGAAGGGAGGGTTCACATGGCACAGGAGGACGTGAAGGCGGCGGTCCGGGAGCACTACGCGAGCATCGTGCGCGAGCAGGCCCCTTGCTGTGGCACCGCGGCGCGGATGAGCAGTTGCTGCGGCAGCACGCCGGCGCCGGCCGAGGTGAGCAAGGCGATCGGCTACACGGAGCAGGAGCTCGAGGCGGTGCCGGAGGGCGCAAACCTCGGTCTCGGCTGCGGCAACCCGCTCGCGTTTGCGGCGCTGAAACCCGGCGACGTGGTGATTGACCTTGGCTCCGGGGCGGGCTTCGACTGTTTCCTGGCGGCGCAGCGGGTCGGGACGCAGGGCCGCGTGATCGGCGTGGACATGACGCCCGAGATGCTCGACCGTGCGCGCGCCAACGCGGCGAAGGACGGCTCGGCCAACGTCGAGTTCCGCCTCGGCGAGATCGAGAACCTGCCGGTGGCGGACGGCACGGCGGACATGGTGATATCGAACTGCGTCATCAACCTCTCCACCGACAAGCCGCGCGTCTTCCGCGAGGCGCTGCGCGTGCTCAAGCGCGGCGGGCGGCTCATGGTGTCCGACCTTGTGCTCGCGCGGCCGCTGCCGGAGAGCGTGGCGCGCTCGATCGCGGCGTACGCCGGCTGCATCGCCGGCGCGATGCTCAGGGGTGACTACCTCGCGGCGATCGGCGCAGCCGGGTTCGCCGACGTGCAGGTGCTCGCCGAGAACACGTACCCGATCGGCTCCAGCAGCCCCGACGCCTCCGAGCTCGCCGTCCTGAACGACCCCAACATCAGCCGTGAGGACCTGCACGCGGCGGTCGCGGCCGTGATCAGCGTGAAGGTGAGCGCGCGTAAGCCGTGATGGATCCCGGCAGGATCAGCTGCGCCTGGCGCGAGGGCGAATTCCAGTGGCTTCGGGCGGCGGGAGCAGACAATCTGCTCCCCTACATCGCAACATCGCGCGGAAGGTAGTTTTCTTGGTGTCATCGCGAGGCCCCAAGCGCAGCGGGGAGGCCGTGGCGATCTCGTCGACTTTGACGAGATTGCTTCGTCGCTTCGCTCCTCGCAATGACGCTATTTCTTCCGGTGACAGCCTCTTCTTGTGTCATTGCGAGCGAAGCGAATCCCGTCGTGGACGAGAGCGGTGGGCCACCGGGTATAGGACCGGATTGCTTCGTCGCTTCGCTCCTCGCAATGAGGGCAAGAGGAACGGGACTGCTTCGGCCCCTTCGGGGCCTTGGAGTGACAGTTGTTCTACGAAGGACTTGGCGCGTGGGGCGCTACGGTTGCGCGACGAAGAGGCGAGCCGCGGCCTTGGAGCTACAGTGCTGGAAGGCCGCATAGGCGGCGGCGGCAGCCTTTTTGACCTCGGGCGCGGCGGCGCCAGCCGCGAACGTGCGCAGTGCCGCCTCGAGCGTGTAGGCCTCAGGCGCCATGAGACCGGTCGTCAGCAGGAGCGGGTGCGAGCCGCCAGTGCGCAGCAGCTCGAGGAAGTATGGGTTGCTCGCACAGCTCAGCACGATTGAACTGCGCGCGAACGCGTCCGGATTCGGTTCGGGCCGGCACGGCGCGGCAAAGTCCATCAGCCCGTTGTGGCCCACGTACGCGATCACGGCCGCGTCGCCACCCGCCCGGATGACGGCTGGGCCTGAAGGCCGGGGCGCCGCAACAGATTCAGGGTCGAGTCCGGCGGCAAGGCGCAGGAAGCGGGCGGTCGCCTCGCGGATCGCACGGCCATCCCAGGCTTCGGCGATGACGACAAGTTCGACTGGGCGGCCGGCACGGCTGATCGTCTTGCGCAGCAGGATGCGGTCGAGCACGGGCGCGGCGCACGGCAACTGCTGGAGCGAGTAGGCCGCCTTGCGCGCGAAATAGGTACGAACGCCGAAAGCAGCGCCCCAGTAGAGATTCGAGCGCGGGTTCTGGCCGTCGCCGACGCTCTCGGGCACCGGCACGATGCCTTGGTAGCGGTTGTCGCACAGGGCGACGATGACGTGGGCCACGATCGGCTGGCCGCGCGCGACGTCGGCGGCGATGCGCCCCTGGACCTCGGCCGCGCTCGCGGCGCAGAGCGCGCGGGCACACGCGAACGCCGGCAGCAGAGCGAGCGCCGCGCGACGCATGGCACCCACTAGCTCGGCGGCACGAAGCCGGGGTTGGTCTGGCGCACGAAACGGATGCCGGGCGCGAAATTGGGCACGTCCATGACCATTTGGTCGCCCTGCAACTGGAACGCGGGGGCGAACGGCGCGTAACCCTGCGGCTGCAGGATCAGTTGTCCGCCCTCAAAGCGGTAGTTGCCGGTCACCCGTCCGAGCGAGCCCTGGCCGATGAAAACGTCGCTCACGTAGAGGCCGAGGTCTCCGAAGATGATGACGCAGCGGAAGGGCCCTTGTGGCGTCATGCCGTCGGCGACCCACGTGCCGCGCAGATCCACCCCCATCGCCCCAGCCGGAGGTGCCGATCCCGGGAACGCAGGCGCGGGCTGCGGGGCGACCTGTTCGCCGCCCGGCGCGAACTCGGGCGGAGCCATGGCGCCGCCGGAGTTCGCCGGCGGCATCATGACGGGATGCTGCTTCAGCGAAATCTTGATCGCGGTCGCGATCGGGTCCGGCAGCCCCTCCTGCTGCTGCAACTGGAGCAACTGCTCGTCACTCTGAACCGCAAACGCGAGCGGTGAGCTCGCGACCAGCTCCACGGCGAGCGCCAACGGGTACCCGACCTGGAGCATGGCCTTGATCTCATTCAGCGAAAGCGACGCAGGCGGAAATTGCTGCGCGGCTTGCGCAACGTCCGCGGCATTCCGGAGCTGGACGGCAAATCGCGCGTGGGCGCTGGCGAGTCCCATGTACTGATGCTGGGCGTGGATCGCGGCCAGCCTCAAGCTCGCCCCCGCGGCCGACGGCCCGTTGCGATAGTGGAAGAGGTAAAGGGCGAAGATCGGTATCGCGTCCACATCCTTCTTGAACTGCAGCAGGAGCTCGCCGAACTGCACCAGCACCTGCTCGTCGGGCGGCCGACTCGCCGCCTGGTAGCGCTGCACCGAGCGGAAAAGGTAGTTGGCCGCGTCGGCCGTGCGCCGCGCACGATTCAGGCACAAGCCGATCCGTCCCAGCACCTCGCCGTCGTCCTTGAAATCGTCGAGCACGCGGTTGTACTCGGCCAACGCGGCGTCGGTCTGGCCCATGCTCTCGTAGCAGGCAGCGACCCCGAGGCGCGCCGGGAGATACACCGGGCTGATGCGGGCGGCCTCGGCCCATTCTTTCCTGGCATTCTCGAAATCCCGCTTGGCCGTGTAGATGGAGGCGGCGGTGACGTGCGGGTTCACGATCAGTCCCCCGACCACGTCCTTTGCCTTCTGTACCTGGCGCAGGGCCTCGTCGAAGCGGGACTGCCGGAGGTAGATGTCGGCGAGCAGTAGATGCCCTTGCCAGTCCTTCCGGTCGCTGTCGGCGGCGCGGGCAGCCAGGGTGGCGGCTTCGCCCAGCCGGCCCTGCTGCACCTCGAGCTGGGCGTAGGCGATGAGGGTGTCGGGTTGCTTGGGATCGCGCGCGAGAGCCTGGTCGTAGGCGCGCCGCGCGGCCTCGAGCAGCGCGTTCGCTTCCTGTGCATCGCCGGCGACTTGCGCGTCCAGGGCCTGGTGGTATCGGCACTCGCCCAGCCGCGCCTCGGCGATGGCCTGCTGGGGCTCGAGGGCTACGCCGCGCAGCGCGAGTTTCTCGGCTGCATTCAGCGAGCCGAAGGAGAGGAAGTACTTCGTGACAGCAAACGTGTCGAGGAAGTCCATGCGGGCGCCCTGCGGGTCCATGCCCGGCAGGCAGTAGAGCGGGAACTCTCGGATGGCGTCATCGATCGGCACGACGCCGTGGTACTTGATGAGATCGTTGTACCTCGCTGTCCGCGGGTCCAGTTGGACGTCCATTCCGAAGCTGTTCAGCCCGATCACGCCGCCGGTGATCAGGCTGACGCACGGCCCGCCGCTCGAACCGTGCGTGAACGCCGCATCCACAAATATTGACTGCATTTCGCCGTTGGGCCCGCGGTTGAACCGCGCCACGACCCCTTTTGTGACGGTGAGCGAAACCCCCTCGAGCATGCCGCGGCTGGGGAAGCCCAGGGTGACCACGTCGTCGCCGACGTCCACGTCGGCAAGGGAAGAAAGCGGCATCGGCTCGTAGTCGCCTGCGGGGATCTTCAGCAGCGCGACGTCCGTTCCGTGCTCGAGCCGGTAGGCGCCCATCCGGAGTTTGCCGCCGACAAGCTCGGCCGGAACCTTGGCGCGCTTGAGCTTCTCGTCCCACTCCACTGTGAAACTCTTCATCGGCAGACCGGTCTGGGTGTCGTAGGCAACGTGGTAGTTGGTCAGAATGTAGCCGTCCCGGCTGATGATGAAGCCGGTGCCGGTAGCGGTGAACTTGTCGCTGACGGTCGCGATCGAAACCACCGACGCCCTGAACTTCTGAATGATCTGGCGCGATTCCATGGCCTGTTCGCGGCGGGCCGGGCGGGCGCGGCCAACGCGCGAGTCGGCGACAAGCCTGAGGAAGGTCGGCCGCAGCGAAGCGAACTCCTCCGCCGGCGCGAAGCAGGCCAATCTGTAGGCCACACCATCTTTCTCCGCGAGGAACACCTCCGTCGTGAACTCGCCGGACTGGTTTTCGCGCGGTCCCTTCAGCGTGCACGTCGCACCCTCGATCGTGCCTATCTTGGCGGTGGAGATGTCTGCGATGAGCTTTGTCCCCGGCTGGTCCCGGAACGTGGCGGGCAAGAAATGCTTGAGCAAAGCGGTCGCCGGCAGGTCCTGCCGGGCGAAGACATCACTCATCACCACGGCTGCGACCTCGACGCCGGTCCGGATCTGCTTGGGCGACACCCGCCCTGCCTCCGCGGAGAAGGTGCAGAACACGCTGCCGCCGCTGATGGTCCGCACCATGCGCCAGGTGCTGGGAAACCGGATCATGAAGAGCCCGGCCGGGTCCTGGTAGACGCCGGGTTCGCGCAGGTCGCCGACCGCGAACAGGAGATTTCCATCTTTCGCCAGGCGTGTGGCGGGAGCGGTCTGGGAGTGGGCGAGCGGGGCGCACAGCAATGCGGCTGCAAATGCGACGCAAAGGAGGATGCTGTGGGCGGCGGGTCTCAGCATGGCGGCTCCTTCTTGCAGACGCGAGTACGTGCTCGGACTATCGTCGCACAATTCCAGCCCCGGGTGCTCGGCCCGGGTCACGGCCCGAATCCGGGACCTCGGTTGGTGGTACGATAAAAACAATCCGAGAGGAGCTTCCTGACCGTGAGCGGCGAGCCATGGCTCATCTCCAGGATACCCACGGCGGCGGACAGAACAGCCCGTCTGAGGCGTCATATGCGAGTGTCGCCCGCCGCGCTCGCCGCCCTTCACATAACCGTCGTGATCGTGGAACGACGGTGAGTCCGGCCCTCAAGAAAGCGAGCGCGCATATGCTCGGGCAAATCTCGACAGCTCTGATCGTGGCGGCGGCAGTCTTTCCCTCCTTTGCCAACGGCGCTGGCTCGCCGTACCTGGCTGCTTCGGCTGCGTTCTCAGATGCGAACGATGCTGCGGCGGGCGCCGCGCCCACGGGACCGCAAGCGGTTCCTCGACCTCCCGCTCCTGGGCGCGCTTGGCTCGGCGTCTCGGTCGCCGATGTCACACCCAGGATCGCCGCTGACCTGGGCGTCAGTGCAGGTCGGGGCGCGGCGATTGTCGACATCGCCGAGAGAAGCCCGGCCGAGAAGGCCGGCCTTCAGCTCGGGGATGTCGTGTTGGAAGCGGACCAGCACACCGTCCAGGACTTCCGCGCTTTGGCCCAGATCATCCAGCAGAAGTCCCCAGGCGAACTGATTCACCTCAGGGTTTGGCGCAAGGGACAGAGGGTCAACGTGGAAGCCAGGCTCGTGCAAAGGCCGCAGGAAGCCGCCGCCGCGCCGGTCGTCGACGATGCGCGGCGCGCCCGGTTCGTGCAATGCAACAGGCAAATCTGCCCGCTGTGCGAGGACCCTGCGAACCCGATGGCCGGCTCATCGGATGCCTGTCTCGACTGCATCCGGGCAAACTCGCAGCAGATCGAGCAGTGCATAACCGGTGCGGCGCCGCCGGGGTCTGGTGGGGTGGCTGAGCAACCCGGTGGATCTCAGGCGACCCCAGCGGCGCCCCCACCGCTTCTCACGCTCAACCGCATTGAGGTGAAACCGGCCCGGGTTGCCGCCGGCGAGCGCTTCACGATCACGGTTTCGTACACCGCGGCAACCGGCGGTGTGCCCGTCTTCAGGTACGCGATCCGTTCCGGCGAACAGAACCTGTTCGAGTCCAAATCGCAGAATCTCGAAGCCGGGAGCGGTGAGCCGATGTTCATCTCCAAGACGCTCACCGCCGCGAACAAGCCGGGCGCCTACACCATTCGCGTCACCTTGACGCTCGATGAGGTCCGCATCGAACGCGAGGCCGAGTTGACGGTCACCCGGCGCTGATGCGCCGGCAGTCGTCGTCTGTGTACACATGCTGTCGCAAGGGGCTGGCGAAGCGGGCTGAGGCGTTCTTTTCTAGAAGGAGCATGAGGCGAATGCGAGATCGGGTGTTGTCGGCCCGGGCTGGTGGCGGATCCGGTCGTGTCGGCGCCGCCCGCTGGTGTCTGGAGCAGATCATGAAGCGAGCATCGGTACGTCAAGAGGTTGGAGCCGGAGTACGTCTGTGCACTGCGATGCTGGGGCTCGCGCTCGCCGCCGCGGGCACGACGCTGATGGCCGCCGAGACGATCGATCCCTGGACTGGCACGGTCACGATGGTCGAGACCGATCTCGCGCTTCGCGCCGGCGCGATGAGGCTAGACCTCCAGCGCGTCTACCGGTCCGGCGAAAACGCCGGCGGCATGCTCGGTCCAGGCTGGCGCCTGACGCTGGAGAAGCGCCTCGTCCGCAACGACGCTGGCCTCCAGATTCAGGAAGCGAGCGGGATTGTTGTCTTCACGCAGACGGGAAGCGCCGGCACCTACAGCGGCTCTCCGGGTGAGCAGGTGACGCTCACGCCGGGAGGCGGCGCCATCCGCACGCGCGTGGACGAAGCGAGCGAAGCGTACGACGCGGACGGCCGTCTCAGCGAAATCCGGCGTCCGGACGGCGGCGTGATCAAGCTCCAGTACGACTCCGGCAGGCGCCTCGCGCGGGCGGGAGGCCCGGGCGGCAACGCGCTCCGGTTCAACGCCGACCCAACCGGCCGGCTGGTGCGAGTAGACAGCTCGACGGAGGTCACGACCTCGTATCGCTACGCCGGCGGCAGACTGACCGAGGTGCAGGTAAACGGGGGGCCGGTCACACGCTACGCCTATGACGGGCAGGGCAGGCTGGTGCGGATTGACGAGCCCCGGAGCGGCGTGCGCGAACTGGCCTACGACGGCCAGGGCAGGGTCGTGCAGCGGAGGTTCGCGGACGGAGCGGCGGAGCGCTACGAATACGACGATGCCGTGCACGTCGTCCGGCTGACCGATCCGTCCGGCGGCGTGACCTCGATGCGGCGCTCCGCCGACCGCAGCCAGGAAGAGATTACCGATGCGATCGGCCGGCGGACCGTCATCCGGTACGACGACTCCGGCCGCATGCTCTCCGTCACCGCAGGCAACGGCCTCGTTGCGAACTACAGCTACGACGCGCTCGGACGGGTCGTGTCCGCCGGCATGCCCGGCTTCGGAACTCGCCTCGAGTACGTCGGCGACACGCAGACGGTCGCCGCAACCACATTCTCCGACGGTTCGCGCCAGACGCTCGAGTACGACGCGAACCGGAACCTGATCGCCCTCAGAGAAGGAACCGCGACCGTAGGTGCGTTCACCTACGACCCGAACGGCCAGGTCGCTTCGGTGAAGGAGTTGGGGGAGCCGGAGCGCCGCTACACCTACTATCCCGATGGGTGCCTGAAATCGGAAGCGGAGGTCGGCGGCCGAAGCTGGCAGTTCGAGTACGACCGGCACGGCAACGTGTTGAAGGAAACGGACGGCGCCGGCCATGTCACCGTCTTCACCTACGACGCCCAGGACCGGCTTGTCGCCGTGACTGATCCCGCGGGAGCGGCCACAAGATACGCGTACGACGACGGCGGACGCGTCACGCAAGTGACGGACCCCGTCGGCCGGGTGACGCGCTTCGAGTACGACGTGTGCGGCCGCCTGAAGTCGCGCCAGGATGCGGCGGGACGCGCGACGCAGTACCGCTGGGATGGCGCAGGGAGACTAACGAGCGCCGTCCGCCCGGGCGGTGCCACTACCAGCTACGTCTACGACCGCGCCGGGAACCTGCTGCGTGAGGTCAACCCGGTCGGGGGCGTGACGCGCTACACGTACGATGCCGCCGGCCAGTTGGCCAGCGTGACCGATCCCGAGGGCGGAACCTGGAAGTACGAGTACTCGATGCCGGGGCAGGTGTCGAAGATCATCGCTCCCGGGGGACTCGTCAAGGAGATCACCTACGATGCGCGCCGCCGCCGCTCCGGCATGGTTGACGCGGCGGGGCGCGTCGCGCGCGTGGAGCGCGACGGCCACGGGCGCGTGACCAAGGCGCTGCTGCCGGGCGGCATCTCCGAGGCGATGTCCTACGACAGCGCGGGCAGGGTCGCGCAGGAATCGAGCAGCACGGCGGGGTCCGTCAGCTACGAGTACGACGCCGCCAGCCGCCTCGTGCGCGCGCGGCTCTCCACCGGTCACGACGTGTCCGTGGAGTACAACCCGATCGGGTTGGTCGCGCGTGTTCGCGACAGTGTTGGCACGGCGCTCGCGTATCAGTACAACCCGCAGGGACTGGCGACCACGGTGACCGACCAGGCCGGGCTAGCGACCACGATGGCCTACGACGCTTCCGGCCTGTTGACCGAGCTCGTGGACCCCATGGGGCACGCGCGGCGCATGTCGTACAGCCCGGGCGGCGACCTCGCTCAGGTGACGGAAGCCAACGGCGACGGCGTCAGGCTCGAGTACGACGCAGCCGGCAACCTCGCGGCGGTGCACCATCCCGCCGGGGGCGTAACGCGCTTCGTGCGCAACGCGCTGGACCAAGCGGTGGAGATGGAGAACCCGCTTGGGGCACGCTCGCAGTTCGTCTACGACATGGCGGGCCGGTTGACGCGCGCGGTGAACGCGGACGGCGAGGTCACAGCCTACAGCTACAACCAGGCCGGGCGGTTGGCGCAGAAACGGTTGCCGGATGGAATCGTCGTCAACTACACCTACGACGCGGCGGGACAGCTCGTGGCCGTGGACGACAGCATGTTCCCTGTCCGCTATGCCTACGACAGCGCGGGGCGCAGGACCCGCATCGAGTATCCGGCGATCCGCAAGTTCGTCGGCTACGAGTACGACGCGAGCGGGCAGTTGGCGAAATTCATCGCTCCGGACGGGAGCCAGGTCCGCTACGGCTACGACGACAACAAGCGCGTGACCTCGATGACGCTGGCCGACGGCCACGTGATCCGCTTCGGCTTCGACGCCAAAGGCCGGCTGACTTCGATGCAGTACCCCAACGGCGTCAGCGGCGCCTGGGACTGGGACGCGTCCGGTCATCTCATGCGTGTGAGCTACCGCAATGCGGCGGGCCAGGAGATTGACGGTTGCCGGTACAGCTACGACAACGCCGGCAGGCCGGTGCGCGCCGTGACCTGGGATGGCCAGACGACCGAGTACCGGCATGACGCCGCGGGCCAGTTGCTCGAAGAGTCGAGCGCTGCCGGCGCGATCCGCTACGCATACGCGCCGGGTGGGAACCGCGTGCGGCGCGAAGCCGAGGGAAAGGCCACCGTCTACAAGCACAACGCCGCCGACCAGATGGTGGAAGCAGGCGACGAGACCATTGCCTACGACACGCGCGGCAACGTGACTGAGCGGAGCGGGTCGGCCGGCGTCACGCGCTACGCGTGGGACGCTGAGAACCGACTCGTGCGCGTCCAGAGGGCCGACGGCGGCGAGGTGAGCTACGGCTACACCGCGACGGGGTCGCGCGCCTGGCGCAAGGACGCGCGCGGCAAGACCTACTTCGTCAGCGATGGCGTAAACCTGCTTGCGGACGTCGACGAGGCCATGTCGCCGGTGGCGACCTACATCCACGTGCCCGGCGTGGACCGGCCCGTGGCGGCGCTGCGCGGCGGCCAACTCTACTGCTACCACGCGCGCTCGCTCGGCACGATCTCGAGCATCACCGACGGCGCCGGGAAGGTGGTGGCGAGGTATCGCACGGACGCGTTCGGGAACCTGACCGCTTCGACGGGGACGGTGGCGAACCGCCTGATCTTCACGGCGCGGGAGTACGACGCCGACGTCGGTCTCTACTACCACCGCGCTCGCACCTACGATCCGGGGCTCGGGCGCTTTCTGAGCGCCGACCCGGACTGGCGTTCGTTCACCGACCCGATCGGCGTGAACCGCTACGCCTACGTGCTGAACTCTCCCGTCCAGTACTCCGACCCGACCGGCGCGCGCGTGCTGCCCGATGCGGAGATCTTCGGCCAGTTTGGTCTCACGCCGGACATGATCCGGACCATCATCGGCGACCGCATGACCCGCCTCGGGGAGAGCGCAGATTTGGCCGGAAAAATGTTCGAGTTGAACCTGGTCAAGATGGGGCAAGAGCGCAAAGGAAACGAGCTCTTCCAGTCCATGATGCAAGACATCCAGAGCGCAGAGAGTGCTCAGAGCGCGCCGGTGGAGGACGACTTCGCGGCGCGGATGGACGCGGAGCAGCGGGCCAGGGCCGAGGCCAGGGCGCGCAGCCAGATGGAGGGGCCGCAACAGCCCCAGCCCGAGGCGCCGAGACCGGCGGCGGCGCAGGCGCCGCGTGAGCCCGGCGCGCCGCGGGGCGGACCTCTGGAGCGGCAAGGCGATCCTCGGGGGAACGTAGACGAGGCTCGGCTAGCGGCATCCAAGCGCGCCCCCCGGGACATGCCCGCAGCGTCTCCTGAGCGGCCAGCGAACCAACCGCAAGGGCCCGAACCCGGGCCGCGGCCCGGCGGCGAACCGGCGCCGGCGCCGGGACCGGTGCCGCAGCAGGCGAGGACGCTGCAAACGCGGGCGCGGGTCGCAATCAAGCCCCCGCCCGGCCGCGACACGTACATTGACGTCTCGGCGGAGGGAGCGGGCGCGGCCGGGCTTGGCGCCGCCGCCGCGGGGACCGGCGTCTGGGCGGACTGGGAGGAAGGCAAGGACCTCGGCCAGGCGGTCAAGGATGAGGCCTGGTCGGCGTTGAAATGGGGCGGGGGGATGACGTTGGTTGCCCTCACATTTCCAGCGACCGGGCCCGTGATCGCGGCGTTGGGAGCCGGGGCGGCGACCTATGGCGTGATCAAGAACACCTACCGCATCACGATGGCCCGGAGCGAGCGGCCGGCGCGGGAAGCCGAAGCCCGGCGCGCGCAGCAGATCGAGGTGAACGCCGCGCTCATCGACGAGATCATGGGCGAAATGGAGGCCATGGTCACGAGCGAAGAGGCCGCGCTGGATGCGATAGAGGACCGCTATTTCAAAGCCAGTCCCGGATTCGGGGCCATTCAGGTGGACCTACGCGACGCCACGAGCGCCAAGAAGGCGTTGGACGCTCTTTCCACATCCGTTCACACCGCGTCGCTGCGCGCTGGAGAAGCCGCGGAGATCAAGGCGAACATTGACGCGGCCGTCGCCGGCATGAAGTCGGACCAGGAGACCGTGAACAAGGGCCTCGAGGTCGTCAGGGCCCTGGCCGAGCGTTGCGCGAGCGAGGACGACGCTAATCAGGCGGAAACGATGCTGCGAAGCTGCGACAGGTTGACCGCCAATCTCGCGCAGCGGGCCGATCTCGCACGTGGCGAAGCGGCGAAGCTGGGAGCGATCAAGAACGATGCCGAGCAGGGTGTGCGGGACATGGCCAGGGTGGAGAAGCTCCAGGCGCAGATCGCGTCGGCCGCTGATCGTGCCGCTCGCACCCAGGCCTCGTATGCGGACGTGAAGGCAGATCGCGAGCGGATCGTGTCGGAGTACAAAGAGCGCGGTGCGGCGCTGCAGGCGAGACTCACGCGACTGCGCGCCCAGCTCCCGGCTGTACTGCCCTCCGGGCCTCCGCCGAAGGACTACCAAGTGCGCTACGACAAGCTCGTGGAGCGCGCGAAGGGGCCCTACGGCCTTGCTGGAATCAATCCCAGCGATCAGGGCATCACGCCGGAGGCTGCGACCGAGGCTGGGAACCAGGTGGTTCAGATCAAGCTCGACGCCGACGGCACCGTGGCGCAGATGCAGACCGATGCCGCGAGCTTGGCCAACGTGCCCAGCCAGGAGGACGCCACCCGGAGCATTGATGAGGCGGCAAGCGTCACGGCTGGGAGCGATGATCTGGCAGCGAAGATCGCCGCCTGCCGAGAGCGCCTGAAGGGAGGACCTGCACAGACTCCGGGCGCCGAGACACCGCCGGATCAGCAGGCAGGGCCCAAGCCCACACCGGCCGAGGGCACGGACGCGTCGGGCGCGCCCGCGCCAGGCGGCTTCCAGGAAGTGGGGGAGGCCACCGGCAAGGGCACCGAACCCGAGAAAGCCGACCTCGGCGACAAGAAGCAGGACGGCTTCAAGGAGGTCGAGGAGACCACGGGCAAGGACACGTCCGGCGCTCAACCCACGCCAGGCGCCGGCCCGGGCGCGGGCCCGGGCGGGTCATCGGGCGGCCAGCCGCTGCAGGTCGGGCAGGCCGCCTCGATCGCGGCGGGGCAGCCCGCTGCGTATCACATCTTTGCGGCCGGATCACGGCTGGGCTGGGCGGGAGGTCTGGCGCGCTACTCCGAAGGACCCTCCGACCAATCGATCATTGACCATCTCGTGACCGCGGGCGAGCACGTCATGTGGGCCAACCGCGAGAGTTACCCGCCCACGCCCGCGTGGCCGAGCTGGCAGCAGATCAAGGCCCAGTTCCTGTCGTGGGCGAACAACCTCGTGCGCTATCGCAACGATCAGACGCGGCGCTCGTTGGCAGGCACGGTGACGAGCTCGGCCGAGTCGCTGGCGGAACAGATCAGCGTCCAGACCGTCGGTACCACGCAGCAGCGACCCAACTGCGACGCGGCCTACATGCGGCTCGGCTTCCACATGGCGTACGCGCAGCAGACGCTGGGCATCGCTGCGGAAGCGGCGGGGGGCGGCAACTCGGAGTTGGTGACTCGGGCGCGGCAAGATGCGACCGCCCACATCCAGCAGGTGATCCAGATCCTGATGGACTACCAGGGCATCCACAGCGCCTCCGGCGTCTGCGCCGATCTGTCGGGCATCAAGGAGATGGAGCAAGCGATCTTTCAGGTGCGCGACCTCGCGACGCAGTACAGCACGGCGATGGCTGCCTGGAAGACGGCGCTCGAGCGCATCCAGAGCCTCGCCCGCACCGGCTCGTCTCAGCCCGGCGACTACGAGGCGTGCCTCAAGAAGTACTGCCCGATGTGCCAGCAAACGTTGAGTCTGATTGGCGTCGACTACGGTCCCGAGTGTCAGGAGTGCAAGACGAGGAATCAAAAGCTCATCGCCGACTGTGTCGGGGGGACGTCGACGCCTTCGCTACCGGCACGAGTGCCCGCCGCGCGCGCGCCGGTCGCGGCGCCGCGATCGACGCCGCTTGATCCGGGGGAGTTGGAGGGCACGTGGTTCGAATGCGATGCCACAGGCATCGTCAACTGGAGGAACCAGAACGATCCGACGGGAGCACAGGTGCTTGCTAAGTGCATGCAGACTCGCAGAAGCGCGGGTCTCCCCGGGTCCAGTTGGACGCCGCATTCGGATTTCAAGGTGCGTTTTTCCAAGAGCGGAAACGGTTACAGCGGCGCAGTTGTCGGCGAGCGCTTGGCTTCCTCGAGAGATGTGGGCATTACCTCCACCGGCATGGCCGATCCGCGCTACAAACCAGGAATGGAGATGTTTCGTCTGACGAAGACCGGACCAAACAGCTATGAAGGCCAGATCCAGTGGTTCTCAGTGAACGGTGGAGAGGACATTTTTCGTTTGGGCAACACCCGTATTGTGGTGGAAGGGGATGTAGCCACAGAGGTCGGCGCTCCCCGAGGAGAGGCACGACCAGTCAAGTGGGTGCGCTGCACGCCGAGCAATCAGTAGCGGCCAAGCTGCTCTAAGAGCGGCGGGAGCAGGCAAGCTGCTCCCCAACGTCGCAGCATTGCGCGGAAGGTAGTTTTCATGGTGTCATCGCGAGGCCCCCGAACGCAGCGAGGAGGCCGTGGCGATCTCGTCGTTTCACGGGACTGCTTCGGCCCCTTAGGTGCCTCAGAGTGACAACTGTTCTACAAAGGATTTGGTGCGTAGGGCGCTACGGTTGCGCGACGAAGAGAGTTGTGTCTGTCAAGTTCTGCAAATTGGGGTCATGGGCGCCGGTTGACGTAGGGGCTATGGGAACGGCGGGACGAGCGCAGCGAGATCCGCGGTTTCCATAGCCCATCTCCAGTCATGCCGCCGCGTCCAGGCGACGGAGCACCTCCTTCTTGTGCTCGCGTAAGTCGTCCATGTTGATGTAGCGGATGGCCTCGATCCAGTTCTCGTGCATCTCCACGGCCAGGGCGCGCACCAAGCGCAGGCAGCTCGCGGCATTCGGGAAGATCCGTACCACGCGGGTCCGCCGCTTGATCTCCTCGTTCTGGCGCTCCAGCATGTTGGTCGACTTCATGTGCTTGTGGTGGCTCAAGGGTAGACGGTAGAAGGTGAGGGTCTCCTCGATGCTGGCCTCCACCCAGTCGCACAGCTTCGGGTACGTGCGCTGCCACTTGCCCAGCCACGCGGCCAGATCCCGGCGTGCCTCGTCGATCGTGCGGCGGTCGTAGATCCAGCGCAGCTCCTGCAGGCAATCGTCATCCCCACGCCGCGGCAGGTGGTCCAGCGCGTTGCGCAGAAAGTGGACGTAGCAGCGCTGCCACGCCGCCTCAGGAACGACCTCCACAGTGGCCCGGCGCAGCCCCGGATGGTCGTCACTCACGACCAGCTCCACGCCGTGCAGACCACGCTGCTTCAGGTCGAGCAGGAAGTCTTTCCAGCTCGAGGCGCTCTCGCGGTTCGCCAGCTCCACTCCCAGCACGCACCGCCGGCCGTCCCAGTTGATCCCGATCGCCACCAGTACGGCCCGCGACCGGATCACGCTGTCCTCCCGGATCTTCTCGTAGCGAGCATCCAGCACGACATACGGGTACGGCTCCTCGAGCGGCCGCCGGGCAAATCGCTCCAAGTCCTCGTCCAGCTTCTGGTTAATCATGCTCACAGTCGACGCCGATACCGTATGACCGCACAACTCCTCCGTAATCGCCTTGACCTTCCGCGTCGACACGCCCTGGATGTACATCTCCGCCAATACGCTCACAAACGCCTTCTCGCTGCGCTGGTACCGCTCGAACAGCTCGGTCGAGAAGCGCCCCGCACGGTCCTGTGGCACCCGCAGTTCGAGCTTGCCCACCCGCGTCAGGAGGGTCCGGCCGCGATATCCGCTCCGGTACCCAACTCGACCGTCGGTGCGCTCCCACTTGCTCGCCCCGACCGCTTCCTCCATCTCCGCCTCAAGCACTTCCTGGATCGTCCCGCGCAACAACTCCCGAAACACATCGTCCGCCAGCAACGCCGCTTTCCAGTCAAGCTCAGTCCGCGTACTCTTCCGCCGGGCCATCGGTTCCTCCCTTGGGTCTCCTTGCACGAGTCGACCCCAAGTGCTCATTGGAACCCATGGCCCTCTTTTGCAGACATTCGCGGACACTACCACGAAGAGGCGAGCCGCGACGTTGGACCCACAGTGCTGGAAGGCCGCGTAGGCGGCGGCCGTAGCTTTCTTGACCTCTGGCGTGGCGGCGCCGGCCCTTCAGTGTGCCGCGCAAGCAAGCTCAGTACCATATTTCAAACCTGGTTACTTTCCAGGCGCCGTCATACTCCCCAGAGACGTTACCTGATCGGATCCCGCTCAGATTTTCAGCCATTCACTACAGACACGTCCTCCAAAATTGGGCGAGGACTTACTGAGGATCAGCTCTGCCCAAACCGGGCGCGGGCGAGGCCTATCCCGAGCAGGCCGACGAGCAGCCCGAGCAAGAGCATCCCGCCTGCTGACAGGCTGGGGATTGCCGTGCCCATTGGGGCGATGCCGGTCCCCTGCAGCGAGGCCGTTCCACTTAGCGAGCCACCCGCGCCAAATGTGGCGGTCAGGCCCAGGCTCCCCGTGCGCAGGCCCACCGCGGTGGGAGTGAAGGTCACGTTGATGGTGCAGCTTGTGCCTGGTGTGAGCGGTGCATTGCAGTTGTTGGTCTGCGCGAAGTCGCCGGAAATCGTGACGCTCGTGATGGTGAACGTGCCGGAAAGCGGTGTCGCTGTGAGGGTGATGGTCTGCGGCGGGCTGGTCGTACCCACCGTCTGATCCCCAAACACGAGGCCTTGGCAAGCCAGCCAGCCCGACTTTCCAAATGCCGGTGCCATCCCCGACGCCACGTCCCAAGCTTGATCCGCCGCCGCGTTGCCGGTTGACTCAAGCTGATTGCCGCACAGGTTCGACTCTCCCGGCACCAGGGCGGAAGGGCTCGGTGGCAAGGCCATGGGTCCCGTCAACTGGTTCACGTACACATAGAAAGATTTAAGGGCGGTCAGTCCGCTCAGGGAAGGCACCGACCCCGTCAACTGGTTGTTCCCGACGTCAAACTCCTGCAGCGTCGACAGTCCGGTCAGAGGGGGGATCGCTCCTGTCAGCTTGTTGTCGTCGGCGTAGAAGGTCTTCAGCGCGGTCAGCCCGGCCAGAGACGGGATCGATCCCGTGAGCTGGTTGTTCTCGACCTCAAACTCCTGCAGCGCGGTCAGCCCGGTCAGAGGGGGGATCGCTCCTGTCAACTGATTGTCGTCCACGTAGAATCTCTGCAGCGCGGTCAACCCGGCCAGGGACGGGATTGATCCCGTCAACTGGTTGTTCTCGACGCCAAACTCCTGCAGCGTCGACAGTCCGGTCAAAGGGGGGATCGCTCCTGTCAACTGATTGTTGTTCACATAGAATCTCTGCAGCGCGGTCAGCCCGGCCAGGGTCGGGATTGATCCCGTGAGCTGGTTTTGTGCGGCGTTGAAGAATTGGAGCGCCGACAGTCCATTGAGGCTTGGCAGCGAGCCGGTCAGCTGATTGACGCAAACAACGAACTCCTTCAAGGCAGTCAGCCCCGCAACCGCAGGAACCTGCCCCGTCAACTGGTTGTTGTTCACATAGAAAAACTGTAGCGCGGTCAACCCGGCCAGGGATGGGATTGATCCCGTGAGCTGGTTGTGGTCAACGTAGACCCCTGTCAGCGCCGTCAGCCCGGCCAGGGTCGGGATCCCTCCTGTCAAGGTGTTGTAGTTGATGACGATGTACTGCAGCGCCGTCAGGGCGCTCCAACTTGGCAGCGTGCCTACGAGGTTGTTGTTCTGCAGATAGATCTGGATGACATGGTTCGGTCCAGCGTCGCATGTCACGCCGTGCCAACTGCATTCAAATCCGGTCGTGGTCCCGAGGGCTCCGGTGAGCGGGTCGCTCCAGCCCGTCTTGTTCGTCCAGGACGCGCCACCGGTTTGGGTGTAGAGCGCCACCAGCACCGCCCGCTCACTTGCGGGAATGGCGGCCTGCGCGGCTGGCAGCACCGCCAAGGAGAGCGCGGCGAGCAGCATGCATCGCGCACCGCGGCCCAGCCGTGATCGCGATGCCGCGACCTTGGTCGCAATCGCAGGTGCGGCGGCCAACATCGTTTTCGTGGCACGGACGTTGGTCGTCATATGGCCTCCCTGGGCAGCGTCAGCCGTTGGTTCGAGGATCGTGTCATCGTCCGACTAGAACACAGCACGAATCAGTCGCGTCGGAGAGTTATCTCTCGACCTGCAGCAAAAGTCAACAGTGCCCCAAGGCCTCCCAGGCGCAACACCGTGGCCGAGAGCCTTTCAAAGCAGGAGTCAAGACCTACTGGCGAAAGGTCCCGGTCGTTCGCTTCAGACGCCACCCTTGGGCTTGGGCGAGGTCTTGCCTTCCTGATATCGCAAAGAAGAACGTCGGGTACGCATTTGGCGGCATGACCCTCTCCGCACATCTACGCTACCAGAGTTCACGCAGGTACGTACCTGGCAGCTCTCGCGTGTGAAGTAGAGGAGCAACTTGCCTGCTCCCGCGCGAGCGTAACGGGTGTCGGTGGCGCGTCGTCAGGACGCACGCGCGGTGTCGGCCTCGCCATCTCTGCGCCGGAGCTCGGGAATGAGGCGGGCACGGATGTCATCACGCACGGCACGGAAGGCGGCGATGCGCTCGTCCTCATTGCCGCCCGCGAGGAAGGGGTCGGGGAACGAGATGTGGATCTGCTCGGAGGCGCCCGGGAACACCGGGCAGCTCTCGCGTGCCCAGTCGCACACCGTGACGACCAGGTCCCAGCGCTCGTCGAGGAATGAGTCGAGGTGCTGCGGCGTCGCCGCGGAGATATCAGCGCCGAGCTCGGCCATCGCTCGGATCGCCAGCGGATGCACATACAGCGCCGGGTGCGTGCCCGCCGAGCACGCCTGCCAGCGTTCGCCGAGCAGGTGGTTGACCAGGCCCGCCGCCATCTGCGAGCGGCATGAGTTGCCGGT